>Ga0222622_10000980_pt1 | contig 11427 bp, 9 predicted proteins | sample PLM2_5_b1metaG_FD_177335 | JGI IMG/M metagenome (GOLD analysis project Ga0222622, IMG submission 177335) | Groundwater sediment microbial communities from an aquifer in East River, Colorado, USA - PLM2_5_b1 | ecosystem: Environmental > Terrestrial > Soil > Riparian zone | place: USA: East River... | reverse complement strand
TACTGTGTAGTTCTTGCCCGCTTTGAAATCGCCAGGCACCTGTTCGCCAACAATTCGCGCAAGCAGGGGAACGGAGTGCCGCCCCGGAACATATTCGCCAAACGGGACGAGATGCAGCTTTCTATAAACTTGGACTTGCTCACCTCCATCGGAAACAAGCAGCGCGGCGTTATACACATCACCGTTTTCTTCGTCGATTGTGCCCAAAAGGATGTCGGTCTCGGCCGATGCCGCAAGATCCATGACGAATTGATAGCTTTCCCGGTCTCCAAGAACCGGCCCGGGCATGGAGCTTTCCGGCCAGATCAATAAATCCGGTGGAGGAGTCGAGCGCAGCGCAATTTCGCTCAGGCGTCTGAATTGATCGAAAATCTTGCGTGTAAACTGCGGATCGAACTTTTGATTTTGGGGCACATTCGATTGCACGGCGGCAACCCGGAGCGGCTTTGTAGGTGGAGAAACCTGGGTCGCGCGCAGGCCGAAAGTGAGAACGCCCACGATTGTTGCCAATGTTAGCGTCAGGTCAAAGTGTGGGCGCACCGTGCGTGTGCTTACCTCAAGAACCAAACGGCGCACGGTTGTGACCGCAATGACGTTCGCAAACGCGACCATGAATGATAAACCGGCGACGCCGGTAAACTCCGCGATCTGGATCAGCGGCCAGTTGCCATGCAGCGCGACGCCCAGCCCGTTCCAACCGAAACCGGAGAACACCCAGCCACGGAACCATTCCTGCGTTACCCACGCAGCAGCGACCAGAAAGGCGAGCAGCAGATTATTTGTTGATTTTATCCACGGCGATGGCGAAGGAGCCGCGGCGCTCCGGGCCTGAACAAGCATCCGGTCCCATTTCGTCGAACGTGATTCCCTCCTTCTTTCTCGTGGCTGGAGCAGCCCGCAGAACCACGCCCAAATGGCGAAATAAATCGCCATGTAGAATGAAAGAAAAAACCAACCGGGAACAGTGACAGTTGTCAGCCAGGAAAAAGCCGTCCAAAAAAATGTCAATCCAGCAACGTAACCGAGCAGAAGATTACGAAGCCAGCGATGCCGCGACCCTGCTTCTGAAAACCAAATTGCCGCGATGAGCGGTGTGAGGGCAATCCAGCACAGCCACGTAAAATTAAACGGTGCAAAACAACCTGTGTAGAGAAGCCCGCTGCAGATCGCTGCCAGCCATGGCCAAAGCCGCAGCACCCTTGGTAACGGCTTAACCTCCATTATCAGGTCACGCGTGATTGCGCGTCCGTCTGCAGCCACTCCCAGAGACGATCGAGTTTCTCTTTGCCTTCAATTTTGATTTGATTGAGCTCTGCGGATTTGAATTTTCCGCTCTCTGGCCGGCGCTGCGCAAAAAGGTAATACTTGATCTTTGGTTCCGTCCCCGACGGACGCACTGCGATGCGCGTTCCATCTTGTAACTCGAACATCAACATTTTTTCCTTTGGAATTTCGTCGCCTTCCACATCCTGAATCTCGTCGGTCTCGAAGTTTCTAATATTGGCGACTTTTGAGCCGAGCACTTCCTGGAACGGATTCGTGGCGTAAGATTTGATCAGGCACGCGATTTTTGTTGCGCCTTCTGCACCCTCGAAAACGAGGGAGCCGTTTTTCTCGACGAAATAGCCAAACTCGGAATAAATGTCATCGAGTAATTGATCGACGTTTTTGCCGTTCGCCTTTGCGTAAGCGGCCACTTCGCAAAACATGATCACGGCGCCGTTGCCATCTTTGTCGCGAACAAAATCCGCGCCGCTATAGCCATAACTTTCTTCGCCACCGAACACATAAAACGAAGAGAGTTCCAGACGTAGCTTCCGCGTTTCGTCTTCGGAAAGATCGACATAGTTGCGTCGCAGCTGTTCCGGAATTGCGAGTTCATAATTGCCAAGCTTCGCACCAATATATTTGAAGCCAGTCAACGTTTCGACGCAGCGGAGGCCGTAGTGTGCAGCGATCGCTTTTTGCAGATCCGTAGTAACAAAGGTTTTAATGATGACTCCGCGGGAAGCGTTCTGTTTATTCAGCACGCCTTTCTCAAATAGCGTTTTAGTTCGGTACCAGGCAATCAACGACCCGATTTGATTCCCGGTAAGCAATTTCATTTTTCCGTCACTTGAGCGAACTGCCGCGCCCACGCGGTCACAATCTGGATCAGTCGCGACCACCACGTCCGCGTCTTCCTTTTCTGCCAAATTGATTGCCATTGTTAATGCTTCGGAATTTTCCGGATTTGGCGATTTCACCGTTGGAAATCGTCCATCGAAATGGTCTTGTTCCGGCACTACTTTGAAATTGAAGCCCAGCCGTCTGAGCATCGGCTTGATGATCACGCTGCCGGTTCCGTGCAGAGGGGTGTAGATAATCTTCAGCGATTTCGCCTCGTGAACGACTCTTGGATCCAGAACGAGCGTTTCGAGTCGACGCATGTATGCGTTGTCGATGTCCTTGCCAATGAGAGTTATCTTGCCCTGTCGATCTTTTGCTACTGGCTCGTACGCTTCGGAGACGATCGCGTTCACTTTTGCAATAATCCCACTCGCGTGGGGATCGATCACCTGTGCGCCGTCGCCGAAGTAAACTTTGTAACCGTTATCGTGCGGTGGGTTATGACTCGCCGTGATCACGATGCCGGCATTTGCCCTGAGATAACGAACCGCAAACGAAAGCTCCGGGACGGATCGCGGCCCGTCGAATACAAATGCGTCGCAACCGTTTCCGGATGCAACTTTGCCGGCAAGCTCCGCGAACTCTTTCGAGAAAAATCGCGGGTCATGCGCGATCACAATCGTGGGTTTCGCTGAAGTTCTTTGGTCTCGGTCGCAATCGTGAAGGTACGCAACCAGTCCCCGCGTTGCGCGACTGATGTTGAAGAAGTTCATCGCATTTGTTCCAACGCATGGGAATTCTGGTCGTTCGCCTTCGCGCGCGTTACCTCGCTCGGCGCCGGTGACAATTTTGCCAATGGTGCGGCCCCTCAGACCGCCTGTTCCAAATGCCAAAGTCTGATAGAAGCGGTCGTTGAGTTCGGACCATTCACCGGTCTCAACAAGTTCGCTGACAGAGCGCAAATAGAGATCAGAGGGCGCGCCGCCCAGCAACGCGTGAATGTTTTTCGCCGCCGGTTCCATCAATTGTCCATCAGCAACGGCGCCGGAGATTTTCGAATCGAGGTGTTCAGAATGGCCAGGCATCGCAGCGAACTGTTCCGCTATCTGCGGTGGTAGGGCAAGCGCTTCGCTCGCTCGTCCACTGGACAACCGAAGCGGTTGTTCTGCAATCTACCGGATTGAAGGTCGTGGCCCTTCTGTAACTGCTCGATAGACCAGCATTGCGGCCGCAATATCTTCCACAGCCATGCCTAACGACTTAAAGATTGTCGTTTCATTTGAACGCGCCGGAATTTTGGCGGCGAATGCTTCGCCGAGTTCCGCATAGATCTTTGCTCCGGAAAGAATGACATCGCCGGATTCTTTCATTGCGCCTTCACGCGAATCGACAAAGACGACATTGGTCAACGCATCATCGTCGAGTTCGCGCCAGTCGGGGCGGCACGCGCCAATCGCGTTCACGTGGCAACCGGACTTTAACCATGATCCCTTTAAGACTGGCGTTTTCGAGTTTGTCACTGTGACCACAACGTCCGCGCCGCGCACCGCTTCTTCGGCTGAGACCGCTGTTGCGCCAATTTCTTCGGCGAATTGCTTTGCGTGTTCCCTCGTTGGGCTCCAGGCACGAATTTCTTCAAAGTTTCGAACCAGTCGCAGAGCTTCCGCATGGCTGCGCGCCTGCACACCGCTTCCGAGAATCGCGAGAATCTTTGACTCTGGCGCCGCGAGAAGCTTTGTCGCCGCCGCCGAAACTGCGGCTGTTCTCATTTCGGTAATCAACCGGCCATCCATTATTGCCAGGGGCGTACCGGTCTCGGGATCGACAAGAAAAATCGTCGCCATGTGCGTTGGGATTCCACGCTCAACGTTGGATGGATAGAAAGTGACGGCTTTCAGGCCGAGTCCATCCGGAGTTAGTGCCGGCATCAAACCGAGGAATCCGGTCGCCGCGGCGACATCGACGTGAACGATCGAGCGCACTGGCTGAGTCACCCTGCCCGCAGAAAAATCGATCAATGCTCTTTCCATGACTGGAATCAAATCCGCCATCCGCAGATGCTGACGCACCTGTTGTTCGTTTAAGAAGGCTGGCCCGTCGCTCTTCATTGGTCGTTTACGCGGCAGCTGGCGTGCAACCGCCCTGACTCAACCAGGCTTTGTCGCGAGTGCATAAAGGACATTCGTCTCAACGGCGGAAATCTTTTCGTTGCGAATGAAAGCGAAATTAGCCTCTTTGACTCTTTCAAGCTCCGACGGGTTTAACTGTTCGATCGTTCCCCGGTAGCCCGACCCTAAAACGATCGCCCACCAATCCTCAACCGAGCTAATCGGGTGAAGGCGATTTTCATCGGCTATTTTCGCGGATTCGACGCCACCTTCTCTCATGACCGTCATAAGGCTTGCCGGATCGCTGATCCGGTCCCATGGATTGAAGCCCTTGTACAGATCAGCCCGCACATGCTTAATTGACGCCCAAAATGCGCCATTTCCCGGCTCGAACAGGTTTGGTCCCCACGTTGTGACAGCCAACTGGCCGCCCGGTCGTACGCAACGCCAAAGTTCCCGCACTCCCGCGGCCATATCGGGAACGAAGAAAATTCCGAACACGCATACTGCGGCATCGAAGCTTTCATTTGGAAACCTGAGGGAGAGCAAGTCGCCCAGCTCGAACTGCGTGTTGCCGAAACGTCGTTGCGCTGCTTTCGCCTGTGCCAATTCCAAAAGCGCTTGCGCCACATCAACTCCTATTACCTTTCCTTGAGGTCCGACGGATTCAGCGGCTGAAAGCGCAGAAGCTCCCGCCCCACAGCAAGCGTCAAGTACTCGCGATCCATTTTGTAATGAGAGGCGCTCAATTGTTTTGCGTCCGAAATAGTTCCAAAAGCCGAGTGGGGATGCGTCGTAGAAATCAGCCGCTGCGTTGTATGTGAAAGCAGCGCGACGTTGTGCATCGTTTCCCATGTCTGTTGTCGATTTGGTTCGAAGACTGTTGTTAATTCTGTTTAGCTTTATTCAAAATCTTTTCCATCCTTCTTCGATCTTTTCGCATTCGGACGTCGATGTGACAGGACAGATGATTGAATCCAAACTGCGTCCAAGTGAACGGATCTGAGAACTTACAAACACGTTGCGTAATTGTGGGTGGCGGACCGGCGGGGATGATGGCTGGTTATTTGCTCGCGCGAGCGGGCGTGCCGGTGCTTGTGCTCGAAAAACACGCCGATTTCAACCGCGATTTTCGCGGCGATACCATTCATCCGTCAACCTTGGAACTCATGTATGAGCTTGGGTTGCTGGATGAATTCCTCAAATTGCCGCACCAGGAACTGCGTGAATTGCGTGCTGTGGTTAACGGCCAGATCGTGCCGGCGGCTGATTTCACGAAGCTTCCCACCCATTGCAAGTTCATCGCGTTCATGCCGCAGTGGGATTTTCTAAACTTCCTTTCTCGTCACGCCAAACGGTTTCCGGCGTTCCAATTGTACATGGAAGCGGAAGCGGTTGACTTGTTAATGGAGAATTCACGCGTGGTCGGCGTGCGCGCAAAAACACCCAGGGGCGGGCTGGACATTCATGCAGACCTTGTTATTGGCGCTGATGGGCGGCATTCGACTGTTCACACTCGTGCCGGTCTTGAGCTGCGCGAGTTCGGTGTCCCAATTGACGTTCTTTGGATGCGGATTTCCAAGAAAGAGGGAGATCCGAAACAAACGCTCGGCTTTTTTCAACACGGCAAGCTACTAGTGTTACTCGACCGCGATGATTATTGGCAGTGCGGTTTTGTCATCCCCAAGGGGCAGTTCGAGGACATCAAAGCGCGCGGACTGACGCAATTTCAAAACGACATCGCCAGCTTCGCGGGTTTTTTACCCGACAGAGTGGCCGAACTAAATGACTGGTCGAAGATCAAACTGCTCACAGTGCAAGTAAATCGCCTGCGCGATTGGTGCTGCGAAGGATTGCTTTGCATCGGCGACTCTGCACACGCAATGTCACCAGCAGGCGGTGTCGGAATCAACCTCGCAATTCAGGACGCAGTGGCGACGGCAAACTTGCTCGCGGAAAAACTCCAGCACGGCCCTGTTCACCTTGACGACTTGCGAACGGTGCAGGCGCGCCGTGAATGGCCGACACGTCTGATCCAGGGAATGCAAATCTTCATTCACCGCCGTGTTGTCACCGGCCGGAGGTCCGGCGGGAAGCAGACTTCACTTCCATTCGTGCTCCGTTTGATGAAATGGTTTCCAATTCTGCGACAACTGCCCGCCCGTTTCATCGGCCTCGGGCCGCGCCCTGAACATGTCCGCAGCCCCACCGCAAATTAGAGGGACTTCAAAGCCATGTTATAGATTCGCTTCTGTAGCCACGGCGCTGTGTCGCCGTGCACTCCACAGGCAGCAATGTCGCCGAGGCGCCTCGACACAGAAGGCGGCTACAACATCTATTAGATGCCTTTTTGCAATTTTTGAATCCGGTCGAGGTGGACGGCATATCAAACCTGGAGAATAGGCAACGCAATCATCTTTCATCGTGTCATCGGCAAAAACTCCATTTCCTTCTACTAATCCAGTTGTCTCACGAACACTCAGCGCGTTCGAGCTGCTGTTCGGCGCATTCATCGTGATCGGTCACAACGTTTTTCACATGGTGCCCAATGAAGTGATTATTTTGTCTATCTTAGGCTTCGTGTCGATCAGGCTCCGGGATGGCAGCTTGTCGTCGATGGGATTCAAGCGGCCTGTATCGTGGCGGCGAATCTTCCTGATCGCACTGGTCGCGGCTGGCGTGCGCATCGTCCTTGGGCAATTCGTCATCGAACCGATTACTGGATTTTTCTGGCCGGCGCCGAACGTGCCCGAGTTGGCAAATGAAATCGCCGGCAATGCGAAAATTGCGTTGTTGGCTCTGTTATTAGTCTGGACGTTTGCCGCGTTCGGTGAAGAAATCGCGTATCGAGGATATCTCCTTACGCGCGCAGCCGACATTGGAAAGAGATCGACAACGGCCTATTGGATTGGGATTGTGTTTATCTCGATTTTGTTTGGCTACGGCCATTATTATAAAGGGCCATCAGGAATCGTTGATTCTGGGATTGCCGGCGTAATCTTGGGAGCGGCTTACATGCTGGGGGGCCGAAATCTTTGGGCCTGCATTTTGACTCACGGATTGATTGACACATTTGCCGTCATCGACGCTTTTTTCGGATGGTCGACGTAGAATATGACCCTCGATTTTCCGACTATCCTTTCAGCCCGCGATCGGATTCAACCGCATGTTCATCGTACGCTTGTGCTGACGAGCTCGCGACTGGACGAGGCCAGCGGAGCCTCACTATTCTTTAAGTGCGAAAATTTTCAGAAGATTGGCGCGTTTAAGGCGCGTGGCGCGACAAATGCCGTTTTTTCACTCGATGATGCGACGGCCCGGCGCGGTGTGGCAACGCATTCGTCGGGAAACCATGGAGCTGCGGTGGCGCGAGCGGCGAAGCTTCGCGGTATTCCCGCCCACATCGTCATGCCGTCGAACTCGGCGAAGGTGAAGATTCGCGCAGTCGAAAGCTATGGAGCGCGCGTTGTGTTTTGCGAACCCACGGAAGAGGCGCGTGAGACCGTCTGCGCGGATGTGATCGCCAAGACGGGCGCAGCACTGATTCACTCTTTCGAAAATCCAGACGTCATAGCTGGGCAGGGGACAGCGGTGGTGGAACTACTGGAAGACGTTCCTGATCTCGATCTTGTGATGTGTCCAGTCGGCGGAGGAGGATTGCTATCCGGAACCGCTATCGCCGCAAAATCGATGCGACCAAGCATCGGCGTGATTGCGGCTGAACCGGAAAATGCGGACGATGCAGCGCAATCATTTCGCGCGGGGCGAGTGATTCAAAGCGAAAAGAAATTCACCATTGCCGATGGTCTAAGGACAAATGTCGGCGAACCAAACTTTGCGATCATCAAGCAGTACGTGGACGACATTGTGACCGTAGGTGAGAAAGCAATTATCTCGGCGATGCGCACGATTTGGGAGACGATGAAAATCATTGTCGAGCCATCAGCAGCTGTACCGTTTGCTGCAATTCAGGAGCGGAAGATCGACGTCGCTGGCAAACGAGTCGGCATTATTCTCACCGGAGGAAACGTCGATCTCGACGCGTTGCCGTGGAATCTGTAGTGACAGCCGTGTCGGCTGCGGGATACAGATGACGTTGCAGGCGACACGCCTGCCTCTACGGCGGTGACGAGCAAGAGCATGAGTAAGAGAATCGATGCGTGAATTGTGGAAACTTACCTCTTGTTTTTTATCGCCAGCGTCATCGGGGGCGTAATTAACGCGTTAGCTGGTGGCGGCGGATTGATCACATTCCCGCTGCTAATGCTGGTTGTCGGGCCGGTGACGGCCGATGCCACAAGCGCCATCGCCCTATTTCCCGCATATCCCGCGGCAGTCTGGCGTACCCGTAACCTGCTAACCGGAGTTCTGGGTAGCGGATGGTTATGGCTCCTTCTGATTCCCAGTGTGCTTGGTGGATTTATTGGAGCGCTGCTCCTGAGTCACACCGGCAATCGCAATTTTGTAACGTTCGTGCCGTGGCTGGTGTTATTGGCGACTATAATCATTGCGCTGCGCCCGATTCTGGTCCGAGGAAGAGAGTCGGGGAGCGTTCAACCGGACATCGCGCCGATATTATGGCCTATTGCGATGGCGGCCATTTTCGTGGTGGCACTCTATGGCGGCTACTTCGGCGGAGGTATCGGTATCCTGATGATCGGGGCTTTGAGCTTCATTTCGCCCGGCGATATTCGGCACGTCGTCGCGCTCAAGAATTTCCTGAATGGCTGGATGCGGGGAGTGGCGGTGCTTGTGCTCGTACTCGGGGGTAATGTGAATTGGAAGTACGGTGCGCCGATGGCCATCGGCGGTTTGGTTGGCGGCTACATCGGGGGAATCGTGTCGCATCGCGCAAATCGCACGGTTGTTCGCTCGATCGTTGTGGGGCTAGGTCTTGCCGTGTCAGCGCTTTATTTCTGGAAGTTGTACGGCCAGAGGCTGATGCACGTAGGCGGCGAGTAGGCGGGAATTTAAAATCAGAGGGAAAATTTTCACTTCCCATTCCAAAATTTTGCACGGGATGGGAACCACCGCCGCGGGCAAAATCGAAACCTGTATTCGTAGGAAGGGGGGTTTAATCGCGTATGAAAAAGCTAACAATAACTACGGCGGCATTCATTCTACTGTTTGGGACTGTTGCGTCTCGCGGAGCGAACGAGGACCGAATTTCGGCTGCGACTGGAGTTCCCGTCCAAACGCTGCAGGCCGAGAGAGCTTCGACCGGACTTGGCTGGGGTGGAATAGAGAAGGCGCACTTGTTGGCCAACGCCACCGGGCAGAGCTTCGATAACATCGTCGCGCTGCACCAGTCGGGGCAAGGCTGGGGAAAAATTGCGCACGATAACGGCCAGAATCTCGGCAGGCTCGTAAGCAACGCAAACCGGTCAAGCCGGGCAACCGCGCATGCACAGAACCTCAATACGGTTCATGGAAAGAGCAGTAATGTTCGTGGCAAAAGCAGTAGTCTTCATGGGAGAAGCGCTACAAATCTCGGCCGCGGCTACAGCACTCGAATGAGTACAGCGCGAGGTTCCAGGCGCGGCCCGAGCTTTGGATCTGCCCACACGGGATCTCATGGCATGCATGGAATGGGGCGTATGGGTGGAATGGGTCATGGCGGTCGTGGCCGGTAAGAATCGCCAAATCAAAACGCGCCTGGATTACTTAAGAGTAATCTCGCGCATGATTTTTGTGCCCAGGATTTCGCGGATATCGAGCCGCTTCGTAGCTGTGGTAAGGCGTTGCTCCTCGGTGCCCATGACTTTCTCGACGATAGGATCCATCTTGGCGCGTAGATTATCGAATGCCGCCCAGTTCGCGTATTCAACCAGGATCAGGATATTGAAATCCTGAGGACTGGTGGCCTCGCCGTTCAGAATTTTGTAGTCGAGGATGATTTTTTGCTTTTTTTCCTCTTCGTAGACAGGTTTCACGGTTTGGGTGATCTGTTTAAGGTATTCATCGCCCAGACCGGTCTTGGTTTTAATCATCGTTAGAGTCCACACTGGACCTTCGTTATAAGGCGCGCTGCTGCCTTTCGTGTCCGCAGCCTTTGTCTCTGCGAAGCAGGCAAAAGCAACAGTCAGCGATGCGATTGTGATTGTGCAAATCTTAGTGGTCGTCATGGGGCACCTTGGTTCGGACACGTTAAAGGGGCGAGAAGAATTTGCCGAAGATGTTTCAATTCTGCAGATGGTCCCATGCAGTAGTTGCCTGCAGGAAAGTGAAATCCTGGCGTCCGATTGCCACTGCAAGGCATGGGTGCTGACCGATATGGATCGGAGCCGTCTTCTCTGCGCCGTAATTCAACTGTCGTTTATACGTCGGTCGTATCCCAGAATTTGCGAAACGCGTTTGGCCAGCTCCGATCGACGACGCTTTTTCTTGCGGCTGTGCCCATGCGTTCTCGCAACCCACTATCTGTAGCCAGCGAACGGATCGCTCGCATGAAATCGTCCACATCACGAGATCGAGTGATCAAACCGTTCGTTCTGTCCTCTACCAATTCCTTGGGCCCGCCAGAATCGGAAACAATGACCGGCATGCCGCAAGCTTGCGCTTCCAGAATGACGTTGCCGAAAGTGTCGGTGGTGCTCGGGAACACAAAAATATCCGCCGAAGCGTAGGCGGTCGCCAATTCCTTTCCCGTGAGGTAGCCTGTAAAAACGGCCTCTGGTAGTGACTGCGCAAGCTTCTTGGAGTACGGACCGTGACCGACAACAAAAAGCTGCACCGGAAGGCCGTCGTTGCGCAATTGGCGATAGGCGTCTGCCAAGACATCGAGATCTTTCTCCCTGGATATGCGCCCGACATAGAGCAAACGGATCTGGCCGTTAGCAGCAGTAAACTTTTCCCAAAACGCTGGCTCACGTCGTGCTGGTGTGAAAAGCTCGATATCGAGGCCGCGTGGAAGAATTTTGAGTTTAGTGGGATCGAAGCCACGCTTGATCCAGCTTTGTCGATATTCTTCAGAGTTAACGAAAACGGTGTCGAGCTGACCATAGAACCAATGCATGTAACGCCATGCGACGCTTTCCAGGAAGCTGTCCTCGGTAAGAATCCGGACGTACTGAGGGAAATCCGTATGATAAATGCCGCTTGTTTGCAGATTGAGCATTTTGGCTGCAAGCAGCGCGGTAAGTCCGACCGGTCCGGGCGTGCTGATGATGATCTCAGTAAATTTTTCCCGCTGAATGTAATCGAGCATCTG
>Ga0222622_10000979_pt1 | contig 11428 bp, 9 predicted proteins | sample PLM2_5_b1metaG_FD_177335 | JGI IMG/M metagenome (GOLD analysis project Ga0222622, IMG submission 177335) | Groundwater sediment microbial communities from an aquifer in East River, Colorado, USA - PLM2_5_b1 | ecosystem: Environmental > Terrestrial > Soil > Riparian zone | place: USA: East River... | reverse complement strand
CGCCACCGGCCAATTCGAGATCAGCGACGAACGTTCCCCGGCGGAAATCGCCGCTGTCCTTCGCCGCCGTGGCATTGAGCCGGTCTGGAAAGATTGGGACCAGGCTCTCTGCGGCCCATGAGGAGAAACTTCGAACGCCCAGGGCCGAACGAACCGACGAAGAACTGGCGGGATTCCGTGATTCGCTAACGATGCTGAAACGTGAATCGATATAACGTGGCGAAGCCATGATGATTTCACTTAATGGCGAATCAGTCGATACACGCGACGCCAACACGATCGCAGAGCTAATCGATCGTTATCAATTGCCGCCACAATCGATTTTGGTCGAGCACAACGGTGTGGTGGTCCATCGGCACGATTGGCCGGAGCGACCACTGGCCGAAGGCGACCGCATCGAATTTGTTCGAGTCGTAGCTGGCGGCTAATGCTGTTCAGCTTTGCGCCGCGCTCTTCACCACGACTCGCATTCCGTCGGTTTGTATGACGGTCACGGATGTTTGGGGGGCGATGAATTCGCCTTCGGTGACAACATCGATGATTCGATCGGCGAAACGCGCCTTTCCGCTGGGTCGCAAGACTGTCACCGCAGTGCCGTGGTCTCCGGGTGTCAGCGCGAGCGCGGTCGCGAATTGTCGTGGTACGCCAGCCAGCGATGGGCCCGGAGGATTTGAATCCATCAAGGCGAATCGTCGATAAATGCTCGTGCGCGGCAGATACCGCGCGAGGAGGGCGATTACAATGAATGATCCCACAATTGCGATGAACATGTTGAGCAACGGCACCGCGAGCATTTTGCCGGTCGGAAAAAAGTTTTGGCCCGGATAGCGATCGATCATTGTCCAGAGCAACGATGCCAACATGAGAAACACGCCGACGACACCGAAAACGATCGTGCTATGCGCGAAGAAAAGTATCTCGATCACGACGAGAACCATTCCGAGAACGAATAGCGCGACCACTTCCCAGCCGGCGAGCCCGGCTAGATAATGCCCCAGGAAAAAGAGAGCGAAACACATTGCAGAGATAACTCCCGGCCACGTCGCACCGGGAATTTTGAACTCGAGATACGCTCCAAGAATTCCGCCGAGCAGTAGCAACGGTGCAAGCGCAGTAATCCAAAACGCGATTTGTTCGAAGCCGGTTGGCTCGATCGTGACGATGCCTTTGAGGCCGGCTTTTTTCGTGAGATCGGCAATCGAATCAACAACCCCTTCTGCGAGCAACGGTTTCCCATTGATCTTTTCAGTTGCTTCCTGCGCATTAAAAGTCAGGATCGCGCCCTTGGGGTGAATGACGCGGTCGCCGATCTTTACTTCCTTATCTTTGTTCATGAAGGCTTCGGCGATATCGGGGTTGTGACCGTTCTTGATCGCCGAGCCACGGATAAGCGCCGACCAATACGAAATCGTCTTCTCCTTGGCGGTTGCCGGGAGATCTTCACCGGTAGGAAGAATCGGCGCCGCGGCGCCAATGGCGCTCACCGGCGCCATAAAAACGTGTTGCGTGGCGATGGCGATAATCGCGCCAGCCGATCCAGCGTTTGTATTGATGAAGGTGTAAGTCGGAATCTTAGTTTGATTGAGCGCGTTCACGATATCAGCCGCTGTATCCAGCCGGCCGCCGTACGTGTTCATGTCAAAAACGATGGCGGAGGCTTCACTGGTCTCGGCTGTTTTCACCGCGCGCCGCAAAAATGCCAACAGCGCGGGCGCAACTTCGCCGCGCAGTGGCACAACGGCCACATCGCCTTTACGAATCGCCTCGCGCCCTAAAGCAGGCGCGACGCCTGTCAAAGAGCAAATCAGAAACGAGATTAGCAATTTGATTCTCACAGCTTGGACAACAGACCGCTCTGCGTAAGTTTGCCATCGCTTCAAGAATCAAACGAGGTAAAAATAATCAGGCGCGCATGGGAACGATCCCTTCGGAAACGATCGAGCAAATCGCCGCCGCGAACGATATCGTCGAAGTAATTGGTTCGTATTTTCCGCTGAAACGCGCGGGAACCAATTTCAAGGCGCTCTGCCCCTTTCATCAGGAAAAGACGCCGTCGTTCATAGTGAGTCCGAGCCGGCAAACATTTCATTGTTTCGGCTGCGGCGCAGGCGGGAGCGTCTTCCGGTTTGTGGTGGATTACGAGCATGTCGATTTTCCCACCGCCGTCCGCAAACTCGCGGCGCGAGCTGGCATTACGATGGTCGAAAAGTCGGGCGGGCGTGGGGCGGGCGATGAAGAGCGGCAACGCGAATTGCGCCAGCGTTTGCTCAAGTTGCATGCTGAGGCTGCGCAGTGGTTCCACGAAAATCTTATCAAAAGAGAAGTGGGCAAAGCGGCGCGAGAATATCTGCAAGCCCGGGGAATCACCGTGGAAATCGCGAAACGCTGGCGACTCGGCTACGCGCCTGACGAGTGGGACGCATTCGGCAATTGGGCGCGCGGACGGGGCTATGACGTCCGCGACTTGATCGTGAGCGGACTCGTAAAAATGAAGGACGAGAGCGAAAGTCCGCCTGAGCAATCCGCTTCAGGCGTCGGACCGCAACGATCATACGATCGTTTTCGCGGACGAATTATGTTCCCGATCTGCAATGACATGGGCGAAGTAATCGCTTTCAGTGGACGCCTCCTGCAAGACGAAGAGGGCGCAGCGAAATATTTGAACTCGCCCGAGACGGCGCTTTTTCGAAAGGGCAGCGTACTTTTTGGTCTGGACAAGAGTAAGCGCGCCCTGATCGAGGCCAACTGTGCAGTTGTCTGCGAAGGGCAGCTCGATTTGATAACTTTGTTCGAAGCGGGGATCACCAACGTTGTGGCGCCGCAGGGTACCGCCTTCACTGAAAAACAGGCACACATCTTGAAGCGTTTCGTAAACGAAGTCGTGCTCTGCTTCGATGCTGACCGTGCTGGGCGCCGGGCGGGCGACCGTTCATTGACAACGTTCGTTGAGCATTTTGGAGTACGACCTAGCCCTCTTGTTTCAAGAGGGCGCGGTCCGGCCCAGCGCTCACTCGATTCGTTTCTCCAGAACGATTTGATCGTGCGCATCGCTGAGATGCCACCAGGCGAAGATCCGGACTCTCTCGTGCGCAGAGAAGCTAAAGAAGCTTTCATGAAGCGGATAGCAGACGCGCCCAACTTTGTCGATTATTGGATTGAACGAGAAGCTGCTGTGACAGACTTGACTTCGTTGGCGGCAAAGATGCAGCTGGCACGCCGCATGGCGGAAACAGTGAGTCACGTGCGTGATTTCGTGATCCAGCAGGAGCTAGCAAATAAAATCAGCGCGCGTATTGGCATTGCGCTCTCCGATTTTGAGACGCTCGTGCCGAGGCGAAGGAACGCGGGATTCTCGGCAGAACGTTCGGCGGAGACGGATGATGGCCGCGATGTAGCTGCCGCGCCGCGGCACGACATCTCCATGCTTTGCATTTTGGCGCTACGAGACGAAACGGCTCGAAACTTTCTTCGGCAACAGAATTGGCGCGAGATTCTCGCGCACGTCCCCGACGCAGAACTTCTCGTCCGTATTCTCGAAAGTGACTTGCGTCCAGACGATGCGGCCTCGCTGAACGCCTTCATGGTAACGCTTTCTCCCGCAGATGAACGGTTGGTTTCTTCCTGGCTGCTGCAAAAGGTGCCCGCAAATGCTGAAGCGATGGTCGAAAAATGGTGGCTCGGCATTCGGCAGTCCGTTTTGCGCCGCCAGCTGAGTGTAGCGACGAACCAGATAAGGCTACCAGAGTTGAGCACCGGGGACGTAATAAATTTGCAAAAACAAATTCTTGACCTGCAGGAACAGCTCCACGAGCTTTCGCAGCCCGCCGGCCCGGCCGACAATTAGTTGTCGATCTAGAGCCCGGGAAGATCGAACGTCTTAGTCAAATCTAACCGTATAATCTTGGCCAGGCATTCGAAACGAAGGGGAGGCAGCCGACAGTCGTCGGCTCAACGGCTTAACCACAGCAAGCCTAAGCGCCGTGTAGCAAAAAGACATTTTGCTGTGCGAGCGAATCTGAAGAGACAGGGACGAATTACTGCCCTGAAAATGGCGCGAGTCACGCGGGCACCAAAGCGATCAGATAATGGTCGGCTGTCTGAGCCGGAAGGCATCGCGCCGGCGTCTGTTTTGTATTCGGCTATTGAAGTCCAGAATCGCATTCGCGAACTGATCAAGCTGGCAAAAGAGCAAGGCTACCTCACGTTTGACGATCTAAACGAGGCGCTGCCCGAAGGGGTCACCGACGCCGATGAACTGGATCTGATCCTGACGCGGCTGCGCCGCCTGGAGATCGACATTATCGAAGCGTCCGAAGTGGATCGCTATAAGGATGGCAAGAAAGATGCAGACGAGGACGATGAGGAAGATGAGAGACCGGAGACAAAGGTTGATATCCTCGACGATCCGGTGCGGATGTATCTCAAGCAGATGGGTCAGGTTCCACTTCTAACCCGGGAACAAGAAGTTGAAATATCCAAACGAATTGAAGACGCCGAAGCGCTGGTGCAGAAGCACATCAGTCGCTTTGGCTTTGTCGCGCGCGCCCATTTGGATCTGGCCCGCAAGCTACTCGAGGGCCGCGAACGGTTCGACCGGGTAATTCTCGATAAGAAAATCGAGAGCCGCGAGAGATACATGAAGAAGCTCCCGCGTCTGTGCAAACAAGTCGAACAACTAAGCACGTCGGTCTCCCAGCAATTTTGCGAGCTTGCACGTAACTCCTCAAAGAAGCGGTCGCATAAGGTGAGAGGCTTGCAAAGAAAAATGGCTTCGCTGCAGAGGATTTATCCACATTTTTACCTCAAGCAGAGAGTCACGGAGGAATTTGTGCACCTGGCGGACGACGCGCACCACACGTCGCTTTACCTGCGAACTGAGATTGCGAAAAATCCTCGCAGCCAAAAAAGGCGGCTGCAACTCCAGAACAAAATCCGTGAGTTAGAGAAAAGCCTGTGGTTTTCGCTTTCTGACTATGCCGAAGAGTATCGGACGCTGAAAGGTTGGCTGCGCCAGGCGTTCAAGGCCAAGACCGAAATGGTGGAGGCCAATCTTCGCCTCGTTATTTCCATTGCAAAAAAATATACCAATCGAGGCCTTTCTTTTCTCGACCTGATCCAGGAAGGCAATATGGGATTAATGAAGGCGGTTGAGAAATTCGAATACCGCCGAGGATATAAGTTTTCCACTTACGCGACATGGTGGATTCGCCAGGCTATCACGCGCTCCATCGCCGACCAGGCGCGCACGATTCGAATTCCCGTGCATATGATTGAGACGATCAACAAGCTCATGCGCGTGCAAAAACAGCTGGTGCAGGAATACGGGCGAGAACCTTCGCCCGAAGAGGTGGCCGAAGAAGTGCTCTTGCCAGTGGACCGGGTTCGGGCGGTCCTAAAGATGGCGCAGCAACCAATTTCGCTTCAGTCCCCAGTGGGCGAGAGCGAAGAAACTAATTTCGGCGACTTTATCGAGGACAGGGGCGCCGAAAACCCGAGTGACATGACGGCCATTGTTTTGCTGAAGGAAAAAATTAAGGACGTACTTGAGACCCTCACCGATCGCGAGCGGCAAGTGCTCGAGCAACGATTTGGGTTGATCGATGGATATAGCCGAACGCTGGAGGAAGTGGGCCGGCAATTCCAAGTTACCCGGGAGCGGATTCGTCAGATTGAAGCAAAGGCCTTGCGCAAAATGCGGCATCCCACCCGTATTCGACAACTCGAGGGTTTCCTTGAGGCCCCAGGAATCTAAAGTATCATTTTCGGCACCCATTCCAGCGCAACTTCCGATGCTGCAGATAGTTCAATTGAGTGGAGACTATGGAACCTGAAGATGACAAACAGTTGTGGGATGTTCTCGGCCGTGTTCCGGGGCCCATCCTTTCGCCATTCTTCGCCCGGAACGTGGTAAGAAAGATCCGCCAGGGAGCGACTCGTTTCGAGCGGGCGCGAAACTGGTTTAGCCTGCGAAGACTTGTTGCAGCATCCGCTGTGGCAATCGTCGTGGTCGGCATGGCTATCGCCACGCATCGTCCAATCTCACAGACAACGTCCTCAAGCGATTTAGACGTTGTAGCTAAAATCGATCCACAGGATTATGACGTCGTGGCTGATCTGGATGAATTGATCGCCTGGGATGAAAATACCGTGTGGGAAGATAAGCCGACTTTGTGAAGTAGTCGTCGCATCGTCGGTTCTGGTCTTATCCTGCGCTATCGCGCAGGGGCAGCCGCAACAGCAATCGCACCGACCGATGGGCCGGCCGATCGGCGGCGCTCCGCACGGGCCACCGGCGGGCCAGAGTATGGGACCTCCGCGCGGACCGGCAGGTCAAAGCATGGGACCTTCACGCGGACCGGCGGGTCAGAGCACACGTGATCGATGGATGGCAATGCCACCGGAAGCGCGGCAGAACTTCCGGCGCAACGCCGAGCGTTGGATGCGGATGAGCCCGGAAGAGCGCAACGTCATGCGTCAGCGCGAAAATTTGCGCCGGGATACGATCAAGCGGGAAACCGATGCGGCGCTTCGTCAATCTGGTCTTAGTCTGACCCCGCAAGAGCGTGCTCAGTTTGAATCCCGCTACGTTCAGGAACGCCGCAAAGTCGAACAGACGCTCCGGCAACAGATCGAAGCGGAACGTCAAAAGGAACTGCCGGCGCTGATTCAGCAGCTGAAGAGAGAGTTTCAAATTGATCAGCCGGCCAAAAGCCCCGCTACGAAGTCCGGGGAGTCGCCTAATTCAAGAAAGTAGAACCGGCATTTTTCTGCTCCCGCATTCTTCGCGCAACAGTCGTTTCCTAAAAAGGCGCTGGCTCGAAATTGCTTTCGAGCCAGCTGAGTCAGGACTTTCTGGATTCTACGCTGGCTTAGTAGCGATAATAATGATGGTGACGGTGGTGACGGTAGTAACGGTGCCCGCCGTACCAATAGTAAGGCCGGTAGTAGCCATAGTACGGCCGGTAATAACGATACGGATAATAGTGGCCGTAAGGGTAATATCCGTAATAGCCCGGTCCGAACCCAATCGAGAAGTAGACTTGAGCATCGGAACGTGGCACCGCAGCAAAGCTCAAGCCCCCCGCCACCAGTCCAATTAACAGAAGTTTCTTCATCATTTTACCTCCCAATAATTAAACAGAAGTCCGACGGGAAAGTTTTCCGTTTTATTTGGATGGAAGCACCTCGGGATATCCCGTGATGCAAACACTTTGCCCAAGGCGCTGATATGAAACGCGGCGTAGTCGTAGCGCATTCGCCGCATTTGTTGCTCCCCGGCCCGCGAAGGCGATCACCGGTCCTCCGGTCAATATTGGACCCAGGTAAAGTTGCACTTTGTCAATGAGACGTGCATCGAGCGCTTGGCTCAGCACTTCACCCCCGCCTTCGATGAGCACATGTGTGATACCTCGTTTGCCTAGATTCTTTAGAACGCCAGCCAAAGACTGTCCTTCGTAAATCAGCGTTCGCGCAGCCAAGCGGTCGGAGAACAAACGGGCTCGCCGTGGAAGTTTGCCTGAACGGGTCAGCACAACCCGCCACGGTTGTCGCGCCGACCGCGTGCCCCGTATGGTTAAGCGTGGATTGTCCGCGCGCACTGTTTTTGCGCCCACGAGCACTGCGTCCACGTGCGCGCGAAGCTCACGAGCGTGAGTTCGGGCGGAACGTCCGGTGATCCAGCGAGGCTCGACGGCAGCCCGCGTCAACCGACCATCAAGCGACATCCCGCACTTTGCGATGACGAACGGGCACGCAGTGACGATCCACTTGTTGAAAGCCTCGTTAATTTGCGCGCATTCATCGGCCAAAATGCCCTGTCGCACGTTCACACCCGCATTTCGTAATCGCACGATGCCCTTGCCAGAGTGACGCGGATTTACATCAATCGCACCGACAACGACATTTCTAACACCGGCGCTGAGTATCGCATCTGTGCACGGAGCAGTGCGACCAACCGTGGAACACGGCTCCAGGGTTACATACAACGTGCCCCGCGTGGGCACCGGTGCACCGAAATTGCGGAGGCACTCTACCTCAGCGTGCTCGCGCCCCGCTTCCCGATGGCGCCCTTTCGCTACTATGCGGTTGTCGATTACCAGAACCGCTCCAACAGCCGGATTCGGGCTTGTCTGTCCAAGTGTCTTTCTTGCCTCGTTTAACGCAGCGCGCATGAACTGTTCGTTTCGTTCTATCGTCATTGTTTCGGCAGATGAATAATGGTTTTCGCCTATCGAGGCAACGTGGGTTCAACCCAGCGACTGAAAACGTTACTGAACCAGCGTGCCTGGAGGGATTCGAACCCCCAACCTTCTGATCCGAAGTCAGAAGCTCTATCCAGTTGAGCTACAGGCACAATTTTGTAAATCCCAGCACCCAAATTCCAAATCCCAAGGCCACGTTTTTGGAGCTTGGAGTTTGGGGTTTTGGAACTTGCGAAGCCGGGTGGCCGACGGGACTCGAACCCGCAACAACCAGAACCACAATCTGGGGCTCTACCATTGAGCTACGGCCACCATCATTGCCAGGGAACAAGATTAAAATTCGAATTTCTTTTTGCAAACAAAGGACTCGACTTTCCTCGCTTTCTCCAGTAATTCTCGCCGCTGGTGGAACAAAAATCTCCCCCCAGTTGGCTTGTCATGGCGCCTCGCCATCGCGTAAAGCGAACCGGTGCGGCTTTGATCGCACTCTTCTTTTTCACCGCGGGTACGGGCACTCTTCCGGGACAGGGAGATGATCCAAGCGAAATTTTTCTGAAAGCTTATCTGTCTGCGCAACAGGGGGAAAAACTTGAGCGTGAAAACCGATTCAACACGGCCTTGGCGAAATATCGATTTGCTGGAAGCCTGATCGAGACGTTGCGCAGATCGCATCCCGCCTGGCAGCCAGCAATCGTAGAATATCGCGGCCGCAAAATCAGCGAAGGCATCTTGCGAATCCAGCAGAGGACGACGAGGCAAAATGCGCTAACGGCCAGTTCAAGTCCTCTGCCCGAAGTTGCGCCTGCACTGCCAGAGAGTGATGGCTGGTCCGAGCCCGGGCCCGAGGTTGTGGCCGCGCAATTGGGCGAAACCACAGCCCAGCCATCGACCGATCCTGCGATCAAAGAGGCCACAAAAAAACTGCGTGATAAGGTCGATCAGTTGCAGGCGGCACTCGGCAAAGCGCGGAGTGAACTTGAAACCGCACGAATAGAAAAGGAAACCGTTAACACGCGCCTGACGGAAACAAATTCCAAACTTGAAAAAGTACAAAATGACCTCGAAAAAGCGAAAAAGTCGGAACAGCAGACGCGTGATCAACTTGCAAAGGCTGAGGAATCCCTAAGAGCGTCCCAGGCATCGCAGGAGAGCAGCATTAAGGAGCAGCAGCAGTTGCGCGCGGAGGTTGCCCATTTGAAAGACGCCGTTGCCGCAGCCGATGAGGCACGTACGACCGCGGAAAAGCAAAGGGAGGATGTTCAGGCGAAATTTGCCGACACAAATAAACAAATCACTGCGCTTGAGCACCAGCGCGATGAAGCGCTCGCCCAATTGAAAGTCGCGAAGGAAACCGAACAGGGCGTCCAGCTACTTTTGGCTGAGAAGGACGATCTGCAACAGAAATTGGCAAATGCGGAGGAAAAGGTCCGAACGCTTAGCGAGAGCGACCCGGTTAAGGCGGAGAAATTTGCCGAGATGAATCAGCAATTAGCAGAGCTTCAACAGCAGTTGGCCGAGAGCCAGAAAAGAAATGATTATTTGGCAGCGCGGGCTGCCGAGCTTGACGTTCAGTTGGACGACGCAAGCATGGACCTTCAGGCTGCGAAGCTGGCGGGTGCAAACAGCGAGGAGTCCGCTCAGCTCGCGAAAGAAAACGAGCTTTTGCGAAACATTGTTGTGCGCGAGCGCCAGGAAGAAGCGCGTCGTGACGAGGCAAGGAAACTGGTGTTGGCGGAGCTGAGTAGATTAAAAATCAGATCGGAGCAGCTCAACAGACAGATCGAATTTCTGGCGCAGCCGGTTGCAAAACTAAGCACCGAAGAGCTCGCTTTGCTGCGGCAGCCCGTGGTCTCAGTTTCAGACCAGCGAAATAGCGTGTTTAGCGCGAGTTTCGTTTTTGAAAAAAAATCGCCGGTGGATGCGGCTGCCGCTGTCAAACCCGACGCGAAAGCAAAATCTGCGCGCGAAAGCGAACTAACAAAAGAAAAGCAACACCAACTCCAGGATCTTGCGCGCGTCGCCAGGAGAAATCTCGACCAGCGCAAATATCAGACGGCGGAAAAGCAGTATCAGGATATCCTGGCGAAAGATCCCAACAACTTTGATGCACTTTGCAATCTTGGCGTGGTTTATGTTCGCAGCGGCAAATTGGGACCCGCAGAGTCGGTGCTGAAAAAGGCGGTGACCATGGCGCCCGACAATGAGTTTGTGCTCACCACACTGGGCATCATTCATTATCGTCAATCAAAGTTCGACGATGCGCTGGTTGAGTTAACGAGGGCGATTGAGATCAATCCAAAGAGCGCTACTGCTCACAATTATTTGGGCATCACGGCCAGCCAAAAAGGGCGGCAGCAAGAGGCAGAAAAGGAAATCCTTCAGGCTCTGGCCAACAATCCTGACGACGGCGATGCGCATTTCAATCTGGCGGTCATTCTTATCACAACGCAGCCCGGCTCGAAAGAACTCGCGAAACAGCATTACGCCCGGGCCACTGCGCTCGGCACGCAACGTAGTCCGTTCCTCGAAAAATTGTTGCAGTGACCCCAGATCGGGGTCGAAGATTCGATCGACGCAAAGCTGGCTCTAACACTTAATGCGCTTGCTTCGTGCTTTCTTCGTTGCGCTTTTGACGGCAGTTGCCGACCTCAGTCCGGTTCCTGAGTCTGAACGATTTGCTGCGCGATATCGCGTTCGCACTGCCGATTAATTCTACCGCCGCCGACTCAGAAGGCAGGATCATAACGTGCAACCATTTCTCACTGCTAACTGGCGTTACCTCGCCATGCTGAATTATGTCGTCGATCCTCGCCTGCTCGCGCCTTTGGTTCCGCGTGGCACAGAGATCGACTTCGATAATCGTGAGACCTTTCTCAGCGTGGTCGGATTTCTGTTTCTCGACACGCGTCTTCTCGGTGTCCCCATCCCATTGCACCGCGACTTTGAAGAAGTGAATTTGCGTTTCTATGTAAGGCGAAAATCGGCGGATACCTGGCGGCGCGGTGTGGTTTTCGTCCGCGAGCTTGTCCCGCGGCGCGCGATCGCTCTCGTCGCGCGCGCATGTTATGGGGAGAATTATGTGGCCTTACCGATGAAGCACGAAATCGAACATCGAGATTCCAATTTGAAAGTGGAATTCTCGTGGCGACGCGGTCGCAAATGGGAATCACTTAGATTGCAGGCGACTGGCGAGCCGCAGGTAATTCTGGCGGGAACCCACGCGGAAT
>Ga0222622_10000977_pt1 | contig 11436 bp, 8 predicted proteins | sample PLM2_5_b1metaG_FD_177335 | JGI IMG/M metagenome (GOLD analysis project Ga0222622, IMG submission 177335) | Groundwater sediment microbial communities from an aquifer in East River, Colorado, USA - PLM2_5_b1 | ecosystem: Environmental > Terrestrial > Soil > Riparian zone | place: USA: East River... | reverse complement strand
GGCCCTGGACACCGCACACACGCCAGGCCATGTGGGCACGGTCGACATCTTCGATGCCGGTCCTGATGGTTTCGACTATGAACGCCTCATTGCCCTGATCCGCGAACGGATCGCCTTCGTACCGCGATATCGGCAACGGGTGCGAGGGATTCCCGCTCAGCTCGCTGGTCCGGTGTGGGTCGACGACGAGAATTTCGACCTCACCTTCCACGTACGGCGCTCGGCGCTGCCACGACCGGGCACGCTCGCCCAGCTCAGGGAGTTCGTTGGTCGGGTCCTGGCCCGGCGACTCGATCGATCGCGGCCGCTGTGGGAAATGTATTTGGTCGAGGGTCTGGAAGACAGCCGGTTCGCGCTGGTAGCTAAGTCCCATCTATGCCTGGTCGATGGAATTGACAACGTCGAAATCGGCCAAGTGTTGCTCGACTCGACGGCTCGTGCGCAACCAATCCCAGCTGTTGGGCTGGACGCCGACTCGTGGCAGCCGGTGCCGGAGCCGTCGTCGCTCGAGCTGTTGGCCGGTGCCCTATTGGAAAGTGCCCAGGACCCGACGATGGCCCTGCAGAACGTGCGAGGCGCCTTAGCCGGCGCGCTCGGTATGGCTGTCGCCATCGGTGAAGCGGTGGGCGGTATCGGCGGTGCGTTGGGAGAGCTGGCTGCCGATGCCCTACGAGGGCAGCGTCCGCCTGCAGACTCGCCGCTGGCTGGTGTGGTGTCCGAGCAACGCCGAGTCGCGACAGCCGTGGCGTCGCTTGCTGATCTCAAGGCGGTACGCCAGGAGCATCAGCACACGATCAACGACGTCATACTCGCGATGATCTCAGGGGGCGTGCGCTCCTGGCTGCTGACCCGGGGCGAGTCCATCGGTTCGGGAACTTCGCTGACCGCGCTGGTTCCGATGAGCGTCACAGAAGACGATGGCGAGCCGACATCGTTGGGCAGCCAAGTTGCACCCCATCTGCAGAGGCTGCCGATCGGCGAGCCAAACCCCTTGATGCGGCTACACCAGGTGGCCTATGACACCCAAGCGCACAAGGATTCTGGGCGAGCGGTGGCTGCCCGTTCGCTGGCTGACATCGCAGGCTTTGCTCCCACGACACTGCACGCCCTCGGCGTTCGGACCTCGATCGAGGTCGTACGCAAACAGCACGATCTCGTGATCACCAACGTCCCGGGGCCGCAGGTGCCGCTGTTCGCCGCCGGGGCTGAGCTGGTCGCGAGTTATCCGATACTCCCGCTGTCGGCGGGCCACCTGCTCTCCATCGGGGTCACCTCGTACGACGGCGATGTGTTCTTCGGCTTGAATGCGGACAGAGACGCGATCGGCGATCTCGACGTCCTCGCCCAATGCCTGCTCGACTGCCTCGACGAGCTGCTGGATACCACCGTTCGCGGGACAGCGGTCCGTCAGCCCACACGCAAGGCGCCCGCAGCCGCCCGCCGCGCTGCAGCCAAGAAAGCAGCCGCGCGGCAGGAGGCGGCGCGCAAGGCCGCCGGACAGAAGCGTGCCGCCGTACGCAACCTGGTGACCCGCGCGGCCGAGCTAGGCACCCGCCCGGCGCCTCCTCAGGCAGCCAAGAGCCCAGCGAAGCCGGCCACTCCGCCGAAGTCGACGAGTCAGGAAGGATCGACCCGCAAGGCTGCGGCGGCCAGAAAGCCGGGCTCGGCCCGCAAGGCGGCGGCCGAAAAGCCAGCATCGACCCGCAAGGCAGCGACCGAAAAGCCAGGATCGACCAGTCAGCCAGGATCGACCAGTCAGGCAGCTTCGACGAAGAAGACTGCGTCAGCGAAATCCCGACAGCTGGCACCTCAGAAGAGCGCTGCGAAGAAAAAGCAGCCGCCGTCCAAGACAGTCGCGCAGGGGCGTACGGCTCAAGATCGCCAACGCCCCTGATGGCCCAGATGATCTTCGTTCCGATGACTCGGGACGAGGCCCGGGCGCTCCGCGCGGGTACCGCAACCGGCCGCTATCCCGGGTGTTCCGCAACACCAGGCCTGGCTGCCTCTCTGGAGGCCGACACGGTGCTGGAGGAGGTTGAGTACGCCGCCCTGAGTAACGCCAGCGTGCTGGCTCTGGTGCTGAAGTCACACGTGCCGCGCCTGGTAGTGGCCGCGGAGGTGCCGGAAGAACACGTCCGCGACCTGAGCCTGCCCAACGGGGAGGTTGAGGTGAGTGGCTTGGTCTGGGCTCAGGTGCGCGCGCTGTTCGCGGACGAGCCGGGTGCTCTACAGGCGGTGAGCTTGGCAAGCGAGGTGGTGACAGGGGAGAGCTTGGTGACGGCACTGGCAGCACCTGAGGTCGCGGCAGTACTCGACAATCATGACTTGTTGTGGTTCGCGCCCGAGGAGCTTGATCAACTTTCGTACTGAGCGCACTAGGCAGGTGTGGCTGGTCCGGTTCGTCGAGCAAACTGTCAGAGGCATCAGGCAGACTAGGGACATGCCTCGCTCAATCTGGAAGGGCGCAATCTCCTTCGGGCTGGTCACGATTCCGGTGAAGCTCTTCTCGGCGACCGAGGAGAAGGACATCAGCTTTCGCCAGGTCCACCCTGAAGATGGCGGCCGGATCAAGTACAAGCGTGTTTGCGAGAAATGCGGCAAGGAGATTCCCTTTGCCGAGATCGCGAAGGGCTATGAGCTGCCGGACGGCCGGATGGTGATCTTGGCCCCGGAAGACTTCGATGCGCTCCCGCTGGCCACGACGAAGGCCGTCGAGGTTGTGCAGTTCGTGGCCGAGGAGGACGTCGACCCGACGTACTTCAACAAGACCTACTTCCTCCAGGCCGACGGGCCGGGCGTCAAACCCTATGTACTACTGCGTGATGCCTTGATCAAGAGTGGCCAGAGTGCGGTCGTCAAGGTCGCGCTTCGGTCCCGGGAAGCCTTGGCGCTGATCCGCCCCAAGGATGGTGTGCTGCTCATGCACACCATGTTGTGGCCGAATGAGCTTCGGGATGGATCCTTTGCCGCTCCACCAGAAGACGTCACGGTGTCCGATGCCGAGGTCACGATGGCGCAGTCCTTCATCGATGCGCTGGCGGGCGACTTCAATCCCGAGGACTTCACAGATTCCTATCGCGAGGCGCTGGAAGCTCTGGTGCAGAGCAAGGCTGAGGGCGTTCCGCTTGCCGAGGAGCCGGAGGCGCCGCAGGAGGCAGAGGTCGTCGATTTGGTGGCGGCGTTGCGAGCTTCGGTCGAAGCTGCCAAGAAGCGCCGGGAAGAGGCTGAGAGCGCCAAGGCCATGTAGCTGCTGGCGTCCGCGCGACATCATTTCCACTGCGCCCGCGATCTCTGGCCCTCTGGCTATGGACCGCGGGCGTCTTTTTGTGCACGCCTTGCCGGCTGCCAGGGATTTTCATCTCTCCTAGTCCGCTGCGTCTCGCTGTGCATCCGAGCGGTACCGCTGATGCGCAAAAGGGTCACATCACAGGATTAATAACAGGAGGTTTGGAATGAAAACACTCCGTCGGTTGCTCGCCTTCGGCGGCGCCGCGGCTCTGTCAATCGGCTTCATGTTCATCGGCATCGGCTCTGCACAAGCAGCGGACCAGGCCACGGTGTCGATCTTGCACGGGGTCCCCGGCGCCACCGTCGACGTGTACGCCAACGGCAAGGCGCTACTGAAGAACTTCAAGCCCGGCACGCTCACTGATCCGCAGATGCTGCCAGCAGGGTCGTACGACCTCAAGGTGGTAAAGGCCGGTGACGGCCCGGACGGCGATGCGATCGTCGAGGCCAACAACGTCAAGGTTCCGGGCGGTGCCAACATCACTGTCGTCGCGCACCTCACGGCAAAGGGGAAGCCGGCGCTGACGCCCTACGTCAACGATGTGTCCATGATCTCTCCCGGGGAGGCCCGGGTCATTGTTCGGCATGATGCCGCCGCCCCTGCAGTCGACATACGCGCTGGCGGAAAGCCAGTCTTTACTGACCTGACCAATCCCAAGGAGGATTCGGCCGAGGTGACAGCGGGAACGATCAAGGCTGACGTCGTCCTTGCTGGGACCAAGAAGGTCGTAATCGGACCAGCGTCGCTGACGTTAGGTGAGGGAACGACGACCATCGTGTACGCATGGGGCTCGGCGGAGGATGACAATCTGAAGCTTGCTGTCCAGACCATCAAAGGTATGCACGGCAATCCGAATGGTGTTCCAGGCGGTACGGGCGGACAGGCCGCATCCGTACCTGGGACCTCCGTAGCGGCGGCCGCGCTGCTCGGCTTGGCCGTTATCGGCATAGCGGTCTCTGGTCGCCGTTTGGCGAAGCGGCGCGCAACCATCAGGTGATTTCTCGACTGACACGGCAAGGCGGTCGGCTCTGGCTGGCCGTCCTTGTCGTGTCAGTGCTGCTGGCTGCTGCGGCGGTTTGGGTTCTCGCCGTCGGCAGTCGTGGCTACGTGGTGGCTGGTGCGGAATCTGGTGATCCTTCACAGTTGTCGCCACCGGCCACCCAACCTTCACCGGTCAGCAGTGCTTCCGCGCGGGAAGGACAGCGAGATGAGAGGGTTTCCGATTGGCCAATGCACCAGGCCACCCCGCCTCCGGCCGACGTCAACCGCGCAGGCTCTCCTCGTCAGTTGGCCGTCCCCCGGCTGGCCCTGGAGATGCCGATCGTGCCGATGAAGGTCGACGGCGCCGGTGCGATGGGGTTGCCCCCGAAACCCACCGAGATCGGCTGGTATGCCTATGGCCCGAGGCCCGGAGATCCGCAAGGATCGGCGGTCCTGGGCGGCCATCTCGATAGCGGCGAGTATGGCATTGGGCCGTTGGCCGTCTTGCGGCGGCTGCGTGACGGCGACGTGATCGTGGTCCGAACCACGACGGGTCGCGAAACCTTCCGCGTGACTTCCATCCGGATGATCCGCAAGCAGGCGCTACCGCTGCGCACGCTCTTTGACAGGGACGGCCAACGACGCCTGCGCATCGTCACCTGCGGAGGCCCCTACATCCGCTCCCGAGGCGGCTACCAAGACAACGTTGTCGTTACCGCGATCCCAGATGGGAGAACTCCTCCGGATCGACGGGTGCCTCGCTCGGCGCCCGGTAAGGTTCAGGGGTGACCGACGGGAACCCAGCGGACACCGAGATGAGGGCCCGAAGGGTCGACTGGCGCAATGCTAGTGACTCGGATCTCGCGGCAGGCTTCGCCGATGGGGACGACTCATGCTTGGAGGAGAGCTTCAAGCGGTGGGGTTCGTTGATCTACACCATCGCGTACCGCGCACTCGATAGCTCGAGCGAAGCCGAGGACATCACCCAGCAGGTGTTCGTGGGGGCATGGCAAGGGCGTACGAGCTACCAAGAGTCCAAAGGAAGTCTGCCCGGCTGGCTACTGGGCATCGCTCGGCACCGCATTGCGGATCGGCAGCGTGCACGTGCCCGGGATCTGAAGGTAGTAAAGGCCGCGACCAGCCAGGCGAACGTCAAGGTTGAGTCCCAGCCACTCGTCACACTCATTGATCGACTGGTGCTCGTCGAGGAGATTCAGCGATTGCCGCATCCGCGCGGCACCATCCTCCGAATGGCTTTCTGGGAGGGACAGAGCTATTCCCAGATCGCTGAGCGGCTGCAGTTGCCCTTGGGCACCGTGAAGAGCCATGCCCGGCGAGCTCTCCGACAGTTACGAGTCCGGCTCGAGGAGGTGACGTCGTGGTCCACGTGAACAGCGCCCTGCTCGCCGGTCATGCCCTGGGCCAGGACGATGCCCTGGACGCCGCGGACCAGGAACATCTCGCTAGCTGTAGCCACTGTCGAGCAGAGCTCGACCAATACCGACGCGTCGTCACGCTCGGCCAAGGAACTCAAGCCTCCGAGACGCCGACCCCACCGCTTGATCGGATCTGGCGGTCGATCCAAGCAGAGCTCGCGCCTACCTCGGCCACCGAAGGGATAGCCGCCACGAAGACCATGGAGGCCGATTCCGTGCCTCCGGTGACCCCGAACGACAGGCCCGCGAGCGATGTGCCGGGGAACGATGAGACGGCGAACGACAAGCCGGTGAGCGTTGTGGCGGCGAGCGATGAGACGACGGATGCTGGGGGCGAGAAGCCAATCGCTGGCCGCAGGAGGAAGTGGTGGCCGATCGTCGCGGCGGCCGCAGCACTCGGACTCGTCGTCGGTGCCGGGGCCACGGTGATCATCAACCGCAACGATGTCCAAGTCGCAGCCAGTACCGCGCTGAGCGCGCTGCCTGGGCATACCGGACACGGCACGGCCGAGCTGCTGCGCACCCCCAACGATCCGGAGCTTCGGGTGAGCGTGGACGGGCCACAGCCGGCTGATCCGCCAAGCTATCGCGAAGTTTGGCTGATCAACAGCGACGGACAACGCATGTACTCTCTCGGTGTGTTGCCGGAGAGCGGCACGGGCACGTACCCGCTGCCGACCCTCCTCGCTAACGGCCTGGATGGCTTCACCATCGTCGACGTGTCGATTGAGCCGTACGACGGAAACCCCGCGCACTCCCGCAACAGCCAGGTCCGAGGAAGTCTGCCCGAGTAGCGAGGGTCCTGCCGCGAGTAGCGTGGCTTTGTGGATGCCGTGATCAAAGTCCCTGCTCCCGTCAACGAGGTCGTCCGGCCGTACGCACCCGGCTCGGCCGAGCGGGCCGGGCTCGAAGCAACGCTCGATGAGCTGTCCAACGCCGATCCGATCGAGCTGACCGCCACCATCGACGGAGTGAGCAAGCCGGCCTCAGGCGATGCGTTCGAGGTCACCATGCCGTCCGATCACTCTCACATCTTGGGCCATGCCGCTCACGCGACGCGGACGGATGCGGCGCAGGCCATCGATGCTGCACTGGCTGCGGCTCCAGGCTGGGCAGAGCTGGGCTTTGAGCAGCGGGCAGCGGTGTTCCTACGCGCCGCCGACCTGCTGGCCGGACCGTGGCGGGACACGGTGAACGTCACGACCATGCTGGGTCAGGGCAAGACCGTGCAGCAGGCCGAGATTGATGCAGCCTGTGAGCTGATCGATTTCTGGCGGTTCAACGTCGCCTTCGCCCGCCAGATCCTCGCCGACCAACCGATCTCACCGTCGGGCGTATGGAACAGGACTGACTATCGGCCACTCGAGGGCTTTGTCTATGCGATCACTCCGTTCAACTTCACCTCGATTGCGGGCAACCTGCCAACCTCGCCGGCCCTGATGGGGAACGTCGTCATCTGGAAGCCGAGCCCGACTCAGCAATATGCCGCGCACTTCATCATGCGGCTGTTGGAAGCCGCGGGTCTACCGCCTGGTGTGATCAACATGCTCCCTGGTGATGGGCTGGAGGTCTCAGAGGTCGCGCTGCGTCATCGTGATCTTGCCGGCATCCACTTCACTGGCTCGACGAAGACCTTTCAGCATCTGTGGCAAAGCGTCGGCGCCAACATTGCCGGCTATCGCGCCTATCCCAGGCTCGTGGGGGAGACCGGCGGCAAAGACTTTGTGGTTGCTCATACCAGCGCGAATCCTGATGTGGTGCGTACGGCGCTGGTCCGTGGGGCGTTCGAGTACTCCGGGCAGAAATGTTCCGCCGCGTCCCGGGCGTACATTGCGCGCAGCGTCTGGAACACGATGGGTGAGGAGTTGATCGAGGCCACCGAAAATTTGAGCGTGGGTGACGTCCGAGATCTTTCCAATTTCACATCCGCGGTGATCGACCAACGTGCCTTCACCAAGCACGCTGAGGCGATCGCCCGAGCCCGCAATTCCACAGAAGCGACGATCATCGCCGGTGGTGAGACCGACGACCGTGAAGGGTGGTACGTCCGACCGACCTTGATCATCTCCGAGAATCCGAGGAACGACATCTTTCGCACGGAATACTTCGGGCCCATTCTCGGCATCCATGTCTACGACGACGCGGACTTCAACGCGATTCTCGATGAAGTTGATCAAGCGGCTCCGTACGGCCTCACCGGCGCGATCATTGCCGATGATCGCTGGGCCGTCGATCGTGCCAGCCGCCGACTGCGGCATGCTGCTGGAAACTTCTATGTCAACGACAAACCCACCGGCGCGGTCGTCGGCCAGCAGCCGTTCGGTGGCTCTCGGGCCTCAGGGACGAATGACAAGGCCGGCTCGATGTGGAACCTGATCCGCTGGACCAGTCCGCGCTCGATCAAGGAGACGTTCACCCCGCCAACCGAGATCGATTATCCCCATATGGGCTAGATCAATCTCGGTGGGCGCTAGTCCGCTCGCTGGCCAGCCAGCCAGCGATCGCCGACCTCCTGCTGGGTTCGATATCCGGCGATGACCGCGGGCGCGGTGGCTTCCTCGAGCTTCCGACCGAGCAGCGGGATCGCGACCTTGAGCTCGCCGGCAATGTCGACCACACTGCCCCGACCTCCGGGTTCAAGCCGGACCGTTGCCTTGAAGCCGACCGGCTGGCCGAGCACGTTCATCGTGATAGCTCCGACACGTGACCCATCGGCCGAGCCGTTCCCCCAAGCGACCTCCTCGTTGACCGTGACCGTCGGCCCGGTGAACCTTGCCGCAGACTCCGGGGCCGGCAATGTCCGAGAGGTCTTGGTGACCGAGCCCTCCACGGAAGCGTTGTAGCTGAGCGACTCGCTGGCGACGCACACCTCGTCAAGGAACTTCTGGTTGGTCAGCATGGCGTAAACGTCGACCGGCGCGGCGTCAAACTCCAGGTGGCTCGAGATCTGCATGCCGCTCATGATGTCATCGACTGGACCGCCACTGCGGCCCACCGGGCTAATGTCGGAGGTAGTCGCACAGCGGGGTGCGGCGGCTGATTGATCGGATGGAAGACGTGACAATTTTCGAGGTCGAGCTGGAGCAGGAGAAGGAGAAGACTCAGAAGATCGCTCAAGTAGCGGCTCGCGGGGCAAGCATTGCCGCCGAGCTTGGCCACGACCCAGCCGCGGTTCAGGCTTTCCTGCGTCACTACTTCCGGCACGTTGATGCGGTCGACGTCGATGAGCGCAGCGTCGCAAACCTCCTCGGTCTCGTAGAAAGTCATTACCGAGCAGCGATGCACCGCCCGCCTTCTCGCGCTGTGATCACCATCAGAAAGCCCAGCCAGACCGATGACGGATGGACCGCCGGCGCGACGGTCGTACAAATCGTCACCGACGACCGGCCTTTCCTCGTCGACTCCGTCACGATGGAGGTGTTACGCCAAGGCTGGAGTATCCGTGAGGTGTTCCATCCGCAATTCCTGGTGCGGCGGGATGTTGAGGGGAAGCTGCTCGGCATCGTCGGCACCAGCGACGCGGACCATGATCCGAGCGTGGTCCCCGAGTCATGGATGCATCTGGAAATCCTGCCGCCCCCTCGCACGGAGAGTCGCGAGACGCTTATTCCGGAATTGGAGCAGGGGCTGCTGGAGGTCTTGCGGCTCGTCGAAGAGGCGGTCCAGGACTGGCAGAAGATGATCACGCGGTCCGAAGAGACCATTGAGATGCTCAAAGATCCACAATTCATGAACGGTCATGCGGATCAGGCTGCGCTGGCCTGTGAACTGCTCAGCTGGCTGAACACCAACCACTTCACGTTCCTGGGCTACCGCGAGTACGACGTGATCACGGAGAAGTCCGGCATCGAGTTCAAAGTTCGTCCTGGCACAGGCCTCGGCATCTTGCGGGCAGACCGGGATCTACCCGGCACGTTCCACGCGATCCCTCAACCCAACGGCACTCCCGAGTTGATGATCATCACCAAGGACAACCAGAAATCCCGGGTGCACCGGCCGGCGTACCTCGACTACATCGCCTTCCGCATTTTCGACGCCAACGAGCAGGTCATCAGTGAGCGGCGCTTCCTTGGTCTGTTCTCCTCCTCGGCGTACTCAGAAAGCGTTGCGCGCGTTCCCGTGCTCCGCCAGAAGGCTGCTGCGGTCATCCGGCTTTCGGGATATAGCGAGCACAGCCACGGCGGCAAGGCGATCATGGACGTGCTCGAGACCTATCCGCGCGATGAGCTGTTCCAGACCCCGCTGGCCGAGTTGGCCGCCGTCGTCGAGAAGGTCGCTCACCTCAAAGAACGCCGCCAGGTAAGGATGTTCGTACGTCGGGATCCGTACGGGCGTTATCTGTCCTGCCTGATCTATTTGCCCCGAGATCGATACACCACCTCGGTACGTCGCCGGATGGAGAGCCTTCTGCTAAGCGCACTCGGCGGATCCTCGATCGGATACACGGCCCGGGTAACCGAATCGGTGCTCGCGAGGCTTCACTTCGTCGTTCGCATGCCAGTGGGCGCGACGTTGGGCGAGATTGACGTGCGCTCCCTGGAGCGCGAACTGACCTTGGCGACCCGCTCCTGGGATGACGAGTTCGCGGACTCGATCGTCGGAATCGATCAGGCGGACCGGCTGGTCGCGCTCGTGGCGGCGCTACCCGAGGGCTACAAGGAGGACTACACCGCCCGACAGGCACTCAAGGATCTGAGCGAGCTGATCGCCCTCGACGGTGAGAATGAGACGTCGATGGCCATGTACGTCCCGGACCGGCCTGACGATGAAGCGGACTTGCGGCTGAAGATCTTCCGGCGGGAGGAGTCATTGTCACTGTCGAAGATCCTGCCCCACCTGTCCTTGCTTGGCGTCGACGTGATCGACGAACGACCGTACGAGCTGGCCATTGGCGACGGCGAGCGTGGATTCATCTATGACTTCGGAGTTCAGGTGCCAGGCGGCGCCGGCGCGGTCGAGGGTCGCTGGACGTTCGAAGCGCGGCAGCGCTTCATGGCGGCGTTTTCGGCGTCCTATGCCGGCGAGAGTGAGCCCGACAGGTTCAATGCGCTGATCATGGGCGCCGACCTGGACTGGCGTGAGGTGAGCTTGCTGCGGTCCATCGGCCGCTACCTCCGACAGGTCGGCATCACCTACAGCCAGAGCTATTTCGCCCAGGCGCTGAGCAGCAATGTCGACATCGCCCGGCACCTCGTCCAGCTTTTCCGGACGCGCTTTGATCCGAAGAGTGGTCTCGATCCCAAGGCGCGTGGTGCAGCTGCCACCGAGTTGGTGGACAAGATCAAGAGGGCGCTCGACGACGTTGCAAGCCTTGACCATGATCGAATCGTGCGGTCTTTCCTGGCCGTGATCCAGGCTGTGGTGCGTACGAACTTCTACGTTGCGGGCTGCCAAGCCATCGCACTGAAGTTGTTGCCAAGACAAATTGCGGATCTGCCTGAGCCTCGTCCGGCATTCGAGATCTTCGTCTATTCGCCGCGGATGGAGGGCGTCCATCTGCGGTACGGGCCAGTCGCCCGGGGCGGCATCCGCTGGTCGGATCGCGCGGAGGACTTTCGCACCGAGGTGCTGGGCTTGGTCAAGGCGCAGATGGTGAAGAACACGGTGATCGTCCCAGTCGGGGCCAAGGGCGGCTTCTACTGCAAGCGTTTGCCGGAATCCCGCGAGCGGGAGGCCTGGCTAGCCGAAGGTCTGGCGTGCTATCAGCTCTTCGTGACCAGCCTGCTGGAT
>Ga0222622_10000976_pt1 | contig 11440 bp, 8 predicted proteins | sample PLM2_5_b1metaG_FD_177335 | JGI IMG/M metagenome (GOLD analysis project Ga0222622, IMG submission 177335) | Groundwater sediment microbial communities from an aquifer in East River, Colorado, USA - PLM2_5_b1 | ecosystem: Environmental > Terrestrial > Soil > Riparian zone | place: USA: East River... | reverse complement strand
TGCGAGCACCTGTACAGACGGGGTGACGACGGTCTTGTCGACGAGCGCTGGCCAATAGGCGACGACCTCCTCGACCTTCGGGCGACCGCCGGCGAATCCTGTCACGCTCGGAGGTCCGTTGAGGACGAGCGGCGCTATCTCCCGCGTAAAGCGTTCCACTGTCGTGCGGTCCGCCGATCGGACGCCGACGCGCAGCTGGACCTCGGGCACGTCAACCACGGAGCCGGCCAGCGGCCCGTGCGTCGCCGAAACTCCCACGAACTCTGTCAGGGTGTCGTCGAATCGCAGTCCCATCTTCGCGAGACGCTCGCGCAGCACCCGGTCGGCGAGGCGCGCCTTGTCGAGCGCGTCAGGCCACGAATAGACGAGCGAGCCGACGGCCTTGAAGCCGGCGCGGTAGGCGATCGACACTTTGAGCTTGTCGGTTGGCGGGCGACCCTTGATGCCGTGGACGCGCACGCGATTGGTGCCGGCACCATCGAGGCGAATCGTCGTGAAGTCGGCGATGACGTCGGGTGTGATGTACGAATGAGGATCGCCCATCTCGTAGACGAGCTGCTCCGTCACCGTCGGCACGGACACGCGGCCGCCGGTGTTCTCATGCTTCGTGACGACGAAGGTCCCATCGGCGCTCACTTCGACGAGTGGGTAGCCGACGTTGGCGAGGTCGGGAATGCTGCGCCAATCGTAGAGACAGTTGCCGCCGGAGCACTGTGCGCCACACTCGATGATGTGGCCGGCAACAATGCCCGCAGCGAGTCGGTCCCAGTCCGTCGAGCCCCACCCGAACTCGTGGCGCAGCGGCGCCATGGTGAGCGCGGTATCGGTCGATCGACCGGTGACGACGACGTTCGCCCCCTTCGCGAGCGCCTCGACGATCGGCTCCGATCCAATGTATGCGTTTGCCGAGAGCACCCGGTCGCGCACGATCGAGAGCGATTCGCCGGTGTCCATGTTCGCGAACGCGTGTCCGTTCGCCATCAGCTCGTCGAGCCGCGGCAGCAGGTCGTCGCCAGTGACGACACCGACGCGCAGCTTGTTCGCTGCGCCTCTGGCGCGGAACACGTCGCGAATCGCCTCTGCACACGCCGGCGGATTCACACCCCCGGCGTTCGCGATCACCTTCACGCCGCGCTCAGCGACAGCCGGCAACACACTCTCCATTGCGCCGATGAAATCGCGCGCGTAACCCAGGCGAGGGTCACGCTCCTTCTGCTTCTGGAGAATCGACATCGTGACCTCGGCCAGATAGTCGAGCATCAAATAGTCGATCTGGCCACCCTCGACCTGACGGCGCGGCGCGTCGAGCCAGTCACCCCAGAAGCCCTGGCCGGCGGCCACCCTAACGGTGCGGCTCATGCGTCGTCGAGGTGCGCGGGAAGGACGAACGGACCGAGGTGCGGTCCATCGTTATGCAGCGAGGTGCGCAGCGCCATCGCGAGCACATCGCGCGTGTCCTCGGGGTACACCAGCGCGTCGATGAAGCCACGAGCGCCGGCGTAACGCGCGTCGAGCTGGTGCTCGTAATCGGCGCGCATATCCTCCATCTGGGCCTGTAGCTCGCGAGTCACGGCCGTTCCCTTCTTTCGCGCGGACTCGATCGAAGCTCCGTGCACAGCCTGTACGGCCGACTCGCCTTCCATGACGGCCATGCGGCCCGTCGGCCAGCTGAAGATGAAATCGGGATCGAACCCCTGCGCCGCCATCGCGTAATAGCCGGCGCCTGACGCGTGATTGATCGTCAGCACGATCTTCGGCACGCGCGCGGTTGCCATCGCTTCGACCCACCTCGCGCCGGCGCGGATGATGCCCGCGTGCTCGGCCTCGGCGCCGACCATGAAGCCGGACACGTCCTGGACGAACAGCAGCGGAATGTGCTGCCTGTCGCAGCGGTCGATGTAGTAGGCGACCTTCTCCGCGCTCTCGGTGTAGACGATGCCGCCGAAGCGGGGCGGCTCGCCGGGCTTTCCCTTGATCAGCCCGCGATGATTGGCGATGATGCCGACCGCGATACCGTCGATCATCGCATCGGCGCAGATCATTTCCTTCGCGAGGTTGGGTTGGAACTCGTCGAGGGCGCCGTCGTCGACGAACGCGCGCAGGAGCGCGTGCATGTCGTACGCCATCCGGTGATCGGCGGGCAACAGATCGTAGAGCGCGGCGGCGGCGGTGGCGGCGGCTTTTCGGTTGCGCGCCGGGCGCGTGGGAGTGGCATCTTGATTCTCGGGGGGGGCCCCCGTGCCGGGCCATGTCCATCGCACCACACGCAACGGCAGACGCGCCACGAGATCGCGCAGCTTCGCGAGACACTCCGCGTCGTTCTCGACGGCGTAGTGCGCGACGCCGCTCACCTCCGTATGCGTCACCGCCCCGCCGAGCGTCTCGCTGTCGATCGTCTGACCAGTCGCGCCTTTCACGAGATTCGGTCCGCCGAGACCCATGAACGACGTCCCCTTCACCATCACGATCGTGTCGGAGAGCGCGGGAAGATAGGCACCTCCCGCGATGCACGGACCCATGACGGCGGCGAGCTGCGGCACGTGCAGGTAACGCCGCATGATCGAGTTGTAGTAGAAGATTCGCGCCGCGCCGTATTGCCCGGGGAACACTCCACCCTGATACGGCAGGTTGACGCCCGCCGAGTCCACGAGATAGAGGATCGGGACGCGGCACCGCATCGCGAGCTCCTGTGCCCGGAGAATCTTCGTGATCGTCTCCGGCCACCACGATCCGGCTTTCACAGTCGCGTCGTTGGCGACGATGACGACTTCCCGCCCGTGAACGAGACCGATGCCAGTCACGACGCCGGCTGCCGGAGCCTGCCCATCATAACGGTCGTAGGCGACGAGCAGTCCGATCTCGAGGAAACGGGTGTCGCGATCGCACAGTGAGCTGACGCGTTCGCGCGCCGTCATCTTTCCTTGCGCGTGCTGACGCTCGATCTTGTCCGCGCCGCCGCCGAGCCGTAGCCGGGCCTCGAGCTCCCGCGCCTCCGCGGCCAGCTCCCGGAGCCGTCCGCTCACCCTACGCTTCCTGCCGTTCGCGCTCGGCGAACCACTCCTTGATGTAGTCTATCAAGTCGGACGTCGGCGTCCCGGGACCGAACAGCTTGCCGATTCCCTTCTCCTGCAGCGCGTCGATGTCCTCTTTGGGAATGATCCCGCCCCCTGTCAGGAGAATGTCCTCGCGCCCCTGCTCGCGCAGAAGGTCGAGAACCCGCGGAATCAGCGTCATGTGCGCGCCACTGAGAATCGACAGCCCGACGACGTCGACGTCTTCCTGGATCGCCGCCGTCGCAATCATTTCCGGCGTCTGGTGCAGCCCCGTGTAGATGACCTCCATGCCGGCGTCGCGAAGCGCGGCCGCAACCACCTTCGCGCCTCGGTCATGACCGTCGAGGCCGGGCTTGGCGATGAGGACGCGAATCGGACGAGACAAGGCGAAAACGGGGCGCGGGAATGAGAGCCGAACTGACGGTCTAATCTTACCGTGCACGACGGCGGCGCTGCAACGGCTCCTTCCGCGCGACGAGGAGCATCTCGCTCGAGCGCCGGCGCAGCGACCGGTCACGAAACCCGTCGTATGCCCGCTCCACGACCAGACCGGCCTCCGCGCACAGCTCTGCGAGCCGCGTTGGCGTGTACAGCCTGATGCGATGCTCGCGATTTCCCTTGCGCTTCGATCCCCGCCACGTCGTGCGGACGGTGAGAATTCCCGACAGTCCATCGAACGATCGCTCGTGCGCGATCAGGGTGCCGTCCTCTGTCTCCCACCAGTCGCGGGCGAGGAAGCGCGCCATCACGCCGTCGCGATTACCCCCGTGCCAGACGAGCAGCCCACCCGGCTTGAGGACGCGCGCGAACTCGGCGATCACTCGCGCATCGTCCGACGGATCGCTGAAAAAGCCGAACGACGTGAAGAGATTCAGCACGGCGTCAAATCGTCCAGTCCAGCGGGCGGGCAGTTTGCGCATGTCGCCCCGCAAGTAACGGAGTCTCGAACCGGCTCCGCGCTTTTTCGCGCGCGCGAGGAGGTCCGCGGAGTAGTCGAGACCGTCGACGTCGAATCCTGCTTCGACGAGGAGGTGCGCGTGTCTTCCCTGCCCGCACGGCACGTCGAGGAGTCGCGCGCCCGACGGAAGCTCGAGAATCTCCAGCAGCCTCGCTACTTCGTGCCGGTCACGCTCGAGCGTGAAGATGGGCTCGTACTCGAGCAGGTACTGGGCGTCGAAGTAGGACGCCCACCAATCGGATTTCGAGGTCAGAAGAAGACCGGCTCCCGATACGCGCCGTAGACGCTCTCCATCGCCGCGCGGATCTCGTACAGCGTGCAGTAGGCACGCGCGCAGTCGATCAGCGCCGGCATGACGTTCTGATTCCCACGCGCCGCGCTGCGGAGAGCGTCGAGACGTTGCTGACAGTGTGCGGCATCGCGTCTCTCGCGCATCCGCTTCATCCGTGCCCGCTGATCACGCTCGGCGTCCTCGCTCAGCTTGAGCAGCGGAATCGTCAGCACGTCCTCCTCGGTAACGAACTCGTTGACGCCGACGATGACGCGCCGGTGCTGCTCGATTTCCCACTGCTGTCGAGCGGCGGCTTCGGCGATCTTGCGCTGGAACCAGCCGGTCTCGATGCCGCGGACCACTCCGCCGACCGTCGCGATCTCCTCGAACATCCGCTCGGCCTCGGCTTCCATCTCGTCGGTCAGCGCCTCGACGTAATACGAGCCGCCAAGGGGATCGATGACGTTCGGAACGCCGGTCTCGTAGGCGAGGATCTGCTGCGTCCGCAGCGCAACCTGCACCGCGTGCTCCGTCGGGAGCGCGAGTGTTTCATCCATCGAGTTCGTGTGCAGCGACTGCGTGCCGCCGAGCACAGCGGCCAACGCCTGATAGCCGACGCGCACGATGTTGTTCATCGGCTGCTGCGCGGTGAGCGTCACGCCCGCCGTCTGCGAGTGAAAGCGGAGGATGAGCGACCGCGGATCCTTCGCGCCATAACGCTCCTTCAGATGGCGCGCCCAGATGCGTCGCGCGGCGCGCATCTTGGCGATCTCTTCGAAGAAATCGTTATGGACATCCCAGAAAAAGGAGAGCCGTGGAGCAAAATCATCCACGGCCAGTCCACGCTCGATTCCGTGCTCGATGTAGGTGAACCCGTTTGCGAGCGTGAAGGCCAGTTCCTGGGTCGCGGTCGCGCCGGCTTCGCGGATGTGATATCCGGAGATCGACACGGTATTCCACATCGGAGCGTGCGTGGCGCCCCACTCGAAGCAATCGACGATGAGCTTGAGCGCGGGCTCGATGGGGTACACCCATGCGTGCTGCGCCATGTACTCCTTCAGGATGTCGTTCTGGATCGTGCCACGCAGCTTCTCGGGCGATATACCCTGTTTCTCGGCGGCCGCGATGTAAAACGCCCAGAGAATGATCGCCGGGCCGTTGATCGTCATCGACGTCGAGACCTGATCGAGCGGAATGCCGTCGAAGAGCGTCTCCATGTCGTCGAGGCTCGAGATGGCGACGCCGCACTTCCCGACTTCGCCCTCGGAGCGCGGATGGTCCGAGTCGTAACCCATCAGCGTCGGAAAATCGAATGCGACCGAGAGTCCTGTCTGTCCATGCTCGAGCAGGAACTTGTAACGTTCGTTCGTCTGGGCCGCGCTGCCGAAGCCGGCGAACTGCCGCATCGTCCACAGCTTGCCGCGATAGCCCGTCGGGTGAATTCCGCGTGTGTACGGATAGGCACCCGGGACGCCGAGTGCGCCCGACGTCCCCGCTTCGCGGTCGAGCGCGGTGTACAGAGGCGGGATCTCGCGCGTGGAATTCGTGAAAGCGATATCGCGCTTCTCGGCCTTGTCGAATCGGGTACGCCACGCCTGCACTTCCTTGCGCAGACGCTCAAGCTCCGCCTCCTGGTCGCGAACAGTCTGCTGCATCTCACGCATCGAGGTCATCGGAGCACCCATGGCTTCTGGACGAGGCCTGTTTTCATAGGGGAAAGCTAGTCGCCGCGCACTCCCGCGACCACCGGAGCCGCGCTCGCCAGAATGGCGGCCGCAATGTCGAACGGAGTCGCGGCTCCCGACTCCAGCGCGTCGAGCGAACGCTCGAGCAGCTCGGTCGTCGCCGGGTCGGACCATAACCGGCGCCGCGCCAGACGTTCGGCCACTTCGATCACGCGTTCGCGCAGGCGGCGCACGCGCCTCACACGCAGCTCGCCGCTGGACTGTAGGAATCGGAAGTGCCGGTCGATCGCGCCGATCAACTCGTCGACGCCTGTCCCATCCGCGGCAACAGTGCGCAGTACGGGTGGAGTCCAACGCTCCGGCTCCGCGGCCCGCGCAGCTTCACGCGCCGCGCGCGCTGGGTTCATGGCGCGCCGCTGTTCCGGCGTCCGCGGACGTTTGAGATCGATTCCGTGATGCGCCGGCGCATTCTGCAGTGAGCTGCCGCCGCGCAGACCGAGCATCAGCTCCAGCTCGTTGCTCAGCCGGTCCGCGCCAGGACGATCCGCTTTGTTGACGACATAGATGTCGGCGATCTCCATCAAGCCGGCCTTGAGCGTCTGAATCGAATCACCGGATTCCGGCACGAGGATGACGACCGACGTATCAGCCGTGCGGGCGATGTCGAGCTCACTCTGTCCGACGCCGACCGTCTCGATTAGGATCACGTCGATACCAAATGCGTCGAGCACATCGGCAACTTCGCGCGTCGCCGACGCGAGGCCGCCGAGCGAGCCGCGTGTCGCCATCGAGCGGATGTAGACGCCCGGGTCGAGCGCGACCGCCTCCATGCGAATGCGGTCCCCGAGCAGCGCACCACCAGTGAAGGGTGACGTCGGGTCGACGGCGATGATGCCGACGCGCTTGCCCATGTCGCGATAGGCCTTCGTCAGTCGCATCGTCAAGGTGCTCTTGCCCGCGCCGGGGGGGCCGGTCAGGCCAACGCGCCACGCGCGGCCGAGCTTCGGGTGCAGCACGGCGAGGACCCGCTCGAAGCCGGCGCGCCGGTTTTCGACAATGCTTACGGCGCGCGCGAGCGCCGCCGTCTTTCCCGCCTCGAAGTCCGACAGAAGCCGCTCATGCCCACCCGCAACGGATCCGGTGCCCGGTCCCGCCGCGGTCACGACTGGTGAACGGCTCGGGTCAGCGGCTGCTCGTCATGCTCGTCGCGAATGTCGCCGACCAACTCCTCCAGGAGATCCTCGAGGGTCACGATGCCCGCCGTCGTTCCATCGCTCTCACGCACGACGGCAAGGTGCTCGCGCGCACGAAGCATTCGGAAGAGCAGCTCGTTGCACCGCATCTCGCCCGGCGCGCTCGGCACCGGACGCAGCGGTGGCTTCCCGCCGTCAGCCCGCAGGATGTCGAACGCGTGAATCATCCCGACGACTTCATCGAGCGAGTCGTTGTGCGTGATCGGCACGCGCGTGTACGCCGATTCGGCAATCCGACGGGCGATCTCGGGTGCGGGAATCGAGTCGTCGAGACTGAAGACGCTCGACCGCGGCGTCATCACCTGCCGAAGCGTCTTCTCCCCAAAGCGCACGACGCCCGTTATGATCGCGATCTCGTCCTGTTCGCCCACGCCTTCCAACTCGCCTTCGCGCAGGAGGCCCTCGAGGCCGTCCGGCTCCTGCAGCGGCGCCGGACGATCCGCTTGCAAACGATGTTCGACCCAGCGATTGAGCGTGACGATGGGCGCGAGCGCGATCTCGATCGCGCGAAGGGGAGGCAACAGGACGGGCAGCAGGCTCGATGCCCAGCGGCGCGCTACCGCGCGAGGAAGTATGTGGCCGACGACGAGGATCGTCGCCGCGACCGCGGCCAGCGTTACGACAGCACGAGTGCCGGCTCCGACTTGCCGGGCAGCCAGGGCGCCCGCGATGACGATGGCGAATGCCGAGCCCGCGGAGGCCGCGACCAGAAGGCGTGCCGGGCCTTCCAGGTAGCGCTCCGCGACACGGCTGCCCGCCCGATTTCCCTCGACCCAGTGCCGCAGCCAGATCCGGCTCACAGCGCGCACGGCAATCGACGCGGCCGTCAGCCAGGCGATGACACACGCCACCAGAAAGATTCCGGTCATCCTTGCCGGTCCTTCGTCGCGGCGAGCGCGCTCGCGCCTCGCCCAACATGCAGGCGCTCGAGGAACACGCGCATGATGCGACGGCGCACGACGCGCTCGACGATGATACGGAAGCCGTCGAGGAAAAACGCCTCCCCCGCCCGCGGCACTCGCCCGAGCCGCGCGTAGACGAGACCACCGACGGTCGTCACGTCGTCGTTGGCGAAGTCATGACCGGTCGCCGAGGAGAGCTCGTCGATCGGCAGCCGGCCGGATGCCCAGAAGCGGTCGCGACCCTCGACGACCAATGCGGCGTCTTCCTCGTCGTGCTCGTCGCGGATCTCGCCGACGATCTGCTCGAGCACGTCCTCGATCGTTATGACGCCGGCCATTCCGCCGTATTCGTCCATTACGATGGCGATGTGTGTTCCACTCGCCTTGAAGTCGTGCAGCTGCGTGTCGAGTGTCTTCGTCGCGGGGATGAAGCTCGCCGGCCGAATGCGTGTCGCCCATCCGTCGCGAGGTTCGTCGTCGGCGACGATCGCCGGCAGCAGGTCCTTCGCGTAAAGAATGCCGACCACGTTGTCGATTTCGCTCGCGTAGACTGGCACGCGTGCGTGACCGCTGCTACGCAGCCGATCGACGACTTCGGACCACGGCGTCTCGCGGTCGATCGCGATCACCTCGACGCGCGGCATCATTACCTCTTCGACCGTCGTCTGATCGAGCGTGAAGACTCCATGCAGAAAGTCGCGCTCCTCGCGGGTGATCTCCGAATCGGAGGAGACTACTTCGCGGAACTGCTCCGACGCGGCTGCGCGCTCGGACTTCACGTCATGCGTGGGCGGCAGCAGGCGCTCGAGGATGGCGTCGACTTTCATCCCGCTGGCGACGATGGGCATGACTGCCCACCGCAGTATTCGTACGACCGGCCGCGCGCTCCGAAGAGCGTTAGGCCCCAGCGCATCGCCGGCCGATCTGGCGACACCTTCGACGATCGCGACGACGACCAGCGCGCCGACCACGAGCAGCATGGTGGCACGCGGGACGTCGGTCGGCTGCGCGTCGATCCACCACCAGAGGCCTGCTCCAGCGACGACCAGCGCGCACAGGCGCGCGACAGCGAACGATCGGTGCTGACGCTCGCGATCGAGCCGCGTAGAAGGAGGCTCGTCCCCATCGACCGAGCCGCGCTCCGTGACGAGCGCCGCATCGGCCGCCGCAACCAGCGCGGCGGCGCCTGTCGCGAGTACGGCGAGGCCTGCCGCCCAGATCACGGCTTCCACTCGGCTGCGAGCCTGGCGAGCAGCAACTCCTGCCGACGCCACATCGGGGAGGCGGTGCGGCGGCTCGTCGCGGGATGGTCATGCCCCAGAACGTGCAGCGTGCCGTGCACGACGAGCCGCGCGAGCTCTTCGCGGAGCGGCACGGCGTGCTCCCGGGCATTGGCACGCGCAACGTCAGGCGCGATGTACACGTCACCGGCGAGAGGCTCGCCGACAGCGGGCGACGGCAGTGGAAAGGAGAGCACGTCCGTCGCGCCTTCGTGTCCGAGGTGCCGTCGATTCATCGACGCGATGACGCGCGACGATACGAAGGCGATCGACAGGCGTGCGTCACGGACGCCTTCCGCGCGGAGCACGCCGCGCGCCAGCGCGGCAACACGCTCCCTCGCCAGAGGCAAACGCACGCCGTCGGCGGCCACGTCAACGTCGAGGCTCATAGGCCGTGAACTCTGACGTCACGCCGCCCGCCGACACGGGATAGTCGGTGCGGTGGTGATGCTGCCCGATCAGTGCCCTCGCGAACTGATCCTTGATGATCTCGATCTGGCGAAGCGTGAGCGGCGCGTCGCGCAGCTGGCCGCTCTCGATGCGCTGCCGGACGATGTGGTCGATCACGGCGCGCAGCTTCTCGGGCGTCGGATCGTTGAGGACACGTGTCGCTGCTTCGACACCATCGGCAAGCATCACGATCGCCGTTTCGGCGCTCTGCGGCGTGGGTCCCGGATACTGGAAGTCCGCCGGCGATGGGGGCGTTCCGTCCTTCTCCTTCGCCTTCTCCAGGAAGTACGAGATCGAGCCCGTGCCGTGGTGCTCGGCGATGAACGCGCGCACGGCCTGCGGCAGGCGCTCTTTTTCGGCGAGCTCGAGGCCGGCCTCGACATGGTTCTTGATGATGCCCGCGCTGGTGTGCGGCTTCAGCTTCTCGTGCGGATTCTTGCCCTGCTGATTCTCGATGAAGTACTGCGGCTTCTTCAGTTTGCCGATGTCGTGATAGTACGCTCCGACGCGCGCCAACAGACCGTTCGCGCCGACGGCGTTGGCCGCCGCCTCCGCGAGGTCGGCGATGCGCATCGTGTGCGAGTAGGTGCCCGGCGCTTCGCGGCTGAGTCGGCGCATCAACGGCCGGTTCAGATCGGACCACTCCAGCAGCCGAAGGTAGGTGTCGATCCCGGAGAAGTCCTCGGCGAGCGGAAGGAGCAGCATTGCCAGCGGCACGGAGAAGACGGCGTTGAGCGCGCCCCATCCGGCGCTCTTCATCGTCTCGACGGCCGTCCAGTCGAGGAGCAGCCCGAGCGTGATCGCGGCGAGCAGATAGGAGAGCGAAATCGTAATGATCGGCGCCAGCGCTTCGTTTCTGCGCCGGAGCGCACGGACGCTGAACGCCGCCGCGGCGCCGGCGATGATCCCGATGAAAAGTGCGTTCGTTCCCGTGAAGGGGGCCTGACTGCCGATCAGCACGGCGAGCAGCATCGACGCGATCATGCTGATTCGCGAGTCGAACATGACGGCGAACAGGACCGCCGCGAATGCCACCGGTACCAGCTCCGGGCGGGCGATCGCGCTGTGGCCGATCACCGCCGCTCCGGTGAGCACGAGCAGATAGACGACCCCGAACAGCACCAGTGCCCGATAGCTGCGGTAGAGCCTCGGCCGGTAGAGCAGCAGCGTCAGGCCGAAGACGAGCAGGAGGAGCAGATTGAACATGATCGCGCCGGCCACCCTGCTCACGGCGTGCTCCCCGCCGCTCCGCTGCTGGAGTGCGGTCTGTAGCCCTCGCAACTTGTCGTATTCGGCGCGGCCGACCACCTCGTGCGCACCGACGATCTTCTCTCCTTCGCGAACGCTGTACTTGTTCTGTGGCACCGAAGAGCGCAGCTCGTCGCGGGCCTTCTCCGTCGCCGCACGGTCGAAAACGAGCGTCGGATGAAAGAGGTTGCCGAGCAGCTTGATGTAGACTGCTTCCCCGACTGGCGACGTCGGGTCGGGATGGAGCAAGCGTGCTCGCGACACGAAGGTCGAGAATGTCGGGACGCTGTCGGCCGGCGCGCGGCGCTCTTCCCCGGCACGGCGGATCACGGCGTCGCCG
>Ga0222622_10000975_pt1 | contig 11442 bp, 5 predicted proteins | sample PLM2_5_b1metaG_FD_177335 | JGI IMG/M metagenome (GOLD analysis project Ga0222622, IMG submission 177335) | Groundwater sediment microbial communities from an aquifer in East River, Colorado, USA - PLM2_5_b1 | ecosystem: Environmental > Terrestrial > Soil > Riparian zone | place: USA: East River... | reverse complement strand
ACCGATTGGGGTGAACGGATCTACGAATCGATCATCTACTTCAAGGGTCGAATGTGGATATACGGAGGCCTGGATTACCAGGCTCGTACCTTCCTGAACGACATCTGGTCCTCCGCCGATGGCGTTACGTGGTCGAAAATCGGCAACGCGGCTTGGTCCCCGCGAGGTAGCCACACGGTCGTCGTCTATCGCAACCGGCTATGGCTGATCGGAGGCGCTAATCACATTGCGGATGATCGCTCAACAGACGGCTTTTTGAACGACGTCTGGGTGTCGGATGACGGCACCTCCTGGACACAGGTCACGCACGCCGCACCCTGGACGCCGCGCGACAAGGCCGGCGTCGTCGTCTTCCAGGGCGGGCTCTACATCCTCGGCGGCCATGACATGGCTGACGTATGGCGCAGTTCGAACGGCCGCGATTGGACGCCACTGGTTACTGAGGCCAATTGGCGAGGACGCCACGACTTTGCCCGGGTCGCGTACGACGGCAGGCTCTGGGTGTTCGGTGGTTGGAAGGACCGCTCCACCGATGCCCTCAATGACGTGTGGTACTCCTCTGACGGGATGAGCTGGAGTCGTCAAGCTGATCACGCCCCCTGGGCACCTAGATCACCAATCAGCGTGGTCTTTCACGACAAGATCTGGATCTACAGCGGTAAGCACACCGGCTTCGACGACAACTGGGGCGGTGATCTTTGGCAGATGACTACCGGCACGATGCCAACTGGCTGACCGCGACTCCATACTGCTCTCTGCGAGCGTCAGTAGGCGCCCGCTGGTGATCGGAGGAACGATGAGCGGAACACTCTTTTCGTTTCGCGAGGAGTGACGACGACACCAGCTTCCATAGGCGCCGCGCGAGCAGAGAAACTATGGGCGTGCCGATTCGATTTCCGATCACGACAACGCGATTGACCATCAGGTCCATGCGCCTCGACGACGCTGAGGCGTTGCTCGCTGTCTACGGCGATGTCGAGACGATGCAGCATCTGAACTCGGAGTTGCCCGCCACCGTCGACGAGGCCCGAGAATGGGTGCAGACCAAGATCGATCTCTTTGAGCGTGATGATCAATTGAGTCTCTGGACCGTGATGCACACCGAATCCGGGCAGATCGTTGGCGATGTCGGCTTGCAGCATGAGGACTACGGCTCCGGGCCCGTGGTCGGTATCGGCGGCCGGGGCAACCGCCATTTCTGGCGTCAGGGGATGGGCTTCGAAGCTGCGAGTGCGACGATCGACGCCGGATTCGAGCAACTGGAGCTTGCGATCATTGGAGCCGAGACCCGGCCAGATAATCGTCCGGCCCAGGCATTACTGAGCAAGCTGGGCATGCAGCCGGCCGGGACGAACACTCAAGGATGGCCGGTCTATTTGATCACTCGCGAGGAGTGGCTGACCCGGCCCAGCTCCTAGCCCGCCAGACGTTCATTTCGCGCAACCGGTCAGCTACAACAACATCCAACGCTGATCTCGTGTTGTTAGCGACCGGTTGCCGAATGAAAAAGAGCTACTCGACCACCAGGGCTCGGGCCTCCCAGCGGCCCTCACCCAGCAGCGTGAGCTCGTTGCTGTGCAGAGTCTCCAGACTGCTCCGATGGCCCACGCTGACGATGGTGCAGTCGGGCATCCGTTCCCGTACCAGGCCGTAGATGGCGTGCTCCATGCCCTCATCCAGCGCGGAGGTGGTTTCGTCGAAAAAGGCCAGCGACGGCCGCGAGATCAGGATGCGTCCGAAGGCGAGCCGCTGCTGCTCCCCCGGTGACAAAGTCTTCGACCAGTCGGTTTCCACATCCAGCCGGTCCACCAAGTGCCCAAGCTGGACCGCCCGCAGTATGTCGGCAGCCACGTCGTCACTGAGCGTCTCGGCAGGAGCTGGGTAGGCCAGCCCCGTGCGCAAGGTGCCCAGCGGCAGGTAGGGCGCCTGGCCACAGAACATGGCCTGCCCATCCATCGGCCGGTCGATTGTTCCATCGACGTACGGCCACAGGCCGGCCAGGCTACGGAGCAGGGTCGTCTTGCCGCTTCCCGATGGGCCTTTGACCAGTAGTGACTCCCCACTACGGAGATCGAGATCGAGGTCGGTCAATAGCGGCGTACCGTCGGGCAGCCGTACATCGAGGTCACGGACACCAAACCCCTCGGGTCGCTCCTCTGTCTGTGCCACCGGCAAGGCGCGAGCCTCGTCGTTGGCGTCGAGCAGCTGGGTGAGCCGGTTTAGTGAGGCCTTATAGCTGGCGAAGTCGTCATAGGCCAAGCGGAAGAACGACAGCGAGCCTTCGACTTGCCCAAAAGCCTGCGCCGTCTGTGTGACGTCGCCGAGAGTGATCTGCTGACTGAAGAATCGCGGCGCCTGGATGATTACGGGAAAGATCACCGCGATTTGGCTGATCGCGAGGTTGAATCCCTGGAACTTAAGGCTCCGATAGACAATGGCCCAGGTATTGGCGATGACAGCCACGAAGCGACCCATCAGACCGGTGTTCTCGACTTGCTCGCCTCGATAGAACGCGATGTTCTCGGAGTTGTCCCGGATCCGGACCAGGTTGTAGCGGTACGAAGCCGTGAGCAGCTCATTGAGAAAGTTCAGCCGGATCAGCGGCCGGCCGATCCGGAATGCCAGGACCGTCGCAATGATCACGTAGATGAAGGCAAGAAACACCATGGCGCGCGGGATCTGGAGCCCAAAGACGGTGAGCGGACCGGATAGCGACCACAAGATGATGGTGAAGGAGACCAGCGACACGGAGGAGGACACCGCCCCCAAAGCCAAGGACTGCGAGTCGTCGGCGTAGGACGTGATGTCTTGCTGAATGCGCTGATCGGGGTTGTCCACTGGATCTCTGACAAACCGCATGCGGTGATAGGCCGTGCCACCCAGCCAGTCACCAACCATCCGCTGATTCAGCCAGAGCCGCCAGTGAATGATCTGTGCCTGGCCGACCCAGAAGCTAAAGAGCACCAAGATCACATTCACCGCCGCCAGAACGCCGAAGATCGCGATGTACTTCCAGAAGGTTGGCGCGTCGAGGTTCTGCAGCGCTGTGTACAGACCGTTGCTCTGGTAGGTGAGGAGGACATCCAGTCGCACCGACATGACGGTCAGGAGCAGCAATAACGCGACGGTCAAGATTGGCCGCCAGGCGAGCCAGCCGCGAGTACGCGGGATGAAGTACATACCAGACAGCCGCCAGAATTGCTTCGCCCAGCGCGCACGCTTGAGCAGCAACCACGCAATCAGCACGAAGCCGATAACAACAAAAACAAAAACCTTTGCAATCCACAACAGACTCGTCAGCCATTCGGTTGACCAGTTGATCTCCATCAATCCTCCAAGAAGCTTCGTGACCCTACCGAAGTGGCGCTTACCTTACGCTCCCGGCGCTTGTGAGGGATATTCGGTGAGGTATGCGCGCTGGCCTGTCGAAGCGCTCAGTGCCCTTCGACAGGCTCAGGGCACTTCTCGATCGGCTCAAGGCAGATCTGACACCTCGCGGAGCCGGCGGCGTTCGCTGCGCCGCTCGACCAGGGAGTACAACACCGGCACTAGAAGCAGAGTCAGTACGGTTGAGGAGATCAAGCCACCGATCACGACAATCGCCAGTGGCCCTGAGATGAACGCCCCTCCGCCGGTAAACCCGAGAGCCATGGGGATCAAGGCAAAGATCGTCGCGCATGCCGTCATGATGATCGGTCGCAACCGCAGTCGGGCTCCGTCGGTGATCGCCGTGCGGAGATCCTCGCCGCGCCGGCGATATTGATTGATCAGGTCGATCAAGACGATCGCGTTTGTGACCACGATGCCAATCAGCATCAGTAGACCCACCATCGCCGGCACGCCGAGCGGAGTGTCGGTGATCAAGAGCCCGGCAACTGCGCCCGTTGCGGCAAACGGGATGGAGACCATCAAGATCAACGGTTGCACCAGGCTGCGGAAGGTGCCGACCATGATCATGAAGACCAACGCGATGGCCACCAGCATCGCCAGGCCGAGCTGAGTGAAGGCGTCACGCTGATCTTGGGCGGCGCCGCCGAGCGTTGCCGTCACGCCCGGTGGCAGGTCGGTCAGCGCATCGAGCCTGCTCTGAATTGTTGTCGTCAGCGCGCCAAGATCATTGACATCGGGTGTGGCGTTGATCGTCACCGACGGCGTTCCCTCGATTTGGGTCACCGTCGTCGGAGCCAGCACCTCTTGGACCTTAGCGACATTCTTGACCTTCACTGCCTTGGCGCGTACGTCGGACAGCGCATCCTGCTCGTCTTGGAGCTTTTTCTGCTCGGCCCGCTGCTCCGCGGTCTGCTGGGCCTGCTGGTCGGCTGCATCCTGCTGCTTGTCAACCTGCTTGAGGCTTTCATCGATCTGGTCAACGCTGGCGTCAGTCTGATCTATGGCCTTCTCGGTCTGAGTGACCGCAGCCGACAGTTGAGCAACCTGCTGAGACCACTGCTGAGTCTGTAGTTGCGCTGCCAGCTGGCCCTGGGTCACCGGAACGGGCGGAACGGTGGGGTTGGGTGGAGGAGGTGGCTTTGGCGGGTTCGCCTTGAGCTTGGCCAATTGTTTCTTGGTGTCGGCGAGCTGGCGCCTCGTTTTGCTGAGCTGATCCAGGGTGTCTGAGCGATTCTTCTCGAGCTTGGTTCGCTGCTTGCGAAGCTCATCATTCTGATCTGCCGTCGCATCGTCGGCGATTCGCTGTTGCTCTTTGGTGAGAGCCTTCTGTTTGGCCGCGAGCTTGTCCGACGCCTTCTTCTGAGCATTGGTTTGTTGCAGCTGGCTGACCGGCAGCTCGAGATTGCCGATATCGGCCGGGCTCGGTTCGTCTGCAGCCTGACTGCGGACGAAGATGTCTCGTTGCTCGCCAGCCAGAGTGACTGAGCCCACCCGGGTACCGCGCAGTGCACTGGAGATCGCCTGACCCACATCACCTTGGGTAAAACCCAGCGAAGCGGCCTTCTTCTTGTCGAGGGTCACCTTGAGCAACTTGCGCTGTTCCTCGAGATTGGTGCGGATATTGGTGAGGCCCGAAATGCCGTCGAGCTCGCGCTCAACGCGCTTGGCGCCGATTTGCAGGCTCGTGGTGTTCTCACTCTTGACGGTGACCGTCAGGTCGTTGGTCGTCGATTGGTTGTTGGTGGTCGTCACGGTGATCTCACCGGCCGATTCCTCGAGTTCGGCCATCTGCTGCTGAAGCTGTGGGCGCACGGTGTCGGCCTTGGCATCCTCGGCGAGCAGCACCGTGAACTCCGCGGTATTGGTGGCTCGGCTCGCGCCTGGCACGAGGCTGCCGCCGATGGTGACCAAATAGTTCTTCACCTGCGGGTCACCGCGAAGCAGATTCTCGACTTGCTCGGCCGCGGCGCTGGTGGTCGACAACCTCGTGCCGGGTGGCAGCTTCTGCTGAATCGCGAGCGTGGTTTGGTCGGTGACCGAGCCAATGAAGTCAGTTTTCAGGAATGTCGCGGAGCCCAGCGTTGCGACGAAGACCAGTAGTGCGATGCCCAGTGTGATGAACGGATGGGTCAGGCCGAACCGCAGGATCGGCAAATACCCGCGCTGTAGCCGCGTGACCTTCGTTTCCTCGGCCGTGTGAGTCTCGCCGGCTTCCGTCGCTCCGGACTTCTCGGCAGAGGCGGCGGCGAGCTGCTTACGGCGCGCTCCGCCGCGCAGAAACCAGTACGCGAGGACCGGCACGATGGTCATCGAGACCAACAGCGAGGCACCTAGCGCGACGGCGACGGTGATCGCGAAAGGTCGGAAGAGCTCACCGACCACCCCGGACACGATCGCCACCGGCGCGAATACGGTGACCGTTGTCAGGGTGGACGCCGTGACCGCACCGGCCACCTCTTTGACCGACGCCAGGACATCGCTGGGCCGCAGGGTGCGATGCCCGAGATCACGACGCTTGATGTTCTCTACGACGACGATCGAGTCATCGACCACCCGGCCGACAGCCACGGTGAGCCCGGCCAGCGTAAAGATGTTGAGCGAGTAGTCACTGAGTTGCACGCCGATCATGGCGATCAGTAACGACAGCGGGATCGAGATTGCCGTGATCAAAGTCGCCCGAATCGAAAAAAGGAAGAACAAGATCACCAAGACGGCGAAGACCAGGCCCAGGAGGCCCTCAATCGCAAGATCATGAATCGACTGTTCGATCAGCGGCGCCTGATCGAAGATCGTGGTGATGGTGGAGTTGTTGCCGAGCTTCTGCTCGAGGGCAGGAATCCGGTCGCGGACCGTGTGAGAGATTTCGACCGCGTCAGCGTCGGTGTCCTTGAGAACGGCAACGCTGAGCGCCGGTCGACCGTCAGCACGCGCAATCGAGGTCGACTCGAGCGAGTCCACCTTGACATCGGCGACCGCGGACAGCCTGATCGGACCGTCGGGGGTCGACACCTGCATGGCCCGGAACTGCTTGACGGTGTTAGATGCTGTGCCCACCTCCACGGCGAGCTCGAGGGTCTTGTCAAAGCTGGTGCCGGCGGGCGTGACCGTCGCCTGGCCCTGCACGGTCTGAGTGACCGCCTGGGCCGTCACGTCGTGCTTGCGAAGATCCTTTGGTCGCAGCGTAACCAAGAGTTGGGTGGTGTCTTCGCCGGTCGCGGTGACGCTGCGTACGCCGTCGATCCCCGACAGCTCCGGAATCACCACGTTCTCGACCTGCCGGCTCGCTTCGTCGAGCGAAGCATCGGAGGCAACAGCGAGCAGCAGCACCGGAATGTCGTCGGTGCTGCCGGTAATGACCTCGGTCTCGACCTGATCCGGCAGCGTCGGTTTGGTCCCGTCGACGGCATTGCGGATGTCCGCGACCACCTTGTCGGGGTCGAGTCCGTACTCCCATTCGACGCTGATCGTGGCGCTGCCATTCGACGAGGTCGACTGAACCTTCGTCACGCCAGAGATGCCGGTGAGTGAACGTTCCAATGGTGCCGACACGTCATCGGCGACAATTTGCGGTGATACGCCGGGATAGGTAACAGTAACGATCGCTGTCGGCACCTGGATCGACGGCAGCAGTTCCTGCTTGAGATTGAGAGTCGCCAGCACCCCGAAAACGACGATGGCCAGCGTGGCGAGCCCGACGATCATGCGGTTGGCCAGGCTGAGCCGCGTCAGGGCGGTCATTCAGCAGGCTCCCTTCCACAGGCGATCCGGACTAGAACCAGCGCCGTACGATGAGGTCGACACAATCATTCGCGTTGAGCTTACAGTTAGCGCGACTTCGATAATCAAGGCGTTACGATCTACTTCCAATAAGTGATCTACGGCTCACCAAACGACAGGCGAGGACATGACCAGCACCGCTCGCGACGCCGCAGCATCTGGTAGCGAACCGTCGCCTGCCAGCGAGCAAGACGAATTGATCAGCTGTCTGGAGCGTGTTCAAGACAGTTTTGAACGGCGCGCACTGTCGTCAATGGCTGAGCCACTGATTTCGACGCCTGTCACCATGCAGCAATTGAAGGTGCTGACCATGATCGCCATCGATCCTGACAAGGCGACCGGTCATGAGTTGGCTGCTCTGCTGCAGGTGTCCGTGGCCACCATGTCGGGGCTCGTCGATCGGCTCGTGGAACACGGCATGGTGGCCCGTGGTGAGGACCCCAGTGACCGACGAGTCCGTCGGCTCACCGTGACGCCTGAGGGCAGCGCGACGATCCGTAGCCTGCTGAGCTCGTCTGGCACAATGCCGACTCCGGTGTTACGAAGGCTTGCCGTCGAAGACCTGCGAGCGCTCGTCCAAGGAATTCTCGCCTTCGAGCGTGCCGTTGGCGAGTTGGCACAAGATACACAGTGAGCGTCGCAGCTGCCGTCTAGCGCGCCACGAAGGACGAAGACATCCGGATTCGGCCCGTTAGCCCGCGCTCGCCCCTATTGAGTGCCTGATCGCAGCGACGTGATCTCAGCTCTCCGGAGCCTGTCGGTGTGGAGGGGCGTCACCGGCTTCGTCGGTACTTTCCCCGTACGCGGCTGCGAGCTCATCGACACTCTCGGCTCCAGCCGCACCCGCATGGCTGTTGGGTGCTGGGCTTGTCGAAGCGTGCCCTTCGACAGACTCAGGGCGCATCTCGTCGGGCTCATCATTCTGAGCCTCCTTCAAGGCCTCCTCCGTGGCGCTCAGCCGAGCCATCAGCGTCCGAGCGACAACCTGCTGCCTCGTCGTCGTGCGCTGCGAGCGTCCGCGGAAGATGAAGCTGACGGCCCAGTGGAGCATCGTGGTGAACCGGTTTTTGAAGCCGACGAGATACATGACATGGACGCCGAGCCACATGAGCCACGCGAAGAAGCCCGCCATCCGGATCCTGCCCACGCTTGCCACGGCGTGGAATCGGGAGATCGTAGCCATGCTGCCCTTGTCGAAGTACTTGAACGGGGGCGCGGGCGGCTCTCCCCGCAGCCGGCGGATGATCTGGCCGGCGGCATACTTGCCGCCCTGCATGGCTACTTGGGCGACTCCAGGCAGGTTGTTCAGCGCCATCATGTCGCCCACGACGAAGATCTCCGGATGTCCGGGCAACGTGAGATCATCATTCACCTTCACCCGGCCGGCCCGATCGACCTCGCCGCCACTCTGCTCAGCGAGCTGCTTGCCAAGCGGTGATGCACTCACCCCAGCTGCCCACACTTTGCATCGGCAGCGGATGCGCCGCTCCTTGCCATCCGAATCCACGATGTCAACGCCAGTGTTGTCGACTCCTACGACCTTGGCATTGAGCTCGACATCGACGCCGATTTTCGCGAGCTGCTCGCTGGCAGCTACGGAGAGCTTGTCTCCGAAGACGCCGAGTACGGCGGGTGCGGCATCGAGGAGGATGACCTTCGCTTTGGTCGTGTCGATGCGACGGAAATCCCGGCGCAGCGTACGGTGGGCCAGCTCACTGATCTGACCTGCCATCTCCACCCCGGTGGGACCGGCGCCCACCACGACGAAGGTCAGCCACTCATCCCGCTCCTCCGGGTCCTCGCTGAGCTCAGCCAGCTCGAAGCACCCGAAGATCCGGCCGCGCAGCTCCAAGGCATCGTCGATGCTCTTCATGCCCGGAGCGAACTCCGAAAACTGATCGTTGCCGAAATACGACTGACCGGCGCCCGCGGCAACGATCAAGGTGTCGTACGGCGTGACGGTGGTGCCCACCGGACTCAGTGAGGTGACTGTCTTGGCAGCGATATCGATGTCCGTGACGCGACCTAGCAACACTGTCGCGTTGCGTTGCTTCTTCAGCACCTCACGTGTCGCTGGGGCGACCTCCCCTTCGGACAGCACGCCGGTCGCAACCTGGTAGAGCAGCGGCTGGAACAGGTGGTGCGAGGTTCCGCTGACCATGACAACGTCCACGGCAGCCTTGGCCAGAGCCTCCGTGGCCCACAGCCCGCCGAACCCAGAACCTATGACGACAACCTGGTGTCTGCTTGATTTGCGCTCAACCGGTGAGGGGGTTGCCGGACTTGGTGCGGGAGTCCCTACCGTCATGACTCACTCCTCGTGTCTGGAGGTGCGGCCCGCTTCAGACCGCTGGCCACCCGGAGCGGGAGAGCCGGAGAACCGGTTTCATCATCCCGCCCTTGCTCAGCAATCGTCCCAGCGACAGCCCGAATTGGCCACCTTTCGCAGCGCAGGCGGCACCCGCTGCCCAACGTGATGTTGTGCCCGTGCTCAGCACTCGCCGTCACGTGGGCCGCATCGGCGCCTTGGCAGCCGATGCGGTGGCGCGCAGTGCTCGGGACTTTGCTGCGACACGCTCGGCCTCCGGCACGACGGTCGTCGACAACACCATCACGGAGTGCGCGTCCACGCGGTGTGTCGATCCCGCGCGCCAAGGCCGCACACCAGGTGGATCAACCTGTGCGGTTGCGGTATTCAGTCGTACGCACCAGTTCTGCCCCAACCGGGACGGCGGCATGGTGAATCTGATCGGGCCGTTGTGGGCGTTGAACAGCAGCAGGAAGTGGTCGTCACTGATCGGCCGGCCCACGTCATCCAATTCGGGGATGGCATCGCCGTTCAGAAAGACCATCAAGCTGCGAGCGAATCCCGAGTTCCAATCGGCCTCGTCCATCTCCGATGCATCCGGCTTGAACCACAAGATGTCACCGAGTTCACTGCGGCCACCGTGCGCGGCATCGCCGGCGAAGAAGCGGCGGCGCCGCAGTACGGGATGTGCTTTGCGCAGCGCGATCGCAGCAGAGGTGAAGGTCAACAAGTCCTTCTGGTCCGCGTCGAGATCCCAATGCATCCAGGAGACCTCGTTGTCCTGGGCGTAGACGTTGTTGTTCCCGTGCTGAGTGCGACCAAGCTCGTCGCCGTGCGCGAGCATCGGAACCCCCTGGCTCACCAGCATCGTTGTGATGAAGTTGCGCTGCTGGCGGAGCCGCAATTCGTTGACCGCTGGATCGTCGGTCTCGCCCTCCGCGCCACAGTTCCATGACCGGTTGTGGCTTTCACCGTCGTTGCCGCCTTCGCCGTTCGCCTCATTGTGTTTCTGGTTGTAGGAGACAAGATCACGCAAAGTGAAGCCGTCATGGGCGGTGACGAAATTGATCGACGCAGTGGGCCGCCGGTCGGAATGCTCGTAGAGATCACTGGACCCGGTGATTCGTGAGGCGAACTCAGCCAGGGACGCCGCCTCCCCGCGCCAGAAGTCGCGTACGGTGTCGCGATACTTGCCGTTCCATTCCGTCCACAAGGGCGGGAAGTTGCCGACCTGGTAGCCGCCATCGCCCAAATCCCACGGTTCGGCGATCAGCTTGACCTGGGAGATCACCGGGTCCTGTTGGATGATGTCGAAGAACGCGGACAGCTTGTCCACCTCGTGAAATTGCCTGGCCAGCGTCGCAGCAAGATCAAATCGGAAACCGTCGACGTGCATCTCCAAGACCCAGTAGCGCAATGAGTCCATGATCAGCTGCAGGACGTGAGGGTTGCGCATCAGCAGGCTGTTGCCGGTGCCGGTGGTGTCGTAGTAGTGCTGCTTGGCGTCGTCAACCAGCCGGTAGTAGGCCGCGTTGTCGATGCCGCGGAATGCGATGGTCGGCCCCAGCTCGTTACCTTCAGCGGTGTGGTTGTAGACCACGTCCAAGATCACTTCAATGTCGGCTTCGTGCAGCGACTTGACCATCGCCTTGAATTCGGTGGCCTGCTGACCAAGATCGAGAGCGCTGGCATATCCGTTGTGCGGAGAGAGAAATCCGATGGTGTTGTATCCCCAGTAATTGGACAGGCCACGATCGGCCAGATGTGTGTCATTGACGAACTGGTGCACCGGCAGCAGCTCCACGGCTGTCACCCCAAGCGAGGTGAGGTGATCGATGATCACCGGGTGACCAATCGCGGCGTAGCTTCCCCTCACGTCGTCCGGGATGCCGGGATGGGTCATTGTCAGACCCTTCACGTGGGCCTCGTAGATGATGCTTTCATGGTACTGGTGCCGCGGTGGTCGG
>Ga0222622_10000973_pt1 | contig 11449 bp, 7 predicted proteins | sample PLM2_5_b1metaG_FD_177335 | JGI IMG/M metagenome (GOLD analysis project Ga0222622, IMG submission 177335) | Groundwater sediment microbial communities from an aquifer in East River, Colorado, USA - PLM2_5_b1 | ecosystem: Environmental > Terrestrial > Soil > Riparian zone | place: USA: East River... | reverse complement strand
TGCTTGTTGCGTTCAGTATCGCTACCATCTGGCCCCCGGAGAAGAAGATTGCCCTTGGGCTCGACATCAAAGGCGGCACCTCGTTCTTGATCAAGCTCCAGCAGGTCGACAAGGACAAGCCGATCACGCCCGGCTTGCTGGATCAGGCGGTCGAGGTCATCCGCAAGCGCGTTGACTACTTCGGCGCGGGCGAACCAATCATCAGTCCCGTCGGTCAGGATCGAATTTTAGTCCAGATCCCGGGGCTAGATACAGCGAAGATTCAAGAAGCACGCGGTCAGCTTTCGCGCGTGGCCAAGCTCGAGTTCCGTCTGGTCTATCCCGACAACGGTGAACGATTGGCCGCGATCGACAAGGGGACTGAGGTTGTGCCGCCAGAATACAAAATCGAGAACTACAAGCACGCAGCCGAGGAGAACGAGCAGGCAACCACGGAGCGTCTGCTCGTAAAAAAGAAGGCGGATCTCGGCGGGGATCGCGTGACTGAATCGCATGCCTTTTACGGCAACGAAGGGTGGACGGTACAATTGAAATTCGATGGCGAGGGAGCAAAAAAATTCGGTCAGATCACCGAGCAATATAAAGGTCATCGTTTTGCCATCGTCCTAGACGGAATTATTCAATCCGCGCCGGTGATTCGCGATGCGATATACGGTGGTGATGCCGTCATTACTGGTCATTTCAGCGAAAAAGAAGCGCGCGGGCTGGCTAGCGTGCTTGAGAACCCGCTGCAAACCCCAGTGAGCATCGAGGAAGAACGAAGCGTCTCGCCGACGCTCGGAGCGGATTCCATTCGTGCGAGCATTCTCGCTGGTTTGGTGGGGCTGGCCATCACGCTGGTATGCGTGGCGCTTTACTATCGGATTCCCGGTCTTATCGCCTGCCTGGCCCTGCTGGTGAACATCGTGTTGCTCATGGGCGCGCTCACCATGTTCCATTTTGTTCTGACCTTGCCAGGCATTGCTGGAATCATTTTGACTATTGGCCTTGCAGTCGATGCCAGTGTTTTGGTCTATGAGCGATTGCGGGAAGAACTCGCACTTGGGAAGTCGCTCAAGGTTGCGATCGAAGCCGCCTACGAAAAGGCGTTTAGCTCGATCTTCGATGCCAACGTCACTACCCTGATCACGGCGGTGATTTTGTTCTGGCGAGCAACTGGTCCGATCAAGGGTTTTGCCATTTCGCTCACCCTCGGGATCCTGGCGTCGCTCTTCACCGCGCTGATCGTCGGGCGCAACATCTTTGAAGCTTTCGTCGACAACACCCGATTGAAGAGGGTCTCGATGCTGCACCTTATTTCAGCCCAGAACATCGACTTTCTCGGCAAAGGTTTCCTGGCTTGCATGTGCTCGCTCGCCTTGATCATTGCTGGCGCAACTTCGTTTTACGTTCGCGGGGAAAAAAATTTCGGTGTCGACTTTCGCGGCGGTGATCTGATCACTCTCAGTTCGCCCCAGACGATCGATGTCGGGCAAGTGCGGGCCGCATTGGCACCGATTAATCTGGCGGATGCATCCATTCAGGAGTCCAACCAAGCCGGTAAAAATTACATCACGGTGCGCACGCCATTGCACACCAGCGATCAGGTCGAAAAGCAGATCATGACCGTACTGCCACAGGCGCAGTTTAAGGTGGAAGGGGCCGATCGGGTAGGAGCGCTGGTTGGCGGCGAGTTGGCACGCAGTTCCCTGATTGCGCTAGGACTTGGCATTCTCGGCATTTTGATTTTCGTCACCTTGCGTTTCGAGCTGGCGTTTGCAGTGGGTGCGATTGTCGCGCTGTTGCACGACGTTTTGATCACGGTGGGAATGTTCTCGCTGTTGCACCGCGAACTTACCCTCACCATGGTCGGCGCTGTCCTCACCATTGCCGGCTATTCCATTAACGACACCATCGTGGTTTATGACCGGATTCGTGAAGGTCTGGCGAGCGGGCGCAAAGGCTCGATCGAACAGATCATGAACGAAAGCATCAATCAGACGCTCAGCCGCACCATTCTTACCAGCACCGTCACGTTGATTCCGATTTTGTGCCTGTTCTTCTTTGGCGGGGCAGTGCTGCGGGATTTCTCGCTCGCGATCATCATTGGTGTAGTCGTCGGGACGTATTCCTCTATATTCATCGCCTCGCCAATCGTGCTTTGGTGGACCCGGGCCCGGGGCGGGAGTAAGGTGACGCTGCAGCGCGAGATTACTACCAAGCGAACCGGGCCCGCGACCGCGAGTTAGGCGAAAGAAAGACACGGTTAAGAGAGACTGCTTCTTCTCACTTCAAAGTTGTAGGAAATCCTGTCAATTCCGGCTGACTTTTGAAGTTTGTCTTACCGAATTTGACGGGGTGCGGACGAGCGGAGTAAATTGGCGTTGCCCAGTCGTGGAATGGGCGAATTTTTCCGGAATCGAGGTGAATTGATGCCAGAAGTCATTGTTCGAAAAGGCGAACCAGTGGATCGCGCGCTCAAGCGGCTGAAAAGCAAGCTGGACGCGGAAGGCATCCTCGATGAAGTGCGACGCTTGCGAGCGTTTGAAACGCCGTCGCAAAAGAGTCGGCGCAAAGCCAAAGCTAACGCCAAGCGCGGCAGGACAAAGTTTCGCTTTAATCCCTGAAAAGGCGGTTAAGACGTTAGATGAGTTAAATTGTTAAAACGGAAAACCGCTTCTCCAATTTAACGTCGTAACGCTTTTAGCGATTTGACGAGCGAAAGCCCTCATTCGCACTCACAGACGATCCTGAAGCCAAGATCGTTGCAAGAGAAGTTTGGCAGGTTTGCGCTCCGCGCCGTTGTCCGCAAACTGGCGAAGCGCGACTTCCAACTTCCGCCGCGATAAACCCGCTTTGTGCCATTGGTCGGTCCGCGCGGATCTAACTTCGAGGTCGATTTGTATGGCTCGAAAAAGTCGCTACACCATTCCCAGACATTTCCCGCCATGTCCTCGATCCCAAACGGACTTGCGCCACGGGGAAACGAACCAACCGGCGAACTTTCGGGATAGCCGTCGTCGATTTGGCGATCGCTCCAGGCAAAAGAGGTGTTCTTGTCCGCAAAATTCGCGAGATCGCCCCGTTTATCGAAATTGCCCCAGGGATATTTACGTCCGTCAGCCCCCTTCGCAGCGTATTCCCATTCCGCTTCGGTCGGCAGTCGATATTTCTTGCGCTCGCGCATGCTAAGCCACTGACAAAATTTTATTGCGTCGAGAATGCTGACGTAAACGACTGGGTGGCGATCGCCGGTGGCAGGCGCGCGCTTACTTTTGTGGGAGGCATCGAAGGCCTCGAAGTGAGCATTGGTAATCGGAAATCGCGATATATAAAAACGGGTAATAGTAGCGCGAAAATGCGGCGTCTCGTTCGGTGGTGCGCTGGGAAACGGATTGCCCATAATAAATTCACCGGACGGAACGAGAAACATCTGCCCGCCGAGTGAATTGGTGTAGTTCGGGTAACGCTTGCGCTCTTGCTCGGGTGATAATGCAAGTTTCCGCGCCACCGGAGACGGCTCGTCGACACCTTCGACCTTTGCCGCAGTCTTCGTCGCGGCATTGTGCGCAACCTTCGGCGCAACTTTGACAGCACTGTTCCCGGTCCGCCCTACCGGTGCCGAGGCCTTGGCCTTTCCCTTTGTAATCTCGGCAAGCTGCTTCCGATCGAGTTCTTCAAGATAGTCGTCCACCATGTCCTCGGCATCACCCGGATCGAGCCCGGAGTTTTCCGCGATGTTGATCAAGGCATCGCGCTGATCGTCCGTCATCGATTCGCTATCCAGGCCGCTCAGCTGCAAGACGCGGAGGAATTCTGATCTGGTATCACCAGGAACGCCCGCCGGCATCAGCGTTTCCGTTTTTACTTCCTGCTCGGGAACGAACCGCTTGACGCCGGTCTCCTTTATTTTTTCCTCAATAAACTGAATGATTTTCTCTTCAGACAGTCCGTGGTCGGCACCGAAACTAATCAACGCTTTCTCTTCCTCCGGCCGAAGCCCGCCGTCCGCTATGGAGAAGGCAAAGAACTTGTTGAATTCCGCGATCGTCTGTTGCTCCTTTTCCGCAGCCAGAACCGCATCGACGGTTTTACGTCGCTCTGGATCGAGCAGATCGATGCGCGCTTCAGTTAGATATTTGGAGGACTCATCGAGGCCGGTACGGAGGAGTTGAGCAACGGGATTGCTCGGCTGATTTTTCAGCGGAAGCTTTTTCTGCCACCACCGTAACAGCTCACGGCAATGCTCTTCGATCAGCTCGTTGGTCGGATTCTGCTGAGAGTCAAGACAGAGGCGTTCGTAGGGATTGGCAGATTTATACTTGCTCCAACCATCCCATTTGTGGGGATCGTCAGGAAGGGGGGTAGGAAATACAACTTCGCATTTCACCATCAGGCAACCCGCAGAGATCCCAGATTGGCCGCAGCCTGCGCGACTTCGTTCGGCGCCAGACCGGTATTTCGTTCGATCGAAACCTTGGCGCGATTGCCACTGGCTTCGACCGAAACCTCCAAAACTTGGTTGGCATTATATTCGTACGTCAGTTCGACTGGCGAACCCTTCGGCAAGAATGCCGGAAGCTCCACGTCACAAATTCCCAGCGGCGTGCATTCGCCCGGCAGCGTGCTCTCGCCTTCCACTACCCGGACAACGGCGCGTTGCATGTTCGACATGGCGGTACCGAATGAATTGCGCGCCCGCGCCGGAATCGCGGTCATCTTGCGGATCATTGGAAAAACGTACTCCTCCAGATGTACTTCATCCCACAGCACCACCCCGAGGGTATGGGAGGTGATGTTGGTGACCTGAATCAGACCGCCTTCCCGGCCCACAAATTGGTCGCGCGTATCGGTCGGCAATACTTGCTCACCGGAAACTTTCTCTTCCTCAAGCAGGGACAAAATTGCCTGGATGGATGCGCCCTTGGCCACGGCCTCGTCAGGATTCACGTCATCAATCACCGGGGCTTTGGTCAGTTGCGAGACCAGCGTCCGCACCATCGGCATACGAGTCATGCCGCCGACGAGTAAAATCTTGTCAATATCGTCCCAGGTCATGTTCGCTTCCTGCATCACCATTTCGCATATGGTTTTGCACTTCTCGACCAGGTGCTGGCTGCGGCGCTCGAATTCGCTGCGAGTGATCTCCAGCTTAACGCTTTTGCCATTGTGATGATGCACAACCGCGCTCTGCATGCGACTGGAAAGCTGGATTTTGGCTGATAACGCGCGTGTGTGCAGATCCTGGTAACTTTGCAGATCGAGCAGCGGATTTTCGCCATGCCGACGATCAAATTCTTCCGCCATGTGATTGACGATGATGTCGTCCCAGTCCTTGCCGCCCAGCCGGTGATCGCCATTGGTTGCGATCATGTTGATGTGCTGTCCTTGGATGCGCATGATCGTGACGTCGAAGGTTCCGCCGCCGAGGTCGAACACGAAAACGGTTTGGTCTTCGTTCAATTTGTCGAGACCGTAGGCTAACGCCGCAGCCGTCGGCTCGTTGATAATTTGCAGAACATTGAAGCCGGCGAGCTGACCGGCAGTGATGGTAGCGGTTCGTTCCGCGTCGTTGAAGTACGCCGGCACCGTAATGACTGCGTCGGTGATCGGCTGCTTGAGATATTTTTCAGTGTCCAGCTTGATCTTCTTTAAAATGAGAGCGCTCAGTTCTTCGGCCGAATAAACTTTGCCGCCAAATTCGCGGTGAAACTGTTCCTTCGGCTTGCCCATTTCGCGCTTGATGAAATCTACGATCTTCTCGGGCTCAGCCACGGCATTGTTTTTTGCAGTCGTGCCAACGATCACATTTGAGCCGTCGAACAGAATGACGGAGGGCGTGATTCGTTCGCTTTCGGTATTCGGGATGATTTGAGGTTTACCGTAAGCATCGATATGGGCTACAGCCGAGAAGGTTGTGCCAAGATCAATGCCGACTGCTTTGCGCTGGTTCATTTTTGGAGAAGACGTTTGGGCAGTTTCACCCGCGCCTTTTTGGTGCAACTTTCGTGCCGCGTCCTCGGCAGAATTCCCTGGGTCCATGCGGGGCACCAGCGGCGCCAATGAGATGGAGACGGGATCGGGGTTCACTGGCAACGCAAGGCGGTTACCTCTTCGGGCCGCAAAACATTGCCGCGCCACATGAAACCGCGCTTGACCCGATTCACGATCCGTCCGTCGTCTTCCTTGCGCTTCGTTGTCTCATAAGCAACTACCCGATGGATAGCCAGATCGACGAATTCCTTGGACTCTACCTCGGTCACTTCCAGCCGATGAAATACCTCAACCAGGCCATGAATGGCGTTTGCCAGATTCTCTCGCCACCGTTTCAGTCGGTCCGACTTTCGCTCTTCCGATGCCGTCTTAAGCTGGGTTGCGAGGGTTGTGAGGTCGTCGAAGACTCCAATGAGGTCACGAACGAATGGTTTTTGCAGCGATTCGTAGAGAAAATTGTCGCGATACTTCAGCAGCTCTTCGTGCAGGGAGTCGAACAGGCGATGGTTCACTGATTCGCTCGCGCGAATGGAATCGAGCCCATCCTCGATCTTTTGGAATTGGTGCGCAGCCTCGGTCGCATGCGCCGGCAAGATGATCGAGGCGATGTTTTCGACTCGGCGCGTCAACGCCGATTCCAGGCTTTGCACGCTCTCACTAACGAGGCGGAATTCGTGCAGCAATGAGGAGAAATCGTTGGTCCTCTTTTGTTCCTGCGCCAGCGTTGCCGCGGCGCTCAGTTCCTGCATTGTGCTGGCGAAGTCATCGGGCATAAATTAGGCGCCGTAAAATTTCCGAATCGCCTCGATCAATCCCGCAACGTCGTGCCGCGTCGCTTCCACATCGACGTTTAAGCCGCGCGCGCGCGCTGTCGCCGATGTGATCGGCCCAATACTGGCCACTTTCATTCCTGTTGGCCAGGGCAGTTTCAAATCGAGAAAATTTTCCACGGTTGATGAGCTGGTGAAGGTAATCAGGTCGGCCCCTTCGTTAGAGAAACGACGGTGCGCTCCAGTTACATCATGCGTTTCCGGAACTGTTCGATAAGCAAATGCTTCGTCCACAATAGCACCCATTCCGCGTAGCTCTTTGGGGAGCAAGTCCCGCGCCTTCTCCGCGCGAGCAATCAGAATCCTCAGGTTTTCAACGCCGCCAGCCTTCGTGTATTCTTTGACAACTTCTTCGGCCACGAATTCCGCCGGCTGTAGGTCGACATGGAGATGAAGCTCCTTTACCCGCTGGGCGGTGGCAGCTCCGATCGCTGCAATTTTCGCTCCGCCAATTTCCCGGGCGTCGTCGTAAAGTTTGAAGAAAATTTCGAAGAAGGCGTCGACCCCGTTCACGCTAGTGAAAACGATCCAGTCGTAGGAATGCGCGTCCTGCACTAGTTCGGCGAATTCACGAAGATCGCTCGGTGGTTCAATTCGAATGGTCGGCAGCTCCATTACATCCGCCCCGAGCTCACGCATTTGAGTGCTCAGTTTGCCAGCTTGCTTGCGCGCTCGCGTCACCACGATCCGCTTCCCGAAGAGCGGACGCTTCTCGAACCAGTTCAATTTTTTTCGCAGCTCGACGACATCGCCAAAAATCGCAACCGCAGGCGCTTCCAAGCCGGCAGCACTGGCTCGCTCCGCGATGTCCTCCAGCGTGCCGACGATAGTTCGCTGCTGACCTGACGTGCCAAGACGGATGAGAGCGACCGGAAGATTCCGTTGCGTGCCATGCGCCAGCATTTCACTGGTGATCGCAGCCAATTTATCAATGCCCATCAGCATCACCTGCGTGCCATCCAGTTTTGCCAAGGCATCGAAATCGATCGCACTTTCACTTTTCGCGGGGTCTTCGTGTCCCGTAAAAATTGTTACGTGTGAATTTTGGGCTCGATGGGTAACGGGAATTCCCGCATACGCCGGCGCCGCAATCGCGGACGTAATACCGGGCACAACTTCAAAATCAATTCCCGCCGCCACCAACGCTTCAGCTTCTTCCCCGCCCCGGCCAAACACAAACGGATCGCCGCCCTTGAGGCGCACCACGTTCTTTTCGAGCCGCGCTTTCTCGATCAGCAATGCGTTGATTTCATCCTGAGAGAATGTTTTTTCACCGGCGCGCTTTCCGGCAAAAATGATTTCGGCGTCTGAGCGCGCCCACCCCAGCATTTCGGGATTGACGAGCGCGTCGTAGACGATGACGTCGGCCTGCTCCAGCAACTCTTTTGTACGCAAAGTTACGAGCCCTAGGTTGCCTGGTCCGGCCCCGGCCAGAAAACATTTCCCCTTCTTACTTATGCTTATGCTCATGCTTATGCTCAGACTCCTGCTCGAGCTTCTCAAAAACGTTCGCTGCTAATCTCTCCGGGTCGTTTCCCCTTCCCATCGCCATTTTAGGGTCCGCTCCATCGCCGAAAACTTGCGCGTGCAATTCCAGCTCTCCATTCACAAACCGAGCGTGCACGCCTACGGGCAAATCGCAATCACCCTGCAACAGGCGAAGCAATTCGCGCTCAGCCCGCAAACACAAGTGCGTGTCGCGATCATCAATACACGACACGATCTGACGCACCGGAAAATCCGCGTCCCGCGTTTGCAGGGCGATAATGCCCTGGCCGCCTGCGGGTAGGAAGTTTTCGGTGGACAAAATGTCCGCAAAAATTCTGTAACCTTCGAATTCAAATTCCGGAGGCGCGAACCCCAGTCGTTCCAGACCGGCCCGGGCCAAAATGATGGCGTCCCAGTCGCTTTGGATAAATTTTCGCAAACGGGTCGGCACATTTCCCCGCAACGGGACGATCCGCGCCTTGGGATTCATAGCACGCGCCTGTCGTTGCCGCCGCACGCTTCCTGTCGCGATGGTCGTGACGGGCGTAGGCACAGCGCCTTTTCTCAACAACAAATCTTCGACACCGGCACGCGGCAAAACCGCCGCAATGATCAGTGCGCCATCCATTTCGCTCGGGATATCTTTTGCGCTGTGAACAGCGGCATCGATCCGTTTGTCGATCAGCGCGCGTTCCAATTCAGCCGTGAAAATTCCTTTGCGTCCAGCCTTCCAGCCGTCGGAATTGGAAACGCCCGTCCGGCTAAGATTTTCATCGCCTCTGGTCCGAACGATTTCGATTTGGACTTCAATCGTCCATTTTTTGCGCAACGCGCATTCCGCCATTCGCGCCTGCGCCAGAGCCAGATCACTTCCCCGGCTCCCTAGCACAATCTTTTGTAGTGGTGGGACCCGATCCAACGCCGACAATTGTTCAGCCGCCACAGCGCGACGTTATGTTTCCGACGTCCGCAACGTCCCGCTCACGCCCGTCGGACAGCCGCTTATTGGTCGTGTTCCAGTGTCAGCCAATACCAGGTATTTTTGGAAGTCCGTGACGTGCTCGTCGATGATAGCTTCCGCTGCTGCCAGTTGCTGCCGGCGAAGCTCGAGCGATTCCCTCGCGATCTCTTGCAACGAATCAATGTCGTAAAGGTAAACGCCGTCTAATTCGTTGACTTCCGGAGCGACGTCGCGTGGCACGGCAATATCGATAATAAAGAGCGGGCGATCCGCTCGATCGCGCAAAATCGGAACCAGCAAGGATGCGGTAAGCAGGTGCCGCTCCGCCGCGGTGGAAGAAATGAGAATATCGATTTCGCGACATTGCTCGAGCCAGGTTGCGAACGGTACTGCAATTCCTTCCATCTGATTTGCCAGCTCCTCCGCGCGGGCCGGCGTGCGATTGCTCACGCGCAAATCCGAAACGCCCCGGGAAGCGAGCGCCCGCAACGTTTTCTCGCTGGTTTCCCCGGCTCCCAACACCAAAACCCTACGACCTCGCAAATCGCCAAAAATCTTTCCCGCCAAATCCACAGCCACCGATCCCACCGACACCGGCCCACGGGTAATCTGCGTTTTTGAACGCACCTGCTTCGCCGCCCGAAAGGCACGCTGACAAAGTTGATGCAAGAAGGGTCCTGCGCTTCCGCTCGCGCGAGCATTTTCATAGGCGCGCTTGGCTTGTCCGAGGATCTCGGTCTCACCCACAACCATTGAATCGAGACCCGAGGCGACACGAAAAAGATGTCGGGCGCACTCCGCGTTTTCCATCCGATAGAACGCGTTCAAATCCTCCTTTGAACTCGATTCGCCATCGATTCGCAGAGATTGCGCGAGATGTTCGCTCCGAATGCTTCGATCCGCCGCAGCGTAAATCTCCACCCGATTGCAAGTAGTCAGCAACAACCCTTCGCGGCAACCCAGATCGCGCAGCAGTGCTTCCGTTTGGGGATGACCGACGAAACGTTCGCGCGCTTCAATTGGCGCAGTTCGATGATTCAGGCCAAAACAAAAAAGCTTCATGCGCGATGACCGACAAATTCAATGCTCCACAAGAGCGACAGCGCGATCGCAAAGGCAACCATGCAGAGGGTAGCGACCCGCCGCGGTGCCACCCACCGTAAATACCGGCTCTGCAAAATCGCTCCGTACAAAACCCAGATCACAATCGCCAGGACAATTTTGGTCCAGGGCAGCGGCTCGCTCACGAAAAATCCGCTGATCAACCCCGCGGTATAGAGAATGAACCCGAACCAAAGCAGCCGCGTCATGGCCGAAAACAGACTGGGCAACGGCGGGAGATGATAAAATATCGAGCGCAACTGGTGAGTCTTGAGTTGCCGTTCTTGGACAAGGTACATCGCCCCCGCGACGCAGGCGAGCGCGAACGCTCCGTAGGCGATAATCGAGATCGAGGCGTGAAATTCCAACCACGCATTTGGAGACACCCGAGAAGCGCGCGGGGTGTCGATCGGCACGACCAAAGCGATAATTTGGAGAACAAAAACAAGAGGCGCGGTAAACGCACCCATCAGCGACAGCCGATAAGCCGTCCCAATGAGCATATAAATAAGGGCAATCGACCAACCCAGGAAAACCAGCACTTCAAACAGGTTCGTAATCGGACAACTGCCGAGGGCGTGTCCGCGGATGAACAGGAACGCAGTTTGCAAGACGAATCCGAGCGCGATTGATAGGAACACGACCCGGCTCTGTCGGAACACGCGCGCCCGCAACGAAACAACAGTCCGGATTATCGCCGCGAAATAGCAAAGCATGGCGTAAATCAAGAGCTGCCGGTCCATGGCGTTGCCAGAATAAAAGTACCGCGCCGGCTTCGCAACCCAACTTCGCCAGGCGTTGACCTTTATTGGTAAGGCGGTAGCATCGCCCCGGCAATGGCAGAAGAGACCCTTTCCAAATTGCGCGCCGCGGTGCGCGATGTTCCGGATTTCCCAAAGCCCGGAATCATCTTCAAAGACATCACACCGATCTTGAAAGACGGTGGGTTGTTTCGTGCGTCGATCGATGTTTTCCTTGAGCAGTGCCGCGGGAAAAGAATCGATAAAATCGTGGGGATTGACGCGCGTGGCTTTCTCTTCGGTTCGGCCGTCGCTTATGCCCTCGGGATCGGTTTCGTCCCGTTGCGCAAGAAAGG
>Ga0222622_10000971_pt1 | contig 11451 bp, 8 predicted proteins | sample PLM2_5_b1metaG_FD_177335 | JGI IMG/M metagenome (GOLD analysis project Ga0222622, IMG submission 177335) | Groundwater sediment microbial communities from an aquifer in East River, Colorado, USA - PLM2_5_b1 | ecosystem: Environmental > Terrestrial > Soil > Riparian zone | place: USA: East River... | reverse complement strand
GAGACCTACCAAATTCTTAAGGGACTTAAGAAGTTTTACGAGCAGCATCACGGCGTCAAATACACCGATGACGCGCTCCGCACGGCGGCAGAACTGGCAGGAAAATATATTAATGATCGATTCCTGCCGGACAAAGCCATCGATGTTATCGACGAAGTGGGAGCGTCCGTAAAGCTCTTGCCGGCCAGCCGGAGGCCAAAAAAAATAAACGTTCAGATGGTCGAGAACACGATCGCCCGCATGGCCAAGATCCCGCCAAAGACCGTCGTCACAGACGAAAGGGCGAGGCTGAAAACACTTCGGGATGATATCAAGAAAACCATCTACGGACAGGACGAGGCTATTGACAGGATAGTTGACGCCATACAGATCTCACGCGCCGGACTCGGGGCACAGACAAAGCCTGTCGGATCGTTCCTTTTCTCCGGCCCGACGGGTGTTGGCAAAACCGAAGTTTCAAAACAACTCGCGGAAAATCTTGGTATTGAATTCCTTCGCTATGATATGAGCGAATATGCCGAGCCGCATACCGTTTCAAGGTTGATCGGCGCACCGCCCGGGTATGTTGGCTTTGACCAGGGCGGCCTGCTGACTGAAGCCATTATGCGGACACCGCATGCCGTGCTGGTACTTGACGAGATCGAGAAGGCCCACCCTAACCTCTTTAACTTGTTGCTCCAGGTGATGGACTCGGCAACCCTGACGGACAACAACGGTAAGAAGGCCGATTTTCGCAATGTCATTCTCATAATGACTACCAACGCCGGCGCTCGCGAGCTTTCCTCGGGTGGACTTGGATTTAGGAATTCATCCGATACCAAGGGCAACGCTAAAGGCGTGATCGAACGGACATTCACACCTGAGTTTCGCAATCGGCTAGATGCGTGGGTGCCCTTCAAGCCATTAGACATCGACGTTATCAAACTCATTGTCGACAAATTTATTCGCGAGCTTAACGGCCAGCTGGCTGAGAAACGCGTGATCATTAAATTATCCAACGATGCACGTGAGTGGCTAGCAAAAAATGGCTTTGACGCACGATACGGGGCCCGACCGATGGCGCGCCTTATTCACGAAAAGATCAAACAGCCTCTCGCCAACGAGATCTTATTTGGAAAACTCGCAAACGGCGGCAACGCCTCTGTCCAAGTTAAAGACGAAACACTTTTACTGAGTTATTAGGTCCCACCGCTTTTTCGGACGTAGTACCTAGGCATTGAACACACTATGAATAAGAGTGTTATTGCCCTTTCGGCTATTGTCGGCTCGGCCGCCGCGCTGGTGACGTGCCTTGTCTTCTTTATCTTTGTTTACAAACCTGCCCAGTCGAGAGACATACAGCCGCCCGCGTCGCCGACCAAACAGTCGGTCCCGACTCCGGTCGATCAGATCCCAAATCCCGAGATCAAGGCTTCAGATGTAAAGTCGATAAGTATTAGCACGGTTTACAAGGGCTTTTTCGAACCGGGCAGTAAATGCGCTAAATCCTATAACGAATATTTTGGCAATGAAGACAACTATGCCAGTCCGAGTTCACCTTGTACGATCAAGATGACGTTCGACCGGGACGGGCGGGCGACGCGATCGATCGAAATAGGCCGGTGGGATAAGGCCGAAAAAGAAAAACGTTCGGTCGAGAAAAGCGAATCGATGGGCGAGATCTCTCCGGACCAATTCCAAACGTTAGCCCAGGCGATCGTTACGAATGATGCATTTAAGTCCTGGCGCGTGGGTACAATGATCACGGTCAGCAACTGCTCCATCACAGTGGATCATTCCGGCGGGACCAAAACGGTCATGAGCAATGTCGATGAAAAGACGTCCGTTTTTCTTCAGATGATCGATGCGATCAAAAAAGCCGAATCGCCGATCAAATGGAAAGTTGCAGATTAACGTTTAATGGAGCGGGAGCCACAACCGGTTCTCGAGCCCTAATTTCACTCAATGAAAATAATCGTCAGGGGATTTATGTGGGTACACTTTGTCTACCTGCTTCTGCTCCCGACCCTAGCCGTCGTCTCGGCGAGGATGCTGTTTCCCGGCGGCGACGACTGGCAATCTGTCGCGATCTTCGGATTTCCCGCTACGATGATGTATTCGTTGTTCCTGGCCAATGGTTACGCGCTCCCAGATTCGCTGCCAATAGCTCTCTTTCAAACCCTGGTCATACCGCTGCAGATATGGTTGGGAGTTTCTATTTACGGCAGCGGCAGTATATGGCTATTTTTCGCCGAGAGCGCGGCCGTTGGAATCTGCTCTTTTGTTTTCGGCGTAATGACGGTCGCCCTGATGAACCGCAAGAATGAAATGGGCGGGCGTAGCTTTGCCTTTATTCTCTTTATTGCTTTCGTCCTGTTTTTTGGCGGCACGCTGCCTTTCCTGATACTTGTGTTCGCAGGTTACGGATCATTCTCGCCTTGGCTGATCCTGTTTATTACCGCATTTGCGACCGGTTATTGGGGATATGCCCAGACATACAAAGAACTGACGGCAGCCTATAACAAAAGGGGAACTCCGCAGAACCTCGAAATGCTGTTCGACGGCGGCCGTATCTTTCGGCTGCTCAAGATCAACACGAACGTTCCTCTGCTTAGCCCCCTTTGGAGATCCGAGGATCGAACCGCGGTCAACAAGCGAGTCTTTATCTTCGGATTTGGGGCAGCGTTCCTGCCCGCGATCGCCTCGGGCATTACCGGCATATTTTTTAACCGTTGAACATACTGGCAATGCTATAGTTCTTGAACATGGCAACCACCGACGTGCTCATTGTTGGAGCAGGCCCGACGGGCCTCGCCCTCGCCTGTCAGTTGATCCGCTACGGCATCGATTTTGTCATCATCGACAATAAAGAAACCACCACACCACACTCAAAAGCTATTGGCGTCCAGGCGCGAACCCTTGAGATCTACGAACAGATCGGGCTGGCTAATAAGCTGATCGAGCTGGGAGCTATCGTCGAGAAAGTGCGCATGTTTGCCGCGGGTAAGGTGCGTGGCGAGGCTCAGTTTAAGGACATTGGCGAGGGGCTGAGCCCATACCCTTTTGTATTGATCGTGGAACAGGGCAAGCACGAGGAGCTGCTTTACGAGCATATTCGATCCGGCGGCACGGACGTAAAATGGCAGAGCGAACTTGTCGGTTTCGAGCAGGACGAGTCAAAGGTTACGGCAGAGGTAAAGGCCAGGGACGGCCAGATCAAAACCGTGGAGGCAAAATACCTGGTTGCCTGCGACGGGGCTAAGAGCCTGGTCCGGCATAAGCTGGGACTTACATTCGCCGGCAGCACATTTGAGCGAATGTTCTATGTTGCTGATGTGCAGCTCGACTGGGAATTCGGGCATGAAGCCCTGCAGGTTTTTCTTATGAAGAATTCTTTGCTGGCATTCTTCCCAATGGTCGGCGAAAACCGATACCGCATAGTTGGTACATTTCCCGAGGAGTTTGATAAGGACGAGGGCGATGTGCTTTACGAGGAGATCGAGGAGCGGATAAAAAAGGATACTGAGCTCAACCTCGATATTTCGAACGTCAATTGGTTTTCGACCTATAAGGTGCACACACGCCACGTCGACAAATTTTCCGTCGGGCGATGTTTCCTTGCCGGTGATTCTGCTCATATTCACTCACCGGCCGGCGCCCAGGGGATGAATACGGGCATTCAGGACGGATACAACCTTGCGTGGAAGCTGGCTTGGGTGCTCAAGGGACATGCCAGCGGCGAGTTGCTGAATACCTATAACGAGGAACGCTTGCCCAACGCCGAGGAACTAACTAAAACGACTGATCGTTTCTTCGGCCTTGTCGCCAGTCCCGAACCGTTTCTTGTATTTACACGCTTGTATATATTCCCCTACGTCGCTCAGTTTCTCTTTAGTCTAGATATTGTCAAGCGTTTTGTTTTTCCACGTGTTTCGCAGATCAGGATCAACTACAAGGACGATACGCTAAGCCAGGAAAGTGGGTCATTTGCCATAAAGGCAGGGGACCGAATGCCGTGGTTCGAGGTGGAAGGGACAAGTATATACGATCGCTTACGCGAACCGGTTTTTCATCTGATCGTGTTCTTTGACGGTAAATCCGAGATACCACCGTTGCCTGGGGAATTAATGGAAAAATGGAAAGGGAAGATCGATAGTACCGTTATTTCGTTGTATCCGAATATTGCTGAGACCTTTGGGACAAAGAAATCGTTCTTCCTCATTCTGCGGCCCGATAATTATATCGGTTTGATCTCGAATGACTTTTCACCTGATGGTGTTAGTAGATATTTGGACCTGGTGAGCAGGTAGTCGAGATTACTTGTCGCCGTTGAGGCACATGAGACAATTCTCGAGCTAGATAATTCTCGAGTAAGCACTGGGGCAATCGGTATTAAATCTCCGGATTCTCTTCGACAAAATCCAGGATGTTTTCGACGTAATCACCAAACCGGGGACAGGCTATGCCATGCGTTTTTAGCAGTTCGTCGGCGACCGCCGTGTCGTAGGTTTGCGAGATAAAGAAATATGGCACTGCACTGTGCGGCAGGCCGGTTACCTTTGGTGAGATGCCGGTGTTCAGAAACCACTCGGTGAGTCGCGGCGAGGGACTAAATTCCGATTTGCGGCCGGTCATATCCTTTGCGATCGAATCAAACAGTTCGGCTGTCGTCATCGGTGACGGGTCGGCTAGGGCGATCGTCTTGCCAGCGGCCGCTTTATCGTGGGCGAGAGCTACTATCGCATCGACGACAAAATCCACGGGGACCATGTTCAGCCGCACTTTGCTGTTGCCGACATTTATTACCCGCAGCAAAAATGGTGCCTTTCGCAAATAATGGATCAGGTAATAGATACCGTCGTATTTTGTGATCTCACCCGTAGTAGAATCGCCCACCACCACCGACGGTCTAAAGATAGTGACAGGCAGGTGACCTTTGAGCCGCTCTACCTCGAGTTCTGCTAGGTACTTGGTCTCCTCATAAAAATTGCGAAAACCTGCCTTATGGTCGAGATCGCTTTCGAGGATGACGCCCTCGCGCTTTCCGGCGACATAACAAGTCGAGACGTGGTTGTACCGTCGCAGGTTCTTGAGTGAGACGACTAGGTCGTTGACATTCTTAGTGCCCTGCAGATTTACGTTAAAGGCCACATCCTTTGACACCGCCAGGTCATATGCCGCGGCCAGATGATAAACGTGAGTTGTCTCGTACTGTATCGTCTCAAGGTCTTCGTTGGGGATGCCGAGCTGCGGCAGAGTAATGTCGCCCTCGACGACGACATAGTTCTCGAGCGGCGTTTGGGTAACCTCGGCGATCTCCTCGATCTCCTCCATTGCCGCTTGGACGAACTGCGGTTGTATCAGTAGGAAAAACTGGCGTTCGGGATCAGCGAGCTTTTCCAAGAGTCGGCTCGCGATAAAACCGGGAAATCCGGTAATGAAGATAGATTCGCGGTAGAGCATAAGTTCTTTACCATTCTAGCAATTAAGGGTTAGTTATGACGGACGATTAGCCGCAGAGGACACAGATGGAGAAGAATTGGCCAGAGATCAGCGGCGAGCGGACTATCAATTTTGCTCTCTGGGCTCTGTGTCCTCTGTGGTTGATTCTTCTTTTTCCCGGAAACTTCCCTATTTACACGACCTCGGACGATGTGATAGGTTTTTAGCGCGCGTTCGGTTATGAAAATTCAGGAGATGAGATCGGGCATTTTACATCTGCCCAGGAAGGCGGAGGTTGATCAGCGCCCTGAGGCATTTGAACCGATCATCCCGCCGCGCTCCGCCCCATCCCCGGCCGCTGTTGAGCCGCAGACAGTAACACCTCAGTTATGCGAGTTGGACGAGCCGCAATGGTCGGTCGTTTCTTTTGACGCGATCGAGGCCGGTGGCCTCACTTACAGGCAGGCAGCCGCCCTGCAATCCGCACTCGAGCTCAGTGACGTTAACGGCCTGTGTATCGTTACCGACGAGGCGGCCCGACGTATCTCGCGTTAAAATTCCAGGACAATTTTTCCAAAGCTCTTATTCGAGGCCAGGTACTTGTACGCCTCGACGGCTTCTGCGGCCGCGAATATGTGGTCGATGTTTGGTTTGATCGCCCCCGTCTGTAAAAGCGGCAGCACCTGCTCATCAAATTTCCGAATGGCGTCTGCTTTTTCCTCGACAGATCGTGTACGCAGCACCGTCCCGATTATCCTTGCACGTTTTTTCAAAGCAATGCCAAGATCGAATTCAGCCTTTGATCCGGACGTCAATCCAACGAGGACCAACCGTCCATTAAACGCCAGGCTTGCCAGGTTCTCTGCAAAATAAGCCGCCCCGACCAGATCAAGTATGACATCGGCCCCGTGCTCATCGCTCAATTCCTTGGCAGCTCTGCTGAAGCCGATGTCCTCGCCCGTGGCGATGCCCTCGTCAAGTCCAAATTCCTTACACGCCTCGAGCTTATCGACCGTCCTCGACGTGCCGATCACGGTTGCCCCTTTCGCTTTCGCCAGTTGTAGGGCCGCGAGGCCGACTCCGGAACCTACGGCGTGGATAAGCAAGGTCTCGTGTTCTTTCAATTCGCCGAGGGTGAACAGGGCATCGTGGGCAGTGATAAAAGCCTCGGGGACGGCGGCCGCTTTGGCAAAATTCAAACGGTTAGGTATCGGACTAAGTAACGTCTCGTGGGTCAGCAATAGTTCGGCTTGGGCCTCGCCCGCGGTAATGCCAAAGACCCGGTCGCCTGTTTTCCACATTGTAACTTTATTACCTACTGTGGCGACCTCACCAGCAAATTCGAGTCCGGGACCGTTGGGCGAGTAACCCACCGGCGGGGGATAGTGGCCACCGACCTGCAATAGATCGGCGCGGTTCAACCCAGCAGCCCGAACGCGCACCAGCACCTGCTCGTCCTGCGGTTGTGGGGGATCGGGAACCGCGCGAAATTCCACCGCGTCCGCACTGCCAACCTCGGTAATATAGACTGCCTTCATTTACTTCGGACAACGTCCACGCCATTCTCGGTCAGCGACTGGCCGGTGGCATGCTGCAGGTCGGCGATCGCTTTGTTGAGTTCCGTCCGTGCCCGCAGCTCGCTGCTCTGGGCGGCCGCCAGGGCGGTCTGCCGCTCGAGCACCCGATAAACGTCTGACTGGCCGTTGTCCAGCTTTCTCTGCTCCGACTCGTACTGCTTGGCTGTGTTCTCGCGAGCAATGGCGGCCGAACGCAGCCGGGCCTCGCCGGTCTTTACAGCCTGAAGTGCATTCCTCACCTCGACCTGAATGTTTTGTTCCAGCTGTCCCCGCTGCTCATCCAGCCGCTCCGCCTCGACCCGCGAGCGGCCAAGCTGGGCAGCTGCGGTCTTGTCCTCGCCAAAGAGCGGAATAGTGAACTGGACGCCAAACCTGAAGACAGGGTACTTGTTCTGAAAAATATCCGAGAGAGCACTGCCCGTGCCGCCGATCTGCTGCAAAAATGCACGCTGCCGGATACATGCCGGGTCGTTCGGATCGACGCAGGTAGTTCCGGGTGACAGCGGGTTCACAAACGATGGGTTCAGGGCGCCGCCGATACCTGTCGAGTTGTAACTGGCTATCAGGTCGAACTGCGGCTTTTTCAGCTCGCGATACAGGCGCTGGTCAGCGGCGTTGATGGCTTTTTGTGTTTGGTTGATCTCGAGCTCGGGCCGGTTCTCAACGGCTGTTTCGACAGCATCTGAAGGAACAGGATCTGGCACCCCGACCTCGACCGGCTCGACCGGCGTCAGGGCCTCGCTCCAGACTGGGTCGCTGCGATCCGGTGCCATAAGGTTCTTGAGAGCATTCTCTGCAAAGTTGACAGTGTTGAGCGCATCGTAAACCGCCTGTTCAAAATTGGCGACCTGCGTCTCGGCCGCGACGATGTCGATCGGGGCGAGTTGGCCCTCGTCAACGAGTCGGCGGTTATGTTCGAGCTGTGCCCGGGCATCGCGAACCGCATCCTGCTGGACCTGCAGGTTTCGCAGGGCATAGGTCAGGTCCCAGTATGCTTTTTGCACGCTGGTCACCGTTTCCATCGACCTCTGACGAAACTGTGTGTCCGTCAATTCGATATTACGCTTTGCGATCTCGATGTTATGCCGCGGCAGATCAAATGAACGCCCGCGAAATAGCGGCTGCGTTAACGAGAACCCAAGGCTCGAATTGAGCTGCGGGCTGAGAGTATTAATGGGATTGTTAGTCGTAAAATCGTTGTTGTTGAACGCACCGTTAAAGTTGGTCCCGAACCTTTCTGAATTAGCCTGCAAACCGGTGTTTGCGACCAGTGATCCTTGTGATGTCTTGAACACGTTGCTGAAAATGCTTGTATTCGGCGTCGTCGACCGTTCGTCATATATCTGCCCGGTGAACCTTGGCTGGTAAAAGCCCTTGGCCGCTTTCAGGTCGTACTCGGCCATCTTTTCTGTCTTACGCGAAACTTCTATATCGTGATTGTTCGTGAGAGCAGTCTCGATCGCGTCGCGCATCGTCAGCGAACGCTGTCGCATCATATCGACGCCAACTCGGCCGAGGTACGGCAGGGCCCGTTCGTCCGAGCGAAAGCCGGGTGCGATCAACGGAACGCCCGGGACGTTGACCGCCCCGGGCGGCGCCATTGGTGTCGCCGTGGGCGACGCGTGCTGCGCCCGTATGCCAACCGCACAGCACAAGACCCACACACTTAATAACAACTTCCGCCTTGTCATAATGCTAAGCTTCAATTTTTGGTTACCAGTGAACTCGCCGCCGTGGCAAACCTTCTCTTAATGCCGCCGAAAAGCCAATTGGCGAACCGGTTCAAATACCTAAACAACCGCAGCTCGGCCAGGTCGTCGAATATCGAGTAGAAAACGGGCACGGCCAGCAGCGTCAGCAGCAGGCACAACGTCTGTCCGCCGACGACCAGCACACCGATCGAGCGGTTCGTTCCCGATCCCGCACCGGACGAGACCACAAGCGGGATCATGCCCGCCACCAGTGCGATCGTCGTCATCAGGATCGGACGCAGACGGTCGCGATTGGCCTGTATGATGGCGTCGTATCTGTTTAATCCCTGTGACCTGAGATTGTTTGTATGATCGATCTGCAAAATAGCGTTCTTTTTGACCACGCCGAACAACAGCAGCAGCCCAAGGCCAGAAAAGATATTTACCGACTGCCCCGTGACCAAAAGGCTGAAAATACCGAACGGTATCGACAGCGGCAGTGTCAAAAGTATCGTCACCGGGTGTATGAATGATTCGAACTGCGCGGCCAGCACGATGTACATAAAGGTGAACGAGAGCATGATCGCCAGCAGGAAATAAAACGCTGCCTTGCCCATCTCTTTCGATTGGCCGACATAGCCTGTCTTGTACTCGACCGGCAGCTGCAGTGTTTTGACGTAAACGTCGATCGCCGACTGGATGCTCGCAGCCGAGCCGCCAGGTTTGGTATTTGCAAGCAGCGTCACCTGGCGCTGGCGGTTGGTGCGGTCAACCGAGCTGGGCCCGGTCCCGGGCACTGCCTTGACAACACGATCGAGCGTCACCCAGCCGATCTTTGCCGATGGGACGATCATCCGCTTTAGTCCGTCGACGTCGTCGCGAAAGGATTTGATCGCCCTCACCCGCACCTCATACTGATCGGAACCGGCATTGAATGTCGATGCCTGCTGGCCGGCGACAAGCGTGTTGAGCGCCTGTGAAACATCACCGACCTTAACCCCCAGGTCCGCCGCAGTGTCGCGGTCGACCTCGAGCTGTACCTCGGGCTTGCCGCTGATGAGCGTTGAGTCGACATCGACAGCGTCGGGGATCGTCTTCATTTTTTCCAGGATCTTTGACGAGATCTCCTCGAGTTTTTTAAGGTCGGGCCCGGCGATCAAATATTGAATATTGGCGTTTCTAAAACCACCGCCCGAGAATGCAGCAACCGGCTGAACGGCCGTCCTATATTCAGGCGGGTATTTGGTGAGCAGCTGACGGGCATCGGTCATCATGTCCTGCTGCGATTTTTTACGCTGGCCGATATCTGACAGCTTGACGTATATTGACCCCGAATTTACGACCTGCTGCTGCCCGCCCCCGACCGTTGCCAATGTGTCCGTCACACCCGGTATTTGCCGCACTTCGCTGGCTATTCGCTCAAAGATCTGAGACGTCGCACCGAGGCTTGTGCCCTCGGGCGCCCTGATAGAGATCTCAAACTGGGATTGATCGTCCACCGGCAAAAAGTTTTTACCGACCAGCATGAACAACGGAATTATGCTCAGGAAAACCAGCACGACAAGCGAAAGGATCACCCACCGGTGTGACATCGAAAATCTGAGCAGCCATGCATAGGTCCCATCGACGTGCTTGAACCAGCCTGTATATTTGCTCTCGGCCTCGGCCTGATCGATCATTCCGTCGCCTTTGATCTGAGGCTTTTCTTCGGTTTGTTTTGCCGGCTTATGTTTTATGAGGCGGGCGGCAAGCATCGGTGTCAAGGTGAATGACACGATCAGCGACACGCCCACCGCGAACGACGCCGTCAATCCAAAGCTCGACATAAATTTGCCGACGATGCCCTGCATAAACCCGATCGGGACGAACACGGCCATTAGCGACAGCGTCGTTGCCATAACGGCCGGGCCGATCTCGCGCGTCGCCTCGATAGCCGCTTGAAACGGGTTCATTCCCTTTTCCTCGACAAATCGGTAGATGTTCTCGAGCACGACGATGGCGTCGTCGATGACAATACCCACCATCAGCGTCAGGGCGAGCATCGTGATCTGGTTGAGCGTATAGCCCATCGCATAGACAAGTGCGAAGGTCGAGATGATCGACGTTGGTATTGCCAGCGCGGCGATAAAGGTCGAGCGAAAGCTCCAGAGGAAAAGGAACACCACTATGGACGCAAGGATCGAGCCGAGCACCAGATGCTCCTCGATAGAGCGCAGCGAGTTCTCTATAAAGAGCGAGTTATCGCCGATTATCCGCATCTGGTAATTCTTGGGCAGTGTCGGGCCGATCTCGGCGAGTCGGGCCTTGATCTCACGCGCCACGGCGACCGTATTTTGTCCCGACTGCTTTGAGACGATCAGTGTCACGGCCGGCTGCCCGTTCAGGCGGGCTTCGGAGCGGATCTCTTCGCCGCCATCCTCGGTGTACCCGAGGTCCTTGACCTTTACCTGGTAACCGCCCCGCGTCGCCACGACGACATCGTTAAACTGTTCAGGGTTCCGGATCTTGCCGACGGTCCGTACGCTTGTTTCCGTTTGCCCCTCGTCAAGACGGCCGCTGGGAAATTCCTGGTTTTGTATCTTTAACGCCCCCGAAACCTCGGCCGGCGTAACGTTGTACGACCGCATCTTATCAGGATCGACCCAAATATTGATCTGTCGTTCCTGGCCGCCGATGATGGTGACCTGGCCGACCCCGTTGACGGACTCGATCTTTTCTTTAACACGGTGTTTGGCGACGTCGGTCACATCGCGAAGCGAGAC
>Ga0222622_10000970_pt1 | contig 11463 bp, 12 predicted proteins | sample PLM2_5_b1metaG_FD_177335 | JGI IMG/M metagenome (GOLD analysis project Ga0222622, IMG submission 177335) | Groundwater sediment microbial communities from an aquifer in East River, Colorado, USA - PLM2_5_b1 | ecosystem: Environmental > Terrestrial > Soil > Riparian zone | place: USA: East... | reverse complement strand
ATACGGGAATTGCGCTACTGCAGGACGCGCTGACGAAACGGCAGCCGAAGTGATCACTTCGTGGCTACAAACGCGCGGCCCATCAGCGCTCGCCCAGGTCGCGCGCCCGTGTGCGTACCCCCGTCAATGACGACGGTGCCGTTGACGATGGTGTAAGGAATGCCGACCGGATACGACTTCGGTTTCTCGAACGAGTTGGTCTCGCGCACGGTGGCGGGATCGAAGACGACGAGGTCGGCAGCGAAGCCCTCGCGGATCTGACCGCGATCGCGCAGCCCAAGGATCTGCGCCGGGAGACTGGTCATCTTGCGGACGGCGTCCTCGAGCGTCAGCACTTTCTGATCGCGGACGTAATAGCCGAGGACGCGCGGGTTCGTCGAATAGCTGCGCGGATGGGGCAGGCCGTCGGCGTCGAGGTTGATCGCTGACCCGTCACTGGCGATCGACACCCACGGCTCCTTCATCACCAATCGAACATCTTCCTCCGACATCGTGTGGAACATGCCGGTGATGGCGCCCGCTTCGTCAGACATCAGCGCGATGCAGGTGTCGGCCGGATCTTCGTCGCCGCGCGCCCTGGCGATCTCCGCGATCCGCATGCCTTCGTACTTCTTGGTCTCCGGCCGGCGTGCACGCCCGAGGACGATCCCGTCCCAGCCTCCGTGCTCCATGACCCAGGTCTGAAAATCCTTGTCCTCTTTGATCCGCCGGCGCATGGCGGGATCGCGCAGCGTAGCGGCGAACTTGTCGGGGCCGCCCGCGCGCGCCCACACCGGAAAGAACGCGGCCCACTGGTGTTGCATCGCCGTGTACGGATACTGATTGGCCGTCACGTCGAGGCCACGTGTCCGCGCCGCTTCGATTTTTGCGACGTATCGTCCGACTGTTCCCCAGTTTGGCTTGCCGCGGATCTTCAGATGAAAGACGTGCACGGGAATCCTGGCTTCCTCGGCAACGCGGATGGCGAAGTCGAGCTCCTTGTCCTGCTGCATACCTTCGCTGCCGATGTGCGACGTGTAAATGCCTCCGAGCGAGGCGACGACCTTTGCGATTTCAATCACTTCGTCGGGATACTCGGGCCCGCCGCTTTCGAACCGCGTGACGAGACCCCATGCGCCCTCGTGCATCGAGCGCGTGGCCAGTTCCTTCATGCGTTCGAGTTCGGTGGACGTCGCGGCGCCAGGCGTGTAGCCCTTCACGACCAGACGGATCTGCTGGTACGAGACCTCCGAGATGACGTTCATGGAGATGCCCTTGAGCTTCAGGGCGTTCCAGTAGCCGCTGAAGTCAGTCCAGGAGTTCTTCGCTTCCGGCAGACCGTCGCGCGGTGCGACACTCGTGCTCTCCCCGATCACGTCGAGCGTGACCCCCTCACGCACCTTGCTCTCGGCATTCCCATCGTCCAGCAGCGGCTGGTCCGAGTGCGTGTGCATGTCGATGAACCCTGGTGCGACGACCAGGCCGCGTGCATCGATCTCCCGGCGAGCGGTGGCCTGGGCGAGTTGCCCGACTGCGCCGATGCGGTCGCCGCGGATGCCGACGTCGGCGGCGAACCATGGATTGCCGGTGCCGTCCAGGATGTGTCCACCGCGGATGATTAAATCGAACGCAGGTTCTTGCGCGTGCAGCCAGGGGAGGCTGGCGGCGGCGATCGCAACTGCGGCAAGTACGGATTGAATATGCGTGCGCATAGGAGATTCGAAAATGGCCCAGGCCTGGCCAGCCAGTCGGCGCCCATTATCCACGCGTTTTCAGTTTGTCGCGCGTGTGTTACGCTCCCGCCGCGTCAACAGAAGAAATCGAGGAGCAGATTGATGTGGTTACGAATCACCCTTCGTGATGTGGGAGTCGCCGTCCTTGCCGCCGGGGCTGCGCTCGGGTTTGTCGCGCACGCGCAGGAGAAGCCTGCCGCCATTCTGACATCGACGGTGTTCGACTGGAACGCATGGCCGGTCCGCAATACCGAGGTCGGGCAGTCGCGCCAGGTTGTCCGGCAGCCCACGCTGACGCTCGACGAGCTGGAAATGCACGTGACGACGCTCAATCCAGGGGTCGCGTCGCACCCCCCGCACAGGCACACGAACGAAGAGCTCCTGATCCTGAAGGAGGGCACGCTGGAGGCGCTGGTCGACGGCCAATGGAAGAAGGTTGGACCGGGCTCGATCGTGTTTCAGGCGTCCAACAGCTGCCACGGTGTGAGAAACATTGGCACCACGCCCGCGACCTATCACATCGTGAACTGGAGCTCGCCGGGGAAGCTGAAGACAAATGGTCCAGCGGTGAGCTGCACGCCGTAGGCTGATTTCGCGAGTGCGGCTACTTCCGGCCGCGCGGCAGTTCCTCGCCGCCTTTGGTGTAAGCGGGGGGAACATAGATGTTCAGTGTTCGCAACGGCGTACGGCCGGTGTTGCGAATCTCGTGACGATTGCCGCGTTCGATCAGAATCAGCGTGCCCGTCCGAAGCGTGTGGCGACGACCGTCAACGATCGCGGTGCCACTGCCTGACTCGACGAACATCCACTGATCGGCGCCACGATGGCGATTGTCCGGGCCGCCCTCACAATCACCGGGTGCGATCGTCATCGTTGCCGCTTGTGCACGCCGGTTACCGAGCGCCACCTTGAATCCGCGGCCGAACCGCAGATTTGTCTTCCGCATTACCACTCTCCAGCGTTCGCGCACTAGACGTGCCGAAACCAGCTATGGGGCGCGTTCGTCGAGCAACTGCTTGATGTCTTTTTCGAACTTGTCCTTGTCGACAACGCCTGAATGCGTGACGGCGATCCGACCATTGCGATCGAGCAAGAGCGTTTGAGGCAGGCTGGCCGGCAACTTGAAAACCTTCTCGACTGTGTCGAAGTTGCCCAATACCACCGGGTAGGTGGTGGGATGCTCCGCAAGGTATGGCCTCACGGTGCGCCATCCCTCTTCGTCGACGGCGACTCCGATTGCGGAGAGCCCCGCACCCGTGTATCGCTTCTCAAACTCCATGAACCACGGCATCTCGAGCTTGCAACCGGTGCACCAGGTCGCCCAGAAGTCGAGCAGCACGACGCGGCCCTTGTAGTCGGCAAGCCGCACCGTCGCGCCCCGGGCATCCTTCAGCGCTAACGCAGGAGCAGTGGGCCTCGTGTTTGGAGGTGAGATGACGTCCGGTGCCGGTGCGAATGCCGATCCGGCGATGGTGGTGATACCCAGAAAGCTCGCGACGACGAGACCGGCGGGCATGTTCGTCATGGCTCCTCACAATTCCGATCGCACGTACTCACGTATCTGTGGCTCTCGAACACCTCGGCACGGTCTTTTATTCCGGCATTACTCTGACGGTTGGGATTGTGCGCCCATTCAGGACTGGAAACTGGCTAATGGAACGGGAAACTGGAAGCTGGAAGCTGGGAGCTGGAAGCTGGGAGCTGGAAGCTGGAAGCTGGGAGCTGGAAGCTGGGAGCTGGAAGCTGGAAGCTGGAAGCTGGAAGCTGGAAGCTATTTCACCCCAGAGCGCCACGCATCGAACACGAACGAGATCCCGCCGCTGAGCACCAGGCTCGCCGCATTCGCGTCCTGCGCTGAAATTGTTCGCCCCACGGTGCCGAAGAACGCCAGGCCGGGCCGGGACCACGTGGCGCCGCCGCTGATGTCGGTTCGTGTGCGGTTCAGGACGATCGCGGCGTTCGGAGGATCATCAATCGTGGAATGAGAACGGCTCAACGTGCCAGTCACAGTGACCTGCGACGACAGCGGTACTTCAAGCGCTCCACTCGCAAAGATAGACCCTTGCGAAAAATAGCCGGTCGAACCGAACACGCGCCACCCGTCTCGTTGCAGCTCCATTGAAACGGGCACGCCCCAGCTCATTCGACGTCGCTCGATGTCCGCCTCGCCGCTGAGCACGGTGACGATGGGAATCACCGCGACTCCGAACCCGCCGTGGCTGGCGCTCGGCTCGCGAAGCTGCACCTTCGAAGTCAGATAGAGATCGCCAATCCCGCGGACGACCGGGCCGCCCGGCGCGTTCACGTGGTAATAGGGGACGCTGAAGCCGAATTGAGCCTTTCGTGTGAGACCGATGGCGCCGTCGCCGATCGGCGCATCGAATTCATGGTAAGCCGGCGATCGGAACCACGCCATCGACAGGGTCAGCGAACCGCTGCCCGGCGTCATGATGGACGCATCGTCCAGCCACGATCCAAAGTTGCGCACACCGCCGGCGACCGCCGGCTGAACTTGAGCGGCACCTCCGCTCGACGGCGTGGGCGCGGACGATTTCAGCAGGCCATATGCGTGCCCGTGGCCATTTCCCTGGGCGGCCACGGACACGACGGATACGGCAAGGCAGGCGAGAACGAGCGTCGCGCGCGCGATCACTGGACTGGTTTCTTTGCCTTGACCTTGGTCTTCACGGTCGGGGACGACGCGGTCGTCGGCGCCGACGCCGGGGTCGTCGCGGTGGTGACCGGACCGCCGGTCGTGGATGGCGGCGTCGTTTGCTCGCTCTCAGCGATCATTCCGCGCGCGTCATACTCGGCGCGCTGCACTTCGATCGTCGGGCTCGCGGTCAACGGCCGCACGGCTTGAATCGCCTGTCCAAGGCTCATCCCGCCGGTCACCATCTTCGCCTTCAATTCCGCAAAGGGGATCTGCAGGTTGTTGGACACGTTTGCGGCGGCGACGAACTGGCCCAGGTTCTTGAACCCGGCTGCCGCGGCCATCAGGTCGGTGCCCGCCGGCAGGCGCGATGCGACCTTTGCCGCGAGATTCGTATTCTGCTTCAGCTTCTGCTGAACCGGCGTCAACTCGGTTGTCGGAGTACCAGTAGTCGTCGGCGTGGTTTTCTTGTTCGACGAAGTCGAAGTCGATGGCGATGCGCCCGCGGCCGATTTTGCAGTCTTCGCGGGCTTGTCAGCCTTGGCTGCAGTCTTCGCCGGTGCCGGTGCAGTCTTGTCCGTCTTCGGTGCTTTCGATGGTGACGCTTTCGCCGTCGTACTCGCAGGAGCACTCTTGGTCACCGGCGCCTTGACGGGCTGTGTCTTCGCCGCCGCAGGCGCATGCGAAGACTGAGTCTTGGCCTGCGACGCTTGGACCGGCATCGTCTTGGCGGGTGCTGCCTTGGGTGCCACGGGCGCCTTCGCTGGTGCTGTCGCGTGCGGCACTGCGGATGCCTTCGGCGCCGGAGATTGCGTGGACTTCGGACCGTTGCCGTGTCCTTGTGCACTTACAACGATGCCGCCCGCCAGGAACAGCACTGATAGGCCGAAGAAAAATCGGGTGCGAAGCATGACGTCCCCTCCAGGACAGACCAGTCGATCACCGCACACGGCGCAAGTTGCATACCATGGGCGGACGGCCGTTAAGCGATTGCAGGAGGACGGCTTATACTGTCGTCAGCGACGGGAGCTGAGTGCGGTGACTGACCGAATTTGGAGGCGAACCGACGATCCTGTCTTTCGGATCCTGACCGCGGTCGTGGCCGTTGCCGCACTCGCGGGAATCGGGGCATCGCTCCAAACGCCCGCACCCAGGACGAGCTTTGCCGGCCAGATTGCCGCGTTCTCCGAGGCGGGCGGAGAGTTCGATACAGACAATCTGATCTCGAACGAGGGGTCGTATCTCGACGTGATGACCGACCTCGACCAGCGCGGTGTCCGCGGCGGCGCGTACATTGGCGTCGGACCGGATCAGAATTTTTCGTATATCGCCCGGGTCCGACCGTCGATCGCCTTCATCGTCGACATCCGTCGCGACAACCTTCTGCTCCACTTGTTGTTCAAGGCGATGTTCCAACAGGCGCATACGCGGATTGAATATCTCGCACTGCTGTTCGGCCGCCCGGTTCCGGCGGACCTGGATTCCTGGCGCGCATCGCCCGTCTCGAGACTCGCTGAATACGTCAACCAATCGCGTGCGGACGCGAAGTCGCTGGACGGGCTACGCGCGCGGTTAGAGGGTGTTCTCAAGAAGGTCGGTGTGCCGTTGTCGCCGGAGGACCTGACAACAATCGATCGGTTTCATCGCCGTTTTGTCGAAGACGGTTTGCGCCTGCAGTTTCGAAGTACCGGTCGATTGCCGCAACCGTACTACCCGACGTACGAAGACTTGCTGACCGCGACCGACCGGGAAGGAAAACAAGGACACTACCTTGCGTCGGAAGAGGCTTTTCAGTTCGTGAAGTCGATGGAAGACCGCGATCGGATTATCCCCATCGTGGGAAATCTCAGCGGCCCGTCGGCGCTTGTCGCCATAGGACGGAGCATGGCCGCGAAGGGAGAGACGTTGTCGGCGTTCTATGCCTCCAACGTCGAGTTCTACCTGCAGCGTCAGGGCAGTTACGAGCGCTTCGTGGGCAACCTGTCGCGCCTTCCACACACCAGCCGCAGCGTGATCATTCGATCCGTGTTCAATCGCGGGATGGGCGGCAGCAGCTCGGAACTTGATTCCGTCGAGCAACTGCTCGCCCGCTTCGCGGTCACTCGCTGATCTCAACCGACGCGCGTCTCACCCGGTCAAACCTCGGATGATGAAGCTGCTGACCAGCAGCGGCACGAGGATGAGCGTCGTGACGATCCAGCAGGCGACACCGGCGATCAGACACACGATCACGGCGCGGCCCGTATTCGAGTAATCGAGCACCTGCCGAACCGCGACCACCCCGACGACGATCATCCAAATCCAGATGACGAACGAGATCAGCGGTCCGAGGAACGGAATGATCGCGAGCACGTTGAAGATGCCGGGTGCGGCAGTAAAACCCACGACTCGAAATCCTTCATGGAAGTCGGCCTTCGTGGTTGGCTCCGGCATCAGCCTGGTTCCAATCAACACGACCAGGAGCGCCCAGAGGGCGTATCCGCATAGATTGGCCACGAGCATCATGACGCCGCCCATCACGCCGATTCGCCAGATGTTTCCGATGAGGGAGGCGACGCCGGCGAGCACGATTACCGCCACCGCCTGATTGATCGCCGTCGGATCGGCTTCTATTTCCTCGAACGTGCGTACATCGGCTTGTAACGCGCCGGTGATGCGTTCCGCAAAGCTTGCCATGCCATCCTCCTGCCGCAGGTTGTCGGGGTTGGCACAGTCTAGTCTGGCGCGTAGATGCGGACAAGCGGCGCGCGTTTGGGCGATTACTCGTGGATATCAGGAACGGACGCCGGAGGCGCCGGAGGCGAGGCATCGGCGGACGGCGGTAATGAGATCTTCTGGGGTGACGGGTTTGCGCAAAATACAGGGGACGTCGACGCCATCAAGCGGCAGGCTGGAGCCGGTCACAATGACGATAGGGATGTCACGCGTCTGAGCCTGTGCCGCGATCTCCTGCTGCACGGTCAGACCGTCGAGTCTCGGCAGCATCAGGTCGAGGACGACGATATCTGCCTTACGTTGTTCGAGGACGTGAAGTGCGGACAACCCGTCCTCCGCTTCGATGACCTCGAAACCGGCCAGGGCCAGCGCGGTGCGATACATGCGCCGAAGGGCGAAGTCGTCCTCGACGACCAGCACCGTTTCGTTGCTGCTCACTCCGTGATGATAACGGAAGAAGGCATTAATGCCGCCCCGAATCGTAAGCTCTGCCGCAGTCGCCGCGGTCGAGCTAATCGCTCAACTGATTCGCAGCGCCATCATGGTTGCGTCGTCGAACGGTTCTGCGGAACCGCGAAACGCCTGTACGCGCTCTTCGACGGTCTGGAGAATCGTATCGATGCCGTCGGTGCGGACGCGTTCGAGGATCGCTTCGAGCCGCTCGGCGCCGAACATATCTTTCTGCTCGTTCTCCGTTTCGACCAACCCGTCGGTATAGAAGAACAGGAGATCGCCAGCGGCCAGTTCGACGCTCGCCTCCGAATAGCCATGGCCCGCATACAACGCGATCGGCATGCCGGTCGAGGCAAGCGGGGAAATCCCGGCGGCGCCGTGCAGCACGAACTGCGGATTGTGCCCGGCGTTGACGTATCGCAAGAGCCGTCCATCGATGTCGAGGATCGCCAGGAACAGCGTCAGGTAGACTCCGCCGGGCGTGTTCTGATCGAGCTCGCGGTCCAGCCGATCGGCAAGGGTGGCGAGGTTGGTTTCGTGCGGCAGCCGGGCGCGCAGCGTCGCCTGGATGTTGGCCATGAGCAGCGCTGCGCTGACACCCTTGCCTGAGACGTCGCCCACCAGCAGCGCAAGGCGACCGTCGGGCAGCACGAAGTAGTTGAAGAAATCCCCCCCGACTTCGCGCGCGGGAATCGACACGCCGCTGATTTCCGCGGCTCCGAAGCGAAGCGAACCACGCGGAAGCATCTCGGTCTGGATGCGCCGCGACAGCTCGAGTTCCTTGCGCAGCCGTTCCTGCTGGACGGCGACGGCTTCGTGGCGCTCGAGATCTTCGGCCATCTGGTTGAAGGCGCCGGCAAGCGCCCCGAATTCATCCGCCGAACGGACCGGCACGCGTGTGCTGAAGTCGCCGCCGGACAGCTGACGAACGCCTCGCGTCAGCGTCGCGAGATGCTGCGTCATACGGTGGGAGATGGGTATGATGCCGACCAGGGCGAGCGCGATCACGATCAGGCCGAGGCCGAGATTTCGGACCGACGCACGGCGAATCTCACGCAGGGACGCCCCAACCGGCCGGGCAATTCCAAAAATGATCCCGCTCGGCGCGCGGCGCGACACGATGATCCAGTCGCCGCTGCGGCGAGGCGTGCCGGACGCCGCCACAGCGGCCGTGCGCTCGACGCCGAGCGCTTCGAGCCGGCTCTTGTCGGATGCCTCCGGCGTGTAGAGCGTCCCTTGGCGATCGATGGCGAATGGAATTTCCCCCTGATCGCGGCGTGCGAAGCCGAGGACGCCGCGCAGCATGCGATCGAGGTTCAGCATGGCATTCGCATGCCCGATCACGCGTCCGTCCTTCTGGACTTCCACTTCGATTTTGCGGCCCTGCACATCAACCGCGGTCCGATCGCCTGAGGATCGCGCCGCCGCCTCGCGGCTGAGCGCTTCCGCCATCGCTTTGAGTCCCTGTTGATTGGCCGCGAGCTGCTGTTCGATCTGTTTGTCGATCAACGCGCGGACCTTGGGATCGTCCGCGGCGGTGACACCAGCGTCCGAAGCCGCCCGCGTCGCCTCGGCGACGATGCGGGGAATGTCCATGATGATGACCTGCGATCCGGGCGGCGGTGGACCTGGAGGCATTCCCATTCCGGGGGGATTCGGTGCGCCTGGGGTTCGCGGCGGGCCGCCGCCGAAACCGCCGCGCCGGCGGCCGCCGCCCCCGCGCTGTGGCGGAATGGGAATGGGGACACTATTGGGATCCGAACTCACCGCTGCGGTTGCAGGCGCGGCTGGTGCATCGGGTGCCGGATGGAACTCCATGCGATCCACCAGGGCGGCGCTGTCGCCGAGCACTGGCGCGACGGTCTGCCGGACCATCTGTGGATCGGGCGCCGAAGATCCGGACGATCCAGCCGTGCCGGTTGCGAACAGCCGATCCATGCGGCGCGCCAAGTCGGACGTGATCATCTCCATCCGGCGGCTGACTTCGATCGCGCTTTCGGTCGCCTCGTGCTGCGCCGCTAGTTCGAAGGCGCGTACCGAGGACAAATACGACAGCAACGTCACCGCCGAAAGAGGGACGACCGACAGCAGCAGGAATGCGATGATGAGACGGCTACGGAGTGACATCGATTGAACCGGGTGCAGAAGCAGTCTAATGTAGGTAAAGGAGAATGGCGCGTGAATCACGATTTGAGTACAGAGCGACAGGTCAGGTATGCGGCGCGGATAGTCACGGCTGCGGTGGCGGCGCTGGCGTTGGCGTGGCCCGCATTCGCGCAGAAGGAACTCGATCGCCTTCAGAACAGCGCCACGGTGCTCAAGGAAATCCTTGGCATGCCGGACAGCATTCCCAAAGATCTGCTCGATCGCGCGGAGTGCGTGATCGTGATTCCGTCGGTGAAGAAGGTGGCGATCGGTGTTGGCGGCAGCTACGGTCGCGGCGTGATGACGTGCCGCGGCGGCCAGACCTTCGACGGTCCGTGGGCGGCGCCCGCGATGATGATTCTCGAAGGCGGCAGCATAGGATTCCAGCTCGGCGGCCAGGCCACCGACTACGTGCTGCTCGTGATGAACGACCGCGGTGCCGATTCTATTCTCACTAGCAAGGTGAAGCTGGGCGGTGACGCGTCAGCCGCCGCCGGCCCGAAGGGGAGAACCGCCGGCGCGTCGACTGACGCCGCCATGCGCGCTGAAATTCTGACCTACTCGCGAGCGCGCGGCCTCTTCGCCGGGGTATCGCTCGAGGGTTCGACCCTGCGTCAGGATTCGGATGCGGACGAAGCGGTCTACGGGAAGAAGTTGCCGGCACGAGACATCGTGCGCGGCGGCGCCGCGGCTGTTCCGGCGGGGGCGGAGCCGCTGGTGGACCTGCTGAACCAGCGCTCGCCGCACAACTTGTCCGACCGGCCTCAGTAATCGCGCGATACGCGGAGACGTCCATATATGTGCTATGATGTCCATATATGGAGTCGCTAGCCGTCGGAGTGCGGCCCGATCCGTCGGTCCGCCGGAAACTCTCCGGTCCCGCACTTCGCACCTTCTTCAATATTGCCGCCGCCTGGGAACTCACCGTGCAGGAGCAGCGCGCCCTGCTCGGATGGCCGGCTGCCTCGACATTCCATAAATACAAAGCGGGAGACTTCGGCGCGCTGTCGTTCGATACGCTGACGCGTTTGTCGCTGGTGATCGGCATTTATAAGGATCTGCAGATCCTGTATCCGGAGCCGGAGTTCGCCGATCGGTGGGTTCGCATGCCCAATAGCCACGAACTGTTCGGAGGGCGTCCTGCACTGACGCTCATGACCGACGGCGGCATGGACGGACTCTATCGTGTCAGACGCCTGCTCGAGGGCCGGCGAGGCGCGTGGAACTGACCACACGCCTCCTCCGCTGGACGGCCGCTCCGCGATTGGTGCCGAGCCGCTATCCATCCGTTGGTCTTCTCGATCGCGTCGCGTTGCCGGCGGATCTCGATGCGGTCTTCGAGCTCGAGGGCTGGACGAACGATCGTATCAGCGCAGAGGTCGGAGTGCTTCGCAGTATTCCCCTCGAGGAGTGGGTGACCGGCCGGCCGATGGCCAGTGTCATCATGGCCGCCTACTGCCATCCGCGCCATGGCGGCGGGAGATTTTCATCCGGCGATCGCGGCGCGTGGTACTGCGGCCGCACGATCGACACAGCGCTCGCGGAGTCGATTTATCACCGGACTGCGGAGCTCCGCGAAGTCGGGGCGTTCGAGACGCGCGTTCAGATGCGCGCCTACGTCGCCGACTTCAACGCCCGGTTCGTCGACGTGCGGTCTGGGCCCTCACCGCCTGGTGTGTACGATCCCGATTCGTACGTCGCCTCGCAGCACTTCGCCCGCACGGTTCTCGACAGCGGCGGACATGGAATCGTCTATCGCAGCGTGCGGGATCCCCGCGGCGAATG
>Ga0222622_10000969_pt1 | contig 11464 bp, 10 predicted proteins | sample PLM2_5_b1metaG_FD_177335 | JGI IMG/M metagenome (GOLD analysis project Ga0222622, IMG submission 177335) | Groundwater sediment microbial communities from an aquifer in East River, Colorado, USA - PLM2_5_b1 | ecosystem: Environmental > Terrestrial > Soil > Riparian zone | place: USA: East... | reverse complement strand
TGCCACGCATCTGCTAGTGCAGGCAATGCGCGATCAAGCCGCCTGCGCGCTCTAGAAATTGTCGATCTTCATCGGCGAACGCGTTCAACTGGTCACTCTCCACATCCAACATGCCGAGAATATGCCGGTGCTCATTCCTCATGGGGACGACGATCTCCGAGCGAGTGGTATGAAACGTAGGCAGATAGCGCAGATCCTTGTGCACATCGCCCACGATGATCGGCTCGCCGGAGTCCAGCGCCGCGCCGCAGAGTCCCTGCGTAACAGGAAATCGCGCGTAGGTTGGCGGCTCGTTGCCGGTTTCCGCCTGAATCACGAACTCGTCTTTGATGATCTTGTAAACGGCGACCCACCGATAACCGCGCGCGGCCCGAATCATTTCCACCAATTGCTTCATTCGTTTCCGGGTACACCCACCGGCCAACGCAAACCCCCCGAGCTCCTGCAGCTTTTTGCAAGTGGTTTCCTTCATTCGCGGGAAAGCAATCTGGCGCAAAACAAGCCAAGCGCGAGCAGGATTTCAACTTTTCGCAGCGAGGGCCTGCTCGATGATGATATCGGCAAAACCGGGGTCTGTGCCGATGGACGGCGCATAGAATAGCAAGCGATTGTCAACCTTGTAAGGATTGCTCCGGAAAATCTCCTTCAAGGAGGGGCGGGTTCCAAGCCGCCCATCGGGCTGTTTTCGACGGCTGGGAAGCCGTCGCTCCTGGATCCCAAGCAAGACCGGAATGTCCTGGTAACTGTGCAATCCGTCAGAAATAAAAAACGGAACCACGACTACATGTCGGGTTTTCGTCAATTTCCGCCAATCGGACACCAGCGGCGGCTCTTCCATGTACACGTTCAGCACGGCGGCGTATTTGCCGAGCGCGCGGATCTTTTCCGCTTCGCGTTTCGCCGCGACAGCGCTGTTTTCATTCAAATCGGTTCCATGGGCGACAATCAGCAAGCTGCTTTCAGCCGGATCGGCGCGAGGTGCGACCTCGCTCGCGCGCTTGAGCAGCAACTCCGTCATCATCGGATGATTTCCGACTGGCTCGCAATACTTCCAGACCTGGCCATTCGATCGTTTTGTAATGCGCCCGTTCAGTTCAAGCTCGCGCGGAACTACTGTCTGCGTGAAATATCCTTCGCTGATGAAATTCGGAACTACATAAACGTGGCGCATCGATTCCGGATCGAACAAAAAAATCGCGTCACGCAAACTCGGTTCCTCCTTCCAAAACGCGCACCCCACATCTGCAAAAATTTTCCGACGCCGAATCTCCGCAGCATGCGCCAGCGTCGGCTCGCTCGAATCCGGATTCACTGTCGACCCGTGAGCAACGATCAACAGTGCGGCATCGGATTTGCCTTCCACGCCTGCAATTTTACCACAGAGAACACGGAGGGCACAGGGAAGGGAAACTCTAAATTCTCTCCGTGACCTCTGTGCCCTCTGCGGTAAATATAGTTGTATGCGCTTTCGGACTTACAAGAACACCGATCTGACGGTCAGCGAGGTGGGCTTTGGTCTGTGGACGATTTCCACCGGTTGGTGGGGAAAGTTCACCGAGGGCGAAGCGATCGCACTCATGCACAAGGCGTTCGATCTCGGCGTCACGCTGTTCGATGCGGCCGACACGTACGGAAATGGGTTAAGCGAAGAGTTGATCTCGAAGGCATTCCCGAACCAACGGGATGAAATCGTGATCGCGACCAAGGTCGGTTACGATTTTGTCCATCACGGGGAAGCACGCGGGCGAGGGCAGCGCGAAATTCCGCAGGATTTTTCTCCGGATGCGGTTATTCGCGCGACAAACGCAGCGCTGAACCGATTGAAGACAGATCGGATTGATCTTCTTCAACTGCATAACATTCGGATGGAGCAAGTCTATGACGACGCACTCTGGACTACCCTCGAAAAATTGAAGACCGACGGAAAAGTTCGCTACTACGGGATCGCGCTGGGGCCGGCGATCGGCTGGCTGTACGAAGGCATGAATTGCGTTCGCGAGCGGGACATCACCAGCGTGCAACACATCTACAACATGCTTGAGCAACATCCGGGGCGCGCCTTTCACCAAGCCGCAACCGAGACCGGCAAAGACACCATGTTTCTGATTCGCGTGACGCATTCGTCTGGGATGCTGGAGGGAAAATACACTGCCGAAACAACGTTCCCGCCGACAGATCATCGCAGCCATCGCCCGCGCAGTTGGCTGCTGAACGGAATCAAAAAGGTTGAGCAATTGCGTTTTCTCGAGAATTCAGAGCGCACACTTGGGCAGGCAGCATTGCAGTGGCTGCTTGCGGACGACCGCGTGGCTTCGACGCTGCCGAACATTTACAACGAAGAACAGCTCGTCGAATTCGCCAAGGCGCCCGAGTGTCCGCCGCTCACCGCCGACGACATGGCGAAGATCGACGAACTTTATTCCGACAACTTCGGCATCGAAGAAGAGCCGCCAAAGTTCAAGGGAACAATGGAGCTTGTGGGAGCAGCGACGTAGAAGGTAAAGCCGCGATGGGTAGCGGCGAGCGAGCTGGGAAGCGAGCGAGTTTCAATGCAGCTGCCGAAGCAAACGGCAGCTGCGTGAACCAAACGTTCAACTTTCAACGCCCAACGTCCAACGCTCAACGCGTCAATGTAGAGTGATGAAACGTGGACATTTCTGAATTGAACGTTGAATGTTTAGTGTTGAGCGTTGGGCGTTAATCCTGCTCAATCCGACTCGTCGTCTTCCTCCACCGGTTCGGCGCGGCGGACCTCCGGTTGTTCGCGAGCGCGTCGTTGCTGATGACTTACTACCTTTTCACCCTGGTAAATATCCTTGAAAACATCCGCAATCATCGGCGCAGCAGCGGAACCCCCATGGACTTTGCTGCCGACGTCGCCTTCGTAAACAGCCGCAAACGCATATCGCGGTTGGTCGGATGGCAAAAATCCCGAGAACCAGGCTGCGGTGCGCTCTTTGTGTTTTGGTCCCCATTGCGCGGTGCCGGTTTTACCTGCGACTTCAACATTATCAAGGCTGGCCTGGTGCGCGGTGCCACCTCCGCCATTCACGACATCAATCATTCCGGTGCGCACCTGGTCCAGCGTCTCGGACGAGAAATCGAGTGTTCTTTTGGCGCGCACCTGGTACGCGGTCGCGATTTGGCCATCGAATGTCTGCACCTGTTGGACGAGCCGTGTTTGATATAACGTTCCTCCGTTGGCGACGACACCCATCGCCTGGGCCATCTGCAATGGAGTGACTTGTATGTCGCCCTGGCCGATCGACATGTTTGCGATGTCACCGTTGAGGATTTTGCGGCCGTGCGTTGCCTTCATGTATTGGTCGTTCGGAATGCGGCCTTCCGCTTCGCCGCGCAAGGGAATTCCACACTTCGCGCCAAAGCCCAGCTTCAACGCCCAGTCGATGATCGGCGCCGAACCGGTCTTGATGCCCACCTGATAAAACCAGGTGTCGCACGATTCAGTGAGCGCCTGCACGAAGTTTAGCGCGCCGCGATTGCTTTTTTTCCAGTTGTGGAAGGTGACGTTGCCAATCTGAATCGATGGCACGCATTCGTATTGATCGTCCGGATAAACTGCGTGGCTTTCGAGCGCCGCAATCCCCACTGCAATTTTAAAGGTTGATCCAGGCGGATATGACGAACGATACGCTCGTGGCAAAAGCGGTATGTCTGGATCGTCTTGTAATGCCTTGAGTTGCTCGGCCGAGATGGATGGCACGAACAAGTTGGGGTCGTAGGTCGGCCAGGACGCCAGGGCGAGAATATCGCCGTTGTTTGGATCGATAATCACCATCGCGCCTCGTTTTGCTTTTGCTTCCAACGCTTTTTCCGCCAGTTCCTGAAGGTGCAAATCAAGAGTGGTGACCACGTTGTAACCAGGCTCAGGCGGCGTGATGAGTTTCTCGGAAGTCTTCCGGCCGTCCTTGTCGAATGTGAGTTTGTATTCGCCGTGCTTGCCCGTGAGCATCGCATTGAAGGTTTGCTCCAGTCCCTCGCGGCCTTCCGTTTCCGGCCACAGCGTTTCGTGATTATCAACAATCCCGTCGGGATTTCGCCCGGTTTTCCCGGTGTACCCAATAATCTGACCAGCAACTTTTCCGTTCGGATAAATCCTCACGTAAACAGGCCTCAGCATCATGCCAGCCGGTAGCTGATCTTTGATTTTTTCATATTCCTGCTGGCTCAGATTCGGCGCGATCTCCAGCGGCATGATTCCCCGATTGCGATAGTGACGAAAGATCGCGTCATCAGAAATCCGAAGCTTGCGGCCAATCAAGTCGCTTGCCTTGCCTATTTTTTCCCTGGTGAAGCTAAGCGCCTGCGCATCGGAAAAATCAGGAGGAGTTGGGAAGTTGACGACGAGATTGTAACTGAGCCGATTTTGCGCGAGCGGCGCCCCGTTGCGGTCGGTAATCTGTCCACGTGAAGCTGGAACATCGAGAATGTACGTGCGCGCCAGCTTTTGCGTCTCGAACGTCGGAATGATTGTTTCTTCTTCCGGCGAAGCACTTGGACTCAGCGCAGGCGTCGGCATTAGCGTTTGTGCGTGCGTTGTCGCTGACAGCGCAAAGATGGACAATGCGATCCACAGATCGCCTACACCTAACCAAATTGACTTCATTCGAAAAAATCTGCGTTAACTTCCCCAAGAACACTCAGACCGTCATCCCGAGCGAAGTCGAGGGATCTCGTGACACAGCTCAGGTCGTTCCACGGGATTCCTCGACTCCGCTTCGCTTCACTCGGAATGACGGCGACTTTCGGCAACATTGCACTTAAATCAATGGCTTTGCAGAAATCGGTGCACTTCTTCGGCCAGCTTTCGGCCAATCCCTTCAGTCGCAGCAATCTCCTCAACACTTGCCTTCCGGAGACGATTCACCGACCCAAATCGCCGCAGCAACAAATTCTTCCGGTTCTCGCTCACACCCGGGCAATCGTCCAGAATGCTCTCTTCGATGCGTTTTTTCATGAGCAGCTGGTGGTACGCGTTGGCAAACCGATGGGCCTCGTCGCGAATGCGCTGAAGCAATCGTAAAGCAGGCGAATCGATTGGAAGTCGTAACGGCAACGCCCGGCCCGGCCGGTAGATCTCTTCGCGTTCTTTTGCCAGGCCGATGATGGGAAGATCGTGCACACCTAATCGCTGCAATTCACGACACGCGGCTGAAAGCTGGCCTTTTCCGCCATCGACAATGATAAGATCAGGTAAGCGGACGGGTGCGGGAAATCTTTGCCCCCTTAATTCAACGTTGGACGTTGAGCGTTCAGCGTTGAGCGTTTGCGTTTCGAGCCGACGAGCGGCATCAAACGCGTTCTCCTGAGAAAATTCCGCAGCATCGAGATTTGCCTCCCGCGCCTCCAACAAGATCCGCGAATAGCGCCGTCGGACTACCTCAGCCATGCTCGCAAAGTCGTCCTGCCCTTCGACGGTGCGCACGCGATAGCGACGATAATTGTTCTTGTCCGGTACGCCATCCCGGAAACAAACCATCGACGCGACGACGTGTGTCGTGGAAATATTCGAGATATCGAAACACTCCATCACACGCGGGACATCTGGCAGTCGCAACGCATCGGCCAGCGCCTGCACGTCCGCCATGGGATCAATTGCGCTGGGTAAACTACCGCGGGTAAATCGGCGCGTCGGTCTTGTCGTGCTACGCAAATCGTTAACCATGTTGCGAAGTTCGGCCGCCTTCTCGAAATCCATTTTCTCCGCCGCTTTATGCATTTCGCTTTCCAGCGTCGAGATCATTTCCCGCGAATGTCCCTCCAGAAAATCGCACGCCTGCGTGACACGCTCGCGGTATTGCTCCGCGTTAATTTCGCTCAAGCGCACCGGCAATTGATAGGTTGAGGATTTCAATTCCCGCTCGGTAGGCGCGCCCCGGCCAAAGGTGAGCACACCAAATTTTTTGCGCATGAAATTCAAGGTCTGCCGCAGCGCCCCAGCATGCGCGTACGGGCCAAAGTAGCGGCTGCCGTCGTCCTTTTTGAAGCGGGCCAGCCGAAAACGCGGCCATTCCTCCGACATATCGACCCTGACGACGAGGAAACGTTTGTCGTCACGGAACGAAACATTGTAACGCGGCCGGTAATCCTTGATCAGTTTGCCCTCTAGCAGAACCGATTCGGCATCGCTGCGAACGGTATGCGTCTCAAAATCCCAGGTCGCCTCGAGCATGGCACGCGTTTTCAAATCGGCCTGGGCCAGTTTGGACGGCAGAAAGTATGAACTTACCCGTTTGCGCAGGTCACGCGCCTTACCCACGTAAATCACGCGGTTGAACCGGTCGCGCATCAGGTACACGCCAGGCTTGTGCGGCACTTGGTGCACTTTCTTTTGCAAATCCGGTTTCTCTTTTCTTGACGCAGCCATGCGGCTGCAAATTTACGCGAGAAGGAGACAGCGCGAAACTCGCCCCCAAGATCGGTTACGATCGGGCTGCTGAAATTGCGCAAGAGAGCGCCAAGACCGGACCGGAGAGTTCGCGAAATTGCCCGGGAGAAAAAAGTTATCGACGGGAAATTGGAGTGCGCGGACATGTCCGCGCTTAGAAAGCGGCGACATGTCGCCGCACTCCAGAACGTTGCTAAACTCGATGGTTGCCCAACTAGGGGGGCCGCAATTTTCAGGCAGCGCGACCGACTCTCGCGTTACGGCCTTGTCGTTGTGGTGGTCGTCGTTTCCTCGCGCTTGATAATCGTGGGAGGCTGGCTCAGCACAACTTTCCGAACCACGACCCGGTCGCCCACAGTTGAATAATAGATGGTCGCCGGCAGGTCTGGACGAATGGCCGACCAATTTACAACCCGACCTTCCGGGTCTACGACGGTCGTGTCCTTCGTGTAGTAGTAACGGACGGATGCTGCATTTGCCGCTGTTCGGAATGTAAAGTAATCCGAATCCGGCGTGTAGGTCACGATGTTGCCCACAGAGCTGGTCGTTGTCTGCTGAGTTGTCGTCGTGCCTGTCACAGGATCTGTGGTAGTCGTCGTTGTTGTCTGCTGCGCGATTGCTAATCCAACGGCAGCTGCGTAGATCGCTACGGCTGCTAAGATTTTCTTCAATCCGATTTGTTTCATGTTTGTCCCTCTGCTTTCATTAAACGGATGTTCTCCATCATGTATGTCCCCGGCGCCTCAACACCGGAGTTTTTTCAACTACGCCTTGGTTTCGTAACTTCAACCTCGTGTGGTCGTGCCGAGGCAGCTAATTCATTACATTGCGCCGCCGGTTATAACTGGGTTGTCATTTGAGCGGAGCGCTGCAACGAAATGCGAAGCATGAGGCCAGGCTTTCAAACATCTCTGTTGTTACTATAGGGCCGCTTGGACAATGATCTGAGATTCTTCGCTTCGTTCAGAATGACATTTAAATGACTAGGTAATGCCTATGCAGACGCTCCCCGGTTTCCGTGATTTCCTTCCCGAGGATTGTGCGAAACGCAACTACATCTTTGCGCGCTGGCGCGAAGTGGCACGTCGGTACGCGTTTGTCGAATGGGAAGGCCCCGTGCTCGAAGCCACCGAGCTATACAAAAAAAAGAGCGGCGCTGAAATTGCCGATCAGCTTTTCAATTTTACGGACAAAGGCGAACGCGAAATCGCGCTGCGGCCAGAACTCACACCTACGCTAGCTCGGGTAATCGCTGCGCACGAACGCGAATTTAAGAAACCGCTCAAATGGTTTTCCATCGGGCAATTCTTCCGGTACGAAAAACAACAGCGCGGTCGCCTCCGAGAGCATTTTCAGTTGAATTGCGACATCATCGGCGAATCGGATCTCGCGGCAGATATCGAGTTGGTCGCGCTTTGCATTGACATCCTGCGTGCGTTCGGATTCACCGAAAAAGATTTTGTCGTCCGAATCAGCGACCGCGAATTCTGGACAGATTTTCTCGGTGAAAAAGATGTGCCGGCGGAAGGCTGGGACGAATTTCTGCAGGCCATTGACAAATTTGGTCGCGAGCCGCGCGAGAAGACCGCCGAAAAGCTGGGCGACCTCGCCGAGCCTATCTTTGCGACTCTGAAAAGCGGCGGAAAAAGCGAGAAGCTTAGCAAACTGGTCGACGCTCTGCGCGGCCGCGGCCTGGCAGATTTTGTAGCAATCGATATCGGCATCGTTCGCGGGCTTGCTTACTACACCGGCATCGTCTTTGAGGTGTTCGACCGCGCTGGAAAATTTCGCGCCATCGCCGGCGGCGGCCGTTACGACAATTTGATCGCGCAACTTAGCGACGGCGCCGTTTCAATGCCCGCGCTCGGTTTCGCGATGGGCGACGTCGTCCTCGGCGAATTGATCAACGAAATCCCACAAGCCCGTGAAGCGATGCAGAAAGCAATTACGAACGACAGGAAAATCGATATCTACGTTGTGATCGCGAAAGAAGAACGCCGTGCCGACGCGCTGAAACAAATTCAGCAACTTCGCGACCGCGGCTACCGCGTCGATTATCCGCTCACGAGCGAAAAGGTCGGCAAGCAATTCCAAACCGCCGAGCAGCTCGGCGCCCATGTTGCGGTGTTGTTCGGAGACGAATGGCCACAATTGAAAGTCAAGAATATGGCAACGGCTGAGCAGCAACTCGTCCCACACGAAGATCTCGCTGCATATACGGAGTCTAAGTTGCGGTAGGAAGTCAGAATGCTGGGGAGCGCACGCGTCCCGCGTGTTGGTTTCGGCGTCGCGCCGAAACAGGCTTTCCAACGCATCGTGGCGGCCCGTGTTTTCGCAACCCAGAAAAGTTCGCGATCGCGAGAACGCGCTCGCCAGCACGCGAGACGCGCGCGCTCCCCAGAACGTAATCGCTTGCGCGGCTGTCCACTTCGCCCAGAGTGAGCCCGTATTCTCGGCATCGCATGTACCGCACGCACAATTGCAATTCACTTCGCAAGACAGACATCGGCAGCGAGGTCACGCTTGCAGGCTGGGTAAATGTCACGCGCGATCATGGCGGGGTGATTTTCATTGATCTGCGCGACCGTGAGGGGTTGACCCAGGTTGTTTTTCGGCCTGAAGAAAATGCGCAGCTTTCGAAGCAGGCGCATACATTGCGAGGCGAAGACGTAATTCAGGTTTCGGGTCGCGTTGCTGCGCGCCTGCCGGGCACAGAAAACCCAAACCTCGCCACAGGCGATATCGAAATCATTCCGAGCGACCTGAAAATTCTGAATCGGGCTAACACACTGCCGTTTCCGATTGATGCTGATCCGCAGAATGAAGATTTGCGATTGACGCACCGATATCTTGATCTCCGGCGGCCACGTCTCGCACGCAATCTGCGGCTGCGTCATCGAGTCGCAAAAGCCACGCGCGATTATCTCGACAGCCAGGGATATGTGGAAGTAGAAACCCCAATCCTTTCCAAAAGCACCCCGGAAGGCGCGCGCGATTTTTTGGTGCCTAGCCGGATCACACCCGGAAAGTTTTACGCTCTACCGCAGGCGCCTCAGCAATACAAACAACTGCTCATGGTAGCCGGCGTGGAGAAGTATTTTCAGATCGCCAAATGTTTTCGTGACGAAGATTTGCGCGCGGACAGGCAACCGGAGTTTACCCAGATAGATATTGAAGCGTCGTTCGTAACGCCCGACGACATTTTCCAGATTACTGAAGGAATGCTGGCGGCAATTTTCAAAGCAGCCATAAATGTCGACGTCAAAACGCCTTTTGATCGGCTTACTTATCGCGACGCCGTTAGCCGATACGGCAGCGATAAGCCGGATCGCCGCTTTGCGATGCAATTGGTCGATCTGGGAGAGATCTTTCGGGAGAGCAGTTTCAAAGTTTTTCGCGGCGCGCTCGAGGCTGGAGGCGTCGTCAAAGCGATCAACGCGAAAGGCTTCGCTGGAATCACCATTGGGCAAGCCGACGAACTAACGGAGATCGCAAAGTTGCACGGCGCAAAAGGTCTCGCGTTCATCAAAATCGAGAACGGCGAATGGAAATCACCCATCGTAAAATTCTTCAGTGAAGGCGAGAAAGCGGCGCTGCAATCGGAGCTAAGCATGGAGGAAGGCGATTGCGTTTTCTTCGCAGCCGACAAATGGACAATAGCTTGCGAGGTTCTCGGCCGATTGCGGCTGCGAATTGCGGAAATCCAAAATTTGATTGCCTCTGGTAAAGGCCAGTCCGGCTCGGACTGGGATTTTCTGTGGGTCACCGATTTTCCACTCTTCGAATGGAGTCCGGAAGAAAATAAATGGAACGCGATGCATCATCCTTTCACGCGACCGAAAGCCGAAGACATGCCGCTGTTCGACGAAAAGAAGTTTCCCGATGTTCGTGCCGAGGCGTACGATGTCGTACTCAATGGCGTCGAGATCGGCGGCGGCAGCATCCGAATTTATGAACCAGCGTTACAGGAGAAAATGTTCGAAGCGCTCGGGGTTAGCGCGGAAGATCAACAATCAAAGTTTGGCCATTTGCTTCGCGCGCTGCGGCTAGGTGCGCCGCCGCACGGCGGAATCGCGTTTGGACTCGATCGGCTGGTAATGGTTATCGCCGGTGAGCAATCGATCCGGGACGTCATGGCTTTCCCGAAAAACAATCGCGCAATAGATTTGATGAGCAGTTCACCAGCGGAAGTCGATCCAAGACAGTTACGTGACTTGGGAATCAATCTCGCCAACAAAAGAAAGAACGAGTAGCGCAAGAGGCTGACGTGAAGCCCATTCACCGGCTTCACTCTTCCCGCAGGAGTTTGGATGGATCTACGGCAAGCGCTCGCAGCGCAGGAATGGCAGACGCTGCGATGCCAAGCAGCGTCATCGTTAGCACCGCGCCGACCATGACCACAGGATCTCGCGGATTCGCTTGATAGACAATTTGCCCCAGAAGGCGACTGGCGAGGATGCCTAACAGCAGCCCTAGCAACGACCCGACCACAAGAAGTACGATTGGCCGCCCCACAGCTGTTTGCATTACGTGTTTCGTGCCCGCGCCCAATGCTACGCGGATGCCGAGCTCCTTCATCCGGCGGCTCACGTTGTACGCCGCCATACCGAAGATGCCGGTCACCGCCAGCATCGCCGCCAACAGGCCCATGACGCAGAGTGCTATTGTCGCTGCCCGGGCCGGGAACAGCGCATTCAGCCCCCCTAGGACTTCGAGCCAGTTCTGTATCTTGATTCGCGCATTCGGCTCGAGGCTGTTTAGGGTGCGTTCAAGCGTGGCCGCCATCTCATTCTGTGCCCGCTGCGATCGCGCCACGAAAATCATATAGTTCTGCTGATTTTGCGACAGTGATAGATACGCCACTGGCTGCTGCGACTCTTGCATGTTGTGGTATTTGCCGTCCTCCACCACGCCCACTACTTCCCTCAAGTGATCCAAAAGAATGAAGCGTTGTCCTATTGCCGATGTGTCGCCCCACACCTTGCGTGCGAAGGTTTCGTTCACGATCGCCACATACGGCGTTTGGCTGGTGTCCTGCCATGAGAAATCCCGTCC
>Ga0222622_10000965_pt1 | contig 11473 bp, 14 predicted proteins | sample PLM2_5_b1metaG_FD_177335 | JGI IMG/M metagenome (GOLD analysis project Ga0222622, IMG submission 177335) | Groundwater sediment microbial communities from an aquifer in East River, Colorado, USA - PLM2_5_b1 | ecosystem: Environmental > Terrestrial > Soil > Riparian zone | place: USA: East... | reverse complement strand
AGCACCGCTCAGACCCGGCAGCCACACGATCCATGTTGGCGGCACATTCGACGAGTTCAACTTCACCATCGACACCACATTCAACATCACCGTCGAGTAACCGAAGATGGAACGAGGGCACCAATATGAAACAACAAACTAACTCCACCATCAAAGCGCATCTTATCAGAGGCGCGTTTTACCTGCTTCTGCTTGTGGCCGTCTGCGCGATTCCGTTCGCGCTGGCGCAACGAAACGCTGCGAAACGAAGCGTGGCCAAGCCAAACCTTTCCGCCATCGCGAAGCTGCCGCCGACTGCGCCGCCTTTGACTCGAGCGATTTCTGCACCGGCGGCCACCGATATTTCCAAGACCGGGCAGCTCCAGCTTCCTCATCACGTCGTGACCGGGGCCTCAGCCGACGAGCGCGTTCTGAATGCCGCGATTCCCGTCGGGGTTTGTCAATTCCACGTGCTCATCGTGTACGCTGATACGGAGGGTTTGCCTACTCAGCTGCAATCGGAAATCCAAGCCGAACCAAATGTGGTCGCGGTTGACCTGTTCGACGCCACCGTCGGTACTCCCACTCTGGGTCAGCTTCAGCAATATGAGATCGTTGTGCCATTCAGTAATTCTCCGTTCCTAGACGGGGATACGCTGGGTAACAACCTGGCTGACTACGTGGATGGAAGCGGGATCGTTGTGCAGTATGGGTTTGCTCATTACGGGCCGGGCCAGCCATACGGAATCAACGGCCGTTGGGTAACAGACGGCTATAACCCCTATGACTATTCGGGGAATCTTGAACCCAATCCATTCTCACTGGGAGCCTTTAACGCAGGACACCCGCTCATGGTTGGGGTTGCCACGCTCAACAGCAACTTCGCGAACGTCGTGACACCCAATGCGGCAGCGACAGAGGTCGCGCAGAACAGCCTAGGCGAGTCATTGGTAGCGTATCGGCCGATAGATACTCACACTACTGTGGGCGTTACAGCCTATGTAGGAGCCGCTGCTACACAAAGCGGTGATTGGGGCAAGGTGATAGTCAATGCAGGTAACTGGTTGCTTCCTTGCCAGGGAAGTCCGACACCAACACCTACGGCTACAGCGACTGCTACAGCCACACCTACACCCACGGCAACTCGACCTCCACCTACGCCGAGGGCGCGGCCCACGCCGTTCCCTCGACCGACGCCCTAAAGATGGTGGGTTAAAAGGTTAAAGGAGTTACAAAAGAAGTAATCAGGAACTCGCGAGGCAACTCGCGAGTTCCTTGCTTTTAGGAGCCTCGTGGATCGACTTCTCCGGAAAATGCAAAATCCGGCTCGGATTGCTCGGACCCGGTGAAGTTTTTACTCGCATCACGTCGCACTTCTCGGGTAAAAAGGCCGGGCCGGGCGTTCAAAGAAAATTGCAATGGCTAAGAGGGAACCAATTCCGCAATCGCGTTATGTGATCGAGCCCGGCGTGCCGATCCCTAAGTCGAAGCGTGAGATCGCCGCGGTGCTCGAAAAAATGAAAGTCGGCGATTCGTTCAGTATCGTGCACGAGACGACGCCGAAGCACGCCATCTATAGCACGGCCTATCTGCTCGGAATGAAGGTCCGGATCCGCGCGATGCGAGTGTGGCGGATGAAATGAACGGGCCCGTCTCATACTTGTAGGAGTTGCATTCTGGCGCTTCGACTGGAAAATCGGGCTGCTTGATCTTCTTCTTATTATAATTGGCTCGAAAGTAGGTGTCGCGTTGCACAGAGTTCGGCTGCCTGGACATTAGCTTTGCACCAGAGCTGTTTTGGGATTTTGACCCCACATGACTATTTACGGGAATCGTACGGGGAGATAATCAAAAACTCCGACGATTTCGCCGGCGCTGGCGTGCTGCCGGCGCGGCAGTGCGGAGGTAGGTTTATATTTTTGCACGCCAACAGGGGCCGTTGGCTTCATCGTCTGGTTAGATGGTCTAGAAGTCATTCACAATTTGCCGTAGTAATCGGTGATATCGAAGTAAAGAATGTGTTTTTTTCTGTCCACAGTGGTAAATCGCATGATATCGAACAGACGCTTGTCGTGCTCGACGGACTTTACGCCAATGGAACGCCACTTCCCGAAATGTTTAGCTATGTAGTCATGCTGGGCATCGACCCCCGCGTGATCAGTGGGCGCCTTGACCACAATCGCTTTTGCAAACGACGAGCCGTCACACTTCACGTCCGCCATGCTCCAGGACCTTTGCTTGCTGCGCGATCCAACACGTAGCCAGAGAGTGGAGACGCGCCAGTGAAACTAAAAAGTCTGCACGCGCCCCCACCGGAATTCAGGCTACCCGACTCGCCGCCCGGCGGCAAAGCAACCGCGCGATGTTTATCGCGAAGAAAACAGTGCAACGAACTGCGAGGGGCCAGGAATTACACGGGGACTTGACCTAGCGCGGTGTTTATGAATCAGCACGGCCTCCACTAACCGCCTCTCCGCACCGGTGAGTGCTCGCAGTTGCTGCCTTAGTATTTCGTTTGCAACGAGGGATGTGGCCGGGCGAGTTTTCTCCAATGACGAGGCACATCAGCATTTCGCGGACGTGCCGGTCGAACTTGTCTGCGACCGCGTCCGAGTGGAACGTCCGCTCTTTCGGAATCCAGCCGGAACCGTCTCGCCCCGCAGGAACCGCTGCAGAAGTTGTCGAGCGCGTCGTTCGTTTCGTCGCTCGTTCCACCACCGATTGGTGCCGGAAGGATGCGGAAAGATCAAAAAGCGGCGTCCATAAATGTGTATCTCCGCAAGAAAAGGCAAGTCGCGAAAGCCGAAGCAGCGCGCGACGTTCTTACCGAGCAGGACGATGCGCTCGACGCGCCAGTCCAATAGGACGTCGGCCGCGTTGACCTTGCCTTTTGCGTGGTCGAACGCGTGGCCTTTGCCGCGCCTTCCGTTGTAGTGCGTGTTCAGGTGCCTCCGGCGACACGCGATCAGCTCGTCATAATTCAATCCGGCAAGCCTCGCGATCTTCTGCCCATTCGGGCCGGCTAGTGGTTTGCGTGGGTCGCCGCGTCGCGACGGCGCTTGGCCGACTAGCCCGATCTTGTGCGTCTCGATCTTCTTCTTTTTCATGATGCCACCAAGTCACGATAGACCGCTGCCGACTTTTGTGCGTCGGGAGAAGCGCATCAGTATTCCCCTCCGGCACCGTGGTTAGGTCTTTCGTGTCTCCTGACGCGCGACAAAGTCTCCAAGCTCAAGCGCCGCGCGCCAAGGAAACACGTCCCTTCTAAGTTAATTCTACGGAAACGGCGGAACGAGGTTCCCGAAACGGCTGAACAGCTATCCGTCCATAATTTTGTGATTGATCGCCGAGTGGCGAGTCGGATAACCTGAAATCCAGTGGGGGCGCGCCAGCTTTGTACGTTTTCACTGGCGCGTCTCCGCTGTAAATGCCGAATGATTCGGCACAATTCCCACTATGCAGCCTTTTGCGCGCTTTCTCCCTGGGAAGGGCCAGAAATAGAGTGCAGGATGCAGTCTAATTATGTTAGGCCTCAAATTTCAGAAAAGTTCGGTTAATTGAATTCTTTGCCGTTCGCACGAAAACTTTATCCAAGTTATGCTATCGAGCATAAATACGATCGCAGATATTGAAACACTTTACGCACGTTTAGGCGAACGCGACTACGAAGCAGTGATGTCGTATTTGGCTGACGACATTGTCTGGATGGTGGCTGACAATTCGCCGTTGGCGGACCGCAGCCTTTATCATGGAATAGCTCAGGTACGCTCAGGCGTTTTCGAACGCTTAACGGCGGGTTTTGACAAACTCGTTTTTGACGCGGACGAGATCTTTGAGTGCAACGGCGGCGAGAGAGTTGTGGCTCTCGGCTACTATTCCTTCAGGTTTCACGGGCAAGCTGAGGAACGCAACGCACAGGTGGCCCACGTCTGGACGATCCGCGACGGCCGGGCCGTTAAGTTCCAGCAATACCTCGACACACTCCAGGTCGCGCGCGACGCGGGAGCGGTCTAAGGCTCCATGCACGTTCCGTCGAAGGCCTAACCAATCGATGAAGCCAACGGCCCCATTGCGAAATAAGTTTAGCGTGATTGCGGCGACACCCTGCCGTGGCTTATCTCTTTCTCGTTAGGCGGCTGACCTTCGACAAAAAGCGATCACGGCGGACTGGGCCTGGGGTGCGGAGTCGGACGCGGCCGTGTCTCAGGCACGCAGTATTCTCCACCGGTATTCAAACGGTTAGAACTACCACTACCACCCCACACGATCATTTCGTTGCCAGTCCAGACTGCAGTGTGAGACACTCGGGCTTCGGGCGCATTGGTGGTACTGGTAGATCTCCAAAAATCCGTATCGGGATAGTACCTCCCGCCGCTATCTAAGTCGTCCAAGTCGTGAAGACCACCCCAGACGATCATGTTGCTGCCGGTCCAGACTGCCGTGTGAGCGATTCGTGGGTCGGGCGCATCGGTGAGGTTAGTGGTCGTCCAGCTGTCGGTGCTGGGATCGTATTTGCCGCCAGTGTTAAAAGCGACTCCATTGCCGTTCTGTCCGCCCCAGACAATCATTTCGCTTCCGGTCCAGGTTGCCGTGTGAAAAACTCTGGCATCGGGCGCGTTGGCAGTGCTGGTGGCTATCCAACTGTCGGTAATCGGATTGTATTTTCCGCCCGTGCTTAACAACACGACAAAGGCTGAACCACCCCAAACAATCATTTCGCTGCCAGTCCACACTGCGGTGGAACGACTTCTGGCATCAGGCGCGTTGGTCGCGCTAGTCGCCATCCAACTATCAGTAGTGGGATCGTATCTAGCGCGCCTGAGGCTCGATTCGAGCGGCAAGGAAGCCCCCTCGGATTACAGCGTCGAGAAGGGTTGTCACAAGCTCAACCTCATTGCGACGATTCCGTAATTGCTTTCGCGTGGTAGTGAACGCCTGATGCGTTAACAAAACTGCTTCTCGAGGATCATCCGTCAGTCGAGAGGCGAAGCTGTAAACGGCGGGATAATAACGAGCGACCAAAGTATCAAAACGTGCGCGTCTCCTTTTCATCGAGCCTCCTATCTGCCTGCAGTCCGACGCTCATCCAAATACACCTCGCGAACCGGATATCGCGCACCAGCCTTGCCGCCGAAAGCCGCTGCTAGCGCACCCAAGATCAGACCGAGTGCGGCCGCGCCTGTGCCAACTGCACCGCCCTTGGCAGCGCGTTGTCCCACTTGCCGGGCCTCCGCGGCTTTCTGCGCGGGTGTGGTTTGTTGAGCTTGGGCTGCGGCTTGGTCAGCGCTCACCCTTGCCTGCCCCGCCAATTGATCTATTTGTTGCTGAACGACGGGCGGTAGCTGAGTTCGCGAGACTTTGTCACTGTTGTTCACAGCGAAGCTCGCCAGCCCCGATGCCGTGCCGATAAGTCCACCGGCGGCTGTCGTTAGCAGCAGAATCGTTAACATCGTTACGGCGGCCCAAGTAGCTAATCCGTGCAGCCACCCGTTAAACGTCCCGCCGAGCCGCCCAGCGATGTAGCCGCCCAGAAACAGCGAAACCAAACTGCTAATTACGAGCCAAGCGCCAGCTCCAATTCCGAGGGTGGTGCCACTCGGATTTTGACCTGTCGCTGGGTTTAACGTGGCGAGTCCAACTGCTGTACCAATGAGTGTCAGGACGAGTTGCGTAGCGAGCGCGATTATCGCGCCTGCGAAGATCGCACCCCACGAGATGCGGGCGAACGGTCGATCAAGACCGCGGAACGGTTCCACCGCCGGAGTCGTGGTACGTAATGTTGTCTCGTGGCTTGCTGGGCCATTGTTAGGTTCGGCCATAGCTCCAGTACCGTATGTTGATCTAGTCATAATAATTTTCTTTCGTTTGTGTGAGGTTTGTTTTTTCGATTCTTTTCTTCGTGTGCCCAGAAACCTCCTTTGATAACGAAAACTCGCAATCGGGACGGTGGATGGTTGTCCAGTGAGATATAACCCTATGCGACGTGACGATTGACCTAGGACGCATGGTGTCTCTATGGGAAGAGGAACGCTGCCACGGTTGTTAACAACAGAGGCACCCTCGGTTATCTTGGGGACGGTTCAGTTCCGCGCCGTAGTGCGATCAAAGGGCACAGCTTGGCCGGGCTTGTGATCGCGCAGCGCATTACTCGCAGTATCCGCTTCGAGGAGAGCATTGTTGATAGCGAAGGCTGCCTCCATGCCTTCGGCAGCTGCTGCAATGACAAGCTGAACACCACGGCTGGCATTTCCCGCAGCATAGAGGCCGGGGATATTGGTAGCGGCGTTTTCGCCGCACTGAATGCAATTATTATCCTCGCAAAATTCGCAGCCGAGGCGTTCGGCCAAATGCGAGCGCTGATACTGCCCCGGGGAGAAAAACAGTGCGCTTCGTGGAAGGAACTTACCGTCGCTAAACCGGATTCCTTCCAGCTTGTTACCTTTGCCCTCTAGCCGGGAGATAGGCGTTTCAATCACCTGAATGTCCAGTCGCCTGATAGTCTCCACCGCTTTGCGATCACACGTGAGGGGGCCATTCGTGCAGAGGATCAAATCCTTGCTCCAAAGCAACAGCTCAATCGCGAGCTCTACCGAGTCCTGATTGCCACCCGTCACTGCAATCGGCTGATCGCGACACTCCCACCCATCGCAATATGGACAGTTATGCACGGTGCTGCCGTAAAACTGCCGAAAGTTTTTGATCTGCGGCAATTCATCGACGAGGCCGGTCGCGAGCAGAAGCATGCGACTGCCAACGCGCTCGCCGGTCTCGAGGATTGCCGTAAATCGGCAGTCTCCACGCTCGACATCCATGACTTTCACTTTACGCAATTCGATCGTCTCGTAGCGCCGCAACTGATCGCGGCAGATTTGAAGGAATTCCGAGGGGCTCGAGCCATCACGGGAGAGGAACCCGTTGAAGATGCGCGCTGGTTCATTGCGCGGATGCCCGGCATCGCAGACAACCACCCGGCGCAGACATCGGCCGAGCACGAGTGCCGCGCTCAGACCCGCCGGCCCGCCGCCAATGACGATGGCGTCGAGGATTTCTGCGTCAGAAGGGCGGGACGGTTGGGAGGCGACCATAACGGCGATTAGAAAGCTCCGCAACCGCGCAAAACGAGAATCAACACGAGCGAGCCTATCACGGAAACAATCAAGGAACCGATGCACCCGAGGGGGTTGGAGAAGAATGCGAACATTACCCTTAAATCGGCGCTACTCCCGCAGGCAATTTTCACATGGTGCGGGGAGGAGCGGCCCGATGGTTCCAATTACGGCGCGGACGACGCGTGTTCCCGCTCGCCGCCGCTGCTCTCAGGCGGTTTAGAGGCACCGCCGTTTAAGTACGCTCCTCGACTAGCGGCGGATGTCGGTTCGACTGTCGACCCTATCGTCGCGCCTTTTATTCATCAGACCGGCCAAGCCCAAAAGGCCGATCAATCCGACCCAGCCCCAATCGTGATGATCCGTGGTTCGGGTGGAAGTCTCATAGCGAGTATCCGTCGGCGATGTTTGAGCCATCGTCCGCAAGGGTGAGAGCGTCGCCAAAGCAACCGCTGCTAGTATAAGTATTCTATTTGGTTTCATTCCCCGTTAACGAGTCTCGACGGTGTCTTGGACGTTACCATTTTTATCGCTACACTACCGGAGACCCACCGGTAATGGCAATCTCAGCAAGCCAGGCCATTTCGTAGTGTTCGACTTTCTGCGCAGCGACGATTACGCCCGCATAAAGGGACGGAATCCTTATGTTATGATACCACAAAAAAGCAGGTAATGCTAAGGGAAAACCTTAAGGACTGCCTTAGCGGACCCGAGCTACGTCCGGCGTTTTGCACAACAGAAGCGCCTGGCAGGAGAGTAACAAGGCGGCTACCAGCAAGGCGGGCGATAGGTCTAGTTATATTAGGCTATTCGACGGCGCGAGGCAACTCCCACCGTTGTTGGTCCGTGTGCCAATCGCCTTCAGTTCAAATCATGTTACAACCGCCATGTTCATACCGCGCGATTTTGTTCTCATGAAATCGAGCACAAAGGATAAGATCAAGGGCGGATTCAGGGAAGCAAAGGGCAAAGTGAAAGAAAAGGCGGGCAACGCAACAGGGAACCCAAACTTGCGCGATCGCGGGACAGCAGAGAAAGCCGGCGGGAAGCTGAAGAGTAAAATCGGCGACCTGAAGAAGGTTTTCGAGCAATAGCGGTGGCCTTCGGAAAGTCGAAAAAAAGGCGCACTTTTGATATGGACAGCGCTAAGCACGTTTACGAAATTCGCCCGTCTAAACACCACCGGACGTTCGACCTTATATCAAATGTGTTGCCATTGGGGCGCAGTGGCGGCTTCGTCCACGCTGCTGCCGCCGTCAATCAGGCGAAGTCTTACTCCGGCTCGCACCCATTCGTGATTCGCGTTTACGATGAAGCTGGGAGTGTGCTTGAAACGCACGAGAACAGCGATTGAGACTCGTTTGAAAAATAAAGGAATCCCGTTCAGGTCTCACTCGACATTTCATACATCTATCGCGCGCAGCTCCAGCGTTTCTTCAACAATATGATTCAACGTTTCGACCAGATCGTCGTGGACCTGCCCGAACCAAACGGACCCAACCCAGCGGCCGCAGCCGCAATCCAGGAACTAATGGGTGGCAAGTTTGGCGAGATGTCCACCCTCATGAACTACACTTTCCAGTCGTTTAACTTTCGCGGACGCGAGAAATATCGACCTTTCTACGACCTCATCTGCAACATAGCTGCTGAGGAATACAGCCACATCGAGGCGGTCTCCGCGGCGATTAACCTTCTCCTGAGCGGTGCCACGCCACGTGCCGATCGGAACAAACCTTTTGGAGAAGACGCGGCATCGAAGAAAAAGCAAAGCATTAATAAGAAGAAATACGGCGACGCGAATCCGGCTCCCCTTTCCGATCCAGTCACACAGTTTTATCGTTACCACTTTGCCGCTTCCGCCCAAGCGGCGCTACCCTTCGATGCGATGGGCAATCCTTGGAACGGAAGTTATGTCACTTGCACCGGAAATCTCAAACTGGATTTGCTGCACAACTTCTTTCTCGAGTGCGGCGCGCGCGCCGGCAAGTCACGGGTTTACGAAATGTCCAACGATCCCACGGCTCGCGCGATGTGCGGCTATCTCCTTGCGTGGGGGCGTCCACATTGTGGCGTATGCAAAGGCGTTGGAAAAACTCTCAGGCGTGCCGATAGGCGGCGTGCTTCCAATTCCGGATGTAAGTAATCGAAAATTTCCTGAGGCACGAAAACTCGAAGAGGAGCAGGGGTTGCACACGATTATGTGGAAATGGTGCCCAGAGGACACTTACACGCAATTAGATGAAATCTGGAATGGGCCGCATCCGGAAGATGGTCAGGAGTTGGTAGTGCGCGATGAGATGCCGCCGGCTTTTCCTTGGCCGGAGTTTGCTGAGGAGCCGCAGCTTTGCGCCCCTGGTGAGATCGATCCGGAAATGCTTAACTATTACGCGGCGAAATTGACTTAGTTTTGTCACAGGAAACGACGTAATTCGGCAGTCCGGGAATTTGGACTTTGTCAATGCACATGGAGCGCCTCGCAACTGCTCCCATGAGGCGCTGCCATTTGTCGAGGCTGCCACGATCTTCGATGGCTAAACCTACCGTTATCTGCATTCAACAAGCGCGCCATTTGCATTTCGAACGAAATACTTACCGGAACGGATTCCTTCCTCATGGACAATCTAGCGACGTATCTGAACGACCACCGCTCGATAATGAAATAGGCGGCCCATGACCGCCCACATGTCTGCGCGCAGATACTACACACCATGAGTACAACTACAATCACATCTCCCTCTAGCTCGACGCCCGCGCCCACTTCCACATTTGAGATTGGTCTCGACACTGCGGCCGAACTTGCTGCTCAGTTGCGGGTTGATTCGATTCGCTGTAGCACGAGCGCTGGTTCGGGGCATCCCACTTCCAGCATGTCCGCAGCAGACCTGCTCGCCGTGCTCGTCAGTCGGCACTTGCGTTACGACTGGGATGAACCCCGTTTACCAGCTAATGACCACCTGATTTTTTCCAAGGGTCACGCGTCTCCGTTGCTTTATTCAGTATTTAAGGCCGTTGGCGTGGTTTCCGAGGACGAGCTCATTACTGGCTATCGCCGGTTCGGACAGCGGCTGCAAGGTCACCCGACGCCGGTGCTGCCGTGGGTCGACGTGGCCACCGGATCGCTTGGACAAGGCCTGCCCGATGGGGTCGGCGTTGCGCTGGCGGGAAAATATCTGGATCGATTGCATTACAGAATATGGGTGCTCTGCGGAGATAGCGAGCTCGCCGAAGGCTCAATCTGGGAGGCGTTCGACAAAGCGTCATATTATAAATTATCCAACCTGATCACCATCGTCGATGTGAACCGTCTCGGGCAATGCGGCGAGACCGAGCTCGGTTGGAATCTAGACGCCTATGCTCGTCGGGCGAAGGCCTTCGGCGCACGTGTGCTAGTGATCGACGGCCACGACCTTGCGGCGATCGACGGTGCACTGACGAAGATTGAACAGACCCGAGGCAGGAAGCCAACAGTACTCCTGGCAAAGACTATCAAAGGCCGCGGTTTCTCTGAGGTCGAGAACAGCCCAGACTGGCACGGCAAGCCATTTCCACCCGATATGGCCGACCGTGCGATCGCCGAACTCGGCGGCATTCGAAAGGTGGTAGTGCGCGGCCCGCGCCCGAATCCTGTTCGTGCCAGTAAAAAACCCAGCAAATCGGTGAAGACTGAAGTGCAATTGCCTCACTATGCCGTTGGCGAGAAGGTAGCCACCCGAAAAGCATACGGCGATGCGCTGGTCGCACTCGGCGGCCGGGATCCGCTTGTGGTCGCGCTGGATGGAGAAGTGAGCAACTCCACTTACGCAATCGAGTTCGCGCACGCGTATCCGGAGCGCTACTTCGAAATGTTCATCGCCGAACAGCAGCTTGTGGCCGCTGCGACTGGATTGAGCACCCGCGGCTACCGCCCGTTCGCCTCGACCTTCGCTGCCTTTCTGACCCGAGCATATGACTTTATACGTATGGGATCAATCTTCGCAGTCGATCTCCGACTCGTTGGCTCCCATTCCGGCGTCGAGATCGGCGCGGACGGTCCTTCCCAAATGGGACTAGAAGACATAGCTATGTTCCGCGCTGTGCATGGTTCGACCGTGCTTTACCCCGCTGACGCCACCAGCACTGTCGCGCTTGTCAATGTAATGGCGGACACACCAGGCGTCAGCTACTTGCGTACAACTCGAGGCGCGTATCCCGTGTTATATCCAGAAGGAGAAAACTTTCCGGTCGGAGGCTCAAAGGTGCTCCGCTCCGGCGAGCACGACGAAGTAACTCTTATCGGCGCTGGTGTAACGTTGCATGCCTGTCGCCACGCAGCCGATATCCTGTCGAAAGAAGACATCCACGCGCGTGTTATCGACTGCTATTCCATCAAGCCAATCGACACCGCTACG
>Ga0222622_10000963_pt1 | contig 11480 bp, 11 predicted proteins | sample PLM2_5_b1metaG_FD_177335 | JGI IMG/M metagenome (GOLD analysis project Ga0222622, IMG submission 177335) | Groundwater sediment microbial communities from an aquifer in East River, Colorado, USA - PLM2_5_b1 | ecosystem: Environmental > Terrestrial > Soil > Riparian zone | place: USA: East... | reverse complement strand
GTGATGGCGGGAGCGACACGGACAACGTCAACCGCTGGCGGCAGCAGATTGGACTGCCCGGAGTAGATGCGAACGCCCTTACGTCAATGATGACGCCGGTGCATGCCGGCGATCTTCACATCGATACTGTGGACATGGCTGGAGCCAGTGCCCGCGTCGTTGCGGGATGGGTGCGCCACGACGGACGCGCCTGGTTTTTCAAACTAATGGGACCCACTGCTATAGTGGAAAGAGAAAAGCCCAGGTTTCTGACCTTTCTCCAGTCAATCCGCTTCTAGATCCAATGCTGCGCAAACTCGTCAACCTCATCACCTCACTGAAGCTGACGATGGCCTGCCTGGCCGCGGCCATGGCGCTGATCTTTGCGGGCACGATCGCCCAGGTTCATCTCGGGATTTGGGAAGCGCAGCAGCGCTATTTCCAAAGCCTTTTCGTCTGGTGGCCGCCGGAGGGCCACGGTTTCAGGATTCCGATTTTTCCCGGCGGTCACCTGATCGGCGGAATCTTGCTCATCAACCTGATCGCGGCTCACGCCAAACGTTTTCATTGGGCCTGGCGAAAACTGGGCATCCATCTCACCCACGCCGGTCTTATCATCATGCTCGCCGGCGGCTTGTTCACCGATCTTTTTGCGGTGGAAAGCCATATGCGCCTGGGTAGCGGTGAGACCAGGAATTATTCCGAAGATCCGCGGCGAATGGAACTCGCCGTTATCGATACCACGGACGCGGAGCTGGACCAGGTGACTGCGATTCCCGAAGCAGTGCTTCGGCAAAGCCGGACGATCGAGCACCAGAGTCTCCCCTTCCGGATCGTGGTGAGAAATTTCTACCAGAACTCGCGGCTGCGCATGGTGAATGAGAACGGCTCGAACATTAAACCGATCGCGAACCAGGGGCCTGGGGCGCAGGTCGTCGTCGATTCCGCTCCCCGCGCGACCGGAGTGAATGAGCGAGACGTTGTCACCGCCGCCATTGAAATAATTCCGACAGGGGCCGCCGACAGCGCGGCCGACCGTTCGCTCGGAACATGGCTCGTCTCCGATGCTCTCGGTGCTCCGCAAACATTCTCGTGGGCCGACCACACCTGGCAGCTGGTGATGCGGCCAGCGCGCTATTACAAACCGTACAGCGTGACGCTGCAAAAATTCACGCACGAACGGTATATTGGCACGGAGATCCCGAAAAACTTTGCCAGCCAGATCACGCTGATCGATCCGGAGCAGGCCGTAAACCGGAATGTCCTTATTTATATGAATCACCCGCTGCGGTATCGCGGTGAAACCTACTATCAGGCCGGATTTGAAAAGGACGACAAGACTTCAATCCTCCAGGTAGTGCGGAACCCAAGTTTCGTCGCACCCTATATTGCCTGTATTGTCGTTGCCGCGGGATTACTGGTGCAATTCGGATATCATCTCGTGGGCTTTTCCCGCAGGCGAAGAACCGTCCTGGCATGAAGCGTTTCTTTCCATTGCTGGCTTTGGTCCTTGCTCTCGCCTGGCTGGCGACAAGCTGGCTGCCACCCAAAGTCGCCCAGGACGAGCCGGACCTGGTTACTTTCGGAAAGATTCCCGTGCTGGTAGGCGGCCGGGTGAAGCCGCTCGACACCGTGGCGCGAAATTCCCTTCTCATCATTCACGGGAAAGAAACTCTGCGCCTGGCGAACGCCGACCAGATCACAGCGATTCACTGGCTGGCCGACCTCCTCTTCAAAGCGGAGACGGCGGATGAGTATCCGGTTTTTGTCATTCAAAATGCCGAAGTGCTCGGACTCTTTGGCTGGGAACAGAGCGATCGAAAATATTTTAGCTTTGCCGAGCTCTCCCCCTTTCTGAAGCAGATCGACGAACAGGGCGAGCAATCCGACAAGCTCGAGTCGGTGCAGCGCTCCGCCTATCAGAGCGCCGTTCTGAATCTGCGAAATGCGCTGATCCTTTGCCAGCGGCTCAAGAACAGTTTGCGGCCGCAAGACGCGCACGATTTCTCCAAAGAACTGGAGACCTATGCTGCCGCCCTTCCTCCCGCTGCTCACGCAGCAGGGCAGCGCGAGAAGGGAGAAAACTTCGACAAGGCGCAGCTCGATTCCGCGGCCGCATTCATTGAGCGCTACGAGAACATCGCGAACATGGCCTACATTCTGGCGGTGCCCTCCCCCCAGGGCTCGCAATGGCATTCCATCGGCGAAACTCTGGTCGAGGCCGTGCGCACGGTTGACATCCATCCGGTGGTAAAAGCTTACGCGCAGATCGGCGACGCGTATCATGTCGGGGATCAACGGGCCTTTAATCAACAGGCCGCTCAGCTGCGCGATTGGTTTTCGAAAGAGCAACCGAACGCAACGAAACGGACCTCCTTCGAGTTTCTCTTCAATCACGTTGATCCGTTTACCCACAGCATGGTGCTTTACGTCCTCGCGTTTTTGCTCGCGTGCGGCTCCTGGCTTGGCTGGACCCGCCCGTTGAACCGTGCCGCATTTTACCTGCTGCTTCTCGCTCTGGCCGTCCACACGTTCGGTCTCGTCTCGCGGATGTATCTCCAGGAGCGTCCGCCGGTCACGAATCTCTATTCCTCCGCCATCTTCATCGGTTGGGGCGCCGTCATCGTGGCGCTGATTCTTGAGCGAATTTTCCGCGATGGCATCGGGGCCGCCTGCGCCGGAGCAATTGGATTCATCACCCTAATCATCGCGCACCATCTCGCCGGCAGCGGCGACACGCTGGAGATGTTGCAAGCCGTGCTCGACACCAACATTTGGCTGGCCACGCACGTCGTCGCCATCACCACCGGTTACTCGGCCATGTTCCTGGCTGGCATGCTCGCCATGATCTACATCATTCGCGGTGTGTTCACGCGTTCGTTGAAAAAGGAGACCGCCGATTCCCTTTCGCGAATGACCTACGGAGTGGTTTGTTTCGCCACCTTGTTCAGTTTTGTCGGGACCGTGCTCGGCGGCATCTGGGCGGATCAATCCTGGGGACGTTTCTGGGGCTGGGACCCGAAGGAAAACGGCGCCGTGCTGATTGTCCTGTGGTGCGCGATCATTTTGCACGCGCGCTGGGGCGGCTTCATTAAGCAGCGTGGCCTCATGATCATGGCGATCTTCGGCAATGTGGTGACGAGCTTCTCCTGGTTCGGCGTGAACATGCTCGGAGTCGGCCTGCATTCCTACGGCTTCATGCAGAAAGCATTTCCCTGGCTGGTTGGATTTATCGTTAGCCAGCTCGCCTTGATGGTTTTAGCCGCGATGCCGCTCGAACGCTGGCGAAGTTTCCGAATGGCGCCGGGCGCGGTACGGCGAAAAGATCAATCATCCAACTTGAAGTTTGTGCCCCCGGGCCTAGCATAAGAGGCAAGCACAGAGTGATTTATCTCGAAAGGATCCACACCATGAAAGCAATCGTTTCCATCGCCCTCAGCCTCCTCCTTGCCTCTACCCTCTCGCTTCGGGCCGCCGACGCGAAAGCAAATTGGGACGCGAACTGCGCGCAGTGCCACGGCAAAGACGGCAAAGCCGACACCAAAATGGGAAAGACCTTGAACGCAAAGGATCTGACCGATTCGAAGGTTCAGTCCGAATTCAGTGACGCCAAAGCCACCGAATCGATCAAGAACGGCGTCAAGGAAGGTGGCAAGACGACGATGAAGGCGTTCGGCGGAAAGCTGACTGACGACGAGATCAAGGCACTCGTCGCTTACGTGCGGACGCTGAAAAAATAGCTGAAAAAATAAACGCGGACCAGAGGACGCAGTCTTCGCGGCCAGGCGAAGGAAAGACGATCACGTCTGCGATGCGCGGCGCTCGATCAATAGCGCCATCCCATCTGATAGACCATCTGTGCTCGACCGATTATGACCTACACCTTTTTCGCCCACGTCGCTTTCGCCTTCGACGCTCGCTCGCACGCTACTCCACAGGCGACCGCGAATCTGCTAATCGAAGTCGAAGATAAAGCGGTCAGAACCCACGACAGGCGAAAGCACCTCGAAGCTTCCGAGGCAGGCGATACGCACTCACGCGAAGTGGCGGGCGAAATTGCGATGACGGCGGCCTTGGATTACCTCAAGGCCGAGCCGGAGTTCCGCGCCTTTCCGGCCCAGCGCTTTGTGAACTTCGATCTGATCTGGCCGACGCACATTTCGATTCGTCCTCCGCCGGCCAAGGTCCTGCGTAATGGCTCGAAAATTTGGCGCCTGGCCGAAAGTGAGGCCGACAAGCTCAGGGGCGAACCGCATTCCGTTCGTTACCCGGACATCGAAAAACAATTGGCGGCTCACCCGTTTCTGAAGGGAATGAGTCCGCATCACTACGAGCTTCTCGCTCTCTGCGCGATGCCGACTGAATTCGATGCCGGCCAGATTATCTTGCGCGAAGGCGAACCGGCCACCGGCTTTTACCTGATTGAAAGCGGAACCGTCGTCCTGGAGGGAAAAGCGGATGATGGAAAAACCGTCGTCATCGATACGATCTCGGCCGGAGAACCGCTCGGTTGGTCCTGGCTTTTCCCGCCCTATCTCTGGTCCTTTGATGCGCGTGCGACCGAGCCCTGCACCGCCATTTGTTTGTCCGGCATTTTGCTAAGGCAACACCGAGACGACGACCTTACTCTTAGCCAGGAACTGCATAAAAGAGTGTGCGAAGTGATGGTCCGCCGTCTTCGGGCGGCGAGAAACAAGCTGGTCGCGCACAAATAAGCGGACGTGGCGGAGGGTCACCGATGAAGGAAAACGAACACGTCTTCACCATCGGCATCGAGGAGGAATTCCAGATCGTCGATCCGGAAACGCGCGAGCTGCACTCGCACATCCAGGAGATTCTCGCCGAGGGAAAAATGATCCTGAAAGAACAGATCAAACCCGAGATGCATCAGTCCGTGGTCGAGCTTGGGACGGAGATTTGCCGCGATGTGGCCGATGCGCGGCGGCAAGTCGTGCAGCTTCGCCGGGAGCTGGCCATGCTGGCGGCGCGCGATGGGCTCCTGATCGCCTCGGCCGGAACGCATCCCTTTTCGCATTGGATGGATCAGTTGATCACGGCCGGCGAGCGCTATGCAACCGTCGTTAATGACCTTCAGCAGATCGCCCGCGCAAATCTCATTTTTGGGCTGCACGTGCACATCGGAATTCCGGATCGGGAGGAGGGAGTTCAGCTCATGAACCAAGCGCGCTATTTTCTCCCTCACATCTACGCGCTCTCGACCAACTCACCGTTTTGGCTCGGCCAGAATACGGGCTTCAAGGCTTACCGGCATAATATCTTCGAGCGTTTTCCGCGCACAGGCATCCCGGATGTCTTCGAAAGCCTCTCCGAGTACGAGGATTACCTGGATCTCCTCATTTCGACGAACTGCATCGACAACGCGAAAAAGATTTGGTGGGACATCCGGCTCCATCCTTTCTTCGACACACTCGAATTTCGCATTTGCGACGCCCAGTCCGGCGTCCAGGACACTATCGCCCTGGCCGCGATGATGCAGGCGATCGTGTTCAAGTTGCACAAATTGCTGCGGCAAAATGTGTCGTTCCGAAACTATCGCCGCCGGGTGATCGATGAGAACCGCTGGCGCGCCTCGCGCTACGGCCTGGATGGAAAGCTGATCGATTTCGGTCGTAAGTGCGAAGTGGAGACGCGCAGTTTGATCCAGGAGATCCTGGAATTCATCGCGCCGGAAGCGGACGAGCTCGGCAGTCAGCGCGAAATGCAGCATATCGAGAAGATTCTGCGCGACGGTACGGGAGCGGATCGGCAACTTACGGTTTGGGAGCGGACGCAAGACCTGAAAGCCGTCGTCGACCAGATCGTCGCGGAGACGTACGAAGGTCTTGGACTGGACGACGCGGCGCAGCTCAGGCGAGCGTCAGGCGTCGCGTAATCGCCCGGCTGTTCAGCGGCGCAACGGGAACAACGACTTATAACTCGAAAGCCCGCGAACGTACTGCGCGCGCTCGAAGGCACTCGGGTCGGGGCAATTCTTCTGGCTCATGACACCTTTGATTTCGGCCAGGGAATTGTAGTTGTGCTGCTTTAGCCAAACCTCGATTTCCATCTCGAGCCGCTGGATGTGCTGGATGCCGTGCCGCATTAGGGCGCTGCAAAGCATGGTAACATCGGCGCCTGCCATCACCAGCTTGATAATATCGTTGGCCAGGTAAACACCGCTCGTGGCGGCGAGATTGCCTCGGATTTTGCCGAAAAGAATACCGATCCAGTGTAACGGCAGCCGCATGTCGGCGGGAGTGCTCAGGGTCAGATTCGGCGTGACCTCCATCTTTTCGAGATCGACGTCCGGTTGATAAAATCTGTTGAAGAGCACCAGCGCGTCGGCTCCGACGGAATCCAATGACGCCGCCATGTTGGCAAAATTGCTGAAAAAGGGGCTGAGTTTCACCGCCAGCGGAACGGTCGTCTGGAGTCGCACCGTCCTGACCACGTCGATGTATCCCTGCTCAATCGTCGAACCCGTGACCTTCGTTTGCGTCGGTATTTTGTAGATGTTTAGTTCGAGGGCGTCCGCGCCGGCCTCGGTGGTCTGGCGCGCATGACTAATCCAACCCCCGAGCGTCGTGCAGTTGAGGCTGGCGATGATCGGAATCTTCACGGCGCGTTTAGCTGCCTCGACATGCTTGAGATAACCTTCGGGTGTAACTCGAAACGCCGGGCTCGTTGCGCTGGAATCCGTTTCCATTTGTTCTTCAAACAAAGAGTGCAGGACGACGGCGGCCGCGCCGGCTGCTTCCATTTGTTTGATTTTGTCGATCTCCTCGGAAAGCGGTGAAGCGGAGGGGACGAGCGGCGTCCGCAAATTCATTCCGAGGTATGTCGTGGAAAGATCCATCGTCAAATGTCACTGGCAGTTGGAACGCCTTTCTATTGGTACCTGCAGGTTCTCCTTTACCAGAAAATTCGCGCCAGCGGGTCTCCCGGTCGATTTGACCTCAGAACGACCGAAGCGTATGACATCGTATGAAAATCTTAACGAGGACAGCGTGTTTAATCGTGCCGATGATCTTTTGCGCGAGCCTGGCGCTCGGGGCGGACGCCTCGGCCAATTGGACCCAGCACTGCGCTTCCTGCCACGGCAAGGACGGGGCCGGCGCCACGACCATGGGAAAAAAACTGGCCGTGAAGGATTACACCAAGGAGCAGGGGTTCAGTGACGCCGATGCGGCGAAAGCCATTAAGAGCGGCAGCGGCAAAATGAAAGCCTTCGGCGACAAGCTTTCCGACGCCGACATCAAAGCGCTCGTAGCTTACGTCCGCGGCCTGAAAAAATAACTTCCGCGGCCGGGCGAACGAGCGGGCTGGACAGAAGTAGCTTGCACAAGATGGTGATCGCCGCGTAGTCATTCCCCATGGAAGACGCCGCCGAGCCTCGCCGTTCTTTCCGCCGCCATTTTCAGAACTGGATCAGCTGGCTCGGGCTCCTCCTTTCTGCCAGCGCGCTCTTCGCGTTCCTGCTGCTGTTTCTGATCGATCTGTTCGCGGCTCGCCCGAGCCCTTACGTCGGTATCCTCGCCTATCTCGCCGCGCCGCTTTTCTTCCTTCTTGGCTGTGTCCTGGCCGTGGTCGGAGCGCTCCTGGCGCGCCGCCGTGAAAGCCGTTCCATCAAAAGACACGAGCCGCTCGCCATTCGGATCGACCTTTCCCGGAAGCGCGATCGCCGGATCCTGGCGGCCTTCGCCTTCGGCGCGGTCGCCTTTTTGTTCATCACCGCGCTGGGCAGTTATCAAACCTATCAGTATACGGAATCAGTCGAGTTTTGCGGACAGCGTTGCCACGCCCCGATGAAACCGGAATTCGTGTCTTCGCAGCACAGTCCACACGCCAAGGTCGAATGCGTCGCCTGCCACGTCGGGCCGGGAGCCGCCGCGTATTTCAAGACAAAGTTCAACGGCATAAAGCAGCTCTATCACGCGCTGCGGGACGATTATGACCGACCCATTTACGTGAGCGAAGCCAATCCGCGGCCGCCGCAGGCCATCTGCGAGCAATGCCACTGGCCGCAACGTTACGTCGGCAACATCGTGCGTAGTTACCAGCACTATCTTTCCGATGAACAAAACACACCGTTCGCGGTCCGGCTGCTCCTGAATGTCGGCGGTGGCGACCTGAGCAACGGTCCGTCGGGTGGAATTCATTGGCACATGAATATCGCGAACAAGATCGAGTACATCGCGACGGACAAGAATCGTGAAACGATTGCGTGGGTTCGGATGACGAATCCGCAGGGAGTCGTGACGGAATATCGCACGCCGGAATTCACGGACGATCCGGCCAGGCACCAGATCCAGCGGATGGATTGCATGGATTGCCACAGCCGGCCGGCCCACCGCATCCATACACCCAACGATGCGATCGATCTTGCGCTGAGCACCGGCCGGCTCGATCCGAAGACTCCGTGGGTAAAATCGAAAGTGGTGGCGGCCCTGACGAAGGAGTACAAGACCACGCCGGAAGGCGAACAAGGTGTTGCCGCGTCGCTGCGCGAAGCCTATCCCGATGCCGGGACCGCCGATCCGATTATTCGTGTCGCTCAGGAAATTTATCGCGCCAATTTTTTCCCGGAAGTGAAGACGGATTGGCGCGCGCATCCCGATTTCATCGGTCATAAGAACTGGAACGGTTGTTTCCGCTGCCACGATGGCAAACACACCACTGCTGATGGCAAATCATCGATCAAGGCGAGTGATTGCCGGTCCTGCCATTTGATCCTCGCGCAGGGCAACGGCGAACAACTCCAGCAGGTAAACTTCCAAGGCCACAATTTCTTCCATGTCGATTCGGAGTACTCGGATTTCTCCTGCACTGATTGCCACACGGGCGGCATCCAGAAGGAGTAGTTCGCTCCGAACATCGGAAGAATTGCGCAATAACGGGGCTTGATCCGCCGGCTGGTGGGCGAATAAGATTCGCGCCAAGGCGATGGAGGAAAAGGCACTCACCACTTCTCATCCAAACACGCGCCGTCATTTTCTCGATCTTCTCCTGGGCGCCAGTGCGCTGGCCTGGCTGGCCAGCGTCGCCTACCCCATCATTCGTTATCTCAAGCCGCTGCCCCAAACGGGCGCGACCGGGCCAACGCATCTGACTCGCGAGGAAGCCGGCAAACTCGAGCTGAACAAATTCGTCATCGTCCCGGTGAGCGGACAGCGCGTCATCGTTTTGCAGGCGCCCGATCAGCAGCTTTTCGCTTTCAGCGCCAAGTGCACCCATGAAGGCTGCACCATCACCTATCAGCCCGGCCAATCCCAGCTCTGGTGTCCCTGCCACGATGGCCGGTTCGATTTGACCGGGCGCGTCCTTTCCGGTCCGCCGCCCCAGCCGCTGGCGAAGTTCACCGCGCAGCGTCAGCCCGACGGCGCCATCGTCATTTCCGAACTAAAGGCATGAACGACCACGCGAAAAAGCGTGGGGTGATGGCATGGCTGGATCGACGTTATCAAATCTCGCCCCTGTTCGAATTCCTCCGGCATAAGGAAGTGCCGCTCGGTTCGCATTGGATGGGGTGGTACTACCTCGGCGGGGTGACGATGTTTTTCTTCATCGTCCAGATCATCACCGGCGTGCTCCTGCTGATGTACTATCAGCCGGGGGAAGCCACCGCCTACGAGAGCATTCATTTCCTCACGACCAAAGTGCCGTTCGGCTGGCTGATTCGTTCGCTCCACAGCTGGAGCGCACATCTCATGATCGTGGCGCTGCTCCTCCACATGTTTAGCACCATGATGTTGAAAGCGTACCGCCCGCCGCGCGAAGTCACCTGGGTTTCGGGCTACTTTCTCTTCCTCCTCACCCTCGGCTTCGGATTCTCGGGTTACCTGCTGCCTTGGAACAAGCTCGCGTATTTCGCGACCACGGTCGGCACCAACATCGTCGTTTCGGTGCCGTGGCTGGGCGACTGGCTCTTGCAGGTTTTGCGCGGCGGGCCGGACGTGACCATCAACACGCTCTATCGCTTCTTCGCGGGACATGTCGTGATCTTGCCGCTCGCTTTCGTGGGGATCATCGGCCTGCACCTGTTGCTCATCCAGCGCCAGGGAATGGCCCCGCCGATCGAGGCCAGGGTGGCGCCCCGCGGCATGAAGTTCTTCCCGAGTTTTGCCCTGCGCGATTTGTTACTCTGGCTCGCCTGTCTGATGGCGCTGCTCACCCTCGCGGTCTTTCTGCCCTACGGTCCCGGCATTCCGGGAATGGATTGGGAGCTGGGGGATAAAGCCGACCCGCTCGCGCCGGCTTATCCCGGGATCAAACCGGAATGGTATTTCCTCTGGGAATATCAACTGTTGAAAGAATTCCCGCCGCACCTATTCGGTTTGGAAGGCCCGCAAATCTGTCTGTTCCTGATCGGAATCCTGCTCGGGATCTGGGCGATTATCCCGTGGCTCGACCGCAAAGCGTACGTAAATAAGCCGTCGCCGGAGTTCAGCGATTTCGGCTGGGGTGCAATCCTCTTCCTCACCTACCTCACGCTAAAGGGTTGGGACATCGGCGCGGGCGGGCCGGCGGAAGATCCAGCCGCGCTCCAAAACATCGCGCGCGTCTGCGCGTGGTGGACTCTCGGCGCCGGCGCAGTCGTGATCCTGTTTCGGATCGTCCGCTACCAGCATAGCTGGTTCTGGCTCTCGGGCGCCGCGCTTTTGCAGGTCGCGCTCCACGGTTTGCTCCATCTTTCCTATCTGCGCGCCGGTGTTATCGCCGGAGCCATTGCCTTCGTCGCGGTCGTCGCGACCTATCTGATGGAATCGCGCGCCCGCCAGAGGAGCGCGGGATGAAAACGCGCTGGGTTTTCTTCGCCGGATTGTGGGTCTCGACCCTTCTTTTCGCCGCGGTCGAGAACACGGAGAAAAACGCCATCCCACCAAATCCGAAGCTGGCCGGGATGCTTTCGGCGAGGACGAGAGCGGCAAGCAGATCTTTACTCCGGAACAAAGGGCCTATTACGACGGGCTCAACGACAACCTCCGAGAGCGGCTAAACCAGGCCGTTGAAAAAGAGACGATCACCCGGCCGGAGCATCTCGCCGCGCTCTTCGCGCTGAATTTGCGCCCGCAGAAAATGGAGCTGCTTCTCGAGAACAACTGCATTCTTTGCCACAGCGATTCCGCCAATCATTCTGCTGACACCCTCTTTTCGCTGACGCCGGGCGCGGAGGCCCCGTCGTCTCATATGAATCTGAAAGAGATCGTCGAGGATGTTCATTTTAAGCGCGGAATTTCGTGCGCCGGTTGTCACGGAGGTGATCCGACGGCCGATCTCGGGCACGATCACGTGAAGGAATGGCCGGAGAAAGATCGGGCCAAGAATCGGGCGTGGGTGGTGCAATTCTGCGCGCGCTGCCACTCCGATCCGGCCAAGATGCACGAATTCAATCCCGCGCTGCCGACGGATCAGCTCGCCAAATTCAAGGACAGCCCACACGGCCATCGTCTGCTCGATCAGCATGACGATCGGGCGCCTTCCTGCGTCAGTTGTCACGGCGT
>Ga0222622_10000962_pt1 | contig 11484 bp, 19 predicted proteins | sample PLM2_5_b1metaG_FD_177335 | JGI IMG/M metagenome (GOLD analysis project Ga0222622, IMG submission 177335) | Groundwater sediment microbial communities from an aquifer in East River, Colorado, USA - PLM2_5_b1 | ecosystem: Environmental > Terrestrial > Soil > Riparian zone | place: USA: East... | reverse complement strand
CTCGGGACATCGGTCATTGTGTCGCTCCATCCATCGCGGGAGGCTGTGCGGCCCCGGCCTGAACCTTCGAGAACAGCCGATCGAACCCGGCCATCTGGTCCTCGGTCAGCGGCGGCCGGTCGTAGAACTCGCGGCCCTCATCGGGTGTCAGCGTCCGGGAGTCGATCTGCGTCTTCATCACCAGCGCCTGCGTCTGCGGGTCCATCCGCAGCAGGGCGCCCGTGTTCAGCTTCACGAACCGCGGCTGCGGCAGCAGGGTGCTCAGCGCCAGTTCGCGCCGCACGATCGCCGGACCCAGGTGCATGATCAGGAACTGCAGGTTCCGCTGGGTGACGTTGGCGTAGGTGATGTTCCCCGACTGGACGGCGGCATCGATCAGATCGCCGGGGCAGTCGAAGAACCGGGCCACGTCGCCGATGCCGTACTTCTGCGCCTCCAGCCAGTCCGCGCCCACCGACTCGGCCTGGATCGGGGTGTACTCCCAGTCCTTGCCCGTGGTGAACACGTCCCGGGCCTCGACGGACGCCTTGAAGCGGGACTTCATCTCCAGAGCGACCTTGGCGTCGATCGTCTCCTCGGTGTTGCGCAGCATCGCCTTCGGGATCCCACCCGAGCCGTACCAGTCGACCGCGAACTGCTGCGCGCTCTGGTACTGCCCGATCGACCACGCCGCGTAGGCGACCGGTGAGAGGCCGACTGGCAGGCCCGAGATCGTGTACTGCTTCTCGTGCCAGACCTGCTCCTCCGGGTACTCCACACCCTGGATGCGGTACGTCAGCACGCCGTCCCGCTCACGCACCGAGCAGCCGGAGATCGACTGCAGCTCGATCCGCGACGGCAGCCTCGCCGCGTTGCGCTCCGTGATCAGCCCGAAACTGTTGCCCGAACGGTCCAGGTCGACCTGAGAGGAGTACATCCACTCGGCCATGCCGACCCGGTTGCCGCCCGGGGAGATCAGCACCGGTGGCTTCGGCATCTCCACCTGGATCCCACCCACCCGGCGGAACACATCCACCGGCAGCGTCGAAACCAGGTTCGCCCGCAACCGCAGGCATGCCCACACCGCCGAATGGCGCATCGCCGAATCCGGCGACACGTGCACCGAACCAGTGCTCGACGGCGCCGATCGGTACGGGATCAGGTCCTGTGCGCCGGAGATCCCGAAGAACCGGGCCTGGCGCCCGAAGAGACTCACTGGCCCCCCGGCTTCGGATCACGAGGTGGGCGGGTCTGCCAGTCGGCGAACGCCGAGCCGGCCAGCACCACCACGCCGGCCACGGCGAGCGAGGCCCAGCCGATGAACTGGTATGCGAACGCACCCGCGCCTGCGGCCAGGAGCAGCAGCCCCAGCACGTCCAGGAGGTTCGTCGCCATGTCGCGCACGGACCGCACCCCCGATCTCAGTGGAAGGAATCGAGGAGGTTGTACGACTTCTTCGCCACCGTCAGGCCCCACCGGGCTTGGACCAGCGCCACGACCGGGGCCACGTCCACACCGGCCCCCGCCGACTTGCGCCGGCCGAACGCCCAGTTGCCGTCACCCAGGTCCCGGCGCACCGCGCCCTCGATCGCCACATCCACCAGGGCCGAACCGCGATGCCAGACGGTGTGCTCGGTCAGGGCGTCCTGCAGGCCCGCACACGACGCGCCGACCTCGCCTGCGGTCATCAGCACCGGGTCGAACCCCGCCTTGCGCAGCGGGTCGACGAGCATCCCCGCCGGGGACGTCGGGTCGATGATGATTGCCGGGTGCAGGCTCTTGCCCCGCTTCACCTTGTGCAGCGTGTGCGATCCCGCGAGTTCGAGGATCCGAGCCAGTGCGCCGTCCACACCCGGCAGGTACTCGATCAGGCCCACGTGCGCGCCGCCGTCCTCGCGCCAGCCGGCCACACCGATCGCCGTCGACTTCCTGGACAGCGGAATCTCCACCGAGATGACGATCGGGGCCTCGGCGACGATCGCCGAGTTCGGATCGATCTGGTTACGCCAGTCGGCGACAGTGATCGGCGGGTTACCGGCACCGTCCGGCTCCTCCTGCCACCCCAGGAACTCCCTGCCGTACTCCAGCGGAGTCATCCCTGCCCGCATCGACCGGAGGAAGTCCATCGACACGAGCCGGTCGATCAGTGGGTTGCACGTGCGCAGCAGATCCTCATCATCCAGCGCGCAACCGACGGAGCCGAGCTCATGCGAACACAGCGGCGACGCGCAGCCCGGATGCTCCCACCCGCCGGCCGCCCACCACCCGACGTAGGTGAGCGTCGGATCCCCGGTGACCGCCCGCCGGCGCAACGCCCGCAGCACGTCGCTCTTCTTGCCGGCCGCGCTCGACGCCCGGTACGCCCGAGCGTTCCCGTGTAGCGACCGGGTGGCCAGCACCGGCGCCTGAGCACCCACCTGCGCGGCCGTCATGAACAGGAATTCGTCATCGATGATCGTGTTGCCGGACATTCCGCGGCCCCGGCCGGGAGAACGCACCTTGAATCCGATGTGCGCGTGGTTGACGAAGCTGACGCCCTCGGAGCCGTTCTCGTAACTGATCTTCCGCACCCGCCGGCGCAGCCAGTCGCACGAGTTGATCAGGCCCGCCTCATCGTCCGGATCCTCACCGCACAGATCCGCGAACTGCTTCAGCGACGTCTCCGCAAGGTGCGCGGTCCAGGTGATGTCGTCCGGATCCGTCAGCGCCGTCCACAACGCGATCGGCAGCATGATCCCGCCGGACTTCCCGACCGTTTGGCGGGGGCCCTCTATCCCGGCCTCGATCGACAGAAATCGGCCCCGCCGGTCATGCGCCATCAGCACGTCGACCGCGGCCAATTGCTCCGGGACCATCGGCCGGCCGATCCGCTCCGCGATCTCCGCGACGTCGTCCCCGTAACTGCCGGCACGACCGGGCGGCTCATGGAGGCACGCCGGCGCGCACCGCACGCCGTCCAGGGTCGGCGCGCTCATGCCGTCCGCGACGCCCGCCGCGCGGCGATCTCGTCCACGAAATCAGGCTCCGGCGGAACTCCGTCAAGCGCGGCCACCATCGCCGCCTCCAGTTGCCTGATCAGGCTCGACACCTGAGAGCCAGTCGCCGTATCGCACTCGCGGGCGATCCGCGCCGCCGCGGCGCCGCGCCACGTCTCGAGCCGATCCGCGCGTGCCAGTTCGTTCCGGACCGCCGACTCCAGCTCACCGCCGCCCGGCAACTCATCACCGGGTGGGCGCTCGCCCCGGATCGCGCCCGCCTTGAGCCGCGGCGGCCGGCACTCCTCACAGAACTCCCGCCGCGATTGGGCCGACACCTTGAATCGCCTGCCGCAGCCCTTCCGCGTCTTCGGGCACATCCTCGTCACGGTGGCCATCCCAGATCACCCCCAGGGCGCCCCCACCGTGACGCGACAGTGCAGCACGACGTGCGGGGAGAGACAGCCGGTCGCAATGGCGGGGTCGGGGGAGGCTTGATCTTAAAAACCGACCATGCCTCTGACCTGCAACGATGCAGTCACCATGCGCGCGATGTGTCGAGCCCGACCCTCATCGTCTTGAGAGCGGTTCTCACCTGGCCACGCTTGCGGTTGCCCGCACTTGCGCCCGCACTGCGGTTGCACCTGCTGTGTTCGGGCCTGGTGTCGCCGATTGTCCATGTCGTGCGGGTATCCCGGTCTCTCGACACGATGTGCCCCACGTCCAAGCTGTCCGGCCCGCGGCGGCCCTGGTAGCGGATGGGCAGGCCGGGCAGCAGGCACCGAGCGGCCTGACAATAGGGCGACTTCTGCTGCTGCCAGTAGAGGACGATGGCCCGCCATGATGCGGACTGGAGTCTTGGATCCGTCCCCTTGTTTGCTCGCCGAACCACGCCTAAGCCGCCTTGGTCCGCTTGTTCTGGTTCTGCTCGGAGGCCGTCGCCCATCGCAGGTTTCCCGGTTCGTAGTTCCCGTCATTGTCGATGCGATCCAGGGTGCGGCCTTGTGGGCGAGGCCCGAGTGTCGTGACGACATAGACGATGAACTGCGTTGGATCGGCGCACCAGGCCGAATGCACCCCGATCCCGCGAGCGCCATAATTCCGGTAGCTGCGCGACTGTGGGTTGGTGCATCGGCGGATGATCCCGGTCCAGGTTGGGTACAGCGGGTGGTCGCTGAGCCCGTGGGTGGTGAGAATCTCACCAAGGTGTGCGGCCTTCTGGGCGGCCAGTTTCCGTTGGTAGCAGCCGCAGGAGATGGCCTGACCTCGCGTAAGGGTGCCCCACCGGGTCAGATGTTGATTGCCGCAGATGCACCGGCAGAGCGCAGCGCGATGGCCCGCCCAACCCTTGCTGGCCTGGCTCGGCAATGGCGGCAGATGCAGGCCAGGGTCAAGCACCGTCAGCCAGCCGAACTGCTGGCCTGCGCTGACAAGGTTGTGCGGCTTAATGTTTCCCATGTCGACCTCTAGTCAGGTTGGCCAAGCCCGGGCCTGTTCACGCAGGTGCCGGGATTCTTCGCGGGCAGAATGCCCATGCGAGAGGAATGCGAAAGGCCCCAGATCCGAAGATCGGGGGCCTTGGATGCGCTCCGGTTCTGTTACCCGGGCAGCGCTGTTGTGGGGTGATCGTCTCACAGCGTGTGACCAGCAACAACAACCTGATCGACAGCAGCCCACAGCGCCTCCTGCCAGGCCACCTCGGCCTTGGTCCTGCGCTGCACCTGCAGGTCGTAGACGTCCTTGGCGTGGAACGTCAGCTCGGGTCGCCCAAGGCCGAGGTGCGCGCCTGGCCTGATCGGTGTGATGCGCCCTTTCTGCACCAGTGTGCGCAGCCCGCTCGTGGTGATCCCGAGCGCCTCGGCTGCTTCGGTGCTGGTGAGCGTCACCCCACCAATGGTGCCAGCTAGCTAGACTTCAGCTCGTCCCGTACGTGATATCGGTATGCGGTTGACCAGACGTAGGCCCCGCCGACCCGGTCACCGCCGCACCGGCACCGGTCGGGCTGGGCACGTCCCGGAACCGGACCTCGTCGGCGCTCATGCACCGGTGGCCGTAGGTTCGCCCTGGACCACCGAGTAAGGGCCGCGCACGGTGGCAGTCAGATCCGCAGCGGCGTCAAGGGCACGAGTGACGCGCTCGGCGGGTGCCAGATCCGTCACCGCACTCATCGCGTGCAGGGCACCGAGGGCGACCATGTACCCGATCTGATAGTCGCTGCCGATCTCGTATAACCGCCCGGCGACACCGACAAGGAATGTCCCACCCACCTCGCCGCCGTCCTTCGTCGTGGCGAACCCGCCCTCCTTCAGCGTTGAGCGAACGGCGTCGATGAACGTCGTGGCCATGAACCGGTCGACATCCCATGTGTCCGGCGCGCCGATGGTCAGCGAGTACCTCAGCAACTGGCCCATTCGGAACGAGCTCGTGAACCCGAGCACGTACGGGCCGAGGATGAACACCTTCGTGTCCGATCGGACCTGCATCGTCCAGCCGTTCGATCCGGCTGAGTCGCCGCCCATCGTCACCTGCTGGCCGTCGGTGACGGCCACGATGCACGTCATGTGCTCACTCTCCGGAGTTTGGTGGAGGACCCGCACCGGCAGGTCTCGCTGATCTCGGGCAGGGCATCACTCACCAGGCCTCCTCGTCGCTCTCCTCGACGAGCCTGACTCCCGGTCGACTGATTCGCGCAACGGGTACCACGGTTTCGGCGTGCAACAGGAAGCATCGCGGGCAGGCGAAGGGGATGACGTCCGTGCCGTCCGGCAGGCGCATCACCTGATTCCACAGGTCGTTGTCTGCGAACCACACTGCATAGGGCTGGTGGCACCAACAGCAGCTCAGCTCTCTGCATTGATGGTCTTCTGCGTGGGGTCCGCGCTCGCTCACGCGCTCGGCTGGAGGCTCGAATCGGTGCATGGGGATGTTGCGTCCCTGCTGGTTCTGGATCGTGTGCGCTGCGGCGGGCCAACCACAGCCCGGACGAGCACAGATGCCAGGCGGGTAGGTGTCGAACATGCTCATGCAGTCTGTCCTTCCTGGTCGCTGAACCGGTGGGCGAGCACCTTCATGAGGGCCTTCCAGTGGAGTTCGTCGTAGTTGGCCCCACACCGCCAACAACGTCTGACGTCACCGAAGTCGTAGACGGTGCCCACCGAACCGCACCGGCAGGGGATGTGCTTCAGCTTGGACGGCGCCTCCCGCCACGGCGCGAGCGCATGAGCCCTCGAGGCCAGCCCGTCAGCCTCCTCAACCAGCGTGGCCACGGCCTCGTCGGCGGCGTCCCCGATGCCCTGCCCGGCCCGCAACGGCTCGATGTGGGCCAGGAGCCACCGGGCGGTGCGCTGGACGGCGAGGCGCTGCGTGGGGGCCGCTGGTGGGCCGTGGCGACCGAGCCTCTCGGCCAGGTCGGCGACGACGGCTGCCAGGTAGTCGTGGATGTCCTGCCGCAGCACGATCACCGCGCTGAGTTTCTCGGCTTCGGCGTCGTCGATGTCGCCTGAGTCGCGGTTTCCACCGGACCAGCCGGCCAGGCTGGGGTAGGCCAGCTGGATGTGGTCGTAGCACCAGGGCAGGCCGTGGATGATCCGGCCGGGTGTGCCGAGGCCTTCTCTGGCGCCGTAGTGATCAGCAAGCCTCACCCCATGCTCCGAGCAGAGGAGGCCGTGGGTGGCGGTGCGTTCGCAGCGGACGGCGCAGATGTCGGCGGTCACCGGATCAGCCTCCGGATCATCCACGCCGTGATCCGGTGGCCCTCGCCGCGAGCCTGCTCCGCCGCGCGGCGGTAGGTGACACGGCGTTCGGCCCGGTCGAGGACCTCCTCGTCGAAGGGCAGTTCGAAGCCCTCGTCGAGCTGGCCGAGCATTTCGTCGGTGAGTGCGTCGAGGTCCCGCTTCAGGGCCGCCCTGTACGGGTGTTCGCCGTCGCCCGTCACGGGCCCTCCATCCGGTCGAGATCGCGCCGGGTCGGGTGGAGCTCGGGCGGTTCCGGCTCGCGGGGTGTGCTCTCGCACCGGGCGAACCCGCAGCTGCACCACCGGCGCAACGGGCACGGGTCGCTCACCGTTTCGCCTCCGCTGCCATCGTTTCGAGCTTCGCCATGACGGTTTCGGAGAGGTCGAGGTCACCGGCGGCGAGCGCCCAGATCCATTGTTCGACCAGGTTGGGGAACTGTTCGGGCGCCTTGTAGACCCAGTCCGGGCCGTAGACGGCGGTGAAGTATCGGTTGGCCTGCCTGCTGATCGAGGGGCCTTCGCCCGGTGCGTTGATGCTCATGAGGTCTCCAGATAGCGCCACTCGATGCGGGTGAGTTCGACGTCGGCGGGGCAGCGCATTTCGTGGGTGAAGAAGTCGGCGAACCACGCGGCGTCGCGACCCGGGAAGCCCTCGCGGACGACGTCGTAATCGTCGATGGCATTCAGCCGCTCCCGGCGGATGCCGACGATCTCGACCTCTGCCAGGCGGATCAGCGGCTCGCCTGACCGACGGCCCATCACTTTCCGGCACAGGGTGAGGTGGTCGCCGGGCTTGAGTATTCGGCGACCGTTCTTGTCCTCCCACCATCCGAGGCGGCGGGTCACGGTCTTCCGGCGCTCGACCACAGCCTGTTCGGTCAGGGCCACGGACATCAACCGGCTCATGAGCTGGTCACGACCAGCCGGTGCCCAAGGTCCCGCACCATGCCCAGGGCCTTGGACGGCTTACGCTGGCGGGGTTTACGGCGCTTCCACGCGTGGTAGGCCAGCCAGGCGGCGAACGCGCCCTCGGTGACGAAGGTCAGCTGCTTGTCCGTGGCCAGCAGGTCGACGACGGCCCAGAACCAGACGAAGGCCGCCCAGGACGCCATCCAGCGTGCGGGGATCGGGTCCAGCCGATCGGCCAGCCACCAGCCCAGCCAGGTGACAGCGACGATCACAGCGCCGGTCAGGTCATGGCTCATGCGCCCATCACCGCGTCGTAGATCGCCTTGGCCCACAGAACATCGCCCATCGCGGTGTGCCGGTCGAACTCGTCCGGCTCGACGCCGACGGCGCGCGAGACGAGGTTGGAGTCGTACGGGAGGGCCAGCGCCTCCTCGATCTGCCCGGGCCGGTAGGCGCCGAACTTCCGCTTGGCGCGCAGGTAGCCGACCGCGAGGATCTCGACGTCGATCAGGTGGTAGTGCCACGGGTCGGGCTCGTCGAACCCGGCCAGGCGGCGCATCACGCCGAGGCGCTCGGCGTCGAAGGACGGCACCGCGCCGACCATGTGAGCCCGACCCCGGAAGATGTCCCGCAAGCGGGTGGCGGCGACCGCACGGACTACCGCCCGCTCAGGGTTGTACCTCGCCCGGTAGTCGGCAGCGAACTTGCTTGCCAGGTATTCGTCTCCGGGCGGCGCGTTGTCGACGAGGAAGTGCAGCGCCTCGGCGGGCTGGCCGAGTTCGCAGCGCAGTGCGGCCACCTCCCACACGTGATCGGTGAGCGGGTTGAGTCCGGTGGTCTCGGTGTCGAGGAACACGACGGCGGTCATGAGGTGCCTTCCAGTGCGGCGCGGATGATGCTGATGGCTTCGCCGTCGTCCTGCTGGCCGGCGTCCAGGGCGTCGAGCGCCTTCTTGGCGAGCTCGGCCAGGGCGACGTTCTGGGCCTTGAGGCGTGCGTTGTCGGCGGCGAGTCCGTCGATGCTGTCGACCAGCTCGCGGCGGACGCGGTGACGGTTGGCGAGCTCGGCGGCGTCGGCGTGCAGCATCGCCGCCTGATGCTCGATCGCGTCCTCGGCGATCCCGATGTACTCGATCAGTTCGCGGCGGGCGGCGTGACCGAAATGGGTTGGGCTGAGGGCGAAAACCTTCAGCATCGCGGCCAGGTGGGCGCGGTTCGGGGGCAGGTCGGCGGCGGTCATGACGGGCTCCAGAACTCATCGAGGACGGCCAGAGTCGCGACCGCACCGGCCGCGAGGACCGGCAGCGGGTCAGCGCCCTGCCCGACAGCTAGGGCGAGGACCTTCGCCAGCAGCGTGATCGTGATCTTCTCGACCAGCTCCGAAGGGATGCCCGGAAGGTCCTCGCCGAGCTCGGCGCGCATGTCGAACGCCATCCGGCGTGCCTGGCGGAAGATCGCCCCGTCCTCGCGGCGCATCCGGGTGATGTTCTCGACGGCATTGGCTCGGGCGCTGTCGTAGTCCCACGTTTCGGAGACATCGACTCCGAGAGCGCGAACGGCGTCGAGGGGATCGGGGCGGGCGGTCATGAGGCACCCACGGCTTGAAGATGCGACCGGCACGCGACGCATCGGCTGGCAGACGGCTGCCCGAATTCGTCCGGCAGCCACCCCCGAACGCACCGATCGCAGCCCGGCAATGCCGGAATCGAGGCACGTTTCGCGGCGGTGCGCAGCCAGCCGAGCAGTGCGCCGCCGGGATTCCGCAGGTCGGTGTCGCCGTTGTGGATCAACCAGGCCCTGAGCTCGGTTTCGAGATCGACACCGGACCCGGCGGTTTCGGCCCACAGTTGCCACAGATCGGCTCGGCTGTCGTCCGTCGTCGCTTTTCGCGCGTCACCAAACAGACGACGACAGACCAGGTCTTGGAGGGGTTTGTTCTTAAGGTCGGGTCGGGTCGGGTCGGGGGGACCGTGACTACCGGCGAAGTCACGGCGTGACATCTGATCGTCATCGCTGGTCAGCGAGTTATCCACAGACATATCAACACTCTGCAAACTCACGTCGTTCTGTCGGGATTTTGTCGCCGTCTGTTCAGATTCTGTCGGGATTCTGTCGGGACCCGGTTGGCCGTCACGCCGTGAGTCACGCCGTGACTGCACCCGTGACGCTTCCTCCTGAGCCTTCTTCTCGGCGGCCTTCTCGCGGGCCCGACGCTGGCGCTCGGCGGCGGCTTCACGGTCGGCCAGGACCGACTCCTTGGTGGGCTGGCGGCCGGGCTGGTTCCATTCGTGGAACGCCCATCCGTTGCCGGGTCGCTCGATCCACAGACCGGCCTTGACGAGAGCCTCCGCGTCCCGTGGCTTTCCGCCCAGCGACGGCAAGACATGACGGGGAATCCGCCCATCGGTGAGGTTCGCGGCCGACCACGACCCGGCAGTGACCCACAGGCCCCGGGCGGAGGCTGGGGTGGCAAGCCACTTCGGGTGACCCCACAGCCCGTCGTCCACCTTGAACCACGTCATGGGGCCGTCACCTCTTTCATGGATTGGAAGGTTCGGCGAACCCTGCCCTACTTGCAAGCGTCCGTCCAGTTGCCCTGTGGGCCACAGTTTTTCGGGTTGAAGCAGGTGCTTTAGCAATGCTCCAGCACTTTCTGAAGCACCCGCTATAGCACCTGCTGTAGCACTTGCTTCGGTTTTGCTTGAGCACTTGCTTCGGTTTTGCTTCAGCAGTTCGCGAGCGGTGTTCGTCATCTGCGGTCCGCCGCCTTCAGCGAGCGAATCAGGTCCGCTCTGCGGGCGCGCCTGAGGAGGTAGTCCAGCTGCCCGGCCGTCCGTCCGAATCGATCGAGAGCCTGCCGCCATCCGCCGCCCTGGCTGAGCATCCACTCGGCGTCCTCCACGAGATCCGCCAGCTGCTCGGCGGTGAGGCGCGCCGGGCGCGGCCCAAGGCGGCGGACGGCCTGAGGGGTGTCGAGCAGCAGCTCGTCGGCGGCGGCGATCATCGCAACGCCCGGCATTCAGCGATGCACGGCGCGCAGGTGCCGCACATCTCGCAATCGCCACGGGCGAGGTCGATCGGGTTGTCCGGGTCGGCACACCCATCACAGCCGAGGCAGGTGCCGCACATCTCGCAGCCGATGTCAGCCGGGACGTGCCCCGGTCGGCTCGCAGCGATTGCCGCCCGCTCGTCCAGGTACCGCCACTCGATCCGGGTCACTTCAGTGTCGGGCGCGCACCGCATCTCGTGGGTGAAGAAGTCGACGAACCATCGAGCGTCCGCAGGGTGGAGTTCCGTCGTTAGGCCGAAGCCCTCTCGGCGGACGTCGGCCGGGGTGATCGCGTCGAGTTGTTCTCTGCGGATGTCGACGATCTCGACCTCAGCGAGCCGGACCAGTGGCTCACCGGGCTTGCGGCCCATCACTTTCCGGCACAGGGTGAGGTGGTCGCCGGGCTTGAGTATTCGGCGACCGTTCTTGGTCTCCCACCATCCGAGGCGGCGAGTTACGGTCTTCCGGCGTTCCACGACGGCCTGTTCGGTCAGGGCCACGGACATGAGCCTGCTCATCCGCCCACCTCGAACAGCGGTTCCATCCCAGCCGTTGCCGGGTCCTGCCGTCGTCGGCAGATCGGGCCGTCGGGGGTCGGGTCGAGTTCGGGGATCGGGGTTTCCTGGTCGCCCATGCTGACCACGGCCAGCGTGTGGCAGTTCCCGCCCGGCCCGAATTCTTCCCGGTCATGGTCGGTGCCGGAGTGCGCGCAGCCTTTGATGCAGTTGTGGGCCTCGATGATCTCGATGAGGTCGGAGGAGTATTCACTGCCGTAGTCGCCTCGGCCGGGCACCCAGCCCTCCGGGCCCACCTCAACAACGCTCACGATGCCCTCCTGAG
>Ga0222622_10000961_pt1 | contig 11491 bp, 11 predicted proteins | sample PLM2_5_b1metaG_FD_177335 | JGI IMG/M metagenome (GOLD analysis project Ga0222622, IMG submission 177335) | Groundwater sediment microbial communities from an aquifer in East River, Colorado, USA - PLM2_5_b1 | ecosystem: Environmental > Terrestrial > Soil > Riparian zone | place: USA: East... | reverse complement strand
CCAACCGGGCTTAGACAAAACTTAATCCGCAGGCGACGGTGGCAAACAAGCTCGATCACCGGGGAGAGCACGAAGGAAACCGTTAAAACCATTGCGTGCGGGAACGTCGGGTGATTCCGGGGTACTCGTTGTTACTCGTGTGCGTTCTACCAATACCAAGTGCACACGAGGCCGCGGGTGCAACGGGCACCCGGCGTTCCCCACGCCCTCTAAGGGCGAGAGATTTATCAATGACTCGGGCGCATCGCGCCGCGAGGGCGTAAATGTGTATCTGAAAATGGAACGCCGTCATTCCGGGGCGATGCGAAGCATCGAACCCGGAATCTCGAGATTCCGGGTCTGGTCCTGCGGACCATCCCGGAATGACGGCGTCTAAAGCGTCGTGGCTGTTAGAAAATTGAATCGGAAATTGGAGCGCACCGAGCATCCGCGATTCCGGTCACCTCGCCGCGCTTACGGGGAGAGGTCGAAGCCGAAGGCTTCGGGTGAGGAGGGCTATCCGCGAGTCCGAGCGCGTGGAGAGTCCGCCTCACCCCAACCCTCTAAGAGCAAGCTTCGCCTATGCAACCGAGAGGATAGATGCGCGCGCCGGCGTGGTTAACCGGCAGTAGCGGTTGAGTCGAGAATCTCAGCAATCTTGCGGCCGAGTCCTTAAAATTTGAAGCGTATTAACATCATTTCGAACGCAAGGGCTTTGGAACACGCGATGAAAAATCTCAGTCTGATCCCGGTTGCCGGACAACGGGCCCGCACAGTGCCGACATCCGATTTCTTCGGCGGGGCGGGTGATAGCTTTCCCTGGCTCGCCGGCGCCATGCTGGCATTCGAATCCTGCGAAGTCATCCGTCTGCGGCTGGCAAAGCTTGCCATCGGCGGCGATGGCTCGGATCGCGAAGCCTGTCTCATGGTGGACGAGAAAATCAACGCGATGTTTGAAGCCGGTGCGAGTCTGATGGCAGGCGCGACGGCTGCAACGGTCATCGGCCGCTATCGCGAGCATGTCGCGGCCAACGCAAAGCGCCTTTCGGCGGTTTAACTGAGGACAATCCACGCCGGTGCATGGTCGCTGGCGCCTTCCTCGGCCCGTTCCTTGGCGTCGACGCCTGCCCTGACCAGGCGTGGCGCGAGCACCGGGCTCAGCAGCAGATGATCGAGCCTCAATCCCGCGTCACGCGGCCAGCGGTTTCGCTTGTAGTCCCAGAACGTGAACATCGGCTTCGACGGATGGCGTTCGCGGATCGCATCAAGCCAGCCTTGCGCCACCAGGGATTTGAAGGCGGCGCGGCTCTTCGGCTGGATCAGCGCATCCTTGTCCCATGATCTGGTCGGATAAATATCGAGCTCCGTGGGTGCGACGTTGTAGTCGCCTGCCAGCACGACCGGGATGTCCTGCTTGATGAATTTCGCGGCGTGCGACTTGAGCCGCCTGAACCATTCGAGCTTGTAGTCGAATTTCGGCCCGGGCTGCGGATTGCCGTTCGGAAGGTAGATGCTGGTGACGATGATGCCGCGGACGGCGGCTTCGATATAGCGCGCCTCCTTGTCGTCGGGGTCGCCGGGCAGCTCGGTCCTGATCAGCACCGGATCGGCCTTTCGCGCCAGGATGGCGACGCCGTTCCAGGTCCTTTGTCCGCGCCAGACCGCGCCGTAGCCGGCCTTATTGATGGCATCAATCGGAAAATCCGCGTCGGTGGATTTCAATTCCTGCAGGGAAACGACGTCCGGTTTCGCGGCGTGCAACCATCGCAGCAGGTTCGGCAGGCGCCGGTTGATGTTGTTGATGTTGAACGTTGCGACCTTCACGTCTGACAGCAGATGTCAGACGGGCGTCGCAGATGCGGGCTGGGCCGTCGCAGCCCCGCCCTTATGGATCCGCGCATAGCGCGGACCGAGGCTGGTGAGAACTTCGTAGCCGATGGTGCCGAAATGGTGCGCAAGCTCGTCGACCGTGATGCCTTCGCCAATCAGGGTCACCATGTGACCGCGCCGCGCGGCATTATGGGGGAGGTCGGTGATATCGATCGCCATCAGGTCCATCGAGATGCGGCCCGCCACCGGGCAGCGTTTGCCCGCGACCATCACCTCGGCGCCGCGGGTGCCGTCGTTACTGCCGCCGGCGCGGAAATATCCGTCGGCATAACCGGCCGAGACGATCGCGAGCCGGGTCGGCCGCCGCGCGGTCCAGGTCCCGCCATAGCCGACGCTTTCGCCGCGCTCGATATTGCGGATCTGCGCGATGCGGGCCTTCAATTCGACCACCGGCTGCATCGGATTGTCGGCTTCCGGCGTCGGATTGACGCCGTAGAGCGCCGCACCCGGCCGCACCATGTCGAACTGGAATGGCGCGCCGAGAAAAACGCCGGAGGAATTCGACAGCGACGCCGGCACCCCGGAAAAAAGACTGGCGATCTCGCGGAAGGTTGCGAGCTGTTTGGCGTTGAGCGGATGATGCAGGTTCTCGGCGCAGGCAAGATGGCTCATGACCAGCGTGATGCCGTGATCGCCGGAATTGATCCTGGGAATGATGCCCAGCGCGTCCGCAACCGTGAAGCCGAGCCGGTTCATGCCGGTGTCGATATGAATGGCGGCACCGCCGGCCCAGCCGGAACGCCGGCAAAACACATCCCATTCGGCAAGCTCATGGAGATCGCCGATCACGGGCCTGGCGTCGATTTTGGCCAACGCATCGCCGCTGTTCTGGAAGAAGCCGCTGAGCACGTAGATCGCGGCGGACGGGACGGCGGCGCGGGCGGCGCGCGCTTCATCCAGCGTGGCGACGAAAAACGTCTTGCAGCCGGCGCCGGCGAGCGCGCGGGCGACGGGACCGATCCCGCAGCCATAGGCATCCGCCTTGATCACGCCGGCGCATTCTGCCGGAACGGCGGTTTTCTCCAGCTTGCGCCAGTTGGCGACGATGGCGTCGAGATCGACGGTGAGCACGCCGGTAGCGGCCGCCTGGCTGGCTTCAGGCGACAACGCGGTGCTTGTCGGGATCGATTTCGGGTCGGAAACGATGTTCATGCCGCACTTTACGCGCGGGACGCGGGCGGTTCAACCGCGCAGCGGTACCAATCAAATCCGCTCCGGCAAATGGCTGTCGTGCGCCAGGTCGCCAAACCGCGTAAACTGGCCTTCAAACTGCAACTCGACCGTTCCGGTGGGCCCGTGGCGTTGCTTGCCGATGATGACTTCGGCCTTGCCGTGCACCAGCGACATGTCGAGCTGCCATTTTTCGTATTCGGGCGTGCCGACCCGCGGCTCCTTGTTGGCGAGGTAATATTCCTCGCGAAACACGAACATCACGACATCGGCGTCCTGTTCGATCGAGCCGGATTCACGCAGGTCGGACAGTTGCGGGCGCTTGTCGTCGCGGCTTTCGACCTGACGCGACAGCTGCGACAGCGCGATCACCGGAACGTTCAATTCCTTGGCCAGCGCCTTCAGGCTGGTGGTGATCTCGGTCACCTCCTGCACGCGGTTGTCGGAACGCTTGCCCGATCCCTGCAACAGCTGGATATAGTCGACCACGATCAGATCGAGGCCTTTCTGGCGCTTCAGCCGGCGGGCGCGCGCGGTGAGCTGCGAAATCGACAGGCCGCCGGTTTCGTCGACATAAAGCGGCAGCGACTGCAGTTCGATCGAGTAGTCGCGGATTTTCTCGAAGTCGGCTTCGGTAATGCCGCCGCGCCGGATCGAGCTCGACGAGATACTGGTCTGCTCGGCGAGAATACGGGTGGCGAGCTGTTCGGCCGACATTTCGCAGGAGAAGAAGCCGACGATGCCGCCGTTGACGGACTTCATGGTGCCGTCAGCCTGGACTTCGGCGCGATGGGCCTTGGCCACGTTGTAGGCGATGTTGGTGGCGAGCGCGGTCTTGCCCATGCCGGGACGCCCGGCGACGATGATCAGATCGGAAGATTGCAGGCCGCCCATCTTGGTGTCGAGGTCGCGCAAGCCGGTGGCGATGCCGGACAATTTGCCGTCGCGCTGAAACGCCTTTGCCGCCATATCGACGGCGACGGTGAGGGCCTGCGCGAAGCGCTGGAAGCCGCCGTCGTAGCGGCCGGACTCGGCCAGTTCGTACAGCCTGCGCTCGGCATCCTCGATCTGCGCGCGCGGCGCGAAATCCACCGGCGCGTCGAAGGCGACATTGACCATGTCCTCGCCGATCCGAATCAGATCGCGGCGCAGCGCCAGTTCATAGACGGTGCGTCCATAATCCTGCGCATTGATGATGGTGGTCGCTTCGGCGGCGAGGCGGGCGAGGTATTGGCCGACCGTCATGCCGCCGATGTCGGTATCGGCCGGAACGAAGGTCTTCAACGTGACCGGGGTCGCGACCTTACCCATCCGGATCAGGCTGCCGGCGGTCTCGTAGATCGTCTGATGGATCGGCTCGAAGAAGTGCCTCGGCTCCAGGAAATCCGAAACCCGGTAGAACGCGTCATTGTTGACCAGAATCGCGCCCAGCAGACTCTGTTCCGCCTCGATATTGTGCGGTGCGCTCCGATAGGCCGGAGTTCCCGCGTCGGGAGCGAGCTTGAGCACGTTCGAATCAAAGGGGGCCATGGTTCTCCACTGTTCTCGGGACTTTGTCGGATACGGGGCGGGGGCGGCGATAAAGCACCACTCCCGGGCACCGCGAAAGCGGCAGCGCGCCTTATGCCCGATTCACACATTGCGATGTGTGAATCCTGAGCAGTCCGCTCATTGCCGCTTGACGGGATTCCGAAGACCTCGGGCGAGGCGATTCCTTCGCCGAATGGAACTTGAGAAAATTCTGGCGCAGGCTGAACCTTTTCGCCGCATGGAATACCCATCCCCTGGGCCGACGAATCCTGCGAGCCGCGATCTCAGCGCTGAATCAAATCAGGATGAGATAGATCAAGGCGATCAGGGCTGCCCCGACGCCGGTGGCGATCAGGGCATAGTCGGTGCCGATGTCGCGATGCGGATCGAACGATGATGGGTACGTCTTCTGGGCCATTCCGGTGGTTTAGGACAGCCCGGCAGCGCCATTTGTGAAGTAGATCACATCTGACGGATTTTCTTAACGGCACGTTGGCCGGGAACGGGTTAGTGACGTCGGAGTTGTCAGCGGGACGGATTGGCAAGGACGGGCGATGGGCCAGCAACTTCAGTCATGGCGATCGGGAAACGGCCAAAATCTATGGCTGTCGAGGCTGATCGACGCCATGGAAAAGGTCTCCCGCCCGGAATACCGCGCGGTGCCTTGCGATCGATCGGTGTTGGCTGCCGTACGCGCGCAGCTTGCGCGTCCGGCGTCGCCATACGCTTACTGCGCCCCCCGATTCGGCCTGCGACATTAGATTTCGGATTAGCGGTTATTCGCCTGCAATTTGCAGCCGAGGTCGCTTGCCCAGCTCGAGCCCGCGCAGTTTCGCCTCCTCATGGGTGATGTAATCGCGCGTCATGGGCACCACGCCCTGGTGCTTGGCGAGCTGGATCTGGAAATTCATCAAGTCCTGCTTGCGAAATGCCATTTCCGACGACGCCAGGTAAAATTCCCACATCCGCGCGAATCGCTCGTCATAGAGCCGCACCGCTTCTTCCCGCCGCGCCATGAAGCGCTCGCGCCACGCCTTCAGCGTTTCCGCGTAGTGCAGCCGCAGGATTTCGATGTCGCACACCACCAGTCCAGCGCGCTCGATCGCGGGGACCACCTCGGAAAGCGCGGGGATGTAGCCGCCGGGGAAGATGTACTTCGTAATCCAGGGGCTGGTGACGTCGGGTCCGCCGAACCGGCCGATCGAATGCAGCAGCATGACGCCGTCGTCGGTCAGAAGCTCGGCACATCGCTTGAAATAGGTCTCGTAGAAGTCGACGCCGACATGTTCGAACATGCCCACCGACACGATGCGGTCGAACGGGCCGGAAATGTCGCGATAGTCCTCAAGGAAAAACTTCGCCGACGCCGCCAGGTTTTTCTCGGCCGCGCGGTCGTTTGACACCTGCAATTGCTCGGTCGATAGCGTGACGCCGGTAACATTGGCGCCGGTCATTTCGGCGAGGTACAGGCCAAGCCCACCCCAGCCGGACCCGATGTCGAGCACGCGGTCGCCGCGCCCGACCAACAGCTTGGCGGCGAGATGGCGCTTCTTGGCGAGTTGGGCATCGTCAAGGGTCAGGTCCGGTGTCTCGAAATAGGCGCAGCTATACTGCTTGTCGGCATCGAGGAAGAGGGAATAGAGCCGCCCGTCGAGATCGTAATGATGCGCGACGTTGTTTTTCGAGCGGCCGCGCGGATTGAACTGCTTGGCGTGTCTGGCCAGATAACGCAGCCACCACTGCAGCTTGGCCCAACGCGGCAATATTTCGGGCTGATCCATCAGGATCGCCAGCGCGTCGGCGATTGAGCCATTTTCGACGACGAAAGTGCCCTCCATATACACTTCGCCCAGCGCAAGTTCGGGGTTGAGAAGAACCCGGCGTTCGGCCTCAGGGGTCAGGAATCGCACGCAGACCGGCTCGCCGGTCCCGTCGCCGCAGCTGAACTTCACCCCACTCGCGGTCGTGAACGTCATCGCGCCGCGGCGGATGAACTGCTGCAGGAAATAACGCAACAAACCGTCCATCGAAACCACCAAACTGAGCGATCCCGTAAAGGCTGACGTAACGGCGTCACCCCTCGAGGACGCGGGACACAATAGTTAGTTCCCGAGCGCCTCGTAAAGAACATATGGGTGCAGGTGTCTGTGCGCTAGTGCACTGTTCACACAGCGGATATTCGAAAAGATCGCATTCACGCCCTTGCACCATATGTTCGCTTCCATTCGCGGTATAATCGGCTAAAAGGTGACCGCCGCCGCCATCGTCGAATCTTAGGGCGCTGGAAGTGATTTCGGCATCTGGAGAATTATGAATGTTGAGCCGAGCGCTCAGTTTAGCGACGGTGACGCTTCTGATCGGCTGTTTCGCAGCGATCCCGGTGCAGGCGCAAAATCTGGAAGCCGGCAAGAGCCCGTCCCAGATTTTCGCAGGCACTTGCTCGGCCTGCCACAAGAGTCCCCGGGGTCTTCTAAAGACCGTTCCGGCCGGATCCCTGCCGGGTTTCCTGCGCCAGCACTACACCACCAGCAGCGACATGGCCTCGCTGCTCAGCGCCTTTCTGACATCCAATGGGGCGGCCGATACGCGCTACGTCGGCACCCAGCCCAAGCAGGACAAGGATGCGAAGCCGGAGGCCAAGCCGGCCGGTCCGGCGGAGCAACTCGACCGGCACGGCCGCAGGCTGCGTCCCCCCGTGCCACCGCAAGATATACCCAAGCCCGAAACGCAGCCGCAACAGGCCGAGAGGCCGGATGACGGCGATGAGATTCCCCCGCAAGCCGAGCCCCGGCGTCAGGGCCGCAACGCCAAGCGGCTGGCGCGCCCGTCAGAGGCGCCCGACGCCGCCAAACCTGCTGTGGAAGGTCGGGCTCCTGCTCACGCAGCGAGTGAGCGCGGCCCCGAAGGCCGCAAATCGGCTGCCAAGCAGAGGTTGAGCAAGAGGGGCAAGCCGGGCCGCGAAGAGCTGCCTAAAACCGATGCAGGCAAGGCCGACGCTGCCAGGGATGAACCCCCAAAGCGCGAGCCTGTGCTGGATGACAGGCCCCAGAACGACACCAAATACGAGGGCAGACCCGACGGCGCGAACGCCCCGGGCGAGGGCAAGTCCGAGGCCGCCAAGACCGAGGCGCCGAAGCAGACCGGCAACGGCGACACCTCGGCACTGCGGCCCGATCCGGTCCCATCGGTCACACCAGCACCGCAGGCTTCCCCACCGGCGCCCACAGCGGTCTCCAGCGGGACGCCAGAGCCCACGGCGGGTGCGTCGGGACCCTCGCCGCAGCCTGCGCCGCCCCCGGCGGTGACGGCCCTGGTTCCGCCCCCGCCACCGGTTGCCCCGGCGGGACCGCCGGTACCGCCGATTTCCCAATAGGGTTTTGGCAAAGACGCGGTCTCAACCCATGGCTCGGCTTGACCCTTTCTGGAGTATTACTCTAGAGTAGTGATCTATAAGCCGATCCGGAGATGAACATGGTCGCTCGCGCCCGCCGGGATTTGCTGGCCGCCGGGCTGGCGGTGTTTGATCGTGACGGCTTTGAAGGCGCGACCGTCGCGGCGATTCGCACCCAGGCGCGGGCTTCGAACGGCAGCTTCTTCCATTTCTTCGGATCGAAGAAGGAACTGGCAGGCACCTTGTTTCTGGAAGTGCTGCAGCGCTATCACGCCGCAATGCTCGCGGCGATCGACACTTCCTTGAGCGCGCGGGAGGGCATCGGTTGTTTGATCGGCGCGCATCTCGACTGGGTGGTGAACAACCGGCGCGAAGCGCGCTACCTGTTCGAGATTTCGCGCAGCGAATGGACCGAAGATCTGCGGGACGCGCAGCGGGCGCAGAATTTGCGTCTCGCCGAAGGCATCAAGGCGTGGTGCGCGCCGCTGATCGCGCGCGGCGAACTGTTACCGATGACGCCGACGCTGTTCTTCAGCCAGATCATTGGTCCGGCGCAGATATTCTGTCGCGCGTGGCTGTCGGGCCGCGACCCTGCCGATCCGAGGCATCAGGCCGACATTCTGATCGCCTGCGCCATCCGCGCGCTGGTCGCGCCGGACGCCGCTCAGAAAACCGGAGCCATGTCATGACTGCTGATCTCGACGCGAATCTCGGCGCGAATCTCGACCTGGATCTCGATTTGGAGTTCGCGCCGATCGCAAAGCGAATCCGCGAGAGCGTCGGCCGGCAAGGCTTCATGATCCATGTCGGTGCGGAACTGTCAGAACTGGCGCGCGGGTCATGCACGCTGGCAGTCGATCGGCGGCCGGAGCTGTTGCAGCAGCATGGCTTGTTCCACGGCGGCGTCACCGCCTTCCTGGTGGACAATGCGACGACCATTGCCGCGGCGACGTCGCGCGGCCAGCCGGCGCTGACGGCAGAATACAAATTGAATTTGTTGTCGCCCGCAGCCGGCGATCGCCTGATCTGCCGCGCACGCGTGATCAAGCCGGGACGGCAGGTCGCGGTGGTCGCCGCAGATGTTTTTTGTCTGATGGACGGAGTTGAGAAACACACCGCAACCGCATTGGCGTCGATTGCGATGCTCACGGCCGAAGCATCAGCCAAAATCCCAAGCCCGGCTTAAGGGCCGGGCCTGGGCGGTTCAACTCGGCGCAAGAATGCGGCGTTACTTGTCGGTAGCTGTGTCTTCCTGCGGCTCCGCGTCGTCGCGACGGGCTTCCGGGTCGAAGAATTCGCCGGCGGCGGCGAGCGCTTCGGCGGCCGCGTCCTGATCTTCCTGACGGGTAGAGATGTCCTCGCCGCGGTTGATGCGTTCGGCCTCATCGGCACTTCGCGCAACCGTCACAGTGACGCCGACCTCGACTTCCGGATGCACGGCGATGGCGATCTTGTGCCTGCCGATGCTCTTGATCGGGGCGTCCAGCATGACCTGGCTGCGGGCGATGGTGACGCCATCGCTCTCGAACGAGGCGATGATGTCGCGAACGGTCACCGATCCGAACAACTGGCCGGTTTCGGAAGCCTGACGCAGCACCATCACGTTGCGGCCGTCGATTTTCTCCGCGACCTTGGTTGCCTCGCCCTTGGCCTGCAGGTTGCGAGCCTCCAACTCGGCCTTCATGCCGTCGAACTTGGCGCGATTGTCCGAGGTGGCGCGTAGCGCCTTGCCGCGCTTCAACAGAAAATTGCGGGCAAACCCGTCCTTGACGCGGACGACTTCGCCCATCTGGCCGAGTTTGGCGACGCGCTCCAGCAAAATGACTTCCATATTCGTTCTCCTTTGAGGTGATGAAGTTACAGGGTTGAGCTAAAGTGAGAGTTCAGGACGCGGGGATCGGCGGCGGCCTCCGCTGCAGGTAGCGCTGACGAAATCCGAAAATGGCGTCGGCAAGACCGAGAGCCATCATCGCCAGAATGGGCCAGCCGATCACCATCACGAGGACGTAGCTGCAGCACAGCCAGATCGCGCGGTTTTTCGACGCCAGCGTCAGCGTATGCAGCACCGCGAAGCCGGTGAAGGCGTAGGCCATCATCAAGGCTGCAGTGACAATCTGCCCCAGGATCGCAAGCAGCCCGCCGGCAAAACAGAAGGCGATGGCAACGCACAATGCGGCGAGCGTCATCGGCGGCAACGCTGCGCTTTTCAGGTCGGGCCAGGGCCGGTGCAATCGTGCCGATGTCGCGGTGATTTTCGCGGCGAGCCAGAGATTGAGCGTCAGTGTCAGCATGGTGAAGAGCGCGGCGGCAGCCGGCGCGATGCTCACCAGCGCATCGATCCTTTGCTCGATTTCGGCTGACGAAGCCGGGTCGCTCTGACCGATGATTCGCAGCAAGCCCCGCCGCAGCGTGCCGGTGATGGCGGCCGCGTCGGTGCCAAGCGTGAGCAGAGCTGCCATCGTGGTCAGTGCGGCAAAGCCGGTGACCCAAATCAGGATGCGGCCGACCGGATACCACTCCAGATCAGGCGCAACCGGCGACGCGCCGTTGCCTGACGAGTTGCCATTGGCCACGGGCCGCCCGAGCAGGGCGAGATGCCCAAGCCACCAGGCGGGCAGCGCGGCCGTGAGGACAAAGGCGATGCAATAGGGAAGGCCGAAGATCGCGCCGAGACCGGTGGCCGCACTGATGCCGCCGATGGTGGCGCTGAGCGGTCCCCATCCGAGCGCCGCCATCATCAGTGGCAAAGGCGCCAGATAAAACAGCAGCAACGAGATCAGCGCGCCCGACACGATCGAGGCGAACATCAGCGCCGACGCGCAGCCGGCCGCCATGGCAATGAGAACGATCGCGATCATCAGCTGTCCCGCTCCTTTCGAGCGGTTAGAGGTTTTTAAGAACCCCAACCATCGGCAACCGGACGACCCGGGAGCCTTATGAAGAATCTTCAATCCGCGGCGCGAACGCGGCGGATTGAAGAGTTTTTTAGCGAATGACGTAAGGCAGCAGACCGAGGAAACGCGAGCGCTTGATGGCGCGCGCGAGTTCACGCTGCTTCTTGGCGGAGACGGCGGTGATGCGGCTCGGCACGATCTTGCCGCGCTCGGACACGTAACGCATCAAAAGCTTGGAATCCTTGTAGTCGATCTTCGGCGCATTCGGACCCGTGAACGGGCAGGTCTTGCGACGGCGGAAAAACGGACGGCGTGCACCAGCTTCGGCCATGATTCTTACTCCTCAACCACTGCGTCAGCGTCTTCGCGCGGACGGCGTGGACCACGATCGCCGCGGTAGCCGCCACCATCACGGTCGCCCCGGAAGCCGCCCTCGCGGTCGCCACGGAAACCGCCGCCACGGTCGTCGCGATCGCGGTCGCGATCGGCCTTGCGCATCATCGCCGAGGGACCTTCCTCATGCTCCTCGACGCGAACGGTGAGATAGCGGATCACGTCTTCGCTGATCCGCTCCTGGCGCTCAACCTCGGCGATCGCCGCCGAGGGGCCATCGATGTTCAGCAGCACGAAATGTGCC
>Ga0222622_10000959_pt1 | contig 11497 bp, 13 predicted proteins | sample PLM2_5_b1metaG_FD_177335 | JGI IMG/M metagenome (GOLD analysis project Ga0222622, IMG submission 177335) | Groundwater sediment microbial communities from an aquifer in East River, Colorado, USA - PLM2_5_b1 | ecosystem: Environmental > Terrestrial > Soil > Riparian zone | place: USA: East... | reverse complement strand
TGTAGGACCGCTGCGGGCCTCGGTAAACATTCGGCGGGCTACAACGGATCAAACACCGCCGAACGTCGAAGCCGCTTTTGTCAGCGTCGTCGCAGCTCGTCATGCCCATGACTGCGCCAAGCCGCTGTAAGTCATTATCGGCGGATGTGAGGTTCTACGTAACCGTTCCCTCTGGCGTCTTCGACGCATGCATCGAAAGCGCCGAAGAAAGCTTCGGACTGCGCTAATACTTCGTGGCGCGAATTGCGACGTTGCCATCGCCAGCGAACCGCTTGGTTTTCCCTCGTGGGTATGAAGTGCCAGGTGTTTGGGATGATGTCGCTACGGTTAGCCGTAAAGTTCCGAGAACTTGCGGTAGCTTGTTCTGCCGGATCGCCACTCAATGCCAGGCAGACGTTCGACCATGTGATCGCCTAAATGCGACATTCGCCGATTGCTACTCAGGCTCATGTTGCCGACGCCCTGATTTGTCGACACCCCATACGTCCTGCGGCGCTTTTGCGTGGCGCCCTTGAACGCCCTGGTAGGGAGTTCTCACCTTTTGAGTGTCTTTGATCAGCACATAGAGTGCGGCAGCTATCGCAGTGGCGCCCAGCGCCAACAACATAATGACTGGAGCCGATACAAATTCGACCATGACTGTTTCCCGAATACGATGCACAGCTACGTATGCACACGAGATGCCAGGTGGCCAGTGATGTATGTAGACGACGATGAGCGGCCATTTGCCTCACATCAGCGGCCTCGGTTGGATTCATCTTGCGGCGATGTGCCGTTCAGGTGTTGAAACGCGCGCAGTCTGCGACGACGATTCATCACACATCGACGAAAAATGCGCGCCTGGCATTGGTTAATTGGTCTGCCATGCGTAATAAACAGCGTTGCGAGTTACGGTGTTAAAGATGGCGCGACGGTGGAGACCCTTTCTATTGAGTCGTGAACTGCGTCCCTTCGCGAACCACGTGCCGACGAACTAAATTCTGCCTCGTCAAAAATCGCTCTCTCGTAAAAAGAGGCTTACCAGTACGTATGCATGGACGCTTAAAACACATTGCGTTTGTCTGCACAGAGTGAAACCTATGCAGAACGTGGGGGCGGGGTGTATCGAACCACCGCGATATAGACAGCATCATTGATTGAACCAGTGATCGTTAGGGACCTATGCAATTACCAGAATCGTTTCAACCTGGCACCACATTCGCCGTATATCACCGTACGGTGCCGCTCTCGCGTGATCGCGATTCGTTCGTGATCACCGCATGGGACGTCTTAGGAGGCAGGCCCTTTTCAGGCGAGTTATACGATTTCGAGTGTGAACTCGTTTCGGAAGCGCAATTCCGTTGTCACGTACGCGCAGCGTTGTTCTTTCGACGTTACATACTCGAATGGACAAAACAGAATGCGGCTTTAAGTGCGGTTACCGACCAGGTGGCTCGCAGTAATGCCACGGCGCGAGACACGGAAAAATGATGGACCGAGAGTCGGTTATCGAACGCCTGCCTACACATCGGGACCTGCGCGGACTCGGAATGACGCAGCGGATGGCCGCTGCATTGACCTCGCTTGCTGGAATCGCGAAGCCCACCGACCATTTGCTGTATTGCGACGTGTTATGCGCGGTAAAGCTATCCTGTCCGTCTACCGTTATTCCGCGATACCACCCCTCAGGTGTTTGCGCGATGGCTGCCCTGAAGTTCGGACTTGCCAGATCACCTGGCGACACGGGCGGCTCTCGCGCGATGAAATGCCCAGTGCCATCGACGAGACTCGACATCCATGAGGCAGGAAGATGCTGCGCGTGGATCAGCTTCGCGAACCCGTCAGGTTCAATCACTGCGGTTAGAACATAGGCTACGGACCCATTGCGCAGAATGGGGATGCGAATCGGCACCACATAGGTGTTCTTCGTCCGCCCTAGATTGATGTTGCCGGCTACCGGCTGACCGTTAGCTACCGCCCGTCGCACGCTCTCGAGATCCGTGACGACCGGCAGTTCACTGCCGAGAGGACGATTGGTATTGAGCACTTGCTGACCGGACGGGAGCGTCATGTTAACGCTCTGCCAGTCGGGCTGCGATTTCACGACGCGCTGAGCTTCTTCGCGAAACGCAGGCAAGTCATCCACTTCCAGTCGCTTGGACGCTGCGAGCGCGGTCAGCGTTAACGCGTGGCCACGAACCTCAGCGTCCACGGCGGTCATGAACGCGCGGTTTCGATCGATGGCGCCGCGACGGAATGCGTCGCGCTCGTAGTTCACTAGCACGGCGCCCAACGTCAAACACAGGACGATCCGACAGTGAGCTTAACCAGTTTCGAGCGCAGTTTCATCGGTGCATCCCACTGAGCGAACGATGGAGCGAGCTATGTTACAAAACCTGTGACTGGGACGGAAGCTCCGTATGACAGCGGAATGTAACAGCCTGAAGAGCTATTGCTTTTTTAAGTCCATGCACGTCGCTACAAACTCGCCTTCGCCGCATCGTGCCATAACGGTTAGTATCGGTGCTAAAGATGGGCATTGTGCGAGCGAAAGAGTCAATGTGATTCGAACATCATGATGAGGTCTAACATCCAACCGGATGGGCGCGCGCCCGTTACACTTGCTTTCATGCGCGTCCGCGATCATGTATCGGCGTATTTCTTTCAGGTGGGTGATGCGAAGGTGGATGCACGCGCCGCCTTCGTTGCTGCTAACGGTCGCCTGCTCTATGGATGCGCCAAGCGATTGGCCGTCCGCACGTTTCCCACTCTGCGCGCCGCCAACGAATTCTTCAAGCTAATGGACGGGCGGTATGCAGGGCAAGAATTGCGCTTGCGTGCGTTTATTGAGGACTGGGAGACCGTCGTTAAAGCATCACGCAGTTAGTCGTTCCACCCAGACGTGAGGCGTTCGGCGATATCTCGGCGATGCAAAGGCGCCCGACGATCTGTAACGCAGGTCTTGCGCGTCGGGATATCAGAGCTCAGGCCAGTGGGGCGTTGCTGCATTACCTTAAGCAGCATCTCGCCAAGTTCTCCCATTCGTCTAGCCGCGATCGACTGTTGCACATGGCCAGCGCCATCGCAAACATAGCAGGGAGCAGGTCGCAATAACTCAGATATCTGCTTCAGAAGTTTGCGGCTGAGTGCTGGCTCCGCGCCGCCTCCGTGACAACGTGGGCAAATGTCGACTGTATCAATCCCGCTCATTGACCGACATTCTATCGTGCCCTTTCTTGCTTCCTGCCTGATGCATGCGAGCGCCGCAGCTGTTAGGACAACCAAAACGGCGGCTGGTAAAGGTAAGCGAGGCGCGACATCAAACGTCTCGAGCGATGCGCCCAACGAGTATAGAACGTCAAGTAAGTGCGCGACTTAATCCATTGGAACTATCGCGACCCTGATTCGGATATATGACGATTCTGCCTGCATGGACATAACAATCGTCTGGCGAGGTACCGGAGGGGAGTGGTATGACGCCGTCTGATGTAATCGATTTTTTCGGCGCCTTTGTGAGCAGCCATCGACGGGCCGTTGTGTTTGAGTTGTTCTTGGTGGTGTGCTTTTTTGGATTGCGGCGGTACATTACCCGCCGAGCAACGCACAGCGTCATTGAGAAACCAGCGCAACCACTAGCGCCAGAAGTAGACCAGTAGCAGCGCGACGGTCCCAGCAGCCCACACGCCCCAAAAAATGGGCTCGTTTATAAGGGGCTGTGGTCCCGTGTCCTGTCTGTGGTCCGCAATCATCGAGTCCTCCTCGTGACAAGCGCAGCCTATACCTAGGGGCTACGGATGTCTACATCACAATAGATTGTGGTTGGGCGCTCACTGTCATACGTCGGCATCATCCCCGTTCAGGCGTGCCGCATCCACAGGACGGCTCAGGACTCATCTGTAGGACGAGCTTGAATTTTTGGAGCGTGCTCACGGTCTCACAGTCGCTATGGATTTATCTAAGGACTCCGCGGCTGCATTCGACGGCCGTTTGCAGCGCAATCCCACTCACCTGATTTATTCCCAGCACGAGACTTACGGCCCCGCCACTTGTCCAGAGTGCGGCGCGAGGTGGTTCCGCGTGCGCAGTGGCATGGTGCTCTTGGGCAAGCGCATCGGACCCAAACGGGCGTTGACCGCAACACCGATCCCGCGCGCTCGGCGCACGTCGGGTTAGCGACATGTTCGGCCATCAAGACCTGATGCTGTGTACGGCAACGGGCAAGCCCTTCACGCGTTCAGGCTGGTTATTCGAACTCAAGTACGACGGTTTTCGAGTGCTCGCGGTCAAGCAACGCAAACAATTGCACCTGCTGTCCCGTCGAGGCCGCGACATGGCGCACAGCTTTCCTGAGTTGATCGCGTGCCTGCGGGATTTACCCGATGTGGTGATCGATGGAGAGCTGGTGGTGCTGAACGACATGGGTGCGCCGCAGTTTGAACGGCTTCGATGGCGAGCGCTGATGTCTCAGCATAGGGAAGTCACACACGCAGCTCAGACGGAGCCCGCTGCTATCTTCGCTTTCGATTTGCACGAGATCGACGGCCACGACCTGCGCAAGCAAACACTGCTCGAACGCAAGGCTGCGTTGGAAAAGGTACTGGCGCGCTGCCCGCGAATCAAGTTCGCGAGCCATATCGAGCACGAAGGTGAGACGTTCTACGATCAAGTGTCGCAGCTCGGGTTGGAAGGCGTCGTGTGCAAACGGGCCAGTTCGCTTTATGTCGCTGGTCCTTCGCGCGACTGGCTTAAGATTAAAACTGCGGCAGGTATGCAGGTCGACGACGAGCGCTTACGGCATCTGCGCGCATGAGCAACATTCGGATCGGAACTGCAGCCTAGACGGAATGCAATTTGTCCTCCGACGCACGCTGGACGGTCATCGGCATTCGCTTGCTCGTACTGTAAGCCGATATCGGGGTTATCGTGAGTAAGCGAGGTGAACATTGCCGATGCGGGGCAAGCGCATAATGACCTATGGACAACGCCGCCCGCATTTACTGCTTCCAGCTTGACGATGATGATCAGGTCCGATGGCCTCAGTCGTTTGTAGGCCGTCATGGTTCTGTCGTGAAGGGATGCCATGATCTAGCAGCGGTCCTGACTTTCACCACCCTGGCGCAGGCCAATGACTTCCATATGCAAAGCAGAGGCGTCTTTGCGGGCCGTATCCTGCGGTTGCGGTGCTATCTCGTTGAGCGGGACGATTTACCGTTCATTGCTTCACACGTTTCCAAACCTCACGCGGGGGGGGGGCGCGATGACGGCGATGGGATGAAAACCTCCCAGACCGCCTCACACGTGAGACATCGATATCGTTCGAGAGCGCCCATGCTATGGATCGACTTACGAAGTATCTCTAGGGCGACATGTGGCAGCACGTTGAATGGCAGCCCGAGCAAGTCGGCGCAGGGTTGGCAAGTGGACATTGGGAAGTGGGATTACATCGTCATACTGCGCTTCCTAATACGACGAGCGCTGTCCGCCTTTGGCTGATAAGCGGGTAAGAACCGAAATGCCGCCGGATCGTGTTCGCGACGCTGTCCACATCGCCGCTTCCGGCACCATACAACCGCCTGGGGTGTGGGACAGCGTTGCCTGCGTAGATAAACGGACTCCTACATATAACGGCAGGCGGTACTGGGATGCGGCACTGAAAAACGGCAACCGCAGCTGCCGCTTGCTTGGCACCTAACCTCACGACGACGGTCGCGAGTACTTGAAATGCCACTACCCGAATCCATGTACGTTACGACTGCTTAATCACATAGAACTGATATGCGGTCACGATGTAGAAAGCACATGTTTAAACGTGTCGGAGCGTATGCCCGACCCAGACACGAGAGGAGATCGATATGGCAACTCAATCGACAGGCAATCGCACAGGTCAGCAACAAAGTGAACAGCCGACGCAATCGCAGCAAGGCGGCACCAACGGTCAGCAGCAATACAGCGGTAACGGCGGCCAGCAATCAGGCAATCAACAAGGTCAAGATGTTCAGGTAACGCAGGGTGGCCAAGGTGAGAGCCGCGCCGTGCAACAACGTCGTCAGGGCGGCCTTTCGCGGTATTCGCGTGACCCGTTTGCCGTAATGCAACAGCTGTCTGAAGAAATGGACGAGTTGTTTGACTCATTCTTCTACGGCCGACCGGCTCGCCGCTCCCGCCAATCCCAGTTGCGGGACATGTGGGTTCCCGATGTGGAGGTCCGCGAAGAAGGTAACCAGGTACGGGTCCATGTAGACGTGCCAGGGGTACCCAAGGACAACGTGAAGGTCGACATTCAAGAAGGTATGCTGACGATCCAAGGTGAGCGCAACGAAGAGCGAAACGAAGGCGGCGAGCAACAAGGCTTCCGTCGTACCGAACGGCGCTACGGCAGCTTTTACCGCTCTATCCCGCTGCCGGACGGTGTCGATACACAAAATGCGCACGCCACGATGAAGGACGGTGTGCTCGACATCACGATGCCGTTATCGGCCAATCGACAGCGGCGACGTCTCGACATCAAAGCATAAACAAGCCGAGGTCGCGCTCATTACGAGCGCGGCCTGAAGTTTTTGGTGACTGTAGTTCTGCAGGCGGCAGCTTAGGAGCTGTTCAGGCGAACAAGCGCACGATATGCGGACAGGAATGCGCTTACGTGTTTATTGAGGTAAGAGAGTGAACGAAAAAAAGGCCGCCCATTTAGGAGAGCGGCCTAGAAATCCGCGTGAGCGGATAAGGGAGGGAAAAACGTGAACACAGGCCGAAGCCTGCAACGCCATAATGCAGTCAGCGGCGCAGTATCGCAATTCAGCTTGACGCTGATAATGATGTAAGAACGCCGCACGGCTGCGACGTAAGCCTGTTCCCTTGCCCGTCCGCACTTTCAGCGTTGTTGGATCCAAACGCGTGGTTTACGCGTTTCTCTCCTGTCGAGGGGCCGCAGCCATCGGGTAGAGCAGTCTTTGCATCGGTAAGCAAGAGGATGCCAACACCGTCCGGAATCAATTCGAGATGAGCCGGCGTGGTGGTCGGCTCACCGAACAGGTTTTTGCAGGCGGTGCATTTCATGGCTGCGTAGTATAAATCTCCACCAGCCCATGCGAACCGAAAACGATGGCCATTCCATTTGTGAGGCGACCATTCAAAGTCCGCTTGCGGCGCGATTCAAGAGGAACGCGATGACATTCCTGACCACATTGCTGCAACGGGGCCGTATCCGACCATGTTGATTTCGTCTGCGAGCAAGCGTCGAACCCATTGGTACGCAGTTGCGCTCGCCGCTTGCGTGCCTCGCTCGCGTCTCCTTCACGTCCGCATCGGAAACCACTCGCCCGCATACTCAAGGATCAGCAGCTCGTCGAGCGCATCGCAGTATTACGTTGGTCAAAGATTGTGGCCAAGACAATGCGCTATCATGGAACGTCAACACTCTTTCGGTCGTCATGTTTCTAGCAACGAATGCCATATGGATTGCACTGGGCTTAATCCTCGGCATGATCGGCGTCATGCAAACCGGATGGCGAATCGGACGGAAATTCCAGGACGATTCGAGGAAGCCAGCGAATGTGCAGACGATTGGAACGGCAGTATTCGCATTGCTCGGTCTGTTAATCGCTTTCACCTTTTCAAACGCACTTTCACGATTCGAGGTCCGGCGCAATCTGATCGTGGAAGAAGCCAATAACGTCGGCACCGCCTTCTTGCGCATCGATCTATTGTCGCAAGAAGCGCAGCCTGAAATGCGCCAGCTCTTCCGTAATTATCTTGATTCGCGTCTGGCAGCGTACCGCTACATACCCGATCTCAAGGCTGCGATGAATGAGCTGGATCGGGGCAATCAGCTACAGCAGCAAATCTGGTCCCACGCTGTCACTCATTGCAAAGGGCAGCCAGAGTCTTGCGCGCTGCTGCTCTTACCGGCGCTCAATTCCATGATCGATATCACAACGACCCGAACGACGCTGTCTCAATTTCACCCGCCAATGATTGTTTTCACGTTGTTGATTCTTTTCTCGCTGACTGCCGCACTTCTTGCTGGATATGAAATGGCCGCGGGAAGTCACTGCTGGATTCACATCATTGGGTTTTCACTCGCTATGGCAACGACCATCTACGTAATTCTGGATGTTGAGTATCCAAGGGTCGGGTTCATCCGGATCGATCAAACGGACCAGGTTTTGATTGATTTACGCAAGAGCATGAATTGAAACACTGTTAAGACGGAGCATGGTTCGCCGGCACGACGTCACCAAACGGCGATTACGCTTAATCACGGCGTCTGATCGCTGCGCATTCGCGAACTTCGTCGCCATCGTTTGCCTTTGCTTCTGCGGTCGTCTGTTACTGCTTTGAGCGGATCGTCAGCACCGCCAGCGCATAGCGACACGTACATAAGCGTGCATTATCGGATTCCGTTTAGAATCTTTACATCTCACTTACTGCCTTAGCGCATGATGTCATCTCGATTGGCGGGTGCGTTGCTGGGTGGATTGCTGGCGATCGGTGCGGCGTCGAGCGACGCTCAGCCCTCGGTGAAACAGGTCCTGGTGTTGCAATCGCTGGACCGCGGGAACCTGATTCTTGATCAATTCACCGGAGACTTTCGCATAGCGTTGGACCAGCGTGCTGAGGAACCCGTAAACGTGGTTCAGGTCGTCGTGGGCCGATAGGGTTCGTCGGCGCCCCCGACCAAGCGGTCGTCGACTACATCCGATCCATTTACGCCGATCGTGCGCCGCCGGATCTCATCATGACCGTCGCCGGTCCCGCAGCTGTTTTCGCGCGTAAGCATCGGCGGGAGCTTTTCCCAGGGACGCCGCTCCTGTTTACTGCGGTGGATGAGCGCTATCTGCGCGACGCTCCGCTTGGCGATAACGAAAGTGCGGTCTCGGTCATCAACGATTTTCCTCAGCTGATCGATGGCGCTCTGCAGGTACTGCCCGAGACCAGGCAGGTCTTCATGGTGATCGGATCGGGCGCCATCGGCCAGTTCTGGCGTCGCGAGCTCGAGCGTGACTTAAAACGATTTAGCGACCACGTGACATTTATTTGGTCCAGCGAGCTTTCCCTTCAAGATATCCTGCGCCGTGTCGCGAGCCTCCCGAGCCATTCGGCAATCGTCTATTTCACCTTCGGCACCGACGCGCAGGGCGGGGCGTACGCGGACACCCAAATACTCGACGACCTTCACGCCAGGGCAAATGCCCCGATGTTTGGAGGGCATAGCTCATTTTTCGGACATGGAATTGTCGGTGGATCGATGATGTCCATTGACGAACTGGCGCGCAACACGGCCGACGTGGCCAGTCGAATCTTAAATGGCGAGTCACCCGCGAGTGTCAGAGTACCGCCACAATTGCCAAGTCAACCGAGATTCGATTGGCGCGAATTACAGCACTGGGGGATACCGGAGTCGCAGCTTCCTGCTGGTGCAGAGATCATCTATCGGTCACCAAGCGTTTGGGAAACCTACCATTGGTACATCGCCGCGATCATCGCGGCCCTGATACTGCAGGCCGCGTTGATAATGGCGCTCGTGCTGCAACGTAATCGGCAGCGGCGTGCGGACTCGGAACTTCAGCGAACGCGTGGCGAGCTTGCGCACGTAACACGCATATCCGCGCTTGGCGAACTTTCGGCGTCGCTGGCTCACGAATTGAAGCAGCCGCTAACTGCCATGACGAGCAACGCGCAAGCGGGCCGACGGTTCATGGCCAAGGGTGGTCCGGACGATATCGAGGAGGTGCGCGAAATACTCGGTGATATCGTTCAGGCCGGCCTACACGCAAACGCCGTCATTGACCGAGTGCGCTCAATGGTAAAGAACGAACAGCGGGGTGCCGTCTCTTTTGATATCACAAACGCCATACGTGACGTCGTCCTGCTTCTGCACTCCGACGCGGTAATGAGAAAAATCAGTGTATCACTCCAGGCCGAGCCCGAGATGCCGGCTGTGCAGGGCGACCGCGTTCAGCTGCAGCAAGTCGTTTTGAATCTGCTGCTCAACGCATTTGATGCCATGAAAGATTCGGATAGGAGCGATCGCACCGTGCTGCTCGATATCGCACGCGTTGACGAGCACATGCTGAAAGTATCTGTCACTGACGGAGGGCCTGGCCTATCCGCGGAATCTGCGGAACGCGTATTTGACGCGTTCTATACCACCAAATCCAACGGGCTGGGCATGGGCCTTTCGATCAGCCGGTCTATCATCGAAGCGCATGGTGGCCGCCTGTGGGCAGAGAACAATCTTCGACGCGGTGCTACATTTTCGTTCACGATCCCGATTGCGATGCGCGCTGAGTCGATTACGAATCGCTGAACGATGTGACGTTGGGCGTTTGCCTAACAGGCCAGTACATTCGGCGATGGAAGATGTCATCACCGTCATAGCGAATCAGTTAGGCGTTCACCGGAGTTGGAATTAGATCAGCGTTCGGCGTTCATTCGCAAGATGGCTCGACGGGACAAACCCAGTCGTTCCAGTGCAGACGTGAAGCGTTCGGCGATATGCCGGATGTAAAGATGCGGGAACCTTCAGCGTCGTTGGATCAAACGTGTGGTTTACGCGTTTCCCCTTCTATCGGGGGCCCAGCCATCAGGTAGAGCAGTCTTTGCATCGGTAACATGCGGGTGCGGCGGCGGTGTATCGGACAATTTCCGATACATCGTACGAGCGGCCAATCTGTGTTTCATCTACTCGTGCTTTCACCTGCCGCTCGCTCGGGCAACCAGTTAGCGGATCGCGCATTCCTGGCATTTCCGCTGATGCATCTAAACCGATGACCATTACAACGTACCGCTCGCCGTAGTACGTGCCGACGGCGCCTACGCGGCGCTCAGCATCGCTAGGCGCACAACCGGTCGCCGCTATGCCCAAAGGCATATATGACCAAATTCGGCATTTTGTCGTATATACGCTGCTGATGCGCGCCGGAACAATCCTCTCAACACATTTCAACGAGAGGTCGGATCATGATGGTTCTCGCTACGTATATCGTCACCGGCGCTTTGGCGGGCTTTCTTGCTGGATTGCTCGGTATCGGCGGCGGACTTATCGTCGTTCCGGTGCTGGTAGTGTCTTTCACGATGCAAGGGTTTTCGTCTGACGTCATCATGCCCTTAGCAGTCGGAACGTCGCTCGCTACGATTGTGGTGACTTCCTCAATCAGCATTCGCGCACATCACGCGCGCGGCAACATCGACTGGCGTATTTTCAAGCCCACTGCGCCTGGCATCTTTGTGGGTGCCGTGCTTGGCCTCACGCTCAGTGCAACTGCGCCAACCCAGCTAATGCAGATAGCGTTCGTCGCTTATGCTTCATTCGTTGCTTTGAATTTGCTCACGACGCCCGAAATGCCAGCAGCGAGGCGAGCGGTGTCCGGTGCCGCGTTTGCCGCTGCAGGTTCAGTTGTGGGCTTTGTGTCTATGCTGGTGGGCGTTGCCGGTGCATCCTTGTCCGTCCCCTTCATGCTGTGGAGCAAAGTGCCTGCGCGGCTTGCGATGGGCACCTCTGCGGCACTCGGCCTACCGA
>Ga0222622_10000958_pt1 | contig 11502 bp, 7 predicted proteins | sample PLM2_5_b1metaG_FD_177335 | JGI IMG/M metagenome (GOLD analysis project Ga0222622, IMG submission 177335) | Groundwater sediment microbial communities from an aquifer in East River, Colorado, USA - PLM2_5_b1 | ecosystem: Environmental > Terrestrial > Soil > Riparian zone | place: USA: East River... | reverse complement strand
CGTTCCAGTCAGACCGTTCTTCCGACCCTCCCTGCCGGCGGCGGGACAGCCGCTGGCAGTATCGGCGTCGAGAATCCGCTCTTCCGACGCAGCCCGCTGCAGTACGAAGCTCCGCCCTTCGATCGGATCCACGTCGCCGATTTTCAGCCGGCACTCGAAGAGGGGATGAAGCAGAATCTGACGGAGATCACCCAGGTTGCCGAACAGAGCGCGCCGCCGACGTTCGAGAACACGATAGTCGCCATGGAGCACTCGGGCCCTCTCCTCACCCGGTCCGCGAGTGTCTTCTTCATGCTCACCGGGGCGAACACCAACGACACGCTGCAGAAGATCGACAGCGATGTCTCGCCCAAGCTCGCCGCGCACAGGGACGCGATCTATCTCAACGGCCGCCTGTTCGGCCGCGTGAAGAGCATCTACGACCGGCGCGACGCGCTGGGTCTCGACGCCGACCAGAAGTTTCTCGTCGAGCGCTATTACCGGGACTTCGTGCGCGCCGGTGCGCTGCTCTCGGAAGCCGACAAGACGCGAATGCGCGCGCTGAACCAGGAAGAAGCCAAACTCGGGACCGACTTCGACCACAAGCTGCTTGCCGCGACCAAGGTTGGCGCCCTCGTCATCGACGACAAGACCCAGCTCGCCGGCCTGAGCGACGCCGAGATTGCCGCCGCCGCCGAAGCGGCCAAGACGCGCGGCCTCGAGGGGAAGTGGGTGATCGTCCTCCAGAACACGACGCAACAACCGGCGCAGGCGTCGCTATCCAATCGCGCGGTCCGCCAGCGGCTGTTCGAGGCGTCGATACACCGCGCCGACCGCGGTGACACGAACGACACGCGCGCCATCATCCGTCGTCTCGCGCAGCTGCGCGCCGAGCGTGCGAAGCTCCTCGGCTTTCCGACCTTCGCCGCGTACACGCTGACTGACAAGATGGCGAAGACGCCGGAGACGGCGCTTCGCCTGCTCAGCGACCTCGTGCCCGCGGCGACCGCGCGCGCACGCGCCGAAGCGGCCGACATGCAGGCGCTGATCGACAAGCAGAAGGGCGGCTTCACGCTCGCGCCGTGGGATTGGCAGTACTACGCCGAGCAGGTGCGCAAGGCGCAATACAATCTCGACGAGTCGCAGATAAAGCCCTACTTCGAGCTCGATCGCGTGCTACGCGACGGCGTCTTCTTCGCCGCCGGAAAGCTGTACGGGCTGACCTTCACGGAACGGCACGACATCCCCGTCTACCAGCCTGACGTCCGGGTCTTCGAGGTGTTCGATGTAGACGGCAAGTCGATGGCCCTCTTCTACTGCGACTACTTCAAGCGCGACAACAAGAGCGGTGGCGCCTGGATGGGCAGCTTCGTCGACCAGTCCGGTCTCCTCGGAACGAAGCCGGTCATCTACAACGTCGCGAACTTCGAGAAGCCGGCGCCGGGCCAGCCCGCGCTCCTCACCTTCGGCGACGTGACGACGATGTTTCACGAGTTCGGCCACGGGCTCCACGGCCTTCTCTCCAACGTGCGCTATCCGACGCTCGCCGGCACCAACGTGCCGCGCGACTTCGTCGAGTTCCCATCGCAGTTCAACGAGCACTGGGCGCTCGAGCCGACCGTCCTCGCCAACTACGCGAAGCACTATCAGACCGGCGTCCCGATGCCGCAGGCGCTGATCGACAAGATCAAGAAGGCACGCACGTTCAATCAGGGCTTCGCGACGACTGAGTATCTGAGCGCCGCGCTCCTCGACCTCGCCTGGCACAACCTTCCCGCCGACGCACCGCAGCAGGACGTCGACGCGTTCGAGGCCGATGCGCTGAAGCGCTTCAAGGTCGATCTCGCCGTCGTGCCGCCTCGCTATCACTCGACGTATTTCGCCCACATCTGGGGCGGCTACTCGGCGGGCTACTACTCGTATCTGTGGAGCGAGGTGCTCGACGACGACGCTTATCAGTGGTTCGTCGAGAATGGCGGCATGACGCGCCAGAACGGTCAACGCTTCCGCGACATGATCCTCTCGCGCGGCGGAACCAGCGATGCGGCGGAGATGTATCGTGCCTTCCGCGGCCGCGATCCGAGCGTCGAGCCGCTTCTCGAACAGCGTGGGCTCAAGGCGACACCGCAGCAGAAATAGCGCGGACCAAAACAAAAAACCGGCGGCCGGAATCCCGGCCGCCGGTTCTCGCGTCCCTTCGTCCCTTACGCCAGACTCGGCGAAGCCTCGCCGTCGCCCCAAGCGAGCATCGGATAGAAAAGGAAGGGAAGGAGCGCGATCCCAATCCCGAAGCCGCTCGACTTTCCAAAGCGCTTCGCTACTCCGATCGCGATCACGAACGCGGCAACGATGCCGAGGAAGGGGATGAACATCGCCAGGACCCACCAGCCCGACACCTGCGCGACTTTGGTCAGCACGTACAGGTTGTAGAAGGGAACCAGTACCGCCCATCCAGGCTCGCCGGCACGCTCGAAAACCTTCCAGATCGCGGCGATCGTCAACAACACCGCGGCAAGAAGCATCAGCGATGTCGTCGTCGACGCCGCGGCGCCGGCTCGCTCCGCCGCCTGCTCGGCCATTGTCTGCGCAAAAACGGGGATCGTCATCAGGGTCTCTTGTCTTGGGGGGCGCATCTCGATGCATCGCCGGGGGCGTTGCGTCGTATTGCCCAGCGTGACGCCAGTGGTGAACGCGCGACGGCTGGTCGTACCTGCACGCACGTATTTCCCTCTTCCTCAAGACGAATTGGGTCAAAACGCGTCAAATTCCGCGCTGCCGGCGCTGCCCCGAGGCTTCCGCTCGGCGGCCCAAATCCGGATATGATCGGTCCCGGTGTACGCCGCCGCGTCGTTCTTGACAGAATCGGGCTGGAAGCGCAGCGTTGGCCTCTTCAACTTGTCGAACCCCGTAGTGTCATTGCACGTTAGGCGCGCATGATCAGTAACATCGCGTTCTTTCTCGGCGGCTTCCTCCTCACGGTTCTCGTTCTCATGGGTCTGCTCGACGCGACCCATGGGACGCCCGTGAGCTTTGTCAGCGCGCGCGGCGGCAAGGAGCCGGCAGGCGTCGACGATCCCCTTTTTCTCGATACGATCGAGATCTACACGACCACGCCGCTGCACGACGGACACGAATTCGAGATCTTTCATAACGGCGACGAGACCTACCCGCGCCTGTGGGCCGACATCCGCGCCGCGAAGCGCTTCGTCGCCGTGCAGATGTACTATTGCGCGAAGGGCAAGGTCGCCGACCAGCTGCACGAGGTCCTCTGCGATCGCGCCCGCGCCGGCGTCGACGTCCTCTTTCTTCACGACGCCTTCGGCTCGTCGCTCAAGGGCGACTACGTGAAGTCGCTGAAGGCGGCCGGCGTCGAGGTCGCGAGGTTCCGGCCCGTGCGAATCCAGACGCTGAACAAAGTGCGCCACCGCGCCCACATCCGTGCCGTCGTGATCGACGCCGAAGTCGGCTACACGGGAGGCTTCGGGATCGACGACAAATGGCTCGGCGACGGCCGAACCGACGGCCAGTGGCGCGACACGAACGTGCGCTTCACGGGTCCGGCAGTGCGCCAGCTGCTCGGTACGTTTTGCTCGTGCTGGGCGGAAGCGACCGGAGAGCTCATCGCCGGCCACTACTTCGCGGCGAAGAAGGCCGACGCGACGCGTGGCGGGTCGTCGGTCGTCGCCGGCCTGCTCCACGCGGTGCCCACCGTTGGCAGCACCGACGCCGAACGGTTCTTCGCGCTCTCGATCGGGAGCGCGAAGCGAAAGCTGTACATCACCAACTCGTACTTCGTCCCGGACGACGACTTCCGCCGAATGCTCACACTGGCCGCAAAGCGTGGCGTTGACGTGCGCGTCATCGCCTCCGGACCGAAGACCGACGTGAAATCCACGTACCACGCGGGTCGCGCGATCTACACCGAGCTGCTGAAGGGCGGCGTTCGCGTCTACGAGTACATGCCGACCGTGCTCCACGCGAAGACGATGGTCGTCGACGACGCATGGGGCACGATCGGGACGATGAACGCCGACAACCAGTCGATGGCGTTCAACAACGAGTCGAACCTGCTCGTGCTCGACAAGACGTTCGCGGCGGAGCTCGAGAAGCTGTTCATGGAGGATCTCGAGCACTCGAAAGAGATCACGCTGGACGAATTCCGGAAGCGGCCCTGGTACTGGCGTCCCGTGGAGCACGGCGCGCACCTCGTCGCGCGAATTCTCTGAGCGGTCAGTCCTCGCGCATCTGGCCCGCGTCTCGCGTCTCCGGCATCGTCGCGTAGACGGCGAGCGACGCCACGATGCACAGCGTGACGTACCAGTAGTACCACGACTCGTGGCCGACGCTCTTCGCCCACAGCGCGAGATACTCCGCCGTTCCGCCAAACAGCGAGACCGCTATTGCATACGGCAGGGCGACGCCGAGCGTCCGGATGGCCGTCGGAAAGAGCTCTGCCTTCACGACGGCGTTGATCGCAGTGTAGCCGCTGACGACGAGCAAGGCGAGGAGCAGCAGGAGGAATGCGCCCATCTCGCTGCGCACATGCGCGAGCGCCGAGAGGACCGGCACCGTGCCTAACGCGCCGAGTATGCCGAAGGCGATCAGTACCGGCCGTCGGCCGACGCGGTCGGAGATCCAGCCGACGAGCGGCTGCACGAACATGAAAACGAGCAGCGTCAGCGCCGAGATGCGCGTCGCGGCGTCCTTGCTGAAGCCCGCTGTGTTGACGAGAAATTTCTGAGCGTAGGTCGTGAAGGTGTAGAAGGCGACGGTGCCGCCCGCCGTCAGGCCGACAACGGTGGCCACGGCGCGCCGGTGATCGAGCAGGGCGCGGATGGACGGTCGTTGCGCCAGCGGCTGGTTCCGAAAGGCCGTCGTCTCCTCGAGTCCACGTCGCATCCAGAGCGCGAGCACGGCACACGCGGCCCCGATCAGGAAGGGGATCCGCCATCCCCATCGCTCGAGCTCGGCCGGCGTCATTGTGCGCTGGAGCAAGAGCAGGACGCCGAGGGCGAGGAGCTGTCCCATGATCAGCGTGACGTACTGAAAGCTCGAATAGAATCCGCGATGGCGCTTGCCGGCCATCTCGCTGAGGTATGTCGCGCTGGCGCCGTATTCGCCGCCGACGCTCAAACCCTGCATGAGCCGGGCGACAACGAGCAGCGCTGGCGCGAACACGCCGATCGAGGCGAAGCCGGGAATTACGGCGATGATCAGCGAGCCCGCGCACATCAGGGTGACGGATGTGGTGAGGGCGGCGCGCCGTCCGTGACGGTCGGCAAAGCGCCCGAGCAGCCACCCGCCGACCGGGCGCATGAGAAATCCGACAGCGAAGACGGCGGCGGCATTGAGCAGCTGGACCGTCTGGCTCGCCGGCGGAAAGAACGACTTCGCGAAGTAGAGCGAGAACGCCGAGTAGACGTACCAGTCGTACCACTCGACGAGGTTGCCCACCGAGCCGCCGGCGAGCGACAGCAAGCGGCGGCCGCGGGGCATCTGGCGTGTATTCGAGTCGCCTGGCATTAGCGGCGGAAACTACTTCCCGCTGCTGTCTACCGCCTACCGACTACCGTCTGCAGTTCTATCGGCTACCGGCTACCGCGAGCAGTACCGGCTGCACCCGCGTTCCCGCGATGTGCTCCTGGAGGAAGGCGAGCACCTCTTCCTCGTGCCGGCGCAGCTTCGCCGACTGCGTATCGCGCGCGTGCCACGCGCCCTTCTGCGTCGGCGGTAGCACGGAGCCCTCGAGATACGCCTCGATCAGCACCGGATGGATGTAGTACTTCCGGCACACGGTGCGCGTGTTGCCGAGCCGCGCCTTGGCGAGATCGACGGCCTTGTGCACGTTGCGCTCGGCCTGCTTCCGCGTATGTGCTGGCCCCATCTCGCGCAACGCCTCGGCGGCGATCATCGTGCCGGCCCAGGTGCGGAAGTCCTTCGCCGTCACTTCCTGGCCGGCAATCTCGCGCAGGTACGCATTGATGTCCTCGGCCTCGACGCTCTGCCTGACGCCCGCGTCGTCCAGATACTGGAAGAGCTCCTGACCGGGGAGCTCCTGGCAGCGTTGAACGATTCGCGCGATACGCCGGTCGGTGACGTCGACTGTGTGAGCGACGCCGCTCTTGCCGCGAAACTCGAATCGCAGCTTGTGGCCGGTTACCGCGACATGCCGCTGGCGAAGGGTCGTCAGCCCGAACGACTTGTTGGCCTTCCGGTACTCCTCGGTGCCGATGCGGATCAGGGTGCGCTCGAGAAGCCAGACGACCGTCGCCATCACGCGCTCGCGGGTATGCCCCTCGATCGTGATGTCGTGCTCGACGCGCTCGCGGATCTTCCAGAGTACGTCGGCGAGCGCGAACATGCGCTCGAACTTCGTCTCGTCGCGTCGCGCCCGGAATCGGGGATGGTAGCGGTATTGCTTGCGCCCACGTCCATCGCGAGCCGTGACCTGGAGATGTCCCTCCGGATCAGGGCAGATCCAGACGTACGTCCAGGCTGGCGGGATGACGAGCGATCGGAAGCGCTTGATCGCCGCGCGCTCGATGATCAGGCCGCCTTCAGGATTGAAATACGAGAAGCCGCGTCCGTGGCGTTGACGCCGGATTCCCGGCATCGCGTCCGTCACGTAGCGCAGCCCCGCGGCCTCCGCTGAGGCGATGTATTCCGTGTAGTCGGCCTGGCCCATGCCGGTCTGACGCCATGAGGCCGCTACGGGTCACGCCAGCGGACGGGGGGCCCATGGCGGGACGGGCACGCGCTCGGCAGGTTGGTCGAGCGCCGACTGGCGCACATTTCGTCACCCTCGTCGCAGACACATGACCAACCCGCGCTGCCTGCTCTCCGCCACGGCCCTCGGGGCGGCACTTGCCACCGGATGCAGCCACTCGCCACAACCACCAAGTCTGCTGGCACGAGGTGACACGGTGTTCTTCGACGACTTTGCCGGCCCGGCACTCGATCGCTCGAAGTGGACGGTCATCGTCCCCAATTGGGTGGTGAACGACGAGTTGCAGGGATACGCCGACACGAGCGCGACGCTGCGCATTTCGCGCGACGCCGAGGCGGCGGGAGCGGTGAATGGAGCGCTCGTCATTCAGGCGCACCACAAGCCCGGCTACACGCGACCCGATGGCAAGAAGTTCGACTTCATCTCCGGGCGCATGGACTCGCAGCACAAGATCGAATTCACGTATGGAACGGTGTCGGCGCGCATGAAGCTGCCACCGGGCAGCGGACTGTGGCCCGCGTTCTGGATGCTCGGCAACGGCGATTGGCCGGACACGGGCGAGATCGACGTGATGGAGAATGTCGGCGAGCCGGATTGGGTCAGCACGGCGCTGCACGGGCCCGGTTACTTCGGCGACACACCGATCGGGAGCCGCAGTCACTTCACGCCGCCGGACGACATCGCCCACTGGCACGTCTACACGGCCAGGTGGACTCCGGATTCGATCGTCTTCAAGGTCGACGGCACGACGACGTACACGGTGACGCGGATGGACATCCAGAAATACGGCGCATGGGCGTTCGACAATCCCAAGTTCATCATCCTCAACCTGGCGGTCGGCGGGGGCTACCCTAACGGCGTGAACAAGGTGACGTGGCCCTACTTCGGGCTCCCGGCTTCGACCGTGCAGCGAATCGACGCCGGCGAAGCGAAGGTACTCGTCGACTGGGTGCTCGTCACGCGCAACTGAGATGCAGCGGTAGCCGGTAGCCGGTAGCTAACAGCCGAGTTCCTCCCGGGTCGCGGTGACGCTAGCGGAATGTGCCGGGGCTGAACTCGTACAGAACCTGCGGCACCCCAACCTCCTCCTCCGGTCGCCACAGGCCCAGTTGCTCCGCCCAGCGCGTGGTCTGCGGGCGCTGCCCGCCTAACGTGATGAAGCCAGCCGCGCGCCCCGTGACGACGCCGATGCGGCGCAGGTCGGCAAGGCCGCGAAAGGTCGAACGCCCACGCTCGGCGACGATACGTCGCGCGGTCACGGTGCCGATTCCCGGGACGCGGGCCAACTGCGACCGCGACGCCGTACGGACCTCCACTGGAAAGCGCTCGGGATGCGCCAACGCCCACGCGATCTTCGGATCGAGCGCCAGCGGCAGGTTCCCCTGTTCATCGAAGGCCAGTTCGTCGGCGGCAAAGCCGTAGCCTCGCATCAGGTGGTCCGCCTGGTAGAGCCTGTGCTCGCGCAGCGCAGGCGTCGCCGGCACCCCTTCCATCGGCGTGTCGCGAATCGGACGGAAGGCGCTGAACTGGGAGTGGTGAATCCCTCCACCGGCATACAGCGAGGAGATGCGGCCGATGATCGTCTTGTCGGTATCCGGCGTCGCGCCGACGACGAGCTGCATCGTCATGCCCGCGGTCCCGCCGGGGTGCAGCGCATCGCGCGGCCGCCCGTCATCCTCCTCACCGCGGCTGCGCCTAACGACCGTCCGCGCCTGCTCGAGCGTCTTCAACGATGTCGCGAAGTTCTTGTCCGGCGCGATCCGTGTGAGACTCTCGCCGCATGCCGCCTCGAGGTTGAGCGACACGCGGCTGGCGAGCGCGGTGATCCGCTCGACCTGCGACTGCTCGGCACCCGGTACGATCTTGACGTGGATGTATCCCGTGAAGCGATGGCGCTCGCGCAGCAGCTCGAGGACGCGAATCAGGTCGTCCATCACCTTCATCGGCCGACCGGGAATGCCGGTCGTGATGAACAGGCCCTCGCACCACCCACGCCGCCGGGCGGCGAGGAAGATGCGCACCAGCTCCTCCGGCTTGAGCAGCGTGCGCGGCATCTCCCGGTCACGCCGCATCGGGCAGTAGTGGCAGTTGAAGCTGCACGCGTTGGTCATGAGGATGCGCAGCAGCGTCGTCTTGCGCCCACTGGGCCCACTCGAGCGCACCGTGCGCAAGTTGAGAGGGCGAAGCGCCCCGACGGCGGTCGCGTTACGGAGACGCGGCGGGAGGGGCATGCTCGGGTCTTGTCCGCCATACCCTTCGTGGTCTGTCGCGGCGAGCGACATCAGGAGGGCGAGCTTCGCGTCGAGGTCCATCTCGGCCATCGGTTCCCCGCAGTGGTGACTGCGTGAATGATGCCCGAATAAACACCGAAGCACAAGGGGCGGTAATTCCTGACATTTCTCGTCAACGACAGCCGCCGCTTCAGGCTTTAACTACCGCCTACCGCCTACCGCCCACCGCCCGCCGTTCCCTCGGCCGCATTCCGGGAAATGATGTAGAAGTTCTCGTCCACCGCGAACGCCGCCGGATCCTTCAGACGCAGCGTCGCCGTCTTCCACGTCTCTGTCGGCCTGACGGTCGTCCATCCAGCGTTCGAGAGCTTCAGCCGCACGGGCATGTCGAATCCCGGGACGACGTCAGCCCACCGATACGACAGCTTCCTGCCGTCGATCTTGTACTCGAGCACGGGAATCTTCGTCGTCGTCAGATACTCGGCGAACACTTTCGACAGGTCCACGCCGGCGCGCCTCGACATGTAGTCCTCGACCTGCTGGCTCGTGACCGTCTGGCGGCGGAAGGTGCTCTGCAGGCCGCGCAGGATGCTCCGCCATTTCGCGTCGTCGTTCACGATCTGGCGAATCGTGTGGAGCATGTTGCCGCCCTTGTAGTACATGTCGCCGGAGCCTTCGTTGTTCACGCCGTAGGCGCCGACGATCGGGCGATCGTTCTCGACGTTCTCGCGCAGGCCGCGAACGTATTCAGCGCCCGCCTGCTTCCCCTGCTGACACTCGGTGTAGAGCGCCTCGGCGTAGTTCGCGAAGCCCTCGTGGATCCACATGTCGGCGGCGTCCTTCATCGAGATGTTGTTGCCCCACCACTCGTGGGCGCTCTCGTGAATGATGATGAAGTCCCACTTAAGCCCGCGGCCGGTGTGGGACAGATCTCTGCCGAGATAGCCGTTCAGGTAGTGGTTGCCGTACGCGACGGCGCTCTGGTGCTCCATGCCGAGGTGTGGCGTCTCGACGAGCTTGTAGCCGTCCTCGTACCACGGAAACGGTCCGAACCAGCGCTCGAAGCATTTCAGCATCGGTGTCACCTGGGCGAACTGCTTTCGCGCGGTATCCGCGTGATACGCAATCGGCCAGAAGTCGAGCGTCAGCCTGCCACGCTCGCCGCGATAGACGTCGCTGAAGTGGGCGTACCGGCCGGCGTTCACGGTGACGTTGTAGTTGTTGATCGGGCTCGCGACGAACCACTCGAACGTCGTCGTTCCGTCGCCGTTGGGCGTCGTCTTTCGCAGTCGCCCGTTGGAGACGTCGATCGTCGAATCGGGAACGGTGATCGCGACGCGCTGGCTGTCCGGCTCGTCGGCGCCGAAGTCCTTGTTCGGCCACCAGACGCTCGCGCCGAGCCCCTCGTTCGCGGTGACCGACCATGGGTTGCCGAGGCTGTCCTTCGTCCAGACGAAGCCCCCGTCCCACGGCGCATGCAGGGCGACGCGCGGCTTGCCGTGATACCAGATCTCCACGGTCTTCCGGGCTCCGATTGGTTGCGGCGACGCGAGCGTCACGAAGAAGGCGTTGCTGTCGCGGCGCGTAACGAGCTTCTCGCTATCCTGCACGATGCTGTCCACCTCCAGCGGAAGCTGGAGATCGATCTGCATGTCCTGCGCGGGCCCGGTCACGCGATAGGTGATCGCGTTCCATCCGCGGATGCTGCTGTCCGACGGATTGATCGCGACGTGGAGGTCGTAGAACGCGGCGTCCCACCAGGCGCGCTGCGGCGTGTTCGATCCGCGGATCGTGTCGGCGTGCGTGAAGACCGTGTCCTGCGCTCGGGCGACCGAGACGCCGCAGCAGAGAAGGGCAATGGCGAGCAGAGATGCGCGTCTCATGATCATGACTACGAAAAGTGACAGATGATGGGTAACCGCGGACGTGCCTTCGGTAGGAACGTAGCACTTGTGCGCGTGAGGCGGCGATGGCAGACTAACGCTCGCCTCCTATCACGTCGCGCCCATGAGTCGTCGCCCTCAACTGCCAGTGACCAGAATCGCCGCGAGGGTGGCAAGACTGGTAGCGCTTGCGATTGTGGTCGTGACGATGAGCACGGGCCCTCTCCACGCACAGTGCCCGACACCCAGCGAGATGGGGAAGGTGGCGAAGTCGTTCCGTGTGCGATGGAACGTCGGAGAATTCCTCGTTACTCCGGGCAGTACTCAGGGCGTGAACTTCTGGTTCGCGACGAACAGGACGGCTCGCGCGGGCGGGCAACGCGTGCAGCGACAGTTCGATGAGCAGTTCGAACCCGATAAACTCATCGAATGGTTGATTTTCACTCGGCAGCTACTCGAGCTGAAAGCCCCCCTGCCGAACGACACGTCGACGGTCGTGACGTCGGGGTATCTGCGCGGCCTCGGCGGCGGCATGGTCGTCGTTGCGCGCATGAGGAAGGGAACGAAGCTGTCCGACAAGGCGCGGGTGCTGATGTCCTCGAAGTCGGATTCATTGATATTGCTCGAGCTGGATCGGGCGAGCGTGGACACGCTGCTCACGGCATCCGAGACGGCCGCGCAG
>Ga0222622_10000957_pt1 | contig 11507 bp, 10 predicted proteins | sample PLM2_5_b1metaG_FD_177335 | JGI IMG/M metagenome (GOLD analysis project Ga0222622, IMG submission 177335) | Groundwater sediment microbial communities from an aquifer in East River, Colorado, USA - PLM2_5_b1 | ecosystem: Environmental > Terrestrial > Soil > Riparian zone | place: USA: East... | reverse complement strand
GATCGCAGGAGTGTCCGACCTTTTCGCGGAACCGGAACGCCCCTCCCCCTGGGTGAATCGCCTCGTCGCAATTGGTTGCCTCGCCGCGATCGCTCTTGCGGTGGGACTGGCCGCGACAACGATAAGATCGCACAGGACCGGCAGTGCGGCGGTTGCGGCTTCGGCGCAGGCTCCGGCAAAGGTCGAAGCAGCACCGCTGGAGCTGCTCGCGCTACGGCACAGGCAGGAATCGGATCGGATCGTCGTAACTGGTCTGGTCCAGAATCCGCGGACCGGACAGCCCATCGGCCACGTGGCGGCGACCGTGTTCGTGTTCGGGCCGGACGGCGCCTTCCTGTCGAGCAATCAGGCGCCGCTCGACTTCACGACGCTGACGCCCGGAGGCGAATCGCAGTTCGTCGTCAGCGTGCCGGTAAAGGGCGCGGTGGCGAGGTATCGCGTGGGTTTCCGAACGGAAGATGGCCGCGTGCTGCCGCACGTCGACAAACGCGGTCCGGATGCGCTGGCACAGAAATAGGGGTCCCGTCATGATACGCAGCAGATCTCTTGCGCTGGCGACCGCAGCTGCGGCCGTCCTGTTGATGACGGCGCACGCCGACGCCGTCGGCCAGCAGCGTCAACAGCAGCAGCAACCGCAGCCGCCCGCGACCGGCGATCAGCCGTCGTTTCGTTTCAAGACCGGTGTCGAACTCATTAACGTGACCGCGACGGTCACCGACGAGAACGGCCGGTTCGTCTCGGGTCTTGGCAAAGACGATTTTCGCGTGTATCAGGACGAGCAACTTCAGACGGTCACGCACTTCAGCAACGAGCGGGTACCAGTCAGTCTCGGGATCGTCCTCGACACCAGCGGGAGCATGGAAGGCGAAAAAATGGTCGCCGCCCGCGAGGCGCTCAACAGCTTCCTCGACCAGCTCAACGATCCGGATGATGAGGTCTTTCTGTACCGGTTCGACAACCACCCGGTGCTCGTCGAGGGTTGGACGCACGACAAGCGTAAGGTGAGCTACGAGCTCGCGCGCATTCAGCCGCGCGGCGGCACGGCGTTGTACGACGCCGTCGCGGACGCCGTACCCCTCGCGCAGTCGGGTCACAATCGCAAGCGAGCGCTGGTGATCATTTCCGACGGCAACGACACCAGCAGCCGCACGGACATTCAATCGTTGAAGCGAATCATCCGCGAAGCGGAAGTGCTCGTGTATGCGATCGGCATCGACAGCCAGAACGACTTTGGCGGGTTCTTCCCCCGTCGTTTCGACGTACACAATTTCCAGCGCACGCGACCGCGGTTCCCCGTGCCGTTTCCGTTCCCGATGCCCGGCAGCGGCGGCCGCAATCCGCCGCCGCCACCGCCGAACTATCCCACGCCGAATTCGCGCAGCGGGGGGCGCATGGACGATCGTGTCAACGCGTTCGCGTTGCGGGAAATCACTGACGACAGCGGCGGCCGCACGGAGATCGTGCGGAACACGCGCGATCTGAATCCCGCGACCACCGGAATCGCCGATGAACTGAGCCGGCAGTACTACCTGGGCTACGACGCGAGCGGCGTGAAGGATGGCAAGTGGCATCCGATCCGCGTCGAGGTCAAAAACGTGAACTACCGCGTCAGAGCGCGCAAAGGATTCGTGGCAACGCCGTAACGTCCGATAGAATCCTTGCGTGAATCTCTACGGCGCCGCTGTAGGCCTGAGCGTCCTCGGAAGCTTTGGCGGCGTAATCGCGGCATCGACGTTCCTGCTGCTGGGCGATTCGATCCGCGTCAAAGTGTTGCCCTGGGCAATCAGCTACGCGGTCGGCACGCTGCTCGGCGTCGCCGTTCTCGCGTTGCTGCCGCAAGCGCTCGAGCGTTTGCCGGCCGGACGGGCCCTGGGTACGCTCCTCATCGGCGTGCTGGCGTTTTTTCTGCTCGAGAAATTGGTGCTGTGGCGTCATTGCCACGACACCAACGAATGCGAAGTGCACACGAGCAGCGCCGCCTCGCTCGTCATCGTGGGCGACGCGTTTCACACGTTCGTCGACGGCGCGGTGATCGCGGCTGCGGTTGTGACCTCGATCCCGCTTGGTATCACCACCGCGCTGGCCGTCGCCACGCACGAGATTCCGCAAGAAGTCGGCGACGTCGCCATCCTGCTGCGTGCAGGGTTCAGCCGCGGCCGCGCATTCACCCTCAACCTGTTATCCGGAATCGGCGGCATTCTCGGCGCCGTGGGAATGCTCATGGCCTCGCACTCGCTTCCCAACGTGCTGCCCTACGTGCTGGCATTCGCAGCCGGCAACTTCCTCTATGTGGCGATGTCGGATCTCATTCCTGACCTGCATCGCGGCGGACTCGAAGGCGGGCCCTTTCGACAGCTCCTGCTGATCGGGGCCGGCATCCTCACCATCATCGCGTTGTGATCGCGTAGTGCCCTCAGCGCAGGACAGCCGGGCCACGGACGCCGCTGGATCCGCGCGGATTCACGCCACAAATTGCTCGATTTCCGTGGCATCTCCTTTGCCTTTTCAGGGAGTGCTGTGTCACACCGGCGTGCCTGCCGGGAGGCCGCACCAGGGACTGCTTCATCGGCAACTCGTCGCCAGCGCTCGAGCACCAGGTCGACGGTGAAACAGGTTCGCATGTGCCGGCCGGAGGTTTGGGATCATGAAAGTCAGGGCTTCACTCGTTGCCGCCGTCATGCTGGCGGCGCTCGCCACCAGCGCGGTCGCGCAAGATCGCCGCGATGTCCGTGTCGCCGAGGACATCGGACGGTCGATCACGAACTACGTTCACCTCACGATTTTCGACGATATCAACGCCACGATAGACAGCGGGATGGTCGTGCTCGCAGGCAAGGTCACCATGCCGTACAAAAAGGACGATCTCGAAAAGCGGATAGCCAAGATAGACGGCGTGCGCGGGGTCCGCAACGACATCAGCGTGCTGCCGGTCTCGCAATTCGACGACGAGCTTCGGTATCGCGTGTCGCGCGCCATTTACGGCAACCCGTCGTTCTGGAATTACGCCGCGATGGCCAACCCGCCCATTCACATCATCGTCGAGGGCGGCCACGTTACGCTCGCCGGCGTCGTCAACAGCAACGTCGAACGGATGCTCGCCCGATCGCTCGCCACTGGCCTCGGCGAGCTGTCGGTCACCAACGCACTGAAGACCGACGCGGAAATCAAGAGCGAGTAGGAGAAGTGATTCAATCCGTGCGACGGTTACCGGCGAATAGAGAGGCGGATCCCTTCCGTTTCCTGGTCGACGGAGACCGTCGTCTCGGCCTGTCGCAATCCATCGTCGGTCAGGGTAATCGCCTTGATCACGTAGGTGAGCCCGCTTAGCACTCGCAACTGAAACGCTCCGCTGTTCTCGGCTGTCGATGAAGCGATGCTCATTCCGGCAGGGTTGACGGCCGTAGCTGTGACCATCGCCTTGGTGACGGGGCGGCCGTCAGCAAAGACGACCACCCCGGAGATGGTTGTCTCGAGCAGCGGCTTCACGACGATCGTAAAACCAGACTTGCGCTCGCCTTCGCCGATCGCGATCACAGACGCATCCTGCCGCGGAACGCCAGGAAAATAGGTTATGGCGTACGGGGAGTCCAGCCGCGGTCCGAAGCGCGCGTTCACTCCAAGCACATACCGGCCGGGCAGAATTCCATCGATCGAAAATCGTCCGTTCTCATCGAGAGACGCTTCCGGCGCCCTCATATACCCATTCACTGGCGCATCCAGTGGTAGATCAGCCGGAATCACATTGACGGATCCGCGCGGAGCGGGAGTACCGTTCTCTCGCACGACGCGTCCCTCGATTCGGCCGTTTGCGATCAGCGAGAAGTACACGGTTGCACACCCTCGCGCCGCGAGGTGACGTTGAATGGGCGCTCCGTAGACCCTGACGCTGTCCGGTACGACAGGTGCGATCGTGTATTCCCCTGGGGGGACACGTATGTCGAGCTTCCCATCGGCGTCGGTCCTGACCATCAGGCGATGGGATTCATTGGTGAGCGCCACCGGAATGCCGGGCGCAGGTATGCGGCGCGACTTTGCGCGGTCGGAGGGATCGATGACATGCCTCTCGATGTTGCCGTAAAGACGCCCGATCGGTTCGGCCGTCGGCAGGCTGGCAAAGTAGTCGAGATCGGCGGCCGCTTCGTCAATGCGCTTGGTGCCGCTGCACCGCGACGTCGTCCATCGACCGTCAGCGGTCCGGCGCGCGTAGATTAGATATCGTCCGCCGATCTGGAACGGATAGTCGCAGTCGGATCCGCCCCAGCCGACTGCGCCTGAAGAAATCGCTGTCGCTAGCCGTTCTGGCGTCGGCTCGTCCGCCGTCTCCAGAGCGGCGGACGGACCGACCGCGCCGCGAAGCGTCTGCGTAACCGCAACGTTGTGCACGAGCCAGGTGAGCGAGCCAGCGAGCGGCTCCCACACTTCATTCACCACCGTGCCGACAAAGACAGCATCCGCGGACCAGGTGGCCGCGCAGGGCGGATTGGCGTCGCACACACAGGCCTCGGCGACCCGCATGCCAACAGGAGCGAACAGCCACAACACAGCCAATGCGAGGCGTATTGCACAAAGCCGCGGCAGCGAACCACGGCGTTCTGCGCTTTTGCATGAGCCGGGCAGATTCACGTGAGTAGAGCGCGCAAGAGAAATCCCGCTTTCTCGCGACAATATCTCGAGTGAGTTCTTGACTGGATCCGCACGCACGTCCCGCATCAACAGTCGTTCCATGTACTTCGCTTACGAATCAGTGATTTGTGAATCAAAGGTCTGCTGCCGCTCGTGTGACCGCACAGATATCGCGTGCCATTGCTCAAACGGCAAGGTCGTGGTGGAGTACCGTATTGTGACATCACGGCCCCGAGAGCGGCGATAGTATGCGCGACTGGTTCAGCACGCTGGCGGCCGAGCGCTCGCTTCCGGTGGATGCCGTTTCCGATCTCGCGGAGCGCGGCTTCGTCGTTCTTCCTGGGCCCGTGCCCTCCGAAGAAATGAACGCGTTCGTCGGCGCCTACACGGCAGCGATGATCTCGGCGAGCCAGGAGGACACGAAAGTCGGGACTACGTCGACGCGAGTAAATGACTTCGTAAATCGAGGCGGTGCGTTCGACGGGCTGTACGTCTTTCCCCTTCTGCTGGAGGCGTGCTGTCGCATCATCGGCCGGCCGTTCAAGCTCAGTTCGCTGCTGGCGCGGAGCCTCCGCCCGCATAGCATTGCCCAGGAGCTGCACGTTGATGTGGCGCACGACTCCGTCGATTGGCCGCTCGTCGGCTTCATTCTGAAGGTCGATGAATTTCGAGTCGACAATGGCGCAACGCGCTTCGTTCCCGGATCGCACCGCTGGTTGAGGGCACCGGAAGACGACGACGCCGACATCCGCGCGGACCGTGCCGATCAAGTACTCGCCTGTGGTCCAGCGGGCTCACTCCTGATCTTCAATGGCTCTACATGGCACGGGCACGCGGCAAACAGATCGGACGCGCCACGACGATCACTGCAGGGCGCGTTCATCCCGCGCGACGGGCACCCGGCGACCGACTTCGCGGGGCGCATGTCAGCGGCGACTCGTGCGCGTCTAGCAGCGCTCGCCCTTGATGTCCTTGGCGTCTGAGCGTGGTGGAGATAAGGAAGACCTTGCCAAGGCACATTCGGAAGACTGACGGAACCAAACACCCACACTGAGGTTGAAACAGATGACGGCTCGTAATGGTCCGCGCCTACTCGTCATCGGCGCCACGGGTACTGTTGGACGACACGTCGTGCTTGGACTGTCAGCCAAAGGCGCTCGCGTGCGCGCCATGACCCGCAGCCCCGAAACCGCTCGAATGCCAGCAGACGTCGAAGTCGTGCAGGGAGATCTCACCATTCCAGAGACACTCGATCCCTGTCTCGAGGGTGTCGAATCGGTGTTCCTCGTGTGGACCGCTCCGCACGCAGCCGCAGACGCGGCACTGGCCCGCATCACGCGACGTGCAGGACATGTCGTTCTCCTTTCGGCGCCGCTCAAAACGCCGCACCCTTTTTTTCAACAGCCGAATCCGGCGAGAGGGCTCGCGCTGCATGTCGAGCATCTGATCGAGCACACTGGGGTCAAATGGACGTTCTTGCGCCCTGGGATGTTCGCGGCTAATTCGATCGATTTCTGGGGACCGCAGGTTCGCACGGGTAACACAGTGCGCTGGCCCTACCTGAATGCACCTACCGCGCCGATTGACGAACGGGACATCGCTGCGGTGGGCGTTCGCGCCCTGACCGAGCCCGGCCACGACGAGATGGAATACGTGCTCACGGGCCCGCAGTCGTTGACCCAACGAGAGCAGATCCTGACGATCGGTGAGGTCATCGGTCGCACCTTGACGGTCGAGGAACTCTCACGAGAGGAAGCGCGACAGGCCTGGTCGGCAACGATGCCAGTCGCCGTCGCCGATATGCTGATGGACGCGTGGGCAGCGGCAATCGGGCAACCCGCGTACGTGACCGATATGGTGGAGGAGATCACCGGTACGCCGGCGCGCGCCTTTGCTCAATGGACACGCGACAACGCGGCAGAGTTTTTATCATTCGCCGGATGATGCGCACACCTGCCACGCAACAATCGATCGTTGTCTGCGGAAACGATCGTCACGATTATTGAGAGGCCGATAGCCAGTGCGCTCCTCTCGTACGAACCCACCAAACCTCTGCTCCGCCTCGTAGCGATTGTGTGCGGCGCAGCGGAGCTCCAGGTTGTCGGCGCTGGTCGGACCGCCGGACGCGTACGGCACCACATGGTGGAACTCGAGCCGGCCAGTCTCGCCGCATCGACCGGCTGGTCCTTCGAACCGGCACCGTCCACCGTCGCGCGCCCAAACCTTCCGCCTGACTGACGCGGGTACATGGCGAGATTGGGTTGATGTCTGGCCTGCAACGCGCGGGCGCCCTGTCGCGGCAAGTTTCTGCTTCTTCAGATCCGACAGCAGCAGCGTCAATGCCCGATCGAAGATCGCCGCTGGATCACCATCAGGAACACGATGCCGGAGGAGATCCTGCACTTGCCGCAGCTTGTCGTAGGTGTCACGACTGACGGTGAACTGCACCTTGTATCGTTCCGGGGCGAGTGGCTCGATCTTCAGCCGGCGCGCCGGAGCCGCCAGAATGTCTGTCGACGTTACGCAAACAGCAGCTCGTTCCGAAACCACACCGGCCTGAGATGCGGCCGGGTTTGAGTTCACTTCAACGAGTAGGGCCGCCGTCGGCAATTTGCGAACTGACGACAGGGCATCAGGTCTCGGTCGAACGCGAGCGACGAGTTCTTCCACCTCGCGTTTGCTCTTGTGTGAGGCCTCGCCGAGGATGTCGCGATAGTTGGCGTCGGTGAGATGCGGCGCCAGCAACCGCACCGCGCTGAGGTGGATATGTCCATCCGCTAACATCATGAGAATCTGCGGAAAGCGGCGCGCTGCTCGGGCCGCTTCGATTCGATTGTAGGCGGCGTGCTCCGCGAGATGGAGCACACGCGTGCAGTACGCGAACATCGACGAGCAGCCCTGACCGAGATACAAGCGTCGTGCGTCCAATTCGGCGAGTGCGGACACCAGCCGGCTGGTTGCCTGCTGCTCTGACGCGGCGAGGCGACTTGTTTCGGCAATCAGATCCTGGTCCGGCAGGTCTGCGTGCGACAGGGGTACTTCGTTCATATCCCGGTATAACACGCACATTTTTCGCGGGGCCACGCCGGCGCTGAGCGAACAACGATGACGCGACTTGCCTGCACGCCGAACACGCGCAAGATCGCGCCACTGATCGAATCGTCGTCAGCCGCCGAGCCTATCTGGCCGGCGCGCGCCACCGCAATCGCCAGCGCGAAAAAATCCTGTCAAGCACTTTTTGGGTCCGGACCGGGGACATAGGTAACAAATCAGACCGAGGACATGGGTGACAGATCTCAGGCATGGTGAGACATGCCATGGAACGAGACTGCACCGATGAATGAACGCGTGAAATTCCTCGCCCGGTACTTGGCGGGCGACGTGCCGTTTGCCAGCTTGTGCGAAGCGGCGGGGATTAGTCGCAAGACCGGCTACAAATGGGTGGACCGATACGACTGGGGCGGGGTTGCAGCCCTGGTGGATCGCTCGAGAGCCCCGTTGTCCCATCCCCACGCGGTCGCCACCGGAATCGTCTAGCGCGTGCTCGCCGTCCGACAACGGCATCCCCGCTGGGGGCCGCGAAAGATACTGGCGATTCTGCGTCGGCAAGAGGCTGCTGGCGAGTGGCCATGCGCCAGCACCATCGGGGATCTCCTTCGTCGACACCGTCTCGTGCGGCCGCGGCGTCGACGGCGGTGTAGTGAGCCGTATGGCGAGCGGCTGGCCGACTATGCCGCGCCAAATGCCATTTGGTGCGCGGACTTCAAGGGCCACTTCTCGGTCGGCGACGCGCGCTGTCATCCACTGACTTCGGTGCGCTCCTTCGCGCTGACGGAGAAATCACGCGTCGGCGGAGACGGCGCAGGCGCACCCGCTGATGGCCACCACAATCAGTGTTACCTATGTCGTCGGTCTAATCTGTTACCTATGAAGACGGTCGCACCTTGAGCGTTCCGGCTGACTCGATCGGTTCCTGTGCACTCTTAAGTCGCCGGCTTACGTCGCGGCCGCTGCTTCCTGGAGATGGAACGGATGATCAACTTGCCTCTCCCCCTCTCTGGCAGAGGCGTTCTGGCCTGCGAGACGGCGGCGGCAATGAGCGCCTCGACCTCCGCCAGAGCCAACGTCGCCGCGGACTCGAGCCGGAGAAACCGGTTTTGTGCACCGTTGCCGAGTAAGACCTTCTGCGGATCGGGCAACGTGGCGCCGCGGTAGAAGGACAGGGAAACGCCGTTCGCTCCGGCGGCGATTGAGACCACGCAATCAGACGGCCTCGTTGTGGAACAGTAGCCGATGACGAAAAAATTGTAGTTGTCGTAAACGAGTTCGTTGGCGGCCGGCAGTCGTCGCCGCAAGGCCTTGCGTGTGGCGCGAATCAGCGCTTGATTCTTCTCGTCGAACTTGCTGATGAACTCGTCGAGCCGTTTCTGGGCCGCAGCAGCGGTGGTCGGAATCTTGTCGGACGCCTTCACACGCTCGCTCCTCGCCAAGCTTAGGACATCAGCATCGCGCGGAGATTCTAACAGCCGTTAGCCGATGTTCGATACGAACTGCGTAAACGCTACGGTTGCCGCTTCAATGACTCCACGCGTCGGCGAAAAGAGGCGATTCGTTCTGTCGCATATTCAAAATCGAGCAGCCCGGGTTGCCAATCAGCGCACGGTCGCTGGGCGAGTCCCTGACGCCTCCTGCCACACAATTTTCACCGCTCAGACCAACCAATTTCACATCACCCAAACTCTCCAGGTCTAAGATCTGCGGAGAGCTGGCAGGTGAGATCACCATGACACGATGGTTGGGCATATTGGGACTGACACTGGCCTCTGCGGGCTCCTTGCTCGCGCAGCAACCGGCCGCCCCTGAGCAAACCACGCAGCCACAGGCACAGACGCCCACTGCGCGGGGGCAAGGGCGCGGACCGGGCACGCCAGGCGCGGGACGGCGCGGTGCGCCTCCACAGCGTGATGTCGCGGCGCCTGCAGGCACGGGAATGATCACTGGCCGGGTCGTTGCCGCCGATACCGGTCGTCCACTCAAGCGCGCACGGGTTGTGGCGGGCGGCGGCGGACGTCCACATGCGGCGAGCACCGACGAGCAGGGGCGATACCGGATCACCGGGCTGGCAGCCGGCAGCTACACCATCGCGGTCACCAAAGCAGGATTCGTTGACGGCGCGTATGGGCAGCGGCGCATCTCGGGCAGCGGCGTTCCCGTCGATCTGACCGACGGCCAACAGGCCGCGAACATCGACGTCCGGCTCTCCCGCGGCGGCGTGGTCACTGGCCACGTGCTCGACGAAGAAGGTGAACCGCTTGCGCGCGCGATGGTGACGGTCATGCGCCAGCAATATGTGCGCGGACAGAAGCAGTTGACGTCCGCCGGTGCCGACCAGTCGGACGATCGCGGGCAGTACAGGATTTTCGGCTTGCCACCCGGCGACTACTTTGTCAGCGCGTCGGCCGGGGGCCTCGAGCAAATCGTGCGGCAGATCGTTGGTGATCCCGGCAGCGCTCAGCAATCTGAGGCGAGCGGGTATGCCCCGACCTACTACCCGGGCGTGACAACGTCGAGTGATGCCACGAGATTGAAATTGGCCGCTGCACAGGAGATCAGCGGCATCGATTTCCAGATCCAGGTCGTGCCGCTGGCGACAGTGAAAGGCGTGGTCGCCGGCGGGTCTGCGACCGTCATGCTGGTATCGGATGACGGCGGTGGAGCTGGTGCGCTCGCGCTTGGAGCACTTGGCGGGGCGGTCGGTGCGCTCGCGGGTCGAGGAGGCGGCCGAGGAGGCTTCGGGCCGTTCGGCGGAGGACTACGCGCGGCCACCAGGCCGGACGGCACCTTTGCCATCCCGAACGTGACGCCGGGAAAGTACACGATCGTGGCCCGCGCTGACGGGGGACCGAATGGTGCGTCGAGAACGGCAGTCCAGCAGGTGGTCGTTGCCGGCGCCGAGGTGAATGTTGCGCTGTCACCCGTGCCGAACGTGCAACTCGGCGGCACGTTCACGCTCGAGGCAACCGGAACGCCGCCGGCAAATGGCTTCACGGGATTTCGGGTCATGCCGGTGGCGATCGGCGGCTCCGCTGCGATGGCCATCGGCGGGCGCGGGGCACGTCCGTCCGATGTCGGTCCCGCGGGTCAGTTCACGATCAACGACGTCGCGCCGGGCGCCTACACGATCCGCGCGTCGACGCCGCGTGGATGGACGATGAAGGCGGTATATCTCGATGGACGGGAGATCACCGACGAACCCATCGACGTGAAGTCGGACAACATCACGGGCTTGAACGTGATCTTCACGGATCGCGTGAGCGGCCTCGCAGGCAGTGTTCGCGACGCGCGCGGCACTCCCGCCTCCAACGTGACCGTAATCCTGTTTCCGCCGGATGAGCGGCAGTGGCTGTCACAGTCGCGGCGGATCATGACGGCCCGCACCGATGCTTCAGGCGCCTACCAGCTGCCGGCGGTGCCTCCGGGCGAATACCTCATCACTGCAGTCGAAGACGCCGAACAGGGTGAATGGTTCGATCCCGCGTTCCTGGAGGAGATCAAAGGCCGCGCGACGAAGATACGGATCGAGGAAGGGGATCAGCGAACGCAGGACCTCAAGGTCTCGCCGATGTAGCCGGCTCGCTCTCGCCTTTTCTGATCGCGAACCAGATCAGCGCGGCGAGGACCGTCACGGCGGCGAGGAACGCTCCGCCAAACAACCACAGCGTGCGATAGAGGATCGACTGGCTGTCGACTTCGACCTGGATGTCGAGCGGCGCGCCATCGAGGCGATCGGCGAGGTGTTGTTCCCAGGCGAGAATGTTGCCGCGTTTCGTTTCCGAGGGCTCGTCGGTCTCGAGGTCTCTCGCGTTATGCGACAGAATTCGGCT
>Ga0222622_10000956_pt1 | contig 11509 bp, 8 predicted proteins | sample PLM2_5_b1metaG_FD_177335 | JGI IMG/M metagenome (GOLD analysis project Ga0222622, IMG submission 177335) | Groundwater sediment microbial communities from an aquifer in East River, Colorado, USA - PLM2_5_b1 | ecosystem: Environmental > Terrestrial > Soil > Riparian zone | place: USA: East River... | reverse complement strand
TCCAGCGGACGCGCCATGGCGGGCGCTGATCTCGGCTGATGGCTTGTTAGAGAACGGCCAGTACACCGATGCGTTCGGTCTGTATAGAGCCGCGCTCGACGCGTTGCCGTCGATGGTGACCATCCATGAATCCATCGCCCGTATTTACGAGCGTACGGGACACACGCAATGGGCGGCCATCGAACGGGCGAAGGTCCGGCTCGAAGAGGATGCGTGCACGGCTCGCCGGGCCATGTGCGAGTTTCGCGCCGCCCGCTATCGATCGTCGCTCGAAGCGGCGATGACCGGAGTGGAGGGCGAATCGCGTTATTGGACTGCCCGCGCCGCCAACGAGCTCGCGTTGGGCGCCTTCAGGCACCTCGATACGATTGCGGATTCGCCCGAACGCCGCAGCGTTCGCGCCGCAACAGCGCAGGCACGAGAGCGGTACGTCGATGCCGTGTCGGAACTGAAAGCCGCTGTCCGTCTCGCACCACAGCAGCCGGAGTTCCAGTTCGAACTCGCCTCGGCGTATTACCTGGCGCGCGACTACGAAGCAACCCTCGTCGCGTTGACACCGTTGCTGGCGCGATATCCAGACGACGGGAGACTGCTGACGCTGGAGGCGCAAGCACTTGTGCAGCTGCAGCGTGCGGGCGAGGCGGTGCCGATTCTCAAACACCTGGTCGAGCGGCGCCCGAATGACGCCGTGCTGAAACTGACACTCGGACGCGCGTACGTGCAATCGGGCGATTACGCGGCGGCGATTCCGCTGCTCGAACCGCGGTTGGACAGCGACACTGATGGGAGCCTGCACATGCAGCTCGCGCGCGCGTATGCGGCAACCGGTCAGCGCGACAAAGCGGCGCCGTTGTTGACGCGTGCGGAGGAATTGAGAAAGGAAGATCAAGAGCGCCGCTCGGTGGCGGCGCTACGTACGATCACGGCACCGAAATAACGTTTCCGGCTTCCGGCTCCCAGCTTCAATCCGGATCCGGATCCCGGACCGCGCACACCGGTCAGTTGCCAGTGGCTATCTTTCACGTATTTCGACGACTTGGTTTGCCCTCACGTCGTCGACCACCTGCTTTGTTCCCGAAGGCCATTCCACCTCGACCCGGACCGGAGCAGCCGATGCGCCGAGTCCAAAATGCAATCCTCCGTAAGACGATGACGCATACCCCATCGCGGTTGTCATCGTGCGAACTTGACGGCCCACGTGCACGATCGCCCCGATGCCGTCGCGGTTGCTCTTCGTTCCAACCAGCCGGACGATCAGCCAGTTGTTCGAGCCTGTCGTTGTGTTGTGCCACAGTTCCGCCGGCGTTCCCAGCGTGAGGACCACGAGGTCGAGACGGCCGTCGCCGTCGAAGTCGGCCACTCCGCAGCCGCGATGGGCAGCCGCGGCGGCGCCGAATCCTGCCGCGTCGGACGCATCGGTGAAGTGCCCGCGCGTGTCGTTGACGAACAGCGCATTGGGCTGCTTGAAGTTGATCGCCTGAAAATCGCCGATGCGGGCGTTGACGTGCGAGTTGGCGGTGAAGATGTCCTTCCAGCCGTCGTTGTCCATGTCGGCGACGATCGAACACCACCCCGACAGCTTGACGGTGAGGCGGCCCAGGCCGCTCACCTGCGTTTCCTCGACGAACCCGCCGTGCGAGTCGTTGCGGAACAGCGGGAAGGTTTCTCCGGAGAGCGCGGTGAAGTGAATATCGGGAAAGCCGTCGTTGTCGTAATCCTCGGCATCGGTTCCCATGCTGGAAATTGGACGGCCTGAACCGGTAACCGAGACTGCGGACATCAGCGCATCTTCAGAAAAGGTTCCATCACCGTTGTTCTTGAACAGGAAGTTGGGAACCGTGTCGTTGGTCACGAACACATCGGGCCGGCCGTCGCGATTGAAATCAGCCACTGCCGCGCTCATCCCTTTGCCGACATGGGCGAGCAGGCCGGCCTTGGCCGAGACATCCTCGAACGTGCCGTCTCCCTTGTTTCTATAAAGACGGTTGGGCAGGCCTTTGAACACGCGCGGGTCGCAATAAATCTGCACGCCGCGCCCCTCGTCGCCGCAGGAGCGGTTGGCCTCGATGGACCATTGAACGTAATGCACGACCATCAGATCCAGCCGGCCATCGTTGTCATAGTCGAACCACGCGCCCGCCACCGCCCACTCGCCGCTGGCGATCCCCGATTGCTTCGTCACATCTTCGAAGCGGCCGTCGCCGCGATTGCGAAGCAACTGGTTCTCGCGCACCCCCGCGACGAATAAATCGACGTGCCCGTCGTTGTCGTAGTCCGCCGCCGCCGCCCCCATCGCGTAGCCCAGTCCTCGGACGCCTGCGGTATCGGTGACGTCGGTAAAGCGGAGGTTGCCGTCGTTGCGAAACAGCCGGTTCGCATACGCCGCGGATGGTTTGTCGAGTGACGGGGTCGCCGCGCCGTTGGTGAAGAAAATGTCGGGACGGCCGTCGCCGTTGTAGTCGAAGACGGCGAGACCGCCCGGAGCGCTGTCGACGAAGTACTTGCTGCCCGCCGAGGGATACGTGTGCGTGAAGCGTAGCCCCGCAACATCAGCGACATTGTGGAACCGCGGAGTGGGGCCGGCAGAGGCTGGCGGCTGGTCGACTGGCGCAGCCGTTATGGTGCCCGCTGCGATCGCGATGAGGAGCGGCCGCAGGACGAGGCTGCGCATCGTGCTAAATCACCGCCGGTCCGATTCACGGGCAGCCGCGCGCTCGTAGTCTTCGCGCGGATTGCGCCCCGTGGCGTCTCGATACCAAGCGGGATGATGGGTCCACGCCCACCGCTTCGAGACGGTCCCGCGCGTCATCGCCTGGAACGTGCCCGGCTGCTGGGCGGTGCTCTCGTAAATGTGAACGATGAATCCGACCAGCATCAGCAGTGCCGCCACATCGTGAAGCACGTAACTGATTGCGACCGCGCCACGGCCGAACGTGCGCGGAAACCACATCGGCAGGCCGGAGATCACAAACACCAGGGCACTGGCGACAATCGTCCAGAAGTAAAGCTTCTGACCGCCGTTGAAGAACCCAACATCGGCTGGTTCGAGCAGCTCTTCATTCGATACGTAGGTCTTGATTCGTTTGAGCCAGCGAGAGTCGGCCGGAGTCCAGAGCATCGGGGTGGCCCAGTTCAGGATCTGCAGCGCAAACGCGATCACAAAACCAAGACTGAACCACGGATGCAACAGACGTGTCGTCGGGCCCCCTCCGAAGATCGGGGTCAGGGCGTGATACAGCCATGGCGTATAGAGCGCGAAGCCGGAAAGAAATGCGAGCAGGAAAAAGATCGCCACCGCCCAGTGCAGCAGCCGCGTGTAAACGGGATGACGCAGCAACTCGCCATCGTGCACGATTGTTCGCCCGTGTGCGGCAACGCGGCGGCGGGCTTCGTCATCGAATCGCTCGACCGCGGTCGTCATGGTTGATCCCCCCGCGACGGTGGCTGCGGTTCCTTCGGTCCCTCGGCGATGTAGTGAAAGAACGCGACCGGCGCGGCGAGCAGAGCCAGGAGCAATCCCACCGGCTTGGCCAGGGATTTCCACATCGTGAAGGTCGTTGGAATCCTGGGAGACGCCGGCAGCCCGCCATACATCTCCGGGTTCTTCGCGTCATGCAGCACGTAGATCACGTGCGTCCCGTTCACCGATGCCGGATCGTAGACGCCAGCATTGGCAAACCCTGAGTGTTCGCGGAGCTGTCCGGCGCGCTTTTCCGCGAGCGCGAGCATGTCCGGCTTGGTACCGAACTTCAAGCAGCCCGTCGGACACGCCTTGACGCACGCGGGTTCGAGCCCCTGTCCGACGCGATCCGAACACAGCGTGCACTTATAGACCTTCTTCGTCGCCGAATTGAACTTTGGAATATCGAACGGACATCCGGTCACGCAGTACTGACAGCCGATGCAATTCTCCTGATTGAAGTCGACGATCCCATTGGCGTATTGGACGATGGCGCCTTCGGCGGGACACGCGCGAAGACACCCCGGATCTTCGCAGTGCATGCACTGATCCTTGCGCATCGTCCACATCAGCGACCCGTCGTCGCGCGGATGCTCGTTGAACTTGATCAGGTTCCAGTAGTTCCACGCCGTCGACGGCATGGTTTGATAGGTGTTGTCGAAGGTCGTCTTGCCGAATGGCATGTCGTTCCATTCGACGCACGCCACCTCGCACGCTTTGCAGCCGATGCAGGTGGTGACATCGACGTACTTGCACACCTCCTCTTCACGGTGGGCGCCGGCGCCAGGCACTGAACCTGAGTGGCCGGAGATGGCTCGAATCTGAAGCGTCCCGCTGGGCATGTGAATCGCTAATCCCTAATCACTGATCGTGAATCGCCAAATCGTGTAGACAGCGGCGCGAACGCGCGCCGGCCGGGGCAATGTAACGCGCCGACCGCGAATTGCGAACCGCGAACTACGAATCACGCCTTCTCCACTTTCACCAGAAAGCCTTTGAACTCCGGGGTGTAGGCGTTCGGGTCGACGACCGCGGGGGTGAGCATGTTCACCGGATTGAGTGCCGTGAGACCGCTGTCCTCGGAAATGCCTCGATAGCCCCAGTGAATCGGAATTCCTATTTGATAGGTCTTCTTGCCATCGATCATCATTGGCTTGATACGATGCGTGACCATCGCCTTCGCGACGTACGAGCCCCGCGCGCTCGAGACCTTGATCTTGTCGCCCCCTTTGATCGTGAGATCGTTGGCGAGGTCGAGAGGAATCTCGACGAACGGTTCGGGCACGAGCTGCACGTTCATCGGGTTGTTCTTGGTCCAGTAGTGATAGTGCTCCGTCAGGCGATACGTCGTGCAGATCACGGTAAAACCGTCCGCCGGGCGGCCGTACTTTTCTCCTGATTGTGTCGGCTTCCGTGCGACGGGATTGTTCGACTGCTGAGGATGCAACGGGTTCGCAATCGGGCTCTCGATCGGCTCGTAGTGTTCTGGAAACGGCCCGTCCTGCACTGCGGTCAGCGGTGCGAACAGCCGCCCGATTCCCTCCGGGTTCATGATGAACGGCCCCATGTGGTCGGCCGGTTTGGAATCCGGTTTGAAGTCTGGCACATCGTTACCAACCCAGCGTCCGGCCGATTCGTTCCACCAGACCTGACGCCGCGTTGGGTCCCAGGGCCTCCCCGCCGGATCGCATGACGCACGGTTGTAGAGGACACGGCGGTTCGCCGGCCACGACCACGCCCAGTTCGGGAAAATTCCGAGCCCCGATGGGTCCTCGGTTCCGCGCCTGGCCATCTGATTTCCCGTTTCGGTCCACGAACCGGAGTAAATCCAGTTGCCCGACAGGGTGCTGCCGTCGTCGCGAAGAAATGAAAACGATGGAAGCTGCTGGCCGGCCTTGATCACCTGCCCTGTCGCGGGATCGGTGACGTCGGCGAGCGCCTGCCCGTTAATCTCTCGAGCGACCTCTGACAACGAAGGGTTCGCCGGCTTGGTGTAGGGCCAACGAAGATTCAGGATGGGATCGGGGAACTTTCCCCCCTCTTTCTGATAGAGGTCGCGGACGCGCAAGAAGATCTGCGCGAGGATGTCCTGATCGAGCCGCGCATCTCCCGGCATCGGCAGCGCCGCGTTTTTCCATTGCAGCCAACGCGCCGAGTTGGTGAAGCTTCCGTCCTTTTCAGCAAATCCCGCACACGGCAGCCGATACACGGTCGTCTGAATCTTCTTCATTTCATCGGCCGTCGTGCCGGGCGCCCGCCAGAACTCGCTCGTTTCGTCCGGGTAGATCTCGCCGACGACCAGCCAGTCGATCTTCTTCAGCGCGTCGATGTTCTTCTGCGTATCAGGGCCGATCTGGACGCCGTTCATGCCAATCGCAAACATTCCCTTGACGCGTCCCTCGTGCATGCCGTTCCAGATCTCGGTCCACGAGTAATTGCGATCGATCTTCGGCAGATAGCTGAACGCCCAGTCGTTCTCTTTTCGCGCAGCGTCGCCATAGAACGCTTTCAGCAGTGAGACGGTGAACTTCGGCGTGTTGGACCAGTAGTTGAACGAGTCCCACTCCGCTGGCTTGGAAACGGTCGGCGTGGTGCGCTTCAGGTAGGTCGCGAGATCGACGTCGTCTGGCGCGGGCATCTTCAGATATCCGGGAAGGATGTCGAAGATGCCCGCCATGTCGGTCGCACCCTGGATGTTCGAATGACCGCGCAGTGCATTCACGCCGCCGCCGGCCCGACCGACGTTGCCCATCAGCAGCTGCAGCATGGCCGCTGCCCGGATGATCTGGGTGCCGAAGGTGTGCTGCGTCCAGCCGACCGCGTAAATGATGGTGGCAGCCTTCTTCATGTCGCCGTCTTTACGGATCGACGTGAAGAGTTCGGCCGCCTTCAGAAACTGATCTTTCGGGATCCCGGTGATGCGCTCGACCACTTCCGGTGTGTAGCGCGAGTACTGTTTCTTCAGGAGCTGAAACACGCAACGGGGATGCTCGAGCGTGGCGTCGTGCATCACCGTTTCGGGGAGCTTGGCGACGGTCTTGGCGCCCGCGGGGCCGCCACCCTGATGGCCGCTCCCCTCCGGTTTCGGTAACTCCTCGCGCCCCTGTCCCGACGCGGATGGCGGTGCCGCGTGGCCGGGGTTCCCGCCGGTGCCTTCGTAGTTCCACGTCGAACGATCGTATGTCGCGGCAGCGGGATCGAACCCGGAATACAAGCCGTCGTCTGGCAGCTTGAATCGTTCGTCGACGATAAATGAGGCGTTGGTGTAGTTGACGAGGTAGTCGCGGGCAATGCGGCCGTGCTCGATGGCGTAATTGATCAAACCGGCGACGAAGGCGATGTCGGATCCGGCCCGAATCTGCAAGAACAGATCGGCATTCGCGGCCGTGCGCGTGAACCGCGGATCGACGACGATCAACTTCGCGTTGCGTTCAAGCTTGGCTTCGATCGGCCACTTGAAGCCGCACGGATGGTTCTCGGCAGGGTTTCCCCCCATGATCAACATCATGTCGGTGTTCTTGATGTCGACCCAGCCGTTGGTCATCGCACCGCGTCCGAATGTGGGCCCCAAACTGGAGACCGTGGGCCCGTGTCAAACCCGGGCCTGGTTTTCCAGGTTGCAGACCCCCAGGCTGCGCATTGTCTTGACGACGAGATAGTTGAATTCGTTGGTATCGGTGCAGCCGCCGGTGAATGCGACGCCCTCGCAGCGGTTCACGACGCGGCCACGCTCGTCGCGTTCGACGAACGTCTCGTCGCGCGTGGTCTTGACGCGACGGCTGATCTCGTCGAGCGCCTGATCCCACCCGATGTCTTCCCACCGATCGGAGCCCGGCCGCCGCACCTGCGGCTTCATCAGCCTGCGATCGTTGAGGATGTCCTGCTCCAGCGACGATCCCTTGGGGCACAGCGTGCCGCGATTGATCGGATGGTCGGGATCGCCCTCGACGTGAACCACTTGGGGAACGGCGTTTTTTGCCTTGTCTCCGAGGGTGTGAATGATGACGCCGCAGCTCACCGAGCAATACGGACAGGTACTGCGTGTCTCGCTCGTGCGCGCGATCTTGAGCGTCTTCGCCTGGGCATACACTGCTGAAACATCAAAACCGAACGCCGAGAGCGTTGCGCCTCCGGCGAGGGTCGTCTGAATGAATGCTCTGCGGGAAATGTCCATCGAACGCCTCCGCTGAACGGCCAAACGCCGTCACGATAACATGATTGGTTGTTGTGAGATCCAGTTCCGACTCGTGCGGCTCTCGTCCGATTAAGCATTGGGTTCCGCGCACCCGGATCCCGGACCACGGATCCCGGCTGCGTTATAACCCAACCAGATTCAGCTCGATCTTTTCATAACCCTGTTCGCGCGCCCATGCATCGAGCGGCGCACCCGCAACCTCGTCCACGAGCGGCACGGCGATGCCAAGACGCGTCAAGTCCACGGTCTTCACGTAATGGCGGCACGTCTCACAGGCGTCGATGCGGAGATGATCGTAGGCCGGCGACTGGAAGTAGCCGAGCTTGCCTTCCTCTTCTTCACCACAGTACGCGCACAGCACGCGGCGAAACGGCCATACGGTCAGACACGTCGCGCAGAGTAACGAGCGGCCGCCGCCCTCCAACGGACCGCCGGCGCCATGCAGGATGGAGAGCTGCGCCACACCGCCGCAAAACGGACAGCGATTTTCCGCCATCGTCAATTCGCGATCGTTCGGCATCAGGTCCCCGTCGGCGAGGAGCCGGGCGTAGGGCTGCAGCACTGCCTTGGCGAAGAACTGCCGATCGGATGGGTGCTTCCAGCAGGTCGTCAGCAGCTGATCGATGGCACCTTGCGGACCCTCGAGCAGGCGCCGCGCCTGGATGGCCAGCAACTCCGGGCCGCTCGCGGCGATGGCCTGGAGAAATCCGGCGATACCAGGCCGCAGCAACTCCAGATCGTGGGCCAGCCTCCCGGTAGGCGGGCCGTTGCGGCTCACCGTCAGGTTCGCGGCAAGTCCGCGCTGCAATCCGAGCAGACTGGCATAGAACGTAAGCAGCGGCTCAACCGCTTCATCGCTACTCGCTAACTGCTGCGCGCGTTCGATGCATCGATCCCATGATTCGCGCATTAGAGGCGGCTTGTGAGAGGATACCGGGCCACAGAAGAACACAATCCACGGAATACACAGGCCGCGGAATAACACAGAAGAACACCGGATCCGAACCTCAGACAGGCCACTGTGTTGTTCGAGGAGAAATCCATGACGAATTCATTCGCTCTGCTTCGACGAGTTGTGTTTGGGTTTTCTTTCGTCATCGTCGCGATTATTGTTCTGTTCATGTCCAAGGATGCAAGCACCCAGACGAATTCGGCTGAACCGCGGGCTGTACCGGCTCGCACCATTCCCGTGCCGAGCACCGTCAGCCCGCAGATGCAGACCCTGATTGCGGGTGCACCGCCGGCGAACTGGAACACCGCGCCGACGACCGTCGACGAATGGAGAACGTTGTCGGCACCTGCTGCGGGCCGCAATCTTCCGGCGCTCCGCGAGCGTCTCGGCGTCAAGACCGAGCCGATGACGGTGAACGGCGTGAACGCCTTCATGGTCACACCGGCCGTGATTCCGCCTGAAAATCGCAACCGTCTGCTCGTGCACATGCACGGCGGGTGCTACGTGCTGAACGGCGGCGAAGCCGCGACATCCGAAGCCATCTACATGGCCGGCTTCGGCCACTTCCGCGTGCTCTCGGTCGACTATCGCCGCCCACCCGATGCGACCTATCCGGCGGCACTCGACGACGGGATGAATGCATGGAAGTGGGCGCTGAAGTCAACCGATCCGAAGAACATGGCGATCTTCGGCACGTCGGCGGGCGGCGCCCTGACGCTGGCGATGGTGCTGCGAGCCAAGCAGGACGGCCTCCCACTTCCGGCGGCAATTGCGCCGGGCACGCCGATGTCCGATCTGACCGGCACGGGGGATTCGTTTGCCACCAACCACATGATCGACAACGTCCTGGTCGGCAGCGACGGACGCTGCGACGCGATGGCCAGGCTCTATGCCAACGGGCACGACCTGAAGGATCCATTGCTCTCGCCGGTGTACGGCGACATGCATGGGTTCCCGCCGACCATCCTGACGACCGGCACCCGCGATCTGCTGCTCAGCAACACCGTACGCGTCCACCGCAAGCTGCGGCAGGCCGGAGTCGTCGCGGAGCTACAAGTCTACGAAGGGCAGTCGCACGCGCAATACATGCGCGCCGCCGATGCGCCAGAGACGAAGGAAGCCTTCGAGGAAATTGCGAAGTTTTTCGATCGGTACTTGGGCAAGTAGCAGCGTGCGCCTTCCCCTCACGCTGACTTCGTTAATCAGGGCAAACAGGAGAACGGCGAACGGAGGACCATTAATTAGAAGATCCTCCTTTCTCTTTTCTCTTGTTCCTGTTTTGGTACGTATGCAGCGTGACGGTGAAGGCTGCCCGAATCAAGGGGTCTGAACTCTCAGATCATCGAGCACTTGCCGCGCCTGTCGCTCGGTGTCGTCCGGAGACCGCAACCCTTTGAGACTGGTGCGTCGCAGGCCAGCGGCGCGTGCCTGCCAGCTCTCTTCTCGCAACTTGAAGTATTCATCCGCCCTCGCGACCAGCGGCGCCTGCTCGCGCGGCACGTGCTGCAGACGTTTCAGGCGGTCCTGCGCCGAGCGGAGCTCCGGCAGAATCGTGTGGTCGATGACCGCCACCAGTTCCTTCAGCGTCAACTCCCCGATCGTGAAGCGGCGCACCGCGCTGTCGTAAACATTCGCCGTTCGCTCTTCGATCTCCGTGATGCGGCTGATCTCCGGTCGCACGTCGATGACGCCGCGCATCGGGATGCCCGCAGTGACCACGATGACAGCGATCGCAGCAGTCATCGATGCGGTACGGCGAAGGCTTGGCGTTTCAACGACAGCGGGCTTGGCAAGAAGGAACCCGTAGGCCAGCCCCACGGCAAGACCGGACAACTCGAGCGCCCCCGCGCGCCCGGCGGCCACGCTATATAGAAGGAACAGCGCTGCCGAAGGCGCGACCTTCAACAACGTCGTTGTTGGAATGGTAAATGGGGAAGGCGCCGCGACACCGGTGACCAGCATCACCACAAACAACCCGTACACCGCGAACACTCCCGCCGAGCCGCCGGCGGTCACCGTCACCGGATGCAGCAGCAGTCCGAGCACCGCGAAGAGCAGGCCAGCTCCGGCAAACGCGCTGGCTATGGCAAACCGTCCAAAGAATCGCTCGGTGATGAGGCCGATCTGCACGAGTCCCGCAACGTTCGCGACGACCTGGAAAAATCCTGCGTGAACGAACATGGCCGTGGCCAGCCGCCACCACTCGCCGTTGGCGGTTCGCGTGCCGATGCTGCCGCCCCAGCGGACGATGGTGTCGGGATCGGACAGGGATCCGGAGCCCATCGCCATCGACATGAAGATGCCGACGTTCAGCGCCACGATCGCGAGCGTCACGACCGGACGCGGAGTGCGGGCGTCGAGCGCGTCGTCGAACGGCTGCCGCGCCGGCCAGTAACGCGAGGCTCCGCTCATCGCCTGATCGGCGCCGCCGAGTAGGGCCCGCCGAACGCGATCGCGCTCCTGCGGTGTGGTGAAATACCAGGCGGCCCCGCCAAGGACGATCAGTGCAATGAACCCCATACTCGGGGCATCTCAAGAGATGTGCCACGAGATGAGAGAAAATTGCCCGCAATTTCGAGCGGCGGCAACTCAGCCGCGTGTGAGAACGATCAAGACTGGGATGATCGGACGATGGCTGTAATTAAGCTTCCAGCTTCCAGCTTCCAGCTTCCAGCTCCCAGCTATCAGCTTCCAGTTACCTGTTCGCAGCTTTCAGTTCCCAGCTGTCAGCCCAGCCTTCGCGCGTTTTCGACGCGAAGGCTGTCCCGCCGAAGCGACGTAGCCGCGAAGGCGGACGGATCTATTTCTTCGGTTTGTCCGCCACCGCCTGTTGCCAGTAGGCCTGCTGGCCGATGTACGACTTCGTGTCCGGCATGTTGGCGAGAATCGCTCGCCGCACCTC
>Ga0222622_10000955_pt1 | contig 11509 bp, 12 predicted proteins | sample PLM2_5_b1metaG_FD_177335 | JGI IMG/M metagenome (GOLD analysis project Ga0222622, IMG submission 177335) | Groundwater sediment microbial communities from an aquifer in East River, Colorado, USA - PLM2_5_b1 | ecosystem: Environmental > Terrestrial > Soil > Riparian zone | place: USA: East... | reverse complement strand
AATGCCTTTATGGTGACGGTGAATGGAATCGCCGCCGGCATGCGCAATACCGGCTAGCTCGCGGTTCGCGAGTTCGCGGTTCGCGAGTTCGCGGTTCGCGAGTTCGCGGTTCGCGAGTTCGCGGTTCGCGAGTTCGCGGTTCGCGAGTTCGTTGTTCGCACGGACCCACCCGCACGAACAGCGACCTGCGACCTGCGAACAGCGAACAGCGAACAGCGAACAGCGAATTATTCGATCACTACGTACCGCTTGAGCCTGTCCGTTTCCTTCTGTCCGACGTACTTGCCGATTTCCTTGTCGAACTGCGCCCACGATTTCCACGGGCGGTACTCCTTGAACTCGCGGACCATCCGGGGGCCGGCGCCGGGAATACTGAGGATGTCTTCGTCGGTTGCGGTGTTCAGGTTGACGGGAATGAAACAGTACTGCGCCAGCTTGGCGGCACCCGCCTCGCCGACGTATTTTCCGATTTCCTTGTCGAACTGCGCCCATGATTTCCACGGGCGATATTCGGCAAACTCGCGCACCATGCGTTTGCCCGCGCCCGGCACCAACAGGATCTCTTCGGGGGTCGCGGTGTTCAGATTGATGTGGACGAACGCCTTTTCGTAGAACTGCATCGCCTGTTCCTGTGTCAGCCCCTGTCCGATCAGGAAGGTGTTCAGTTCGGTGATGCTCTTGAACGGCCTGACGCCGACGAGCGCTTTCGCAATCGCCGGATTCAAGTTCGGCATTTTCGCCAGGTCCTGTTCGGGGGCGGTGTTGGCGTCGACGACCCCCTGCGATTTACCGACCTGTGCCCGAAGCGTCGTCAGCGGCACCGCGACGACCACCGCCAGAACCGCGGCAACGATCCAACGTGTTCGACTCCTCATGCGTCTCCTCCTGAAGTACCCGCCCGCCCTGCGGCGCGAGTCGTATATCCGCGATCGCGACGGATCGGATAGCGATAGGCGTAGGCAAGCCCGATCAGCCCGAGCTGCGACATCGAACCGGGGGCCAATGCGGGCGGCGTTTTTGCCGACAGCGCCTTGATGAGAAGCGCGCGGCCAGCCACGGCCGGATCGACCTCCACCTGAAATGCGACGTTCGCCCGGTAATGGAGATACATGCCGAGCATTCCTGCCAGGACAAACAGGACCATCGTCGCTTGCACGAAACGCAGACTGGCGCGGCGTTCGTCGATCGCGTGCCACGCGATCGCCACAAATGCGACGCCGATCAGGACCAGCGGGATGAACTGCGCCGGGTCTTCGTCATGTTTCAGGAGCAGCAGCTCGGTCGCGGTCCCGGCCAGTCCGATGAGCAGGATGGCCAGCAGCACTCGACGAATGACGTCGATCGTCTCATGCACAGCGACATGCTAGCGTACGAAGATGCCGCGCGCCGGTTGCCACGGAATTATCCCAATTCACTCGACAAACACCCGGACTTTCCGCGGCGTGACATACAGACGATCCCCGGGGTTGACGCCAAGGCGCTCGAACTGATCGCGACCGAGCTCAGCGTGAATCAGACCGCCGTGCGCGCCCGCCAGTTCCAGCCTGACCATCGCACCTGACGGTGTGACGTCCTCGAGAACCGCCCAGAGGCCGGAGCCTGTTTCCGATCGGGTCACATCGAATTCATGAGGCCTGGTGTAGGCGGCGGCGGTGCGCGGCGCGGCGTCGGCGTGAACGGGATACTCGACGGCCAGTGGTCCGAAGATGCCGCGGCCGTCTTCCACACGGCCGTGGAAGATGTTCACGGTGCCGAGAAAGCTAATCACGAACGGCGTGGCCGGGCGTTCGACCACGTCGTCGGGTGTTCCGTCCTGTTCGATGACGCCGTGGTTCATCACCGCCACGCGATCGGCAAGTTCGAGCGCTTCCTCCTGATCGTGGGTAACGAAGACGCTGGTCAGATGAATGTCGTCGTGGAGGCGCCGTAACCATCGGCGCAGTTCCTGCCGCACCCGCGCGTCCAGCGCACCAAACGGCTCATCGAGCAGCAGCACCTTGGGTTCGACCGCCAGCGCCCGCGCCAGTGCGACACGCTGCCGCTGTCCCCCCGAGAGCTCCGATGGACGACGGTCGGCCATGAAATCGAGCTGCACCAATTCGAGCAGCTGCCGTACGCGTCGCTTGATATCGGCCTCGTCGGGTCGCGTCGATCGCGGACGTACCCGCAGCCCGAATGCGACGTTTTCAAAGACCGACAGGTGACGGAAGAGCGCGTAATGCTGAAACACGAAGCCGACGCGCCGCTCGCGGGGATTCCGTTCGGTGGCGTCTTCCCCTTCGAGAATGACCGAGCCCGAATCGGCGGCTTCCAGCCCCGCAATGATTCGAAGCAGCGTGGTTTTACCGGAGCCCGACGGACCGAGCAGCGCGTACAGCTCGCCCGATGCGACGTTCAGGCTGACGTCCTTCAAGGCCACGAACTGCCCGAAGGTCTTCGTCAGACCGCGGACTTCGATTCCCATGGCATGACCTCAATCGCGTCGTGTGCCGCCGCCCGTCCCGTGCGTTCGACGCGCGTCTCCACAATCGCCTTGAGGATGAGCGTCACGATGGCCAGGCAGCCGAGCAGCGACGCGACCGCGAAAGCGGCTTGTGCGTTGTACTCGTTGTACAGGATCTCGACGTGCAGCGGCAGTGTATTGGTGAGGCCGCGGATGTGACCGGACACGACCGACACCGCCCCGAATTCTCCCATCGCGCGGGCGTTGGCGAGAATGACGCCGTACAAGAGGCCCCACTTGATGTTTGGAAGCGTGACGCGAAGAAACATCTGGATCCCGCCGGCGCCAAGAACGCGGGCCGCTTCCTCTTCCTCGGTCCCAATCGCTTCCATGATCGGGATGATCTCCCGTGCCACAAACGGAAACGACACAAAGACCGTCGCCAGGATGATCCCGGGCACCGCAAACACAATTTGAAAGCCGTGATCGATCATCCATGGTCCGAGCCACCCGCGGCGACCGAAGAGCAGCACGAAAACCAGTCCGGCAATCACCGGTGACACCGCAAAGGGCAGATCGATCAACGTCAGCAGCAGATGCCGTCCGCGAAAGTGAAATTTCCCGATGGCCCATCCGGCGGCAACACCGAAGACGACGTTCACAGGCACCGCCACGGCCGCCGCCAGCAGGGTCAGCTTGAGCGCGGCAACCGCATCGGGTTCGACGATCGCGGCACGGTACGCATCCAGCCCCTTCGAAAATGCCTCCACGAATACCGCCACGAGCGGGACAACCAGGAACAGCGCGAGAAATCCGAGCGCGACCGCAAGAATGGCCCACCGCACGACACGAGGCTCGGTCAATCGCGCCGTTCGAGGGGAGGTCATGGCGCCACGCGCCGCCGCGCCCAGGTCTGCAGACCATTGATCCCGAGCAGCAACACGAACGAGATGCCCAGCATCACGACCGCAATGGCGGTCGCACCGGCGTAATCGTACTGCTCGAGCTTGGTGACGATGAGCAACGGAGAGATCTCGGTGCGCATCGGCATGTTGCCCGAGATGAACACCACCGAGCCGTACTCTCCGATCGCGCGTGCGAACGCCAGCGCGAATCCCGTCAGCCACGCCGGCAACAAGTTCGGCAGAATGATCCGGAACAGCACGCCGGCGCGGCTCGCCCCGAGACTGGTGGCCGCTTCCTCCACCTCGGGATCGAGATCCTCGATGACCGGTTGCAACGTGCGGACCACGAACGGCAGCCCGATGAAGATCAAGGCGATGGTCACACCGAGCGGCGTAAATGCGACGGTGATCCCGTACTTCGCCAGCGGCGCGCCGAGCCATCCCGTCGGCGCGTAGAGCGTGGTCAAGACGATCCCCGCGACGGCCGTCGGCAACGCGAACGGCAAGTCAATCAGGGCATCGACCACGCGCCGCCCGGGAAACCGATAACGCGCGAGGGCCCACGCGACAAGCGCACCGAAGATGGCGTTGACTCCGGCCGCGGCCAGCGACGCACCAAGGCTCAATCGGTATGACGCGACGACCCGCGGATCCATGATCGTTTCGCGAAACGCTGCCCACGACATCGTCATCGTTCGCGCGGGCAGTGTCGCGAGAGGAATGAGGACGATGAGGCTCAGGTAAAGAACCGTGATCCCCATCGTGAGGCCGAATCCGGGGAGGACCCGGCGCTGCGCACGCATATTCATCGTGTGCCTGGTTTGTGGATCTGATCGAACATGCCGCCGTCGGCGAAATGTGTCTTCTGTGCTTTCTGCCAGCCGCCGAACACTTCGTCGACGGTGAAGAGTTTTATCTTGGCGAAGCTGGAGGCAAACCGCGCGGCAATGGCCTGATCCCGCGGGCGGTAATAGCGCTTTGCCGCAAGTTCCTGTCCCTCAGGCGAGTAGAGGTACTGCAGATACGCCTCCGCGATGGCACGTGTCCCCTTACGATCGACGACCTTGTCGATGACGGCAACCGGCGGCTCGGCGAGAATGCTGATTGAGGGGACCACGATCTCGAGTTTCCCGGGAGACTCGTCGAGCGCCAGATGCGCTTCATTCTCCCATGCGAGCAGCACATCGCCGATTTGCCGCTGGACGAAGGTGATCGTCGAGCCGCGTGCGCCGGAGTCGAGGACAGGAACCTTGCGGTACAGATCGGCGACAAATTGTCGCGCCTTCTCATCGGTGCCGCCGGGCTGGCGCAGCATGTATCCCCACGCCGCGAGATAATTCCAGCGCGCGCCGCCCGATGTTTTTGGATTGGCGGTAATGATTTGAATCCCGGGTTTCGCCAGATCCCCCCAGTCTTTGATTCCCTTCGGATTTCCTTTGCGCACCAGGAACACGACCGTCGATGTGTAGGGCGAGCTGTTCTGCGGCAGCCGCTTCTGCCACCCGGCCGACGTGAGGCCCGACTGCGCAACCGCATCGATGTCGTAGGCCAGCGCAAGCGTCACGACGTCAGCGTCGAGGCCGTCGATCACCGCCCGGGCCTGCGCCCCCGATCCGCCATGCGATTGTTTGACCGTGATCGTCTGGCCGGTCTTGGCTTTCCAGTACTTGACGAACGCGGCATTGAAGTCCTGATACAGCTCGCGCGTCGGATCGTATGACGCGTTGAGCAGCGTTTGCGCGGCCAGCGACACACCAAGCACCGCCACACCTGCAGCCAGCGCTGCCGTCCGAAGAATGGTCTTTATCGTTACAAATCGCACGTCCCCGCCTCCTCTAGAATGCCAGTTGGGCACGGAACAGAAGCACGTTCTCCTGTCGCGCCCTCACGACGCCGCCTTCGAGCGAGGTCCGCTCGTAGGTCGCGTAGTATTTGATGAATGTGTTCGGATACCAGTTGGCGGCGATAGTCCACGCGGCCGCTCGCTGGTTCGACGTCGCTGACGCGAGCCCGGTGGTGAACGCTTCCGGATCAACGTGAAGTTCCGAGTAGCGTGCCGCCAGCTGGAACGCGCCCCAATGGCCGTTCTCCGGATCGAGATTGTGGTGCGGCCGGACGCCACGGTCGGAGGCCGCCTCCCCGGTCACGACGTACGAGCCGGTGACTTCCCACCCCTGGTTGGCGATGCGCGAGGTCACTCCCGAGCGCAGCACGTCCTGCGCCGAGCGGACGTACTCGGCGAAACCGCCAAACGATTTGTAGTAATAAAACACCGCCGGGGTGATCCGCTCGCGTGTCCCTGAAGCCACCGCGCCGATGCCGTACGAAAAATATGTGAGCCCTGCCAGCGTTCTGAATGACGGCAATGGGCCCAGCTGTTTTCCTGCGGACCCGCCGAGATGAAACCCAAGCCCGTTGAGCGCGCCCGCCGGGGTCGCCGTCGATCGAAACGGCTGCCACACCACGCGTCCTGCAGCATCCTTCGACCCGTTGGTATCGACGTCCGCCGTGGAGCTCGTGCCGTCAGGTACCCCGTTGAACACACCGCCGGCGTAGGAGAGATGGGGCGAGACGTCTCCTTGTCCCTGGAACCCGATGTCGCGGTTCGGAACGAGCGACGAGGCGAGCGTGCGTTCCGGGAAAAGCAAATACGCATCCCCCTGCAGAATTTCGTAGCCGATGGGCGTTTTGTCCTTGCCGCTGCGGAGACGAAACTTCGGGGACATACGAACGTCGAAGTAGGCGTCCTGCAACACGGCAGTCCCACCGCCGAAATCCGGCATGACTTTGAAGTCGAAGTACTTGGCGATTCGACCCGAGAACGTCGGCCGGGCCTTGCGAATCGCGAAGGTGCTGGGGTTCGGCAACCCGTTGTCCGACGGGAATCGTGCGTCCACCTGCGCAGTGAGACCGAGGAGCAGTCGATTCTCGCCGCTTGGCGATTGCAGGATGAACCCGTCCTGCCAGCCCGCCGTCACTGGCGGCGCCGGAGGCGTGGGGGCCGTCTGCGCCGCGGCTGATGCCGCGACCGCTGCCATCGATCCCGTCATTATCGTTACTCTCGACATCACGCTCGACCAGCGAACTACCACTCTCGACCACCGCATCTCGTCTCCTAATCCGTGCCAGCAAAAATAAAAAGGCCCGGAAGCGTGTGACTTCCGGGCCTTCATGAACTGCGACGATACCTGTCGAATAAATCTAGGGCGTCAAATGGACAGGCGTGCAGCGTGGGGACCGGGTATTCTCCGGACAACAACACGCGCGCGAGTCCATGACGAACATCGCTGTTTTTATGTCACACGGTCGCGGCCCGGGTCAAGCCCCCACGCCGGACGTGCCGGAACGGTTCCGGCAACAGGGACGGGCGGATTACACTGAGGGGGTGATCGCAGGTGGCGTTCGGCTCGCTGCGCTTGCCGTCCTTGGAGCGGGCGTCAGCATCGCCGTGCTCGCGGCGCAGGGGCCGCCGATCCGGTCGCCGCGGCTGCTGCGGTCGAGCGTCGAGCTAACCGCGGTGACGGCGACGGTCCGGGACGGCGACGGGCGCCTGGTGCCTGACCTGCCGGAAAGTGCCTTCACCGTGTTCGAAGACGGCGAACCGCAAGCCATCACGCAATTCACCCACGATCGTGTGCCGGTCGGACTGGGCGTGCTGCTCGACGTCAGCGACAGCATGTTCGGCCAGCGGATCCTCGACGCCCGCGCGGCGGTCGAACGATTTCTCCTCGACCTGCTGGCTCCCGAGGATGCCGCATTCGTGATGACGTTCAATCACACGCCGCATCTGCTGACGACGTGGATTACGCCGAGCGAGGCGGCGGCCGTGCGCTCCGCGCTCGATACGCTGCGCCCGTCAGGCGGTACGGCCATCTACGACTCGGTCATGACCGCCTTGTCGGTGATCGATCAACGGCCGCGCGATCGCGCGGCGCTCGTGGTCATCTCCGATGGCGCCGACACCGCGAGTGACACGTCTCTCCGCGAGCTGCGATCGGCGCTGCTGCGCACCGACGCGTTCATCTTTGCCGTCGCGATTGATTCGCCGGTCCGGCAGGCGATCAACACGCGGGTGAACCCGGAAGCGCTCGGCGAGTTCACCAACCAGACCGGCGGCCATACCGAAGTCGTGCGGGACACGAACGAACTGGCCGCGGCCACGGCCCGAATCGCCGAGGAACTCAATACACAGTATGTGATCGGCTATTCGTCTCCACACCCGGGCGACGGCAAGTACCACAGCATCCGCGTGCGCGTGAATCGCGACGGCTACAAAGTCCGCGCACGCAACGGCTACATGTCGGTGCCGGTCAGGAAAATCCCCTAACATCGCGGTTCGCGGTTCGCCCGTCATTCAAATCAGATGCTTGATTAACAGCACCTCGTTCCCCGACTCGCTGTAGAGCACCTCGTTGACCAGTTTGCGCACTAAGAGCATCCCGAATCCGCCCGGGCGCAACCCGGCGACCGCCCGGCGCTCGAGATGGGCGAGCGGATCGGCCGCAACATCGGAAACAGCGGCATGCACGGGTGCCGTGGAATCGAACCCCGGTCCCGGATCCCGGAAGTAATAGACAACCGCGCGTTCAGTGCGAACGGCCGAGACGTCCACGACCTTTTCCGGATCGAAGCCCGCACCGTGCTCCATGGCGTTCAACAGGACTTCGCGAAACGCCATGAGCAAATCCTCGCGAACCGATTGCTCTACGTCGGCGCGCAGCGCCGTCATGAACGCGGTCAGCCGATCGGCGGTGACGAGGCTGCAGGTGACCCGCAGCGAGATCCACTCCGCGCGCGCCGACAAGACCTGGATCCCTTCGGCCGACTCGCTGGTCTCGGCCGCCGCGCGAATCAGATCGGCCAGCTCGCCGGCATCGAATGGAGGCACCAGGCACGCAAACACCCGCGCACGTAACGCGGCAATGACGTCCGGCGGCGTGACGGACGTCGTCAGAAAAATTGCCTTGAGCGTGGGTCGAAATCTCCGTGATTCCTCGAACAGCGCCAGATCCTCGTCCACGTGCGTGCGACTGCTGGTGACGAGCACGTCGTAGGCGCGGTGCCGCAGCCGGCGCAGGGCGTCGATTGCGCCGTGCGCGATATCGATCTCGTAGTCCCTCGTCAGCGACGGGGACAACGGGGTCGGCGAGTCGATGTCTTCAATGACCAGAATGCGTTTCATGACGTCCTTGCCAGACCGGGTCGATGGCGGTCACCGACTGCCCGACTGCTGCAGTGCGCGTGCCACGCTTCCCTGCGTGCGGTCACGGGAGCCGCCCACGACCGTCGCCCGCCAGCAGCGACTCGAGGACGGCCATAAACATGCAGGACCGATCTCCACGTACAAAAAGACCGAAGAAAAACCCAGTCGCCGCCCCTGAACCCTCACCACATATGGTGAGCTCGCGGACGACGGGCGGTTACCAGCCAAGCCTATTCGATTCAGGAGTGTCGCCCATGTCGCTGATCGCTTCCTCGTCCACCATCGCGTTAATCATGTTCACCTTTCTGGTTCCTCAAAAGCCGGGTGCCGTGCGCCGGCCGACCGCTCCCGAGACGTTTCGGGCACAGGCGAAAGCGGCGAGTGACGCCGGTCTCGCCGGCGCGGCGTATGTCGACATCCACATCGATAAGTATTCCCCCGATGCTGAGCGCGACGCGATGCTCGCCACATTGAAGAGCGGCGGATACCCGGCGCTGCTCGAGGCCATCAAAAAGGCGCCGGCGATCGGGACGGTGAAAGTGGGGACCGAGACGTTCGTCGTGCGATGGGCCCGCCAGCAGCGATCGGGCGAAAACCGCCGAACCATTTCGGTGGTGACCGACAAACCGATGCTCTTCGTGGGCGGCGGCCAGACCAATGCGAAGCCGAGGGAAGGCTACGACATCGCCGTCGTGCAGTTCGACATGGATGATGCAGGCGTGGGATCGGGCACGATGGCTGCGGCGGCAAAAATCAAGCCGGGCGGCCCCAATGGTTTCCAGATCGACGACTACGCAGACCAGCCGATCAAACTGGTCTCGATTAGCCGATCGTTGTCATAGGGCCAGGACGCACGTTCAGATGGACGGAGCAGAGCCGGACGCCGATCGGCGCTCGGCTCGCACGTCTTGCGGCGACGCGGGTTCGAAGGAGGGAGATGATATTCATTCGATCGGGGTCGGCAGCCATTTCTGTCGCCCTCGTGCTGACGATTCTTGCGACCGGTCAGTCCGCGTGCCGGAAATCATCAGACGAACAGGGCAAGGCCGCGGCCGCGACGTCGCAAACGGCCGCCGGCCAACCGGCCGATCCGATGCAGTCCGACAACGCCATTGCGCAGTTGCTGGCACCGTGGCACGGAGATCTGGACGGGATGGTTGAGCGGCGTTACATCCGCATGCTGGTCACGTTCAGCAAGACCAACTACTTCATGGATGGCGTCGAGCAGCGCGGGGCGACCTACGAAGCCGCCAAACTTTTTGAAGATTTCCTCAACAAGCGGCTCCAGGCCAAGCACATTCGCGTGCAGATCGCGCTCATCCCGGTCAGCCGCGACCGGCTGCTTCCCGCGTTGGCGGAAGGACGCGGCGACATTGCGGCCGCGAACCTGACGATCACGCCGGCGCGCCTGGAGACGGTCAATTTCTCGCAGCCGGTGGCGAGCGATGTGCGCGAGGTGGTAGTGCTGGCGCCAGGACAGACGCCGGCCCGCACGCCTGAGGATTTGTCAGGGCGAAAGATTCACGTGCGCCGATCGAGCAGCTACTTCGACAGCCTCACCGCCCTGAACGCCTCGCTGCGCAAGTCCGGGAAAGCGCCGGTGGACATCGTCGCGGCCAACGAACCGCTCGAAGACGAAGATCTCCTTGAGATGGTCAATGCCGATCTCATCCCCGCCACCGTCGTCGATGATCACCTGGCCAGCTTCTGGAAGCAGATCTTCGACCGCATCCAGGTGACCGACGTGGCGCTGCGGGATGGTGGACAGATCGGATGGGCGCTGCGGCGCGGCGCGCCGCAACTGGCCGACGCCGTCAACAGCTTCATCACCGCCAACCCGAAGGGATCGCTGCAGTACAACCTGATCCTGAAGAAGTATTTCGAGAGCACGCAATGGGTCAAGAACGCCACCAGCGAGTCAGAACGGCGCAAGCTCGAACAAATGGCTACGCTCTTTCGACGCTACGGCGACCGGTACGATTTCCCCTGGCTGCTGCTCGCTGCCCAGGCCTATCAGGAATCGGCGATCGATCAGAAGAAGAGAAGCCCGGCCGGCGCGGTCGGCGTGATGCAAATCAAGCCGAGTACGGCGGCCGGAGATCCGATCAACATCAAGGGAGTCGACGTCAGCGCGGAGCGTAATGTCGAAGCGGGCGCGAAGTACCTGCGCTTCATGATCGACCGCTACTTCGAGAACGAACCCATGGACCGCATCGACAAGGGCCTATTCGCCATCGCGTCCTACAACGCCGGGCCCGCCCGCGTCGCCCAGTTGCGCCGGAAAGCTGCCAACATGCAACTGGATCCCAACAAGTGGTTCGGCAATGTGGAAGTGATCGCCGCACGAGAGATCGGACGCGAGACGGTCCAGTACGTGAGCAACATCTACAAGTATTACGTGAGCTATACGCTATTGGCTGCGCAGCGGGACGAGCGGCGGCGCGCGCGCGGCGAATCGTAATTCAATATCGCGACGGCGCGGTCAGACGCGCGAGGAGCGCGACTTCCGGGCGATCGAATCCAGCCGCAGCTGAATGTAGGTCGGCGCGCCGGTGAGCATCGCGCCTTGTTCGCGGACACGGGAAAGTGCCTCGAGTCCCGCGGCGTCCGTTGACACGAGCTCGGTGAGATCGAGACAGACCGGGCCGCCTGACGCACACACCTGCATCAATTCAGGTACTTGTGCTTCCGCGAATCGCCCGGCAAGCCGGACGATGCGGCGGTCGCCTTCCTGTCCCACTCCGATCCAGCACTCCACGACGCCTCGCCGGTCGCAAGAAGGAGGCCAGCCGGTTACGCATGTTCTGCGTCGATTTTGGTCATCCATCTGCCGCTCGCCTCTCGTGTGTGACGGCAGGTGGTGCGCACCCTCACCACCCATTGGGAACGGACGTTTCAAGGCTCAGGGCTCAAGGCTCAGGGCTCAGGGCTCAGGGCTCAGGGCTCAGGGCTCAAGGC
>Ga0222622_10000954_pt1 | contig 11510 bp, 7 predicted proteins | sample PLM2_5_b1metaG_FD_177335 | JGI IMG/M metagenome (GOLD analysis project Ga0222622, IMG submission 177335) | Groundwater sediment microbial communities from an aquifer in East River, Colorado, USA - PLM2_5_b1 | ecosystem: Environmental > Terrestrial > Soil > Riparian zone | place: USA: East River... | reverse complement strand
GCATCCGGACCATCGACCCAGATCTCGCCCATGTGCGAAACGTCAAAAAGCCCCGCGTGCGTTCGCGTTCGCAGATGTTCCTCTATAACGCCGGCAGGATACTGGACCGGCATGTCCCATCCGCCAAAATCGACCATTCGCCCGCCGAGTTCGCGATGCACGCCGTTGAGAGGGGTTTTCTTGAGGTGTTGTTCAGTCATAGAAAGAGAAGTGTAGTTTAGCGGCAATTGCGGCACAAGGGCAGACGCGTTATGCGCCACCCCAAAATAGATATGAATTCTGATATAATACGAGCACACAATTCGACACAAGGGGGACATTAAAATGAATACGGACGACAATCGTCAGGAAGCAATTGAGTTGACCACGACCGATCAGCCCATAACTCCGGACCCGTTGTTTAAAGTGGCCGCGGTTTTCGATACGCAGCAAGACGCGTCGGCGGTCGTCGACGCGCTAAAAGCAAATGGGTTTGTTGACAGCGATATAGAAAGCTATTGCGGAGAACCGGGCGTGGACAATTTTGATCTGAGCGGTTCGAACCAGGGACTGATGGCGAGGCTGCTGCGTACGTTCAGAAACTCTACATACGACCGTGTGATCCTGGACCGGTACGAGGCGGCATTGCGGACAGGGAACTGCCTCGTCATGGTCCACATTCACAAGACCGCTCAAAAGAACGAGGTGGCGCAATTGTTCCATCACCACAATGCCCATCAGGTTGACTACTTTGGCCTCGCCATGACCGAGCATATCTCAGAAGCGACCAGCGAAGCGTCGGGATGAATGCGGAGTGCGGAATACATAAAAAGAAGATTCACCACAGAGGCACAGAGAACACAGAGGTCAGAATTTGGGGAGCAAGGTTCTGACCACTGACAACGAACAACGAACCATCAACAACGAACCCCGCTTCGGAGTGTTAAACATCCCCTGAAAACCTTGCCGTTTTAAGCTCGATTACGGTGCCGAAGACTCTTCGGCAACATTTCAGCCTCTGTAACGGTGTTATAGCCGTAAAATACCGCAGCAGGTTCTCCGCCAACGTTCCAGACCTTAAAACACCGGCCCAGACCCTTCGGCATTGTCGGAGACCCTGCGGCACCGTCACAGATCCTCCCGCACCGGTGAAACCTCGCGGCCACCGTTATGATCCCTGTTACACCGTTCCAAACCTTAAAACACCGTTCTGATCATTGTGTAAACACCGAAGCGCAGTAAACACGGGCAATTTGTATTTTTAGACCGAATAACTCTACTTTTCGCGGAAAGTGTTCACCATCGCCCCTCACTACCTATAACAGAGAATCACCCGTCAGTCCCGAAGAAGACTCGGGACTGCCACCACTCCTTCGTAAGGAGGGGAGCTTCCCAACGCCGGATTCAATGGCCCTTTCCGGCCTTTTGTGGAGCCTCGGCGGGGAGTTTTGAGACAGAGGCTATGATCTCGTCACACAGTTCGATCGAGTCGATGATCGTGGCTTTTTCTTGCGGATCTTTCGATATTTCGAGCTGAGATTTTAAGGCGGGTTCGTAACGACCGGCGGCGGCGGCGAGTTTACGAACGGCGGTTGGGAACAGGGCGGACGGGTCCTTTGGTTTTTTCTCGTCTTCGAATGGAATATGCGCGGCCTTGGGGTTGTCGGCAAGATTATCGATATCGTCTATCGCCTTTTGCAGGATATATCTTATGTCCGAGAGCAATTCGAGACGCGAGCCGGTTGGCAGCGGCCCCCATTTATCGGCATCCTTGCGGCGAACTGTCGGATCCGCAGTGTTTACGTTCAGCACGCTAAACCGCCGGTCGATGGCGTGTGTGAGAACATCTATGCGCGAATCGATGGCCTGGGCGTCGCGCACCATCTCGATCTCCTGGTCGGTGAAATAGTCGCGCTGGGCGTGTGCCGGTGAGCTAAAAAACGACAACATGCACCCAAACATTACAGCTGAAAAAATTGCAAACTTCATAATTAGTCGGACGGCTTATCGCCGGGTAAAACAGTATCGCTAAATTGCGGGTCGAGAGCCTTGGTACGTGCAACGCGAAGGTATTTCACTAATCCGCGGACATATTCCTCATACTTAAAAGGAAGTTCCCGGTGAATGACCTCGACCCTGGACATAAAAGAACGCAGCGAGATCTCGAGCCGCTTGTAATTGTCCAACACTTTTTTGTTGTTCGGATCGTTTTTTCCTAGAAAGCCAAACGTATAATCCACAAGGCCGCGGAACCGCCCAAGTTCGCGAAAGAGTCCATCAAAATTGCCGCTCGAGTTTAACCGCTCGCCTTCGGCCAGACGCTGGTCCATAAGCTCGAGCGCGAGCTTTGTCCTGGATTTAAGATCGGCCTGCGACTCGAGGCGCTCCTTGTCATCTTTTGCCACGAATTTAAGTGGCGGCGGTGCAAGCTCGTAGTCACCGTCCTGCGCCGGGCATGACAAGTAAAAAGTAAAAAGTAAAAAGGCAAAAAGTGCTGTGGCCCGCGCTGCGAAGGTTGCAGAAGCCCGCACGAAGTAAGGGCGCTGTTCGGCGACGGTTGCAGTAGTCTGCACGACGTAATGCCATAGCAAAAGGCGAAACGGCGATGACGCAACAGCCTTGGCGCGTAAAACGAAACGCCCATCTTTGGTTATCGATACGCCGTGATAGTTAACTCTGTTTCCGCCTTCTCTCACTTTCACTATTACCGCAGTTCCTTATCTCCTGTTGGTATTGTCGGCGCCCTTACTGCGTGCGGGTTTCTGCAACTTTCACTTTTTCGATTTCACTTGGCGCTGCAGTTCGGGCAGCCGCAATTTGACCTTTTCCATGTCGAGCCTGTTCTCAGTAGGATCAGCGAGTTTCATAAAGAGTTGGTAGTTTGCCAACGCGTCCATATACTCGCCTAGCTGGTCAAAAGTGATGCCGAGGAACAAATAAGGTGCCGGCAGTTTTGACTGTTTCATGGTTAGCCAGACAAATTCGGGCTTTGCTTCCTTATAGCGTTTTTGCTGAAACAGTGCGGTCGCGAGGTTTGCATGTGCCGTCCAGTTTTCGGGTGCCAGTTGGATGATCTGCCTCAATATCCCAACCGAGGTGTCATATTGCTTTGCCTGTATCAGTGCCGCCGCAAAACCGATCGCGTGATTTACATTACCTGGTTCGGTCTCTGAGGCGCGCCTGCAGTACGCAAGCGCCTTCTGCGGATCGTCGCGGCGGTAAACGGTGCATAGCCTACCGAGAATGGCGGCATTGGCCGGGTCTGCAGAGAGCTGTTTTTCGAGGTCGGTCGCCGTCGCCGGCCCGGCTAACGACAGCTGCTTTCTCAGAGAGGCGGCATCGGACGATGACGGGGCGACAGTTTCCAATAGCTTTAGAGCTTCGTCAACTTTGCCCTCTGCCGCCAACAGTTTCGCCTTAAGTATTGTGAGAGACTCGGAGTTCGGAGCCAGTTCCTCGAGGGTCTTCACAATGTCCCTTGCCCGTTCCACATCGCTCTCGGCAAGCGCCATATCGGCCGCCTGATAAAGCGCCGGTTTATGTTTCGGATCGACATTCAAAGCGCTTGTAAGACTTGACCTCGCCGCATTCCGCTTTCCCAATTCCAGTTCGAGGGCAGCCTTGGCCGACCAAAGCGAAGCTGTTGGATTTGCCTTGGCCGTGAGTGCCGAGATCTTTGCCAGCAGGTCCTGCAGTGCCGGCCCGGCTGCTTTTGTCTTCAGCCTAAATTCCACCAGTGCAGACAATGCGCCGGGATTTTGCGGTTCGAGCTCGATCACCCTCGACAGCAGCTTCTCCGCCTCGTCATTCTGGCCTTCCTGAACGAGCAGCGAGCCGAGAGCGGTCATCGGCAAGGTCCAATCTTCTCTCAGCGCCAATGCCCGCCGAAACGCCTTCTCAGCATCCGTAGTTTTTCCCAAACCAAGCTCGGCAACCGCCGACTGATATTCGGCCTCGGGAAACTGCGGCTCGATCTCGAGGGCTCTCGCGTAAAGTTTGACAGCCCCCGTCAGATCTCCTTTCTCGTGCAGGTCCTGTGCCTGGTTAAACACCGCAACAGCGTCGTCGGGAGCCTGCTCCTGGCCGAGCGTGGATCTCGGGAACAGTACGAGCAAGATGTTTACTAATAGAAGTAATAAGAAGAATGAACGATGAACCGGCCGGGAAAGGGAACAATTACTCATCATCGGATCAATTCTAAATATAACACCGGCTCGCTTAAACATCTAAATCCTTTGAGCTTACATGCCAGAGCCCAAAAGTTGCGCGATTTGCCTTATGACTTTTCGGTAAGATAAGATTCTCAATTGATCGCGAATCGAAAAACAATGCGTTTCCCTTCCGGTGATGACTGCTCGCATACCTTTTCGTACCTTCCCGCCCAGCTGCAATGCATTACCAAAACGTATGCGTAACACATTTATTCCGATGCGGGAACCAGACGAATTGTTGGACTCGGCCCCGGTCAATTTAATAAAAGAACAACTAACCCGCGAGGGGAAATTGGTGGAGAGCAAATAAATGGCAAATCCGATGGCTGATGAAATGCGGAGATTCAAAGGCTCCGATGAAAAGAACCCGTTCGAAGCAATGAGCGAACGCTTTGACCGCGCCGCCGAACTTCTGAATTTAGAAGAGGACCTTTATGCGGTGATGCGGGTGCCGAGTCGTGAACTCAAAGTTTACATCCCGGTGCGGATGGATACGGGACACATACAGGTGTTCGAAGGTTATCGTGTGCAGCATAACTTTGCACGCGGCCCGGCAAAGGGGGGTATTCGATACGCCCCGGACGTAACACTCGATGAGGTCAAGGCTCTCTCGGCGTGGATGACATGGAAATGCGCGGTGGTGAACGTTCCGTTCGGCGGCGGCAAGGGCGGCATTATTTGCGACCCTCACCAGATGTCCCTCGGCGAGCTCGAGCGTATGACCCGCCGTTATACATCGGAGCTGCTCGATTTCATCGGACCTGACAAGGATGTCCCCGCACCCGACATGAATACCGGCGAGCAGACGATGGCGTGGATAATGGATACCTATTCCATGCACATGAGACACACCGTTACCGCGGTTGTCACCGGCAAGCCTGTGGCTATCGGCGGTTCGCTCGGGCGGCGCGAGGCGACGGGACGGGGTGTGCTCTTCACGGTAAATGAGGCCATCAAACGGTATAACCTGACTCCGGAACAGACAACTGTCGTCGTTCAGGGCTCGGGGAACGTCGGGGGTATCGGCGCTCAGCTGATGTACGACAAAGGTTATAAGGTGATCGCGATCTCAGACGTCGCCGGCGGCATTTACAACAAGAATGGCCTCGACATTCCTAAGGTCCTGGAATACCTCAACGCCAACAAATCGTTTGAGGGCCTGCCGGATGTCGAGTTCGTCGACAACAAGGCTTTGCTCGAGATCGAGTGCGATGTGCTGGCACCCTGCGCGACCGAGAACCAGATAACATCGGAGAACGCTGACCGTATCAAATGCAAGATACTGGCGGAGGGAGCTAACGGCCCGACGACACCCAAAGCCGATAAGATACTGCACGATAAGGGAATTTTTGTGATCCCGGACATTCTATGCAATGCCGGCGGTGTGACCGTCTCGTACTTCGAGTGGGTCCAGGACCGCATGGGATATTTTTGGTCAGAGGCTGAGGTCAATGCCCGGCTCGAGGACAAAATGGTGGCAAGTTTTAACGAGCTCTGCCACTTCGCAACAAAGCACAATGTAGACACCCGAACAGCGGCCTATATGCTGGCCATCGACAGGGTCGCATATGACACCAGAATGCGCGGAATCTACGCTTAAAAAAAAACGTTTAATTTGTTGATAATGCTTGATTTTGAGGCTGAGGTGGGGTATGTTCGTAAGATAAGAAGTAGTTTTTCTTTTAAAAGCATTTATTGACTTTAGAGAGATACTCCTTTATAAACTTACGTATGTCATTGTTTTAACTTTTAACGTTAGTATGGATTAAAGGTTTTACGTCCACGCTAATGTATTCGGCTTCGAAGTACTGCAAGTCTTTTGGCGTGTGTAATATTTGGGTAGCTTTTGAATACCTTGAAGGCTACGTTGTGAATTGAACTTTCAATTTTATTTCGGCGGAGGAATGTGATGAAACTCGCTATCAAAGCGTATCTTGTAACGCTTATTTTGCTAACGCTTGTTTTCGCGGTGTCGGCTCAGCAGCGGTCCGAATTGGACGATCGAAATCAGGCACCGACAGTTGGGACCGGAGGCCCGGTTGGGGGACCAACGGGCTTGTTCACAGTTTACGATGGATCGACCCTGAGAAAGGGTGAATACACGTTTAGTGGAGCCATCAGTAACTATGACCGCGATCCCGGCGATATCGATATTACGTCGGTACCGCTTAGCTTCCAGGTCGGTGTTACGAACCATTTAGAATTGTTCTTCACGACCGAGGGCTATCGCGGTGTTAAGGTGAATTCACCTCGAAACCTGTCGGGATTTTACCTGCCGAATTCACAGCTGTTTATCAACGGTGCGTTCCAGAGCCCGCCGGCGATCGTTTTGGCGCCGAATGGCGGCGGCCCGAACCCGTTCTTTGGACAAGCTATTTTCCGTCCGACCGGATCGGCGGGGTTTGTCCCGTTTCCGTTTATAGGCGGTAACGCCGGAACGTTCGGCCTTCAATTTCCGTTCTTCTCAGGTCCGCAATTTGGATTTCCTGCGGGGACCAATGCTCTGATCGGCCCTGCATTCCAGGGTGGTGCATCAGTAGGTGCATTCCCGGGACTGGGTTCGGTATATGGCAGCATTCTGCCGGGCATTGTGTTCTCGACTCAACCGCTTATCAACCTCAATGGTGACCCGAGTGGTGAAGGTCCTTTAGGATTTACCCTGGCTCCAGCCTATAACCCTGATGTTCCGTTCATCAATCGCACATGGGGTACATCGTCATTTAACTCGATGGATTTCGGTTTCAAATGGCGCTGGAACAATAACGAGAGTCCTATCGGTTATGGTTTGATCGGTTCTTATCGCTGGTATCTCGATACCGCCGACAGCCCGTCCGGCTTTAACATGATGCAGCGTGGTGCCGGCCCGGGAGCGAACAAAGGTGACATCAACCTGACCTTCTTTGCCGATGCACGCCTTTCCAAGTACATCAATATGTCGGGTAACGTCGGTTATACCTTTACGACTGATCCAGAGGGTTCGGTCGGCGGAACGGATGTTACGATCCTTGGCCGTCCCGATGAACTGATGGCATCTGTCGGTGTTGATATTCCGGCAAACAAATACTTGCAGCCGATATTCGAATTCCGTTCGCTTTATTATGTCGGCGGCCATACCCCGAACGCATTTGATCGGAATGTGATCGACGGCCTCGCAGGCATCAGGATATTCCCGAGACGCTGGTGGGGTATCGGCCTCGCATACAGGATCAACTTCAATCAACAGAACGAGCGAAGTTTTGACGATGAAAATACGCCGCACACAGCTACGGTCATCTTCCCGTGCCTGCCGGGCGTGCCCGATTGCGAACCTACAACGATCACCAATACATTCACGGGCGTTCCTCCTGGGTTCAGGACATCGAGCGATCCGCACGGCTTTATTGGACAGTTCTGGATCGGACATCGTCATCCGCGGCTTGCTGAGATCCCGAACCTGCCGGCAAACGTAAACTCGGTGACACTGAGCGACATGACCATTACGCTGCCGTGTGCCCCGGGAACCAGATCAAGATCCGGTGGATGTAATGACAGCACGACGATCAACATTGCGACGTCAGCTTCGGATCCCGAGAACGATGTGTTGACCTATAACTATACTGTCTCGGGTGGACGCATTATCGGCACTGGGGCCAACGTTCAGTGGGACGTAACCGGCATGGCGCCTGGAACATACACCGTAACTACCGGTGTTGACGACGGCTGCGGCGTTTGCGGCAGGACGGACACCAAGACCATCACGGTCGAAGCTTGTCCTGACTGCGGTCCTGTCTGTGCATGTCCGACAGTGACGATCACCGGTCCTCCGGATGTTACCAGCCCGGGCAACACCATGACATTCACAGCTAATGTGAGTGGAATGGACGTTACATACAACTGGTCGGTTTCTGATGGAACCATCGAATCCGGTCAGGGGACGTCGAGCATAACGGTTAGGACCACCTTGGCCATGGCCGGCGGCAACGTGACCGCGACACTAAACATCGGTGGCACCGATCCGGCATGTTCCTGCACGACACAATTCACGGAGACAGCACCGGTTGCACCGAATCCGCAGTCGGTAGTCGTCGACGAGTTTGGTCCGCAAAACCCGGATCAGATCAAGGCACGTGTTGACAACTTCTATATCCAGTTGAACAACAATCCTAACTCGCGTGGCTTTATCATCAACTATGGAACACCGGCCCAGATCAAGGCCCGCAAGGCTCAGATCGATAAGGCTATCGCGTTCCGTAAATATGACAAGAGCCGTGTGACGTATGTCGATGGACCGGATACCGGTGAGGGAATTAAGACCAAGTTCATCTTAACGCCCCCGGGAGCAGCCGACCCGACTCCGTAGTCAGGTAAGCTTTGCATCGGCTTTCAACCAGATCGATGCAAACATCAATTCAGCGGTTGAGGCGATCCATCACGTCGCCTCAACCGCTTTTTTTATAAAAAAGGTTTGATAAAAAGGCGGTTTCGTGTAAACTGTGTCGAGTTTGGGACGAATATTGAAATTTGTGCGTATTTAGGCCATTGGCATCCATTGTCATTTGCACAAACGTATCCTGGCGTTTTGTCATCAAACCTTCTTGAAGCGGCTCCTGAGTTTTAGCGAGTCTGAGGCCTCTGAGTTAATCCCTTCACACTAGACTTTGAAAAAATGATTATGTCAATAAGTTGTAAAGGCAGGTCCGTCATGGCCATGCTCCTCGCTTTTGTCTTGTTTCAATCAACATCGGTCGCGATCTTTGCGGCGGATGGGGCAGTGTCCGAACCCGATAAATTCACGGACTGGCACGTTATGGGGCCGAGCGGAGGTGATGTCAGGGTGGTCGCTATTGATCCCCGTGACAAGAACCGGCTCTACATAACGACGCTTGACGGCCAGATCTACACATCCGGTGATGGGGGCCGATCATGGCGCCTTTTGGTCAACCTTAATCAGCCTGAACTGATCCTCGATCAACTCTTTGTCGATTCGCGGGATTCACAGGTCATCTATGCAGGCGGCCACAGGCATATCAAACCAGGCGGCTTTTTTAAGAGCACTGATGCCGGCCTTACCTGGAAAGAGTCTAAGGACCTCAAGAACGAGAGCGTATATGCCCTTGTTCAATCTACGTTAGATCCTGATGTACTGATGGCGGGAACAGCAGGCGGCCTCTGGGTCTCGAAAAACTCGGGAAGTGACTGGGAAAAGATAATGTCCCCGACGATGCCTACTCTTATCGAGTCTGTGGCCATCGATCCCAGGAATCTCAGCACGATCTATGCCGGAACATGGTTTCGGCCGTACAAGTCCACCGATGGCGGCAAAAACTGGCGCCTTATCAGAGACGGAATGATAGACGATTCCGACGTTTTTGCTATCACCATCGATTCGCGAAATCCGAGCCACATCATCGCTTCAGCTTGCAGTGGCATTTATGAGTCGCAGAACTCGGGCGAGCGTTGGGCAAAAATTCAGGGCATTCCTTCGCAATCCCGCCGAACCAGGGACATTCTCCAAAATCCGGTTTTGCCCGGCAAGATCTACGCGGCCACGACCGAGGGATTTTGGATGACCGAGAACGGGGGCAGGACCTGGGCGCTAACGACCCAGCGCAATCTCGAGATCAATTCGATTGCTCTGCACCCGGACGAACCCAATCGCATCTTTATCGCCACGAACAACTACGGCATGATGGTGTCGAATGACGGCGGCAAGAACTTCGTCCCGACGAACGATACGTTTACCAGCCGGCTGACCTATTCGATCACGCCGGATATTGCTCAGCGGGACCGTTTGTACGCGATGACACACAATATCGCAACAGGCGGCGGGTTTTTCTTCACCAGTAATAATGGCGGGCAAACCTGGACCCAGGCCCGCAACCTCGATATCAATCGGGTGACCCCGTTTGTAGTGGCCCAGGACAAAACGAACCCCAGCCTTATGTATTTGGGAACGAACGTTGGCATTTTTCAGTCGATCGATCGCGGTGATTCCTGGCAGCTGCTGACCGCTCCTAAACCTGTAAAACCTGTGGTTAGGAAGGGTAAGGCAACCGGTAAAAAAGCAGCCGCCGCGCCGAAACCGCCTCCTGTTCCCGTTGACCCGAACGCACCCGTTCTTATCCCCAACCTTAACGAAAAGGTAAAGGTGATCGAGTTCTTACCCGATGGCAAGGGACTCCTGGCAGGGGCTGACTCAGGACTTTATCGGACTACGGACGTTTCAAAAGGCTGGGAAAAGATTCCTTTCTCCTTGGGAATGAGCGTTAATGTGTTTGCAGTTCACGTAGCGGCGGAACGCCCCGATACTATTTGGGTCGGCACCGAAAGGTCCGGCGTTATCGTTTCGCGCGATAGCGGTAAAACGTGGTCGCGAACCGGGGGCGCGGTCGAGGACATACCGGTTAGTTCCATCGCAACCGATCCTTTGCGTCCGGAGTTTGTTTATGTCGGCACGTTCCAGGCGTTTTACCTTAGCCGCGATGGCGGTAAAACGTGGGCGAGAAAAGGCGGTAACCTGCCGTTGGGAAATTACACCAGTATCCTTATTAATCCGGACAACACGAACGAGATACTGATCTGCAGTGCCCTGGACAAGGACGGCGGCCTATTTATTTCCGGCGATGCAGGAAATAAATGGAAGCGTGTCGATTCCAAGGAAATGAAACTAGCGAGCCGTCGGATCTGGACAATGGTCTTCGATCCGCAGGACCCAAATCGTATATACGCCGGCACCCATTCATCGGGTGTCTACAGGATCGAGCGAAAGGCCGACGTCGGCTCAACCAAAACCGGTGGGGCAGCCACCACCGGTGTGGGCAGCAACTAACAACAAATAACCGATCGGTTCAGAGAAAGGGGATGGCAGTTGCCGTCCCCTTTTCCATTTACGACTTGGAACTTGCGTCGATGGCTTTTATACTTTGAGGAGTCAGGAGCCAGAACATTGAAGCAAATTGTTGCCCCGTCCCCCGAACGCGCAAATGCTGCTCCGCCGGCATCATTTCTCCCATTCTCAGCGATCCCGCACCAATCTAAGCTTTTTTTAAGGTACCTCCGCGATCCGCGATCATTAAGTAAATACTATCCAAATGCCGCCGCGTCCTTGTCCGACATAGCGGGGTTCGTGCCGCATGTGTTGCAGCATTATCGATGCGATCGTGACCGGCTCGGCAGCGTTCTGATGGAAACGAATCAGGCCATCAGTGCCGGTGAGAAAACATTTCACAATATATCATTGCTTAGTGACAAAGACACCGTCGCGGTTGTGACGGGTCAGCAGGCGGGGCTGTTTACGGGGCCGCTTTATACAATATATAAGGCCCTAACCGCCATTAAGAT
>Ga0222622_10000953_pt1 | contig 11510 bp, 8 predicted proteins | sample PLM2_5_b1metaG_FD_177335 | JGI IMG/M metagenome (GOLD analysis project Ga0222622, IMG submission 177335) | Groundwater sediment microbial communities from an aquifer in East River, Colorado, USA - PLM2_5_b1 | ecosystem: Environmental > Terrestrial > Soil > Riparian zone | place: USA: East River... | reverse complement strand
TGATCTCCTGGCTGCAGTCCTTCGACGATCTCGACCTTGTCGACCGACGTGCGGCCAAGCTTCACGTTGGTCCGGATGGCTTCGCCATCGGCGTTCAGCTTGAACAGGCCAACGGTGCTGTTTTCCTGTCCGAACGCCGGGCGTCCGACGTAGACCACGTTGTCGAGCCGTTCGAGTTGAATCGTGCCGTCGACGCTGAGGTCCGGCCGCGCGCCAGAGGGCAGTTCGCCTTCGAGGCTCACGTCCACACCCACGGTGCCGCCGGTGGACTTCGGGTCCATTCGAAGGACCTTGCCTTTGACGGTGCCGTTGCGAGTGTCGATTTCGGCGTACTGGCCGATGCGAATGTCTTTGGTCTGCGTTTCCGCGATGCGCAACTCGGCCTTCAGGGTAGTGGGATCGGCGACTCGGGCGAGATTCGTGCCGGGCGCGACCTGTGCGCCGCGTTCAACGGGAACTTCCTGCAGCACGCCGGTCATGCCGGCCTTCACCTTGAGGTCGTCGAGCTGCCTGACGCGCAGTTCGTAGGCCGCACGTTTCTGATCCACTTCCGCTTCCTGCGGCGCGAGCTGCGACTTCAGGCCCTGTGTCTGGATCTCGAGTCGCGACTTGGCAATCTTCAGCCGATTCTCCAGCTCCGAGGCATCGCTCCGCGATTGTTTCAACTGGATTTCGGAGACGAGTTGGTCCTTGTAGAGTTTTTCCTGCGCCTCGAGGGTCAACTCGGCCTTCGTATACGCGGCCTGAATACTCGCCACATCGCTCTGCTGACTCAGGAGCGCGCTCTCGAGTTCTGCCTTGCGATTCACGTACGCGGCCTGGGCCGATTGATAGGCGAGCTGTCCGTCTTTCACCGCGTTCTCGAGATCAGGGTTGCTCAGTTCGAGGATCACGGTATCGGGCCGCACCTGGGCGCCGGGGCGGAGAAGAATCGATTCGACGCGACCCTGCGTCGTTGCCGGAATCCACCGGATCTCTTCGGGCACGAGGGTTCCCGACCCTCGAACCTGACGGAGCATCGGACCTTTTTTAACCGTATCGATCCACACGGTCGCGCGATCGACCGACGGTGCCGCTGGCTTGAGGCGTGACACCCCGAGCGAGATAAGGATGATGACGAGAACACCCACCGTTCCGTAGAGGATGCGGCGAATCTTCTTCTTTTTCTTGACGTCCGCTGACCGTGCAATATCGACCATTTACGTGCCTCTGTGCCTGAACGCCGGAAGGAACTCCTCGGCGTCTACACAGTTAGTCCAAATCGAGTGCCACTGCTGACATAACTATTAAGATCTGGTATTACAATAACTTGCAGTCACTTCGGTGTGCGCGCAGGTGAGAGCTGTTGACCGCTTGCGCAACGTGTCGTCCCGGAAACGAACACCACCGTGAGCCCCGCGACTCGAGCCATTAACGGGCAATTGGACGGATTCCTAGCGTCTGTGGTTTAGGACTTTCTCAGATATTTTACTTTATTTTGACAAAACAAACTATTTGCACGATGATGTTCGCGCCTATGTCCGTCACCGAGGCGGCGCGTCAGCTGATGACGCTGTACCCGCAGATATACTTCGCCTGTCACACGCGTCACGTGGTCGATCCGCATTCGCACCGGCTACTCAGCCGCCATCAAGCGAGCATCCTCGATCACCTCGACGAAATTGATCCGACCTCCGTCAACGACCTGGCGCGGCACATGGGCGTCACCGCTGCCACGATGTCGCTGGCGATCGATCGGTTGGAGCGCAAAGGCTATGCAGCGCGCGCGCGGGACACTGCGGACAAGCGCCGGGTCCACGTCCGTTTGACCTCGGCGGGAGTGCGAATGCGACAGGCCAGCTCCGTGCTCGATCGTTCGCGAGTCGAAGACCTGCTCGGTCGCTTGGGCGAACGCGAGCGAGAAGCGGCCATCCACGGCCTCACGCTTTTGGCAGCGGCGGCACAGCGTCCTCACGCCTCCTCCCTGCCGCAACGCTCAAAGGAGGAAGCGCAATGAAATGGCTGCTGATCATCGTAATCGGATGCGCGGTGATCGTCGCCCTCGCGGTAGTGGTGGGATGGCGCCTGGCGCAATCACATCGCGCCTCACTAACGAAAATCTTTGCTGCCGATCCAGATTCAATCTGGTCGAACATCACCGACGTGGAGGCATTTCCGTCGTGGCGGCAAGGTGTGAAGCATGTCCAGCGCCTGCCTGACCAGAATGGGTTTCCGATGTGGGTCGAAGAAAGTCAGTCGGGAAAGATCACGTTCGCAGTAGAGCGGATGGAACGTCCGCGCGCCCTCGTAACACGGATCGCCAATCGCGACCTTCCATTTGGCGGCACGTGGACCTACGAAATCAAGCCAGAAGGGAATGGAAGCCGCCTCACGATCACTGAGGATGGGGAGATCTATAACCCCTTGTTTCGATTCATGGCGCGATTCGTCCTTGGTTACGATGCGACGATGCGCGCGTATTTGGCGTCGCTCGAGAAGCGACTGTCTGCGAGCAGCACGACTTGATTTTCTGCAAGCGACGGATCAGCTTGGCGAGGTCGGCACGGCTCATGCGAACAAACACAATATGAGCGAATTAAGCGACCGTTTGCTCAATGAAATCGTTGATGCGGTCAAGGAACTTGTCAGAAAAGAACAATCCGATCGCCTTCGTGACATTTATCTGGTCGGCGACATCGAAAAGGATACGGCACGGCAGGCAATCGAACGGTTGCGCGAACTCGCGAACGAGGGTCGAAGGCCGATCACCATCTACATCAACAGTGCAGGTGGAAACGTCACCGATGGGTTGGCACTTCACGACACCATTCGGTATCTCGTGTCCCTTGGCTACGAGATCGCCATCGTTGTGCAGGGGATGGCCTACTCGATGGGATCGATCGTGCTCCAGGCGGCCAGCCCGGGTAAGCGATTCGCGTTTCCACACTCATGGATCATGATCCACGAACCGGCGAAGTGGGCAGGCTGGCAGTCCACCTCAGCCGCGGCGCAGCATCTCGATCGTCTCAAGCAGATGCAGAGCCAGATTTATCGAATTCTTGCGGAACGCTCAGGGAAACCTCTCCGGCAGATCATTCGCGACACCAAGCGGACCGATTTTTACCTCGACGCGCACCGGGCCAAGGAGTACGGCCTGATCGACGAGGTGCTCGGCCCGGCAGAAATGCTTCGTCCCGAACAGACGGAACCAGGGACACTGCAGTCCGGCGACTCGGACGTCCTGGATGCACCTCAGATCGCGGCCGCCGAGCGGCCGGCCAACGCGTCAACGAACTGACCCCGCCGTGGCACGGCGGTTGCGACTGCTGACGGGGTAGCACTCGCGTTCCGAACGCACTGCTGAGCCGTTATGAGCCGATCGGCCGACGCCTATCCGTTTCCGACCTTTCCCGCGCCGTTGCGTTTTGCGATCGCGCTGGCGGCCGTGTCGATTGTCTTCATCGTGGATGCGACAACGGCCTCGGCGGTCGACGACGTCAGCAAGTTCGTCCTCCTCGGAACTGCCGTCCTTGCCAGCGCGTGGTTTGCCGGCACGGGACCGGCGCTCGCGGCAGCGGTCGTCGGCGCCGCGCTCGGGTGGATCGGAGTCGGCAACGAACCGCGCACGGCGATGCAGGTTGCCACACATCTCGCGCTCTTCATGATTCAGAGCCTTCTGCTGACGGCCGTCGTATCCGAGCTGCGAGCGGCGCGGCGCGCGGCCGAACAACAAACGCGCGTCGCCGATGCCGCCCGCCGCGATGGCGAGGCGGCGAATCGAATGAAGGATGAGTTTCTTGCCACCGTCTCTCACGAGCTTCGTACTCCGCTCAACGCGGTGCTCGGATGGGTCCACCTGCTGCGCACGGGGAAGCTCGATCGCGAGATGTCCACCCGAGGACTGGAGACCATCGAACGGAACGCTCGCCTCCAGGCGCAGCTCACCGGTGATCTTCTCGAAGTCTCAAAGGCGCTGACGGGTGAACTCCAATTGGAGAGTCGCCCGACCACAATCAACGACGCGGCCCGGCAGGCGGTGTCCGCGGTCGAGCCGGCGGCCTCGGCAAAAGATGTCTCGCTGGATCTCTCGATACCAGACTCGCACGTCGTGGTGCTGGGAGATCCGACGCGTCTGCGCCAGATGGTGTGGCATCTGTTGTCGAACGCAATCAAGTTCACGCCGCGAGGGGGCACGGTCAGGACCGCCGTCACGGTCGAAAGCAATGAAGCGGTTGTGACGGTGACCGACAGCGGGCCAGGAATCGATCCGGAGTTCCTGCCGAGAATCTTCGATCGATTCAGTCAGGCCGACTCGTCGCCGACCCGTGTGTCGGGCGGCTTGGGCGTAGGCCTCGCGCTGGTCAGACAGCTGGTCGAGTTGCACGGCGGCGCGATCGAAGCGCGAAATCGGCGCGATACGACGGGCGCCATTTTCATCATTCGCCTGCCTGCGCAACCGGTCGATTTGCTTGGCGCGCGGCCGCGACGCCGGGCTCCGACAGTCGGTCCGATGGCCGCCGACTCGCTCCAGGGACTCCGGGTGCTGGTCGTCGATCATGACGTCGAAGCCCGTGAGCTTCTTCGAACCGTACTGAGTCAGCGCGGCGCGGACGTGCAGACGGCTGCGTCTGTCTCGGATGCGCTCGAAACGCTCGAAGCGTGGCGTCCTGACGTGCTGGTGAGTGATGCCGATTCGCCGAAGCACGATTCGTACTCCCTGATCGGAAAAGTTGAATCGCTGGATACGGACCGCGGCGGCCGCATTCCCGCCCTTGCACTGACCGCGCTGGGGCGGAGAGATCCGCAGTTGGGCCAACTGATCACCGAGGTGCACCGCGATCTGCCAAAACCGGTGGAGCCGGCATTGCTAACAGCAGAGATCGCTCGCCTCGTCGGTCGTGATCGCCGCCGCGCGCAATAGCACGGACTGCCGCCGCAGCGGGTCGCACAGAAGGATTCCGTCAATGCAGATTTCACCGTCGAAACGCCGCCTGTCAGCCGGAGTCGAGCTGGCAGGGGAGCGACTAGCCGATGTCCGCGTCTGGGCGCCAGCCTGCCGGCGCGTCGAATTCGTGGTTGACGGTGGAGTGAGCTCCGAGCTGGCGCGCGATAGCGACGGTACGTTCGAAGGCACCGTATCGGGCGTCGAAGCGGGTACGCGGTACTGGTTCCGCCTGGACGGCGATCGGCTCCGTCCCGATCCGGTTTCGCGTTTCCAGCCTGACGGCCCGCATGGCCCCTCCGCGATTGTCGATCCGACGAGGTTTGCGTGGACCGATCAGGGGTGGCGCGGCGTGAATCCGCGCGGCCAGGTGCTCTACGAGATGCATGTCGGCACGTTCACCCGGGAAGGCACATGGGCGGCCGCGGCGGAGCAACTCGCTGAACTCGCGGATCTCGGGATCACCGTGATTGAAATGATGCCGGTGGGGGATTTCGCCGGCCGGTTCGGGTGGGGATACGACGGCGTCAATCTCTACGCGCCGACTCGGCTGTACGGGACTCCTGATGATTTGCGTGCATTCGTCAATCGCGCGCATGCGATCGGTATTGGTGTGATCCTCGACGTGGTCTATAACCATCTCGGACCGGACGGCAATTACCTCGAAGAGTTCTCGCCCGATTACTTCACGGATAAATACAAAAACGACTGGGGCCGCGCGATCAATTTCGAAGGCAGCGCGCAGGCGCGCGCCTACTTCGTCGAAAATGCCGGGTACTGGATTGGCGAGTTCCATTTCGACGGGTTGCGGTTCGACGCCACGCAGGACGTCAAAGACGGGTCGCGTCAGCACGTGCTCGCGACGATGTCACTCCGGGCGCGCGAAGCGGCCGGCGCCAAACAGATTTACTTGACTGCGGAGAACGAGCCGCAGGAGACCAGACTCGTTCGGTCGATCACAGAGGGCGGCTACGGAATCGATGCGCTGTGGAACGACGACTACCACCACACCGCGGTCGTGGCGTTGACCGGCCGGCGCGAAGCCTACTACACGGATTACACCGGTTCGGTACAGGAACTCATTTCCTGCGCGAAGTATGGCTACCTGTATCAAGGGCAGTGGTACGCGTGGCAGAAGCAGCGGCGGGGTACGGCCGCATTCGATCTGCCCGCGCAGGCGTTTATCTCCTATATCGAGAACCACGACCAGGTGGCCAATTCCGCGTTCGGACGACGGCTTCATCAGGTGTCGTCGCCTGGGCGATATCGCGCCATCAGCGCGCTGACGTTGCTGGGACCAGCGACGCCGCTGCTGTTTCAAGGGCAGGAGTTCGGGTCGTCTGCACCATTTCTGTTTTTTGCCGATCACCGCGAACAACTGCGCGAGCCCATTCGCAAGGGACGCCTGGAATTTCTTTCGCAGTTTGTGAGTCTGTTGGATCCCGCGGTTGTCTCGGCACTGCCGTCGCCCGTCGATTCGTCCACGTTCGAGAGGTGCAAACTGGATCTGGCCGAGCGAGAGAGACACGCTGAGACGTACGCCATGCATCGTGACCTCCTGCACCTGCGCCAGGCGCACCAGGCGATTTCACAACCGTCGCGGATCGACGGCGCGGTGCTGCGGACAAACGCCATGATCCTCCGCTACTTCAGCGACACGGAACACCTGCTGCTGGTGATCAATCTCGGGTGTGATCTCGATTTGAGTCCGGCGCCAGAGCCGTTGCTGGCGCCACCAGGTCCAGGCGAATGGTCGCTCCTCTGGAGCAGCGAGTCGATTGCCTACGGCGGCCAGGGCACCGCTCCCTTGACGACCGATGGCGAGTGGACAATTCAGGGAGAAACCGCACTGCTCCTCCACAGCGCGGTCGCGGAGGGGCATGGCACCGCTTGAATTAAGCCGTCGAATCGACAATCCGCAGGATCGCGATGCGGATGCGCCGATGCCGCGCCTGGAATGGCTCGTCACGAATGGCCTTGGCGGGTACGCGTCGGGCACGGTGGCCGGCGTCGTCACGCGCCGCTATCACGGCCTGCTCGTTGCGTCGCTGCCGGCGCCGCTCGGCCGCATGGTCGTCCTCAATCATCTCCTCGAGCGCGTACGGCTGGAGGGAGGCCGGGTCGCCTGGCTTGGCGACGAGAGCCAGGTCGCGGGCCCGAATGCGATCGATCGAGGTGGTCACCTGATCGAATTTCGGCTGGACCTCGGACTGCCAGTGTGGGTTTACGATTTCAACGGCCTGCGAATCGAGAAGCGCCTGTTGATGCCGCACGGGCAGAACACCACGCATCTCACCTATCGTTTGCTGAGCGGGAAGGGCCCGATTCGACTCACGCTGCGGCCGTCGATTCATTTTCGCTCGTACGAGGCACCCGTGACGGAAGGATCCTCGCTTCCGTATTCTGTCGGTGCGAAGAAGAACCAGTACGAAGTCTGTGCGGGGGCCGGGCTCCCGGTGCTTCGGCTCCGCCTGCATGGTGAGCGCGCGGCGTTAACGCTCGACGAAGTCGGCAGCACCGATGTGCCCTACTCGATGGAAAAACTGCGGGGATACGAGTCACTCGGATCGCTGTGGAGTCCCGGGTATTTCCGGGTCGATCTGAGCGAGGCATACCCCGTGACGTTGATCGCGTCGACGGAACCATGGGAGTCCGTTGACGCGTTGACCCCCGAGCACGCCGCGCAGGCCGAGATGGAGCGCCGCCGTCAGCTGCTGCAGATTGCCGGGCCGCCGAAGGATCACCTCGCATGCGAGCTCGTGCTCGCCGCCGATCAATTCGTGATCACTCCGGCAGGTCGCGCGGAGGAGACCGCGCGCGCCCGCGCCGCCGGCGAGCATGTTCGCACCGTGATCGCTGGCTATCACTGGTTCACCGACTGGGGCCGCGACACCATGATCAGCCTCGAGGGGCTGACCTTATCAACCAGCCGGTATCGCGAGGCGGGCTACATTCTGCGGACCTTCGGGCACTACGTTCGAGACGGGTTGATCCCGAACATGTTTCCCGACGGCGCACGAGACGGGCTCTACCACACTGCCGATGCGACGCTGTGGTTCTTCCACGCGGTCGATCGATACGTGCGCGCGACCGAGGATTACGACACGCTGCGGCTGCTGCTGCCAAAATTCGTCGACATCGTGCGCTGGCACGTCAAAGGCACGCGGTTCGGGATCGGCGTCGATGCCAATGACGGGCTGTTGCGCCAGGGAGCAGAGGGCTATCAGCTCACCTGGATGGACGCGAAAGTGGACGACTGGGTGGTGACGCCGCGCCGCGGGAAAGCCGTCGAGATCAACGCCCTCTGGTTCAATGCGCTGCGGCTGATGCAGCGATGGGTTCAGGAGCTGGGTGCCGACACCGGTGCGCTGGATCTCGAAAGTCATGCCGCGCGCGCGGAGCGAGCGTTCAATGAGCGGTTCTGGTATCCGGCTGGCGGATATCTCTACGATGTGATCGACGGGCCGCAGGGGAACGATCCCGCCTGCCGCCCCAACCAGTTGTTTGCCATCGCCCTCGACCATCCCGTTCTCGACCGCGGCCACTGGAGCGCGGTGATGAAGGTCGTCACCGATCGACTTTTGACACCGGTCGGCCTGCGATCGCTCGCACCCGGACATCCCGATTACAAGCCGAAGTATTTCGGTGATCTCCGATCGCGTGATGCGGCCTATCATCAAGGCACGGTATGGGCATGGTTGATCGGACCGTTCGTCGATGCGTGGTTGAAGGTCTATCCAGACGACCGCGCCGGGGCGAGGAAACTGTTGTCAGGATTCGACCAGCACTTGAGCGAGGCCTGTGTCGGTTCAATCAGCGAAATCTTCGATGCAGACGCACCATACGTTCCGCGCGGATGCATTGCGCAGGCGTGGAGCGTGGCCGAGGTGTTGCGCTGTTTGTTGAAGACCGCCGAACCACCGGCGGAGGTGACGCCCGACGTCGGCCGGGAGACCACGCCCGCGCAGCAGTCGGCACAGTTGGCAGGACCCCACAGCCGTTGAACCGCGGGCCGCGAATGTAACGGATGTCGACTGCGCTGTTCCGCCTTGGCTGGACGACCGCGCTGGCCGACGCCTTTGCTCCCTTCGCGGCGCAGGGTCTGTTTCCGGCGCGCGTGGCGCTCGAGCACACGCATATCTACCGCGTCATCGGGGAGGCCGGGGAATCACTCGCGCGCGTGTCCGGACGCCTGCGTCATCGCGCGCAGGCGCGTGCGGATTTCCCCGCCGTCGGCGACTGGGTGGCCGTTCACCCGCCAGAACGTTCCGGTGACAGCCGAATCGTCGCCGTCCTCCCTCGCCGCAGCCGGTTCTCTCGCCGTGCGGCGGGCGACCCGACCGAAGAACAGGTAGTCGCGGCGAACATCGATACCGTATTTCTTGTCGCCGGCCTGGACGGCGATTTCAATCCCCGGCGGCTTGAACGCTATCTGCTGGTGGCGTCCGAGAGCGGCGCGACTCCGGTCGTGGTGCTGAACAAGGCCGACACCGTTCCTGATCCCGAGGCGATGGCCGACACGGTGCGCGCATCGATCGGCAGCATCCCCGTGCACGTCGTGTCCTGCCGCGTGCCGAGGGCCGTCGATGTGCTCCGTCAGTATCTTGGCGTGGGGCAGACGGGTGCGCTGCTCGGATCGTCCGGGGTGGGGAAGTCAACCATCGTCAATCAGCTGATCGGCTACGACCTCCTCAAGACCGAGGAGGTGCGTGACTCGGATAGCCGCGGACGCCACACGAGCACGGCGCGCCAGCTGATTCCACTGCCGGAGGGGGGCGTACTCATCGACACGCCCGGGATGCGCGAGTTGCAGTTGTGGGAGAGCGGCGATGTGGCCACTGCATTCGAAGATATCGACGCGCTTTCCGCGCACTGCAAGTTCCGCGACTGCCGGCATCGGCAGGAACCGGGATGCGCCGTTGCCGATGCGGTCGCGTCCGGCGCAGTCGTACCAGGCCGCCTCGAGAGCTACCACAAGCTGCAGGACGAGCAGGCGCATCATGCGCGGCAGGTCGATCAGCGGGCGCAGATTGAAGAGCGCCGCCGCTGGAAGGTCTTGACCAAGGCCGCACAAAAACGAACGAAGGAAAAGGGCCGCGACTGATCGCGCCATCCGCCGCCCGGCGCCCGCCGTTCACCGGGAATACCGAACATCACGTATCGTCGCACGTAAGCTAGCCGCATGAACGTCCTCACCGTTCGCGATGCTCGCAAGAACTTTGGCCAGGTCGCCGCATTGAATGGCGCTACCTTCGAACTTCGCCAGGGCGAATTGCTGGCGCTCCTCGGTCCGAATGGGGCGGGAAAGACGACGCTGATCCGCGCGATTGCCGGCCGCATACGCCTGGACAGCGGCGAGATTCACCTGTTCGATCGCGTGCTCGACGGCCGCCGAACCCCTCCCGATCTCGGCATCGTGCCGCAGGAGATTGCCTTGTATCCCCTGCTCACCGCTCGGGAAAACCTGGAAGCGTTCGGCGGTCTTCATGGACTGGCAGGCGCCGACTTGACGCGACAGATCGACTGGGCGCTCGAACGCACAGGACTTCTTGATCGGGCACGAGAGTCCGTGAAGCAGTTTTCAGGTGGGATGCGCCGCCGGCTGAACATCGCCTGCGGTGTGCTGCACCGTCCTCGCGTTGTCCTCCTCGACGAGCCCACGGTTGGTGTCGATCCACAGAGCCGCGATCGCATCTACGACATGCTTGCAGATCTGGCGGCGTCGGGCGTTTCGCTTCTGCTGACCACCCATCATCTCGAAGAAGCCGAGGCGCGGTGTTCGCGCACGGTCATCATCGATCATGGAAAGGTCATCGCCGCGGGAACGCTGTCCGAACTGGTCGAACAGACGGTTGGGAGATTTCGCCTGGTGACCCTGCGGCTCGACGCACCGCTGAGCGCGGACCTCGCGCGCGCGTTTGCCGGCAGCGACAACGGGTCGGGCGTGGACGAAAGCGGCCGGACACTACGGGCGCGAATGCGCGATGTCGCCGCCGAACTGCCCCCACTTCTCGAGCGCATTCGAACCGATGGGCGCGGTGTGGACGACGTGGAAGTGCGGGGCCCGAGCCTGCAATCGGTGTTCATTCACCTCACGGGAAGGGAGCTGCGCGAATAATGCGGACACTGATGTGGGTGGGCTGGACAAACCTGCGGCGCGACCGCGTGGCGCAGATGCTGACATTTCTGCTCCCGATTGTCTTTTTCTCGATTTTCGCCACGGTGTTTGGGGGGCAGAGCGACGCGACTACGGCGCGTATCCGTATCGCCGTCGTCGACGAGGATCACAGCGACGTCAGCGCGCGATTGATTCAGGGCCTTCATAACGAGAAGAGCCTCCGCACCCAGAGCACTGCGGACCCCTCGGGGGAGGGAACAGTGCTGACTCGCGCGGCCGCGGAGCAGCTTGTTCGCTCCGGTGATGTACCGGTCGCGATTGTTATTCCTGCGGGGCTGGGTACCGCCTTTTCCACCAACGGCTTTGCTGGCGGCGGCCCGGCAGTCCAGTTGTTGTCCGACGTCTCCGACCCCATCGCGCCGCAGGTAGTGCTCGGGCTTCTTCAGAAGGTGGCCATGACGGCCGCGCCCG
>Ga0222622_10000946_pt1 | contig 11554 bp, 9 predicted proteins | sample PLM2_5_b1metaG_FD_177335 | JGI IMG/M metagenome (GOLD analysis project Ga0222622, IMG submission 177335) | Groundwater sediment microbial communities from an aquifer in East River, Colorado, USA - PLM2_5_b1 | ecosystem: Environmental > Terrestrial > Soil > Riparian zone | place: USA: East River... | reverse complement strand
TCGCCGACGGTTTGGCCTTCAACTTCGACGAACTCCTGCTTTCCCGCGAACGGGCGGAGCGGAGTGGGAATCAGAATGCGATGGGCCATAGTCACTGTCCTCTATTTCTTACTTTGCCAGCGCTCGCTCATCCGCTCGCGCCGGCTGATCGCCGGAACTTTCTGCTAAGAAGCACCCTGTCTTTCAACCGTCCGGAGCTCATAGCTGGAAGCTGGTAGCTGGAAGCTATCTCATAACACCGCCGCGTGATCCGGTGTCGAACGCAGGTAAGCCTCGAAGTCCTTTAGCGATCGACCTATCTCAATCCTCGGTGCGACGCGCGAGCCGATCGTTTCCGCGGCGGTCTTGTACCCGTTGCCGGTGATGCACACCACCACCGATTCGTTCGAGGGTATGACGCCCGATCGCACGAGTTGGATCGCGCCTGCGAGGGTCGCCCCCCCGGCGGGTTCGGTAAACACGCCCTCCGTTTCGGCCAGCAACTCCATCGCCTGCAGAATCTCTTCGTCGGTCGACGTGATACCCGTCCCGCCGGTCGACTTCACGGTCCGGACAACCTGGAATCCGTCGGCAGGGTTGCCAATCGCGATTGATTTCGCAATCGTCGACGGCTTGACCGGTTCCGGGAACTCCAGGCCCTCCTGGATGGCGCGTACCACGGGTGCGCACCCGGCCGCCTGGGCCGCATGAATCTTTGGCAGTTCTCCCTCGACAAGCCCGATTTCGCGCAGCTCGCGGAACCCGCGAAATATCCGCGGCAAGAGCGTCCCGCCAGCGACGGGTGACACGACGTGCTTCGGGAAGCGCCAGCCAAGCTGTTCGGCGACCTCGAATCCCACTGTCTTCGCGCCCTCGGCGTAGTAGCTGCGGAGATTGATATTGGCGAATCCCCATCCGAGCTTGTCCGCGATCTGTGTGCACAACCGATTCACGTCGTCGTAATTCCCCCGCACGCCAATGAGGTGCGGACGAAAGATCGCCGATCCCAGAACCTTGCCGAGTTCGAGATCGTGCGGAATGAACACGTAACACTCGAGTCCGAGGCGCGCCGCATGCGACGAGACGCTGTTGGCGAGGTTGCCTGTGGACGCGCAGCCAAACACGTTGAATCCGAGTTCCACCGCCCGGGTCGCCGCCATGGATACGACGCGATCTTTGTACGATAAGGTCGGATGATTAACAGAGTCGTCCTTGATGTACAGCTCCTGCAAGCCGAGACGCCTGGCGAGACGATCGGCGCGAATGAGCGGGGTATAACCGGAGTGGAATCCCGTGCGTGGCTCGCCGGTAATCGGCAGCAGCTCTCGGAAGCGCCACACATTGCGCGGGCGCCGCTCGATTATCTCGCGGGTGAGCGCGTCTCGAATCGCGTCGTAGTCGTACGCGACTTCGAGGGGGCCCAAACATTGATCGCAGACCCACAGCGCTTCTGCCGGGAATTTCGTCCCGCAGAGATGGCACTGCAGCCCTGTCATAAACGTCATGCGTGACCTTTCCGATGCACTCGCACCGACCTGACCGTGCAGGCTATCCGTTCCTTTCGATATGCGTCGCGAAGCAATCGCTCAGCGACAGCCGTCCTGCCTGTCGTAAACGCCGCAATGGACGGTCCGGCGCCGCTCAGGCAGAAGCCGATCACATCAGGATGCCGCACTCCGAGCACGCGATGCAAACCGGGCACGAGGCGTTCGCGATATGGCTGGTGCACGCGATCGCGCAGCGCCTCTCGAAACTGCTCCTGGTTACCGGACGTCAACGCTCCGAGGAGCAGCGCCAGATGCTGCAGGTTGAACACCGCATCAGCCAATGGCAATCGTCGCGGCAAGGCCCGTCGCGCCACGGAGGTGGCCAGCTCGGCATTCGGTGTCGCAACCACGATGCGCCACTTCGCCGGCCACGGCCACCGCGTCACGGCAATCGATCCATTCTCGGCGACGCAGCAGCTCGTCACGCCTCCGAGCAGCGCCGGAGCCGCGTTATCCGGGTGGCCTTCAACGTCCGTGGCCAGGCGCAGCAACTCAGCCTCATCGCCGCGCGGGTCTATCAGTTCAGCCAGCTGCAGCCCTGCGACAGTCGCAGCCGCGCTGCTCCCGAGTCCACTGCGCAGCGGAATCTCACTCTGCACATCGACGACCACCGATGGACGGCGACGGCCTGCGGGAAACGCCCGGAACGCGGTGTCGATGCGGTTCGGGCCTCCTAGCGGACCCTCGGCAAACCGGCATTCGAGCCGGCCGCGCCCATCGTCGACGACATTCGCGACCCGGACGCGAAGGTAAAGGTCGACGGCAACTCCAAGCGTATCGAAACCAGGACCGAGATTCGCGATCGACGCGGGGACGCTAATCTCGTGACCGGCACGCAGGCGCGCTCCTACGCGCTGCATTCCCCGTCCATGACCTCCGGGTTGAACGCGTGATCTTCGCCGGGATCGATATAGTCGGCCGGCAGCGCGTCCTCGGGAGTCATCTGTTCGAGATCCGCCAGCGCCGCGCGAGCACGCGCGGTGTCGACGCGCTGAAAAAACGCCGGCGCGGTCTCGCCGTTGCTGCGCTCGTCCTGGTACAGCCGCAGCAAGCGATCGACCGCTTCGGGCACTCGACGCGCCGGGATCTTTGCCGTCAATCGGCCGAAGCTTGCGGCCTGCTGACCGGCGCCGCCGCCGAGCATCACGAAGTACTGCGGGACGACGCGGTCGCCGACCTTTCGGATGCTGCCCTGGAATCCAATCGGTGCCACATGGTGCTGGCCGCATCCATTCGGGCATCCGCTGATCTTGATCCGAACATCCGAGACGTCGCGCAGGAGTTTTGCCGGCTGCTGTTCCAGGTTGTCGCCAATCAACCGCGCCAGTCCGCGCGATTGCGTCACCGCGAGGCGGCACGATTCGGCACCCGGGCAACTCGTCACATCCATGATCGTGCCGGCACCCGGCAGACCGAGGCCAGCCGCGGCAAGGCGACGATACAGCCCGGGCACCTGGCCGCTGCGCACCCACCGGAGCACGAGATTCTGATCGACCGTGACCCTGACCATGCCGTCCGCGTACGCTCTCGAGAGCGCGGCCACCGCCCGCATCTGTCCAGCGGTGATATCTCCCAGCACCAGCGAGACGATCACTTCGGAGTACTCAGACTGCTTCTGCGGGCGCAGATTCGTTTGCAGCCACTCGGCGCGTTCGCGCCCAGGGCTGCCATCGGTCGGCTTGACCTCAGGGACAATGCCCGGTCCTTTGACCGTGGTCGCGCTCACCAGGGCGCTGATTTCGGCAATTGACGGCTGCGGAAGCCGTTCGCCTTCCGGCGGACCTTCGACCGGTGGGTTTTCCGGATCGAACGGAAGACGCGCCCCGCCATTGGCGCGCAGATCTTCCAGCTCGCGCTGAAACGCCGCGTGCCACGCCTCCCAGCCCATCGACTTGACGAGAAACTTCAAGCGGTTTCGTTGTTTGTGTTCGTAGTCGCCGTGCTTCTGAAATACGCGCAGCACCGCTTCGGCCACCATCAGGATGTCCGACGCCGGCAGGAACTCATACAGTGACGCACCGGAGCGACACATGATCGCGGTGCCACCGGCGACCTGGACCCGGAAGCCGCGGCGACCCGACCCATCTGGCGCCATCATCGCGCGCCAGCCCAGGTCGTTGATCGAGGTCGCCGCATGATCTTCCGACGTGCACCCTTCAAACGCGATCTTGAACTTCCGAGGCAGCACCGAACTGAGCGGATGCCGGAGGAGATATCGCGTCATCGCCTCGGAGTAGGGAGTCACGTCGAAGACTTCGTCTCGCGCGACTCCGGCGTGCGGGCACGACGTAATGTTCCGCACCGAGTTCCCGCATGCCTCACGCGTCGTGAGCCCTGCGTCGGCGAGATGCCGCATCGCCGGCTCGGCATCATGCAGCGGCACGAAATGAAGCTGCATGTTCTGGCGAGTCGAGATGTGACCGAATCCACGCGAGTGGCGCTCCGCGACGTCAGCGAGCGCTTCGAACTGGGCCGCTTCGAGCACGCCCTGCGGGATCTTCACCCGCAGCATCTGCGCGTCGAAGTCCTGCCGCTGCCCATAGGTCCCTCGCAACAACCGGAACTTCCGCCACTCCTCGGGCGAAATCTCGGCACGCTCGAATCGATCGAGCATCCGCGCGAAGGTGTCGATATCGTTGGTATCGGCAAAACTGAGCCGAGTCCGTCCGTAGGTTCGCGGGTCGTCTACAACAGCCATGTCCTTACCCCAGCGACGCAGACGTGCGTGCGGTCTCCCGCTCGCCGTCCTGCGACGCGATGATTGCAGCAAGCGCGGCGACCGCGCCTACCACGATGATGCCGGGCAGATTGTCCTCGTCTTCCAGAGCTACCGAGTGCAGCGCCTCCAGAGGACCATGCCAGGCCTGCTCACCGTCGTGAGAAATTCCAATCAGGACGGCCGCGGGCGTGTGCGCCGGCCAGCCCGCGCCGATGAGTTCTTTGGCAATCGCCGCCCGATTGGCGAGCCCCATGAGCACGACCAGGGTGGCGCTCCCTGGCGCCAGCGAGCGCAGCACCGGGACGTATGAAGATTCCGCATGTCCCGACACGACGAGAAACGCCGAGGCGATCCCGCGATGGGTCACCGGGATGCCCGAGAGCAGCGGCGCCGCAATGGCGCTGGAAATTCCAGGGACGATCTCGCACGGGATCCCGGCGGCGGCCAGCGCCAGCGCCTCTTCTCCGCCGCGTCCGAACACGAACGGATCGCCGCATTTCAAGCGGACCACCTGGTGGCCGCGGCGCGCCTCACGAATCATCAGCCGATTGATCGCGTCCTGGGTGATCGCAGGACGACCGGCGCGCTTGCCAACGAAGAACCGTCGGGCGCGCGGCGCAAATTGGAGGGTCTCGGGATCCACGAGGGCGTCGTACAAAACCAGATCCGCAGCTTGCAGACGCTTGATTGCCCTGAGCGTCAGAAGTTCCGGATCGCCGGGTCCGGCGCCCACCAGTGATACGCGGCCGGTCATTTCACCAACTCCGGGTCGCGGGCGATCTGCGCCGCGCGATTGGCCGACGACGCGCGCTGATCGTACAGTGCGTTCAGCGCCTCGAGGAGCTCAGGGCGCCTGGCCTCCATCGGAACGCCGCGAGCGCGCCATGATTGCCGAATCTCGAGCGCACGCGTATTCCACGCCGCCAGCGTAAGATCGTCGGGCAGCATGAAGTCGAGCGCCTCGCGCAACAGTCCGGCCAGTGCTGGGGCTGCACCATCAGTGGAAATCGCCAGCGTCACTCCGGGCCGCCGTACCACGCCACCGAGATACACGCTCGCGTTGGAGGGATCGTCAACCGCATTGACGAAGACACGCCGTCGCTCTGCCTCGGCCGCCACCAATCGATTCACGTCCGGGGGCGCAGCCGCGACCACGAACCACGCGCCCTCGAGATCAGCCGGCTCGTACGGCCTCTCAATGATCGACACGCCAGCCGATCGAATCGTCTCGCACACCTCTGGCGCGATGACGACGAGATCGGCACCCGCCGCTTGCAGGGCCGCGAGCTTCGACGCGGCAACCGGCCCGCCGCCGACCACCACGACCCGTCGTCCGTGCAATTTCAGAAACGCGGGGAACAACCCGATGACAGACGCTCCTTGCCAAAACAAAAAAGCCCGGAAGTCTTTTGACCTCCCGGGCTTCGGTTCCGTTTCGCTGCGTTAGGTGCTGTTCAGGACATCAACGCGGCGACCGAAGGCAGGGAAGCCCTACGAGCTGCATACAGCAGCAACAATTACACGCGCAGGTCTTCCCAGCAAACATCCGATCAGTTATAACGTTCAGACGGCGGTCAAGTCAAGCGAACGGTCTGGATACTGCCCTGCCTCAGGCCGGGATCGCCAGGTCGAGCCGGCGTCGGATCTGGTCGTAATCATTTGGCAGCTCAATCGGTCGATTGGCCTGCGTCGCCCGAATACCGGCCAGTTTTTCGGCGTGATAGTCGGCCTTGAAATCGGTGAATTTCAGGCCGCTTGCCGTTGAGATCACGACTACCCGCTCGTCACGCTTGATTTCCCCGCGCGCCGCAAGCTTCATCAGAGCCGCGAGGGCCACTCCCGTGTGCGGACACGCGAACATCCCGGTGCGATCTGCGCGAGCGACGGCATCAGCCAGTTCCTGTTCGCTGGCCTGCTCGACGATACCGTTGCACCGTTTCAGTGCGGCGATGGCTTTCTGAATCGAGACTGGATTGCCAATCTGAATCGCGGACGCCATCGTGGGCTTGGCGACCACCGGCTCGAACCGCCAGCTGTTCCGCGACGCGCGATAGAGTGGATTGGCGGCTTCCGCCTGCGCCGCCACCAGCCGCGGCACGCGGGCGACGAGACCGAGATCGCGCATCATTTCGAATCCGGCGGCAAACGCGCCGATGTTGCCGAGATTCCCGCTCGGCACGATCACCACGTCCGGGACCTGCCAGTCGAACTGCTGGGCAATCTCGATCGATGCCGTCTTCTGGCCTTCCAGACGAAGGCTGTTCATCGAGTTGGCGAGGTAGAGTCCTTCTTCCTGAGCCAGCCGCTGGATGATGGCCATGCAGCCATCGAAATCGGTGTCGATCGACAGCACCGTCGCGCCATTCGCGAGCGGCTGCACCAGTTGGGCGACCGTGACCTTTCCTCGCGGAAGCACGACGATGGCGGGGATGCCGGCCGCCGCCGCGTAGGCGGCAAGCGACGCCGAGGTGTCTCCCGTCGAGGCACAGCCGACGGCGCGAATCTGCCGCCCCTTGGCAATCATCTGGCGCACCATGGACACGAGCACCGTCATGCCGAGGTCCTTGAATGAGCCGGTGTGCGAGTTGCCGCACAATTTCACCCACACTTCGTCGATTCCGATCCCGCGTCCGAAGGCTTCGGCCAGAAACAGGTTGGTGCCCCCCTCGTCCATCGACACGACGTTGTTGTCCTCGATCTCGGGGCACACCCATTCCTTCTTGCCCCAGACGCTCGACCCATACGGCCAGATGGTGCGCTTGTATCGCTCGTCGAACAATCGCATCCACGCCGCGGCACTTCGATCGCGCAGCGCCTCGAGGTCATGCGCGACCTCCAGCAATCCGCCGCACGTCGGGCACCGGTAGATGATCGTGTCGAGCGCGTAGGACCCCGGGCATCCAGCAACACAGCGAAAGACGGCTCGGTAGCTCACGCGGGTACCCCTGTAGAAACAACTGACAACACCGGCAGCGCGACGGGCGCCTCGCCGTGGAACTCGAAGCTCGAGAGATCAGTCATCGCCCGTTCGAGGGCGGAGAGCGGCGCCGGCTCGAGGCTGACGACAAACGGCCGCCGTCCAATCGGAAACCCCTGCTCCTGCAGAATAGCGTCGATGTTGATCGAATGACGCGCGAACGCAGACGCCAGTGACGCGATAATTCCGGGCCGATCGGCAACGGTGAAGCGTACATAGTACGCCGTCGTGAACTCCGCGGAAACCTCAGCCCGCACCACTTCGGCACGGGCGGTCAACGGCACCTCGTCGCGAGCAATGGCCAGCAGGTCCGACAGGATCGCCACCGCGGTGGGCTCGCCGCCAGCGCCGCGACCGCCAAATGTCGTTTCCCCGCCAAACCGGCCTTGCAGCGTGACGATGTTTTCACTGCCGCGGACGCGTGCCAGCGGCGAGTCCATCGGCACAAGCGCCGGGCCGACGGCGGCACGCACGATTTCTGGATGCGCGGTTCGCTCCGCCCACGCGACCTGACGGATGGTACACCCCATCTGCCGCGCGTACACGAAATCAACCGGATCGATCGTGTCAATACCTCGCATCGGGATGCGGTCCGGTTCGACGTGGACAGCCAGGGCAATCTGCGCCAGGATCGCCAGCTTCGCTTGCGCATCGGTTCCGTCGATGTCCTGCGAGGGATCGGCCTCAGCGAGACCGAGCGCCTGCGCTTCGACCAGCGCCTCGCAGAATGCCATGCGATCGTGCTCCATGCGGCTCAGGATGTAATTGCAGGTTCCGTTCAGGATGCCCCTCACCCGGGTCAGACTATCGCCCGCCAACCCGTGCTCGATCGCACGCACCACAGGCACGCCGCCTGCGACCGCCGCCTCGAACCGCAAGTGGCGACCGAGTCGCGCGGACTCTGCCAGCAGCTCAGCGCCTCGATGCGCGATGACTTGCTTGTTGGCCGTCACGACAGACTTCCCGGCCTGCAGCGCTTTTCGAATCCATTCTTCGGCCGGCGATCGGCCGCCAATCAGCTCCACGACCACATCGACCTCTTCCGCGAGCGCAGCATCGATCGATTCGCACCAGCGAACCGAGGGGTCGACCCAGTCGACACGTTTACGGTCGATTCCGCGATTGACGATCACCGTCAAGCGAAGTTCGGGCGGGGCGAGTTCCTGCAGCAGCCGTGCGACTGACCGCCCCACCGTTCCGAACCCCGCAATCGCGACCCGCGTCGGATTGCCGCGCTGCCCCATACGTCACCACCGTCAAAAAAAAACCCGCCGGCTTGGAAGCCGGCGGGTTGGTTCTACACGATCTTTTTTTGCTGATATTTCAGGCTGCGATCGCGCGCACACCGCCGGCACGGAACGTTCGCGTCATGCGAATTCGCATGCGCATCGAGCACGTGGCGGTGGTGAGGGGCAACATCGCGTCCAAGCCTTGAGTATAGGAGCGGGGCTGGAAGAGCGTCAAGCTGGCGGAATATCCCTGGAGCCGTCCGCGCTTGTCATCAATTATATTTATTATGTTGAAAAGATTATAAATTTGACTTCATCTACTCGACCGGTCACGATAAGACCCATGCGCTTTCGCGTACTTGTCCTCGTCGGTGTCGTCGGCCGGATTATCGGCCGGCCGGGTTCCGATCGAGGCGAGTGAACGGCGCCACATTTCAGAGCGAGACACCCGGGGCCGTCACTCAAACCAGAGGCGACGGCCCTTTGTTTTTAGCCGGGGCGTTCGGAGGAGAAAGCCAGCGTGCGAGTCGCATATCAGGGAGAACCGGGCGCATTCAGTGAAGCCGCCGTGCTACGGCTGCTGGCCGAAGCCGAGCCGCGCCCCTATCCGACCTTCGACGAGGTGTTCGATGCCGTCACGAACGGATCGGTCAATCTCGGCGTGGTCCCGATCGAGAACTCGATCGGCGGATCGATCCATCGCAACTACGACCTCCTCGTCGAGCGCGATCTCTCGATCGTCGGCGAAGTGCAGGTGCCGGTCGTGCACAACCTGCTGGCGATGCCCGGCGTGCGCCTGGATGAAGTCCGCCGTGTCCTGTCGCATCCGCAGGCGCTCGCGCAGTGCGCGAAGTTTCTGCGCGGCCTCGAGCACGTCGAAGCGATCGCGACGTACGACACCGCAGGCAGCGCCAAGATGGTTCGCGACGAGCAGCGGCGTGATACGGCGGCGATTGCGTCCGAACGCGCCGGCACGCTGTTCGGACTCGACGCGCTGCGGACCGGGATCCAGGACTACGACGACAACATCACGCGCTTTCTCGCCATCTCGCGGCAGCGCGTGCCGCTCGGGACGCCCGACAAGACCAGCCTCGTCTTCACGCTGAAGAGCGCGCCTGGTGCGTTGTTCAAAGCGCTGAGTGTCTTCGCGCTGCGGGATATCGACCTCTCCAAGCTCGAGTCACGTCCGGTCCCGGGCCGTCCCTGGGAGTATCTGTTCTACCTCGACGTCGCGGCCGCGCGCGAGGATCTGCAGTGCGCGCGCGCCATGGTGCATCTCGCCGAGTTCGCTCCGTCGCTTCGCACGCTGGGCTCGTATCCGCGATGGCGCGAGCCGGAGGCCAGCCCGGCGGCGGTGGCCGCGCAGGAAGGAGTCCGACGTGGCTGACGACGCGGTGCGCCCCCTGAAGTGGCAGAGCGGCGGGATCACGGAAGGCCCGAGCCGGGCGCCGGCCCGCGCGATGCTGCATGCCTCCGGATTCAGCGCTGAAGATTTGAAGCGGCCGCTGATCGGCGTGGCCAATACGTGGATCGAGATTGGCCCGTGCAACTATCACTTGCGTGAACTGGCCGCATCGGTCAAGAGCGGTATCCGCGCCGCAGGCGGCACGCCGATGGAGTTCAACACGGTGTCCATCTCCGATGGGATCACGATGGGATCGGCGGGCATGCGGACGTCGCTCGTCAGCCGTGAAGTGATCGCCGATTCGATTGAGCTCGTCGCGCGCGGCAATCTGTTCGATGCCCTCGTGGTGCTGGTCGGCTGCGATAAGACGATCCCCGGCGGCGCGATGGCGCTGGCACGGCTCGACATTCCGGGTGTCCTGCTTTACGGCGGATCGATCGCGCCGGGACAATTCGCCGGACGCGATGTCACGATTCAGGACGTATTCGAAGCGGTTGGCGCCCACGCCGCCGGGCGTATGAGCGACGCGGATCTCTGTGAGATCGAAACGCACGCCTGCCCGGGTGCCGGCGCGTGCGGGGGGCAGTTCACCGCAAACACGATGGCCACCGCGTGTGAATTTCTGGGGCTCGCCGCGATGGGCAGCGGCGATGTGCCCGCCGTCGACGCCGCAAAGAATACTGTCGCCGAGCGGGCCGGCGAACTGGTCATGGACGTGTTGCGGCGCGGCCTCCGGCCGTCGCAGATCGTCACTCGCGAGTCATTGGAGAACGCCATCGCGGCCGTCGCGGCGACCGGCGGTTCGACCAACGCGGTGCTGCACTTGATGGCCATCGCCCGCGAGGCGGGCGTCAAACTGGCGCTCGAGGATTTCGATCGCATCAGTGCGCGCGTCCCGTTGCTGGCGGACTTGAAGCCAGGGGGCCGCTTCGTGGCGGTGGACCTGCACCGCGCCGGTGGCACGCGACTCGTGGCGCAGCGGCTGCAGGCCGCCGGCGTGCTGCACGCCGGCGCAGTGACGGTCACGGGCGCCACCATTGGACAAGAAGCCGCGAAAGCCGTCGAGACACCGGGGCAGGAAGTCGTGCGGCCGGTCTCGTCGCCGCTGAAACCGACGGGAGGTCTCGTCATCCTTCGCGGCAACCTCGCGCCGGATGGCTGCGTGGTCAAGGTGGCTGGGCACGATTTCGGAATTCACCGGGGCCCGGCGCGGGTATTCGACGGCGAAGAAGCCGCCTTTGCGGCCGTTCAGTCCGGCGGCATCACCGCCGGAGACGTGGTCGTGATCCGTCACGAAGGGCCGAAGGGCGGCCCCGGCATGCGCGAGATGCTCGGCGTCACGGCGGCGATTGTCGGGGCGGGCCTCGGCGATTCCGTCGCGCTGGTCACCGATGGGCGCTTCTCGGGTGCGACCCACGGCCTGATGGCGGGCCACGTGGCGCCTGAGGCGGCGGCCGGTGGACCGATTGCGGCGGTTCGCGACGGGGACGTCATCACCTTGGACCTGCCGGCCCGAACGATCCGCGTCGATATTACCGACAGCGAGTTGGCGGCCCGGCTTCGCGAATGCCGGCCACTGCCGCCGCGCTTCACCAGCGGCGTGATGGCGAAGTACGCACGGCTCGTGTCGTCGGCTGCCGAGGGTGCGGTCACGACGGCGTGATCAAGGCGCAAAGGCTCAAGGCTCAAGGCTCAGGG
>Ga0222622_10000943_pt1 | contig 11566 bp, 10 predicted proteins | sample PLM2_5_b1metaG_FD_177335 | JGI IMG/M metagenome (GOLD analysis project Ga0222622, IMG submission 177335) | Groundwater sediment microbial communities from an aquifer in East River, Colorado, USA - PLM2_5_b1 | ecosystem: Environmental > Terrestrial > Soil > Riparian zone | place: USA: East... | reverse complement strand
AGGTGGGCCCGGTGCGGCGGCGGGAGCGGAAGTGGATGCCTTCGCTGGTCAGCACGAGCAGGCCCATCACCCTGGCGTGCCGCCCGTCCATCATCCGCAGCACGGTCTCTGAGTCAGTGAGAGCGGCCTCCAGCCGGGCTACGTAGGTATCGGAGCGCTGGTCAGAGGCCATGGCAGCCGCCGCGTCCAGCACGTCTGGGCGCAGGTGGTAGGAGGCCAGGCGCTCGCGGACGCGGGGTGGTCGCAACCACGGGGGAATCAGTGACATCGTTTGCACTTATCGTCGGATGATCATCGATGATGGCACTCGAGCTTCCTGACACCAAGTGGGCAGGGATAATTCAGCCGACCCACCCTGACGCCGCCCAAGCCGGCGAGGTTGAAACCGAGCACATACTGGCCCCGGCCGACGGACCGCGCCGCACCGTCACGTTCCGGCTCCGCGTCTATACCGCGACCGAGCTCGCTCGCCTGCTCGAAGATGTCGGCTTTGCCGAGATCGAGTGCTTTGGCGACCTCGACGGGGGGCAGCTCTTGCGTGAGAGCCGGCTCGTTGTGCGAGCCAGAAAGCCGATCACATGACGGACCCTCGCCGCCTACCGCCACCGCTTCCCGATGCATGTGCGGTCTTGTCCGGTCGACGAATGCGTGGAAATCCAACTTGAGTCGCTGCAGGTTCCGCCAGGCGGCGGTCACTGAGACATCAGTTCACAACGGCAGTGCAGCCTGTGACGCACGCCCGCGGGACGGTCCACGAACGCAGATCATGAGACGACTCGTCGCTGGCTACCCAGTTCCGTTTGTCGTTCAGCTTGTGAACGGGCGGCGTTTCTCTGAGCCAATAGGTTGCTGCCACAGCGCTACCCGGCTACTTGCGATTGTCGGGGTGAATCTTCGCGTCGGTCACGCGTCGGATCTCGTCGGCTGTCAGCCGGGAGGACTCTGCGCCTCCCCTCGTAGCAGCACGGACTTTGTTTCGCCAGATTGGGTTGAACTCCTCCAGCATCCGTTCGTAAGCATCGATGGTGGGGTGGTGCGAGTTGCCACGCTCGTGCTGGTCGTCAAAGTTCGTGGTGAGTTGCTGCCACTTTCCTTGGTCAATGAGGTGACGGGCGAACATGAGAAGCCGGCTCTCCAGACGATGGTTGAGGTCGAAGCCGTCGAACCAGACGGCGCGCTCGGCCCACCGGCCGAGGGACTCGCGTTCCGGCTCGCTGAGCTGGCCATACGACCACTCGAGTTGAGTGAACATGTCGAGGATGTCCATCACCAGGCCGGTCTCACGTCTGGAGAGCTCTGGTTCGATCGCGACGAAGACGTCGTCGTACTCGGCGACGTAGCCGCTCTCGAGGATCTCGGCTCGGGTGATCTGGTAGTCGAAGTCCCCGTCCTCACCGTTCCCTTCGACGAGCCTGGCGAGAATGCGGTGCAGCAGTGCGAGCTGGTGGCGCTCTACGGTCGTAAGTCCAGCGGGGATCTCAACCGAACCAGGCCGGTCGAGAAGGTCGTCCACGGATTGGCGGACCAGAAGTGCCCCGAGCGTGCGTCGGGCGAGGTCGCTGAGCGTGGTTCCTTGAGCGCGTGCGAGCCTACTGAGCTCTGAGTGCATCCGATCATCAAGGCGAATTGTCAAGGTCGACGCCATGTCATCTCCGTATGTCATACAAGTAGTACATACATTGATGCTAGCAGAACTTTGGCTCTACATGCCGCCGTCTTCATTGCGCGCCAGGCGTGGCGATACTGCCCCAAGGACGGTTTCAAAGCGCAGCTCGACCTGGAGAGCCCCAGCGACCGCCGACAATTTGCGCTGACACTTCGAGGGAACGGCCGTCCCGGTAGCCCGTCGGCTCCCTGGGATTCACGAGCCCTCCGGGGAACGAGTCAGTGAGAGTGCTGGAGAGGGCCCGCAGTGTTATGAATATGGTTGTCGGCGCTCGCCGTGCACCATCTCGTCGGTGTGGGTAAGGCGGACCTCCTCGCCCGCGTCGCCGCCCGGCTCCGGCAGGGCGGCCGGTTCGTGCTCGGCGACGTTGTGGTACCCGAGGATCCGGCCGACGTCGTCACATCAATCGACGGCGTGCAAGACCAGTCGAGCACCGTAGACGACCAGGTCCGGTGGCTTGCCGCCGCCGGCTCAAACGCCGACGTGGTCTGGGCGCGCCAGGACCTCGCCGTGATCGTCGCCGATTCGCCGCCCTGATGCCGCCGCCCCGGAGACGATCAATACTGATCCACCAGGTCATCCGCTGTCACGTCGAGACCGTGGTGGTGATCATTTGTTGTCGCGGCCCCGGCATCCCGGCTCAATAACTCCGAGGTAGTGCCCTGGCAGCTGGAACCGCGCGAGACCAACTTGCGGCGATCACCGCTGAGCCGGCCCCGACGATGAAGGGTGCGCGACAACCAGCGACCGCGGTTAGGGCGGCGGCGAGCGGGCCACCGATGGTGGTCCCGCCGAGTAGGACCACCGCGAATAGCGACATGACGCGACCCATCAACATAGGGTCAGAGGTTTGCAGGATGGCGAGCACCGTGCCGATCAGATAGGCCCAACTGAATCCGACTCCGACCAACCCGAGGATGGCGACCGACGCGTACGGGGAAAGTGCGGTCACAAGCAGGGCGGCTGCCATCGCCAGGGAGGTGCCGGCGAGTGGCGAGCGCTTTGACGTCCTCCGTGCAGCGAAGACCAGAGTGCCGGCTAGGCTGCCTCCGGTCACGGCGGTGAAGAAGGCACTGATCGTCGCTGGGTTGCCATTGAAGCCTTCCCGGGCCAGTACCGGAACTGAGACCTGGACGGTGAACGCGAACGTCGCAATGATCGCCAGCGTGAGCATCGCCGCTCGCAGCGGCGACGCTTGCCAGACGTAGCCGATGCCCTCACGGATCTGGCGCGGCGCTCGCCGGACTCGGGGCGAGGCACCGACGCGGATCGTGGTCAGGACCACAACATCTAGGAGAAAGGACGCAGCGTTCACGGCGAAGGCCGCCGCGGCTCCTGCAACGGTGACCAGCACGCCGCCGAGTGCAGTGCCGAGGGCCATGCCGAGCACTAGCGCGGTGCTGGTCAGGGCCGAGGCGCTTGCCGCGCTCTCGTTCGGCACCAGCATCGGCACCAGCGCGCGCCGTGCCGGAGTGTCCAGTGCATTGATCACGCCCCACGCCGATGCAAGCGTGTAGATCAACGGCAGGGCGAGCACGCCAGCAGCCGCAGCTGCTGTATAGGCGAGCGCAATCAGCCCTAGTCCGGCCTCGGCGAGGATCAGCAACCGGCGGCGGTCGTGCCGGTCGGCGAGGGCGCCGAACCATGGCCCAAGAAGCAGGCTGGGCAGGAATTGCGCGACGACCACCCAGCCGAGCGCACGCGGATCAATCTGGACGACCACGCACGCTAGGGCGACGACCTGGGCCCAGGAGCAGGTGACCGAGGGCAGTTGCCCGGCGAGGTAGCGCCGGAACGCGGTCGAGCGAAGGGGGGCCACAGCCGCCCGCCAATCCAGCATGCTGCTCATCACAGTGTGACGGATCACAGGGACGTGATCACTGCGACCGCGAGACCCAGGCCGACGAGGTAGGTGCCGCCGGCACCGATCTCGCGAGCCTTCGTCGGCGCCGCGAGGGTGGGGCTGGTTAGCATGCCGTACGCGTGGAGCAGGCGGGCGAGTGTGGCCGCGATGATCAACGGGATCGCCAACCACCCTGGGCTCCGCGCGCCGACCAGCAGGAAGAGCACGACGAGGATCGGAACGTACTCGGCGGCGTTGCCGTGCGCCCTGACGGCGATGAACAGCTTGCTGGCGGGATCCTGAGGCAGCTGGGAGCCGCCCGCCTTCCCAGTGACGACGCGCATGCGGGTGACGTTCGCTCCGAGCAGGAACACGAGCGCGGCCAGGATGGCGCTGCAGATGATCGCGGTTGTCATGCCGATCTCCTTTCTTGATGAGGGTTGATTGCTTTGTCCGGGTAGAGCACGCCGTCGACCAGGTCCGCGCAGAGCGTCCAGCCGAGTAGGGCGTCGGCCTTACGCAGTGCGCCCACGCTGGTCACGTTGACCTCGATGAGGTAGGGCCCGATCACGTCCAGCCCGGCAAGATGGATGCCGTACGCGCGCAGCGTTGGAGCAAGCCGGGCACAGATCTCGCGGTCTCGGGAGGTGAGGGGTGCCTCGGCGGTCGGGTTGCCGATCCGAAAGTCACCGGCGGCAGGGAAGCGGCTGACCGCGCCGGCAGGCTCGCCGCCAATGACGATGATCCGCTTGTTGCCCTCGCTGACTTCACGGAGAAACCGCTGCACGACGACAGTCCGGGCGCCATTGCAAGTGGTCAACTCGATTAGCGACGCCAGGTTGGGATCGTGGCGATCCAGCCTCAGTACTCCGCGGCCGGAGAAGCCGTCGACCGGCTTGACGACCGCCACGCGGTGCTCGGCGACGAACGCACGGATGGTACGCGGATCGGCGGTGACGATCGTCGGTGGAATGAGGTCAGGGAAGCACAGCGGGAACAGATGCTCGCTGCACAGCCGCAGGCCGCGGGGATTATTGATCACGACCGTACGCGTTGGATCGATAAGGTCCAAGATCAAGGTCGCTGTGGTGTAGGTCTCGTCGACGGGCGGCTCCTTGCGAATGAACACCGCCGCCATGTCGTCGAGCCACACGTGCCGCACCGCCGAGGCGGTGAACCAGGGTTCGGCGACGCTCCACCGGTGATCACCCAGCGGCTGCGAGGGCGCAAGCTCGATCCGGCTGGCCAACGCCCGCGCTCGGTCATTCATTGCCTCCAGCAGCCGCGCCTCGGTAACCCACACTTCGCCGCCGCGTGCCTGGACCGCGTGCATCAAGCCGACGCTGGTATCGATGGCGGCGTCGAGCGCGGCCAGTGGATCGGTGACGAATGCGACCTTCATGCCACGGCTCCGGCAACCTGCTCATGGTTCCGGTCAGAGCGCCGAGCGTCGATGATCGCAAGCAGTGGACCGCTCTCCAGGGAATATCCGTTCGCCGCCTCACTCCACGCCTGCGCCTGGTCGTCCGCGCGAGGCAGCAGCAGCTCCAGCGCCTCGCGGCGGGTCGGCGCGTCGTACAACAGCGCGGCAACGGTGCGAATTGCCTCCCCGATCCGCCACAGCGGCTGCGCGTCCAGGTAACGCAGCTCCAGGTAGCCGCCCCTGGGCCGGACCGGCGGGAAGAGCGTGGACAGGTGGTAGGAGGCCGACTGAGCCTCGGGGATCGGCAGCCGCTCCGCGGCGGCGGCGAACGTGGCGTACGCGCCGATCGGGTCAGCGACGTCCAGGTGCCGGCCGTCATATCCAGTGCGTCGCAGGTCCACGCGCTGCCAGATTCGGGTGCGCGCGCCAGCGATGCCGGCCGGCTGGCCCTCCAGCCAGGGTGAATTCGCGAAGGCCGCGGTAAGCGGTGGACCCGCAAGATTTGCGACCAGCCACTGCTCGCGGCCCGCCTGCCCCGGCAGCAGGTCGATGGCGATTTGTAACGATGCCGTGAGCCGCATCATCCGGCGACCGTCCGGGCCGACCTCGTCGAAGAGTTGCTGCATCGCCAGATACCGGGGGGACGGTGTACGCAGTGGAACCTCGGCGCAGGAGTGATAGGGGTCGGTGCCGGCAGCTTCCAGCCGCACGCCCTGCGCCTCCGCGATGGCGACCGCGTGTTGGATCAGTCCGTCCAGGTCGGCGATCAGCGCGTTGGCGGAGGGCCTTGGGGGAGGGCTCAGCTCCAGCTGGCCGCCCGGCTCAAAGCTGGGCCGCGCGGCCCGTACGAAGGAAGCGTCGAAGCCGGCCGCAAGCCTTGCAGGGTCGACGGGCTGCGGCCACAAGGAGTCGGTTAACGCGATGAGCTCCACCTCAACGCCGATTTTGCTGGCGGCCTGAGGCGCTGGCCTGAACTGCTTTTCGACTGCTGTCGCGATGTCCATGGGTTCAGGCTCATGCGCAGAAGACACTTCCGCATCGGCGGCAGCACCGATGTCAGTACTGAACCTCGGTACTGAACTCGCGGGTACGACGGTCGCTAGAGCAGAGCGGCGATACTACGTAGGTGGTCAGCCGGAGTGATCGGCTCGTCGGGCGGCGCGAGGAACTGGCGTTCCTTCGCCGTCGGTTGGCGGACGCACGGCAAGGCTCGGGGCGCGTGGTGGTCGTCTGCGGCCCAGCCGGTATCGGCAAGACACGGCTCATCGAGGAACTGGTCAGTGGAGCAGAGATTGCCGGCACTGACGACTTGGCGATCGGCTGGGGTGCGGCACTGGCGGACTCCGGCATGCCTCCGCTGTGGCCGTGGACTCGAGCGCTCCGGGCGCTTCCCGAGCCCCGGGGGGCGATAGCGGCGGTTGTCGCGGGCGGCGTGCAGGGTGAGTTTGGCACGGCCGAGGATGCGGCCGCAGCAGCATTCGCCACAGACACGGCCGTCATCGATGCGCTCGAAGCTCATGTGGCCCACAGCGACACGCTGCTGGTTCTTGACGATCTCCAGTGGGCCGACGGTGCGAGCTTCCGGCTACTCAAACGCGTTGCCGCTGAGATCCGCCGACTTCCGCTGCTCGTCATCGCGGCGCACCGCGATCCGGCTCATGTGGCGCTGCAGGACCTGCTCGCCCGCGCCGGCACTGAGGTCGTACACCTTCACCCCCTGAGCAGTCAGGAGGCGGAGACATTGCTGGCCACCGCGGTAGACGGCGTTGATCCGGCAGCCGCACGGCAGGCCGCCGCCCGGTCCGGCGGCAGCCCGCTCTATCTGCGCACGCTGGCGCAGGTCGCCGGCGAGCAGTTGCGCGGGCAAGCCTCGTGGGCCGAGACGACTGACGCGCCAGAGTTCCGGCACCTGGTATCCGCGGCAATGCGGGCGGCCGGCCCGATCGCAAGTACAGCCGTGGAGGCGGCAAGTGTATTGGGCACGGAGGCGCCGGCCTGGCTGTTGGCAGGAGTGCTCGGTGAAGAATCGGTGGCGGAGGTGGTGGCGTTGCTGCGGCCCGCGATACCGGCGGGTCTGATCGAGATCAGTTCGGCGCCAGGTGAGGAGATCAGATTTGCCCACGCCCTGGTCCGCGATGCCGCATACGCGTCTCTGACACCGTCTCGACGGGCGGATCTGCACCAGCGGGCAGCCGAACTGTTGGAGCCGCTTGCCGTGGGCCATGACGCCCGCGCCGGCATAGTGGCCAGGCACTGGGACCGGGCTGGTCGAGGAGATCGTGCTGTCGAGTGGGCCATTCGCGCGGCAGATGCCGCTCGAGCTGCCGGGGCGTACGACGAGGCCGCGGCGTACCTCACCCTCGCCCTTGCTGCGAGCCAGCCGAGCCCTGGCAGCCCAGTTGATCTGGACGTCGACCGGGCCGAACTACTACTCGACCTTGCCCGATCGCAATATCTAGGCAGTCACGTGGAGGAAAGCTTAGAGTCCTGCGAACGGGCGGCCCGCGAGGGTGAGCGGACTGGCCGACCCGAGGTGGTCGCCAGAGCCGCACTCGTTATCCAGGGCATCGGCGGCCATGTGCTGAACCAGCAACTTGTTTCGTTGTGCCGACGCGCCTTGTCCCTGCTCGACGGAGATGCGCCGGAGGAACTGCGAGCGAGGGTCGAGGCTCAGCTGGCTTGCGCACTGTTCGAGATCGGTAACCACGCAGAAGCCGTTCCGTGGTCGGCTATAGCGCTGCGACACGCTGCGGATAGTGGTGACGTGAATGCCGAGCTCGACGCCATCAGGGCGCGCGCGACGCTCACTTGGCTGCCAGGGTCGGATGAGGAACTGCTCGAGCTCGGGCGCCGGGCGTTAGAGCTAGCTGGATCAACAGGCAGACCTCTCGTGGAGCTCTTGGCGCATGTCTGGCGTTCCGACGCTGCCGTCCGCCTTGGAGACCTTGCCGGCGCCTTCCATGAGTTGAGCGAAATGCAGGCATTGGCGGAGCGCACCGGCTTGCCGCTGGCGCGCTGGCACTTTTTACGACGCACCGCGACGCTAAGCGCGCTGGTCGGCGACTTCGCGCGCTGCCGTCGATCGGCGAATGAGGCCGCGGCAATCGCTGAGGACTGGCATGACGAATCGTTGAGCCGTACGCACCTGGGCATGATGGTTTCGCTCTGCCTGCTGCGCGGCGATGCAACCGACCTACCCGCCGACTGGAGCAACCTGGCTAGCGTCATGACTGATCTGCCACCGGCCGCTCAGGCAGTCGTTGCAGCGGCTTTTACCGTTGCCGGGCGGCGCGAGCAGGCCACTGCCGCGTTTCAGATGCTGATCCGAATCGTCGACAGACTGGAGGGTTTGAACCTTGCCGCGCTTCCGCCCCTCATCGAGATTGCGCCATTGCTCGGTTCTCCGGATGAATGCCGGGCGCTTCGCGCGGTAGTCAGCGCCACGTTCCGGGATACCCCCATTGCCGGGGCAGGGACTGTTTGGTACCAGGGCTCAGTTGCCCGGGTGGTCGGCGAGCTGGATGTCTGCTGCGGCGACTATGAGGCTGCGGTGGCCCACCTCGAGGAAGGGCTGGCCGTGGATACGAAGCTGGGCGCGCGGCCGTACACCGTCTGCGGCCGCCTCGCGATGGCCCGTGCATGCTGGGGCACCGGCGACCTCGCTCGTACGATCGAACTGGCCCGCACCGCCGCAGCCGACGCCCAACAGCTAGACATGCCCGGCCCATTCCGGGACGCAGAGTCGCTGCTCGCCGAGGCGCGTGCAGCTGCGCGCGCTGCGGATCCGCTCACACCTCGCGAACGGGAGGTGGCAGAACTGGTCGGACAGGCCTTGTCGAACCGAGACGTGGCCAGCAGGTTGGTCCTCTCCGAGCGCACGGTCGAGAGCCACGTACGCAATATCCTGACGAAGACCGGCCTCAGATCGCGTACCGAACTCACCCGCTGGCTACTCCAGAACCGGGCGGGAAGGTGACAACCGCTTGATCGTGTGGTGATCGGAACCGGCCCGCTGGCCAAAGACTGGCTGAGTTTCACCTCATCTGCCGCGCGGATGGCGCATTCGACAGCGAGCTCATCCAGCCTGGTCCCCGTGCCTCGCCACCATGTTGGCGCGCTCCTACGCTTCATGCCTGTTCAGTACCGAGTTCAGTACTGAAATAGGTGCTTCCGCCGCTGTGGAAACGGCTCCGCCGCGCGAGCGTTGGGCTCATAGCCCAAAAGAAGACAGGGAGGACCGAGATGAACGACGAATCGAGGCGGGCCGGGATTCGGCGGTTGGTAGAGGCGATCACCACGCAAGAGATGGAACCGTTCGACACGATCTACAACGATGACGTGGTCATCGAATGGCCGCAGTCGGGTGAGGTGATCCGGGGAAACACAACATCCGGGAGCTTCGACTCGCTTTTCCGACCCCGCCCTCCGCCACCCTGCGACGCACACTCGGGGGCGTGATGATCGTTCGTCGTACGACTGCGTTATCGGTACTGATGGTGGCGGCCCTGGCCGGCACCCTGGTGAACGGGTTGCCGGCGCAGGCGACGCCACCCGTGACCAAGGCCCCGGTGGCGGTCGGTCGCGGCGGAGCGGCGTCCACAGTGGACATCGACGCCACCCGCGTCGCCATCGACGTGTTACGGCATGGCGGCAACGCCGTCGACGCCGCCGTTGCGGCAGGGGCCACGCTAGGGGTGACCGAGCCGTTCTCGTCCGGTCTCGGCGGTGGCGGTTTCTTCGTGTTCTACAACGCCCGTACCAAGACGGTGCACACCATCGACGGCCGGGAGGCCGCGCCAGCGAAAATGAAGGTGGACGCGTTCGTCGACCCCGCCACCGGGCTGCCGTTGCAGTTCCAGGAGGCGCGCATCAGCGGCATCTCGGTCGGCGTACCGGGGACGCCGCAGACCTGGCAGACAGCGCTGCAGAAGTGGGGCACAATCTCCCTGCGCGACGCGCTGCGCCCGGCCATCAAGATCGCGGACCGGGGCTTCGTGGTCGACCAGACGTTCGCCAGCCAGATCAACGACAACCTCGCGGCGTTCTCCCAATTCAGCTCGACCAGCGCTCTGTACCTGCCTGACGGGGCGCCGCCCGCGGTCGGCTCGACCTTCCGCAACCGGGATCTCGCCCAGACCTACCGCCTGCTCAGCAAGCAGGGCATGGGCGCGTTCTACGGGGGTAAGCTGGCGGCCGACATCGTACGCACGGTGCAGGACCCGCCGCTCGTCGCGGAACCCCCGAGACCGTGGACGTTCCCGATCCGCCCCGGCAAGCTGGAAGCCTCCGACCTGGCCAGCTATGACGTCCGTACGCCGCGGCCGACCCACATGCGTTACCGCGGCTACGACGTGTACGGGATGCCGACCCCGTCCAGCGGCGGATCTACGGTGGGCGAAGGACTCAACATCGTCGAGAACTGGGATCTCGGCGGCCTGTCGCAGACCCAGGCGCTGCACCGGTACCTCGAAGCGAGCGCGCTTGCCTTCGCCGATCGCAACCGCTACGTCGGCGACGGCACGCCGCGCGCGGTGCTCGACGAACTGCTCAGCCAGGGGTTCGCCCGCGAGCGGGCCTGCCTGATCGATCCGGCCCACGCGCTGATCAAGCCGGTCGACCCGGGCGTCCCCGACGGCAGCTACGCACAGTGCGCCGTCGCGGCGCCCGCGTCGGTGTTGACCGACGAGCATGGGACGACCAACCTTACGGTCGCGGACCGGTGGGGCAACGTCGTGGAGTACACGCTGACGATCGAGCAGATTGGCGGTAACGCCATGGTCGTGCCGGGGCGTGGGTTCCTGCTCAACAACGAGCTGACCGACTTCAACTTCACGCCGACGCAGGGCAACGCGCCCGATCCGAACCTGCCGGCGCCTGGCAAGCGGCCGCGTAGCTCGATGGCACCGACGATCCTGCTCAGCCACGGCAAGCCGTTCCTGGCCACAGGGTCGCCGGGCGGCTCGACCATCATCACGACCGTGTTCCAGATCCTCATCAACCGAATCGACTTCGGCATGACGCTGCCCGAGGCCGTCGCGGCCGCCCGGGCCAGCCAGCGCAACGCGACGCCGGGCCAGGCCGAGCCGGCGTTCCTGGCGTCGGAGGAGGAGGGGTTGAAGGCGCTGGGCCATGACTTCACGGTGAACCCGGAGATCGGGGCGGCAACAGGCGTGGAGTTCCTGCCCAACGGACAGGTGGTCGCGGCGGCGGAGCCGGTCCGCCGGGGCGGCGGTTCAGCGGCGGTCGTCAAGCCGTCACAATAGGCGGCAGGGTAGGTTCCGCGTCACAGGTGTGAGAGCGCCTTGTCTGCCGCTTAGGGCGTGATGGGCGGCGTGGGTTTGGACGCCGAGATCATGGCGCACAGGTTCCATCCCTTCGCGCATGGTGTGACCGCACCACGCCGTTGCGCCTGACGGTCGCGAGGTGAGTGACCGTCCGCACATAGGCCACCCCGACAGGCTAAAGACCCCCAGAACAGTACAAGCGGCTGTTTGGTCAGTACTGATCCGGCAACGACGGCCAGCGTTCAGACGCCCACTGCGACCACGACGTATGCTCTGGCGGGACCGGTGGGATCTCGGCACCTCGCAGTTCCTCGTCGTCCGGCGCTTGGAACTGCACCTGCCACAGCTTC
>Ga0222622_10000941_pt1 | contig 11576 bp, 9 predicted proteins | sample PLM2_5_b1metaG_FD_177335 | JGI IMG/M metagenome (GOLD analysis project Ga0222622, IMG submission 177335) | Groundwater sediment microbial communities from an aquifer in East River, Colorado, USA - PLM2_5_b1 | ecosystem: Environmental > Terrestrial > Soil > Riparian zone | place: USA: East River... | reverse complement strand
GCCGGTCCTGTGCGATCTTATCGTTGTCGCGGCCAGTCCCACCGCAAGAGCGATCGCGGCGAGGCAACCAATTGCGACGAGGCGATTCACCCAGGGGGAGGGGCGTTCCGGTTCCGCGAAAAGGTCCGACACTCCTGCGATCGACGACCGGATCTCCAGATCACCATCATCCGCCGGTGACACGACGCTCTCGCGCAACGTGATCGGTTCGGCGGCCACCCGAGGCGTCGGTTGCACAGGCGCTCGCGAAGGACGCACGGGTTCGGTGAAGGACGCTGCCGTCGAACGAACCGGATCCACGGGCGCGACGTAGGAGTCGCCGGCCATTGCCGTGAGCGCTTCGATTCGTGCGTCGGATCGCGCTTTTTCCTGCTTCAGCATGACCACCACGACGATCGCCATGGCGACCGCCAGAGCCAGTGCGAGGGCGGTGACGATGATGAGTATGGGTTCCATATAGGTCAATCTGCCCCGAGCTTCTCATCCAACCACAAGCTGGAAGCTGGTAGCTGATTTATCTCAATTTGAATTCAACTGCGACTTCGACCATCACGTCCACCGGCGTCCCGAATCGTTTCGCCGGCGCGAACTTCCACTGCCGTACTGCATCGACCGCGCGCTGATCGAGACCGCTTCCGAGCCCGCGAAGCACCTTGACGGTTCCCACGGTTCCGTCTGCCCGCACCACGATCTCGAGTTCGACGTCGCCGGTCACGCCACGGCGCCGCGCCTCCTCGGTGTAATCCGGCCGGACTTCGCGGATGATGCTGGGCGGCGTGATGCCGGCCCCAGGCCGATACGGCCCGCCGCCGGTGCCGCCACCGCTACCGGGACCAATCCCGGATCCTGTTCCTTCGCCGATCCCTGTTCCTTGACCAGTTCCGACACCTGTGCCACTCCCGCGCCCGTGGCTGTCCGAATCGTGCGCGTCGGCGAGAACGCCTGCCTTGTCGGTCGTATCCGCCGGGGCCTGAGCGACCGGCGCGACCACTTCCGGCAAGGGCTTCGGCGGAGCCGGGGGCGGCGGTTCAACCGGCTTCGCCACCGGCTCGGGCGCCGGCGGGGGAGGAGTCTTTTTCGGTTCCGGTTCGGGCGGACGGGTGGTCCGTGGGCGCGGCGGCGGCACCGGGCTATGCTCGAGTGCGGCACCCTTCATCTTGGCTGCCGGAGGCGGCGCCGGCTGCTTGAGTCCACCGCCACCACCGCCTCCTCCGGGCCCTGGTGTCGCCAGAAACACCAGTCGCATCTGCTTGGTTGGCAGCGCGTCCGGAGCCGCCACCCCCATCGTCAGCAACAGAAATATCAGAAGCCCGCCCGTATGGAGGGCGCCCGAGGCGAAGATTGCACCCGGGGACCGCTTCATGGGTGAGCGTGCCGAAAAAATGGCGTGCTCTTCGGCCGGCACTGAAGCTCCGCGCAGCATCCGCACGATGCGAATGGCGTCCGCCGGAGCCACGAATCGCCCATGAATTGTGCGAACCGAGCCGTCGCCCATCAGCGCGCGAACGTCGGCCGTTGCGACGCCGGCGGCCGACGCAATCTCCCGGGCGGTAAACACCTCGGGTACCGTGGCACTGATGGTTGACATGGTTGACCTTCCGGAAGGGGCAAAACGCTTGCCGTGCCTGCGCCTGAAGGGGAACGTGCCTATTACGTGATTTCGGCCATTAATCGCACGTCCTGTTATGAGGCCTGCCGCAGGGCTGTGCTCATGCAGGGACAGCCCGTCGTGGGAGGGGACAGTAATCGGAGCGTCCAGCTTCCAGCTCCCAGCTTCCAGCTCCCAGCTTCCAGCTCCCAGCTTCCAGCTCCCAGCTTCCAGCTCCCAGCTTCCAGCTATCAACTGAAACTATGCTAAAAACCACCCATGTCAACAGTTCAGCAAGTCATTGTCACCGGGGCGTCGAGCGGGATTGGGCGGGCGACGGCGATGCGATTTGGGCGCGCGGGCGCCACGGTTGTCGCGGTCGGGCGTGATGCCGCGGCGCTGGCCGATGTCGCGAGGGCGGTGGAAGGTGAGGGAGGCACGTGTTCGACGGTGACCGCGGATGTGACCGAAGCCGCCGCCCCGTCTCGCATCGTCGCCGCAGCGCTCGAGCAAATGGGTGGGTTGACGACCCTGGTGAATGCGGCCGGCATCATCGGAAACGGATCGATTGAAACCACGACCGACGAGGAGTGGGACACGATGATGGACATCAACGCGCGGGCGCCGTTTCGCCTCATGCGTGCGGCAATGCCGGCGTTGATTGAATCCAAAGGTTCCGTGGTGAACGTCTCGAGCGTGACCGGGCTTCGCTCGTTTCCTGGCGTGCTCGCCTACTGTGTCAGCAAGTCCGCGATCGATCAGCTGACTCGCTGCGCGGCGCTGGAGGTCGCGGCAAAAGGCGTCCGCATCAATGCGGTCAATCCCGGCGTCGTGATCTCGAATCTGCATCGGCGTGGCGGCATGAACGAGGAGAAATACTCGGCATTCCTCGAACACTCCAAAGCGACACACCCGATCGGGCGCCCCGGTGAACCGACCGAGATCGCGGATCTCATCTTCTTTCTGGCATCACCAGGGGCGGCATGGATTACCGGCGAGACCGTGTCCATTGATGGCGGACGCCATCTGACCTGCGCGCGTTAGCGCACGACGATTACGCCGCAGCCGGTTTGACCGCTTCCGCAAACACCAGTCCTTCACGCTCCGCGAGGATGCGCGCCGCCTTGAATCCTTGCGCCGTGAAGACGTGCACCGGCCCGCCCTGTGTCTGGTAGTCGCCAGGATCCGATCCGCCGGTGACCAGGGCGGAGAGTCCCTTTCGAACATTCCCGTCGATCACCAGGCATCGACCACCGGGCCGGAGGACACGTCCGACTTCCGCGATACACGCCGAGCGGCGATGGGCCGCCAGGTGCGGCAGCACGTCGCGGACGACCGCCACGTCGAACGAGTCGCTCTCCACAGGAAGCGAATTCCAGGGCGCGGCGGCAGTTTCGACGAGCGCACCTTCGCGCGCCGCGATGCCGGCTGCTGCCGTGACCACCGGCTCCCGCTCATCGACCGCAAATGCGCGGCCCGTCAATCCCGTTTTGACGGCGAGCTGCGCGAGCAGGATCGGATCGGTGCAGCCGACGACGAGCAGGCGATCTCCGAGCTTGATTCCGGCCATCGAAACGGACAGTGATTCGCCTGATGACTTCCGAAGTGGCCACCATGCCATGGAGTTTCAAATGATATAGTTTCCGGTTGTGAAAAATCCGCAGAAGATTGATGGAGCAACCGGCAAGCTCGGAATCCTGCTCGTCGGCCTCGGGGCCGTCAGCACGACGACCATTGCCGGTGTGATCGCCGTTCGCCGCGGGCTCGCGCCGCCGATCGGATCGTTGACGCAGATGGGCACCGTCCGTCTCGGAAAACGAACCGAGGGGCGTTCTCCGCTGATCAAAGATTTCGTGCCGCTGTCGTCGCTCGACGACGTGGTGTTTGGGGCGTGGGATATTTTCGAGGACAACTCCTACGAGGCTGCCAAGACCGCCGGCGTTCTCGAAGCGGATCTGCTCGAGAAGATTCGCCCGGAGCTCGAAGCCATCAAGCCGATGCCGGCCGTATTCGATCGCCGGTATGTCAAACGGCTGGATGGACCCAACGTCAAGAAGGGCAAGAACAAGAAAGAGCTCGCCGAACAGTTGCGCGAAGACATGCGCCGGTTCAAGCAACAGCACAACTGCGAGCGGCTGGTGATGGTGTGGTGCGGGAGCACTGAAGTGTTTCTGACCGAATCACCCGCGCATGCGAGCGTAGCGGCGCTGGAAAAGGGTCTCGAAAGCAACGACGACAGCATTCCGTCGAGCATGGTCTACGCGTATGCGGCGATCAAGGAAGGGATTCCCTACGCGAATGCGGCGCCCAACCTCAGCGCCGACATCCCTGCGCTCATCGAGCTGGCAGCGTCCACGGGTTCGCCGATGGCCGGGAAGGATCTCAAGACGGGTCAAACGCTGATCAAGACGATCATCGCGCCGGGTCTCAAGGCGCGATTGCTCGGTGTCGAAGGCTGGTACTCGACCAACATTCTCGGCAACCGCGACGGCGAAGTGCTGGACGATCCCGAGTCGTTCAAGACGAAGGAGGAGAGCAAGAAGTCCGTGCTCGACTACATCCTCCAGCCCAATCTCTACCCTGAACTCTACAAAGATCTTTGTCACGTCGTCCGCATCAATTACTATCCGCCGCGGGGCGACAACAAAGAAGGCTGGGACAACATCGACATTTTCGGCTGGCTCAATTACAAGATGCAGCTGAAGGTGAACTTTCTGTGCCGCGACAGCATTCTTGCGGCGCCGATCGTGCTCGACGTTGCGCTGTTTCTGGACCTGGCGAAGCGAGCGGGCATGGAGGGCATCCAGGAGTGGTTGTCGTTCTACTTCAAGAGTCCGATGCACGCGGCGGGGTTGTATCCCGAACATGATCTGTTCATTCAGATGATGAAACTGAAGAACACGCTGCGCTATTTGCGCGGCGAGGATCTGATTACCCACCTCGGGCTGGAGTACTACGACTGATGGATTCAGGCAGGCTGCAGCCGGCGTTCTTTGGCGGGCTTCTGATTGGCGTGCTGTCGGCGCTGCCGATCGTGAGCGCCGGGAACTGCTGCTGCTGTCTGTGGGTCGTGGCCGGCGGCATGCTCGCCGTCTATCTGCGCCAGCAGAATTCTCCGTTTGCCGTGACGTCGGCGGAAGGGGCCCTGGTCGGATTGCTGGCGGGGGTCATCGGCGCTGTCGTGGGCATGATCATCTCGATTCCCATTGACGCGATGATGGGCCCATTCACGCGTCAGCTCATCGAGCGGGTGATCAACTCGCAACCGGATATTCCGGCCGAAACGCGCGACATGCTCGAGCGCGCCAGTTCCGGCGGCCGCGGAGCGATCGGCGTTGCGCTCAAATTTATTTTCATGCTGATCACCGGAACCATCTTCGGCATGCTCGGCGGCCTGCTCGGCGTCGCGGTGTTCAAGAAGGACGCGCCTCCGCCGCCCCCACCGGGGACGGTCGAGCTCTTGCCGCCTGAATAGGGCTCAGGGCTCAGGGCTCAAGGCTCAAGGCTCAAGGCTCAAGGCTCAAGGCTCAAGGCTCAAGGCCTATAGGCGGAACCCCCACGTTCCGAAACTTCCACTAGAAAAACTGTGCAGTCACGCGCGATTGTGCGCGATTCTGCGACCGCTTTGTAGTAAGCTCCTGCGCAATAAGGACTTCCAAGATGGTCCGTCGGTCCTGGCAATCGCTGCTGCTGCCGCTGGCGACTGCTGTTTCGGCCGCCTCGGTGTGGGCACAGACGGTCGACGTCCGCCCGCCTGAGCTGGCGGTGACCCGGCTGCAGGCCGCGAAGCCATCAGGCGCCACGCCCGCACCCGAGAGAACGACGGCGCCTCGGCAGGAGATCTCACCGCTGCTGCTCACCGAACTCGACGATCGTCAGGCGTCCGCGAGTCTCGACGGTCCGCGTCGCATATCACTCAGCGTGTCGCGGCCAATGGCGATCGGCGAACTCCTGCTGCTTCTCGTGAATGGCACGCCGTTCAGTCTCGCTTCCGAAGGGGACGTGGCCGGAACGTTCACGGGAGACTTGAAGGATCTGACGATGCGGCAGGCGCTCGAGGCGGTGCTCTTTTCGCGCGGACTGGACTACGACCTTCAGGGCACGCTCCTTCGTGTTTTCGCGCGGCGAACACCGACGCGTTTCTTCACAATCAATTACCTGGACCTGCGGCGCACGCTGCAGCGATCGGTCGGCGGTGCGGCATCGGTAGGACCCTCACGCCCGGTGACCGAGGTGACGTCCGCCTCCTCGACAGATTTCTACGAGGCGATCGAGAAAGGCGTGCAGTCGCTGTTGTCTCCATCAGGAAAGATGCACGTCGATCGCACCGCCGGCCTGGTGCAGGTGACGGACTTCGCCGAGCGGCTCGATCAAGTCGGTGTGTACCTCGAGGCGGCCCAGGTGCGAGCCTCTCGACAGGTCCGCATCGATGCACGGTTTCTCTCGGTCGATCTGACCTCCGCGAGTGCGGCCTCGATTGACTGGACGACCGCGGCCATCAAAGGTGCGGCAGCATCGCGCGTCTCGGCAGGAAACGGCCCGATGGGCCTTGCAGTGCGTGATGTGGATGGGTTGATCGCAGCGCTCGCTGCGCAAGGAGCCGTCACCATGCTGGCGTCACCGCACATCGTGGCCATGAACAACGAGCCGGCGATCGTCCGCATTGGTAAGGAACTGGTCTATTTCGAGAGCACGCCGGCCGACGGAGCGAAGCGAACGATGAGCCCGGCGAGCGTACTCGATGGCCTGACGCTGACCGTGCTCGCTCAGGTGTCCGCCGATGACTTCGTTCAGCTGCATGTGTCGCCGTCATTCGCGACGCAAACGGGTGAATCCAAAGACCGTCATGGAGTCGCGGTGCCGGTGCTGACGACGCACGAAGCGGACACGCTGATGCGCGTGCGCGACGGCGAGACGATCGTGCTCTCGGGTTTTCTCAGCGAAGCCGAGAAGTCTCGCCACCGGAATGGGTTGACGCGGCTTTTCGCCGGAGACTCACACACCACGGTTCGATCGGAACTGGTCGTGCTGTTGACGCCGCGAGTGTTGAAGGCGGCAGCCGCCTCGCCAGATTAACGAACAGCGCACGAGCGTCTGAGAAGGGCTCCCATGCACGAGGAATACTACGGTTTCACCGAAAAGCCGTTCAGTCTGACCCCCGATCCGAAATATCTCTACAAGAGCGAATCGCACGCGAATGCATTCGATCTTCTGCAATATGCCATTCGCCGTCGGGAAGGGTTCGTGGTGGTCACCGGCGATATCGGGACGGGAAAGACGACGCTGTGTCGAGCCATCCTGGAACAGCTCGATCGCAAGACGTTCACGGCGCTGGTTCTGAACCCGTTTTTGTCCGAGGAAGACTTGCTGCGGATCGTGTTGCAGGACTTCGGCGTCGTGTCGCGCGACGAGATCAAGCGCGGCCGGCTCGCCGGCGTGACCAAGCAGGAACTGATCGAGACGCTGAACGAGTTTCTGCTGTCGCTGCTGCCCCTTGGTGCGGGAGCGCTGCTGATCATCGACGAAGCACAGAATCTGCCGCGGGCGGTGCTCGAACAGATCCGCGTGCTGTCGAACCTGGAAACTCACAAAGAAAAGCTGCTGCAGATCGTCCTCGTGGGTCAGCTCAATCTCAAGGACCTGCTGCGATCGTCCGATCTTCGCCAGCTCGATCAACGAGTGTCGATTCGTTATGAGCTGAAGCCGTTGACCCGCGAGGAAACCTCGGCCTACGTCGCGCACCGGCTTACGATTGCCGGCGGCGGCGCGTCCGTCAGCTTCGCGCCCACGGCGATCGATCTCGTTCACAAGTGCACCGGCGGAATCCCTCGACTGATCAACCTGGTCTGCGATCGCGCACTGCTGGGCGGCTATTCGGCGCGAACCAACCGCATCCTGCCGGAGATGGTGAGAGCGGCGGCCGCAGGGTTGGATCTGAACGTCTCGCGCTTTTCGCCGTCCCAGTGGGTCAGGCAGCGCGCGGCGGCGTTTGCCGCCGGAGTGGCGATGACGTCCGTGCTGGCGATCGCGATCGCGTACGCCGTCGCCGGTCTACAGGCACGCAACCCGTCCCCACGCGCCGCGGATCCCGTCGCCGTCGCGCCGCGAGCAACCGTGGTGCGAAGCCAACCGGAACCGCATCGAGCGCCGGCGCCTGCGGTCGTCGGGGCGAAGGGCACCACCGGTCCGGCCACCCCGACGGCGGTGGATTCTCAATCGGTGCGAGAGTCGCATGAAGCGGCACGGCCGGAGCGTTCGTATTCGATCCTGGTCGGATCCTTTCGCTACGAGCCGGAAGCGGCATCACTCATCGATCAGTTGAGCGGCCTCGGGTATCGCACGCGGACCACGACCGTGACCTCAAACACGCGCGGCACGTGGCACCAGGTGTTCGTGGGACCCTATGGCGACATCGAACAGGCCCGTCTGCAGGAAACGCGCGTGCGACAACTGCCCGGGTACGCGGATGCCCACGTCATCCCCCAGTGAGCCAGCTCTTTGATTCGCTGCGACGCGCTCGACGCTCGGACACGCCGTTCGCGCCGGCGCGCAATGCGCACGGCGATGCCGTCCTGGCAACGCTTGGGTACGCACCGACGCGGCGCCGCCGGCATCTCTGGTCCCTCCTGAACGTCGCTGTGATTGTCGCGCTCGTCGCGCTGTCGTGGTTCACCTGGAGCACGTTCTTCGGAGCTGTCGCGACCGTTTCACCCCGCCAGACGCTTGCCAACCAGTTACGACCTGCACCACCGCTGCCGCGACCGGCGCCTCCGGTCTTGCTGTCGCCTCCTGACGCGCCGATTGATTCTCCGTTATCGGACGCCGCACGGGCGGCGCCGCCGGCGCAATCCGGTGTCGTGTCAGACCTGGGCTCTCGCCCGTCACACGCAACAGTGCCCTCGCGCGATACGCCGGATACATCCCGAACCCCGGACCCCGGATCGCGCACCGCGGATCCCGGATCCCGCACCCCGGATCCCGACAAGGATCTCGATCTAGCGGTCTACTACCACCGCGCCGGTGACTTCGCCAGCGCACTGCAGCACTATCGCGCCGTGCTCGACCGCAACGAGCTGAACGCTCAAGCCCACAACAATCTCGGCCTGCTCTACCAGGAAAAGCATCTGCTCGCGGAATCAGCACGCGAGCTGCAGCGCGCTGCGTTGATTGAACCGCGCAACGCGGGCACCCATAACAATTACGGGGTGACGCTCCTGATGCTGGGGCGGCTCGACGAGTCTGCAGCTGAGTTTCAGACCGCACTGTCGATCGATGCTCGGCACCTCGACGCGCTCATCAACCTGAGTCTGGCCCAGCGGCAACTGGGGCAGCTCGACACTGCGAAGGAAACGCTCTTGCGGGTCCTGAACCTTGCACCGCAAAACGCCGCCGCGCATTACAATCTGGCTCAGTTGTACGACCAGACCGGCGAGCCGGCGCGCGCGGTGGAGCACTATCGAATGTTTCTTGCGTACGCGGGCCCCGAACACGCCGATCGCGGTGCCGCCGTGCGGACCCGGATCGCAGCATTGAACAGGAAGCCCGATTGACCATGTCCGAGATCGATCATCTTCTCCAGGAAGACCGCAGCTTCCCACCTCCGCCCGCGCTGCAGAAGACCGCCAACATCTCCGACCCCGGTATCTACGAACGCGCTGTCCGCGATCCGGAGAAGTTCTGGGCCGAGTTCGCGCGGGAGCTCGAGTGGATTCAACCGTGGTCGTCAGTGCTGCAGTGGAAGGCGCCGCACGCGCGATGGTTCGACGGCGGAAAGATCAACGCCAGCGCGAACTGCCTCGATCGTCACGTCCGGACGGCCCGTCGTAATAAGGCGGCGATCATCTGGGAAGGAGAACCTGGCGATCGGCGCACGTTGACGTACTGGGATCTGTATCGGCAGGTCGGTGCGTTTTCCAACGTCCTCAAATCGTTGGGCGTCAAACGCGGCGATCGCGTCGCCTTGTATCTGCCGCTGATTCCGGAGCTCGCGATTGCGATGCTGGCCTGCGCGCGAATCGGCGCGATTCACAGTGTCGTGTTTGGCGGATTCAGTGCCGAGTCACTCCGCGATCGCATCAACGACTCGCAATGCGTGCTCCTCGTCACCGCCGACGGCGGTTACCGCCGCGGCCACGTCGTTCCGCTGAAACGGACGGCTGATGAAGCCGTGCGCGACACGCCGTCAATCAAGAACGTCGTGGTCGTTCAGCGTCAGCCGGGGGCGTCCGACGCCAGCATGACACCGGGTCGCGACCAGTGGTACCACGACCTGATGCGAAACGCAGACTGCCGATGCGATCCCGAGCCGATGGATGCAGAGGACATGCTCTATATCCTCTACACCTCGGGAACCACGGGAAAGCCTAAGGGCATCGTCCATACGACCGGCGGATATCTGGTCGGGACATACGCGACGACGAAGTGGGTTTTCGATTTGAAAGAAGAGGACGTCTACTGGTGCACTGCCGACATCGGCTGGGTGACCGGGCACAGCTACGTCGTCTACGGTCCGCTCGCGAACGGCGCGACGGTGGTGATGTACGAAGGCGCGCCCGACTGGCCGAAGAAGGATCGCTTCTGGGAAATCATCGAGCGGTATGGCGTGACGATTTTCTACACGGCGCCGACCGCGATCCGCGCGTTCATGCGGTGGGGAACCGAGTGGCCCGGTGGCCGGGATCTATCGACGCTGCGGATCCTTGGCTCGGTCGGTGAGCCGATCAATCCGGAAGCCTGGATGTGGTATCACCACACGATCGGCAAGGAGCGGTGTCCCATCGTGGATACGTGGTGGCAGACCGAAACGGGAATGATCATGATCACCCCCTTGCCGGCGATTACCAGCACCAAGCCGGGTTCAGCGACGCGGCCGTTTCCAGGAATCGTGGCCGAGGTCCGCGACGGGCAGGGACGGCGAGTCGAGAAGGGCGGCGGGCTTCTTACCTTGACGAAACCATGGCCGGCGATGCTCCGCGGGATTTACGGGGATCCCGATCGATACGTTCAGCAGTATTGGAGCCGCTGGTCCGACGGCACCTACTTCACCGGCGATGGCGCGCGTCTCGATGACGATGGTTTCTACTGGCTGCTTGGCCGCGTGGACGACGTATTGAACGTGGCGGGACACCGGTTGGGAACGATGGAAGTGGAGAGCGCGCTGGTCGATCATCCGAAGGTTGCCGAGGCGGCGGTGGTCGGCAAGCCGCACGACATCAAAGGACAGGCGGTCGCGGCATTCGTGACCCTCAAAGAAGGGGCGGAGGCATCACCTGCATTCGCCGAGCAGTTGAAGGAGCATGTGGTCCGCAAGATCGGGGCGATCGCCCGTCCCGATCAGATCTTGTTCGCCGCGGATCTGCCGAAGACACGCTCAGGAAAGATCATGCGGCGCCTGCTGCGCGATATTGCCGAGGGGAAAGCGCTGGGGGATACCACCACCCTCGCGGATCCCGCCGTCGTCGCGCGACTGAAGTCCGAGTACGAGGAAAAGGAGTGATCTGCCGCTCAGCAATACTGCGCGGCCGCGCACAGCTTGCCCCAACGCCCAGATCGCAGGTGTAATGAACGATTAGGTCCGGCGGTGACAGAGGCCCTAACGGCCACAGGATGGGCAGGCAAGCATGGCCAGCGCAACGGGCATCGAGATTGGCCCCGACTCACTTCTTTTCGCAGCTGTTCGTTCATCGCGTTCATCCGGTGCGGAAGTCTTCGCGGCACGCCGCTACGATGCCGTCGAATGGCCGGACGACGATCACGACTTGTCCGACGTCCTGCGGACGATGCGTCACGCGCATCGGTTCCCCCGCGCCGCCGCCGTTGTCGTGTGGACGACAAGCGACGGCGTCGAGGGTTCGTCGGGCCATGATCTCCTCGGATCGCTGACCGCCGCGGGCTTCCACATCGTTTCGATATTGACGCCACCGCAGGCGCTGGCTCGCGTCGCCTCGACGACGCGGCGAGGGACACCGGCCGACGCGATCGCCTGGCT
>Ga0222622_10000940_pt1 | contig 11592 bp, 9 predicted proteins | sample PLM2_5_b1metaG_FD_177335 | JGI IMG/M metagenome (GOLD analysis project Ga0222622, IMG submission 177335) | Groundwater sediment microbial communities from an aquifer in East River, Colorado, USA - PLM2_5_b1 | ecosystem: Environmental > Terrestrial > Soil > Riparian zone | place: USA: East River... | reverse complement strand
GCAATAATCTCGGTGGCCTCCAGGCTGGCGCCTTCCGGCGCCCGCAGGCCCACTTCGAACTCTGACTGGTCGTCGTTGGGAAGGAAGTTCTTGTTCGCGATCATGAACAGCGGAACGCTGCTCAACAGGACGAGCACGGCGATCGCCGCAACAACGGCGCGATGCGCCAGCGACCACTCCAGGATCCTGGTGTAGCCCTGATCGAGCGGACGGAAGAAGCGTGAATCGCGCGACGTCTGTTCCTTGACCTCGCGTCCGTCAGCGGTCTCGTGCCGCGGCCGCATCTTGATCCAGCGCGCCGCCAGCATCGGCGTCAGAGTGAAGCTAACGAGCAGCGACACCAGGATCGCGAACGACATCGTGAAACCAAAGCTGGTCATGAACCGCCCGACGATGCCGCCCATGAAGCCGACGGGGACGAAGATCGCTATCAGCGACAGGGTGGTGGCGAGCACGGCCAGGCCAATTTCGCGAGTGGCCTCGACAGCAGCCTGAGCCGGCGGCCTCCCCTTTTCTTCCACAAACCGGTAGATGTTCTCCAGCACCACGATCGCATCGTCTATGACTATCCCGACCGAAAGCGTGAGGGCCAGGAGCGTCATCGAGTTCAGCGTGAAGCCCTGATGCCAGATCAACCCGAACGTGGCGATGATCGACGTGGGAATCGCGACGGCGGCAATGATCGTGGATCGCCAGTTCCACAGAAAGATCAGAACGACCGCGGCCGCCAGGATCGAGCCCACCACGAGGTGCTCTTCGACGCTGCGGATGGACGCCTTGATGAACTCCGAGAGATCCCGCACCACGCGAATGTTGTAGCCGGCGGGCACCAGCGGTGCGATGTCGCCGAGCCGCTCTTTGACCGCATCGACCACCTGGACGGTGTTCGTTCCCGACTGTCGCCGAACCGTCAACAGCACGGTCGGCTCGCCGTTCAAACTGGCCTTGGTCGTGGCTTCAGCCATCCCATCGTCGATCGTCGCGACGTCGCGCAGCAGGATTGCGTGCGCGTCCTTCTGCCGCACCACGATGTCGCCGAATTCCTGAGGCGATTCGACTCGCCCTCGCGTTCGTAGCGTGAGCGAGGTGCCGCCCTGCTCGACGCGGCCGCCGGGTATCTCGGCGTTTTGCGCCTGCAGCGCCCGCGACACATCGGTGACCGTCAGGTTGTAGGCGCGAAGCCTGTCGGCATCGAGGTTGATGTTGATCTGCCGCGACCGGCCTCCGGAGACGACGACCTGACCGACGCCGTTGACGCTTTCGAGCTGCCGCCGCAGCGTCTTGTCGGCGTACTCGGTGATGTCGCGCACCGGCTTGTTGGCTGATACCGCGAGCGTCAGAACCGGCGCCGCATCGGGATCGAATTTCTCGACCGTCGGCTGCTGAATGGTTTTAGGAAGCAGCGGAATCACACGATTGACGCGGTCGCGAACTTCCTGCGCGGCAATGTCGGCATCCTTCTCCAGGAGGAAGGAGATGATGACCTGCGAGATGCCTTCCGACGAATTCGAGCGGAGTTCGTCGATGGCGCTGATGGTGTTGACGGCCTCCTCGATCTTGTCGGTGATTTCCGTCTCGACCTCTTCCGGCGCCGCGCCGGGCAGTCGGGTGGTCACAACGACCGTTGGGAAGTCGACTTTAGGAAAGCGATCCAGCCCAAGCTGCGTAAAGGCGAACGCGCCGACGACGGTGAGCGACAGGATCAGGACGCTGGCAAAAACGGGACGCTTGACAGATATTGCTGCGAGCCACTGCATGATGAATCTCTAAACCTCTTCTTAGTGGGTGAGCGCACGCGTGCGCACGTCCATGCCGTCGGCAAGATGACCCTTGGGCGCGGCGGCAATCGTCTCTCCCTTTACCAGGCCGCTGGTGATCTCGACCTGCTGGCCAACCGGTCCGCCGAGTGTGACGATCCGTTCTTCGATCTTGCCGTTCGTCATGACGTACACCCGGCTGGTGCCGGCAACGGTTTCAACGGCGGTCGACGGAACAAGCAGCGCCGGTGCGCCGGCAGGCTGCTGAATCGAGGCCGTGGCAAACAGGCCCGGCTTCAAACGGCCGTCCGGGTTGGCGGCGACCGCTTCAACCGTCAGTGCGCGCTGGTCCGCCCGCACCGAGGGCGAGACGTAGCGCACCTTCGCGGGAAACGATTCGCCAGGGTACGCATCGACGGTGACCTGAACGGCCTGGCCGTCCTTGATCAGCGAGATGGCTTGCTCGGGCACCGTCAACTCGATGCGCATCGGATCGACACGGACGATTGTTGCGACATGGGCCCCGCGCGTGACGTAGTCGCCGACGCTGACGAGCCGTTCGGCGACGAGTCCGGCGAACGGCGAACGGATCGTCGTGTCGGCCGCGGCCTTACGCGCCAGGTCGACCCGTGCTCGCGCGGCCTGAAGCGATCGGTACGACTGCTCCGCGACGTTCTGCGCCATCTGGAATTGCTGCTGTGCAACGTCGACCTGCGCCCGCCGCTGGTCGTACTCGCTCTGCGAGACCACCTTCTGGTCGAGCAGCGACTTGATGCGCGAGAACTCGGCGACCGCGAGATCGAGCGACGCCTTGGCATTCATCACGTCAGGCACGCGCTTCGGATCGAATGGCTGGCCGTCGGCGAGGCCCAGCCGGGCTTCGATCTGTGCCGCGTTCGCTTCCGCCTCGGCGAGCTGGGCGGATGTTTCCGTTGCCGAGATCCGCGCAAGAACCGCACCCTGGGCGACACGGGCCCCTCGTTCCACCGGGGCAGCAATCACGCGCCCTGCGGCCTCGGCACTGACTTCCGCCTGTTCATCAGCGACAAGCGATCCCGTGACGCGCAAATAGCGATCGATGGCCCTGCTCTCGACCTGCGCCGCCTCGACGCGTGCCGGTTCCGGTTTCGCTTCAGCCTTGACGGTGGTTGATTCGCCGCCGCACCCGGCGACGGAAATCGCGAGAACCGACGCCAACAATCCTGAAAACAGATACTGCGACTGAACCTTCATGACTCTCCGCTCCGATATAAAACTCACGATTCACACGGGTCCGAATGAAACGTATGGGCAATGCCGGCACGCAATCCGGTCAGCGTCGCTTCCAGCGTGTCGCGGGCGAGGGCGTCCGCGTCTTCGTGGGGGCCGAGACGGCCGCAGAGGCGGATCACCGCCACGCCGTGAATCGACGCCATCAGGATTCGAAACACCGCGTCCGCTTCGGTGTCGGGAGGCAGCAATCCAGCGTCGATGACGCTCTGAATGTGGGCGGCGAATCGTCCTTTCATTTCGCGGACGAAACCGAACCGCTGCCAGTCATGGCTAATCGGCGGCACCGATCGATCGACGAACATCAACGCGTAATACTCGGGATGTTCCTTGCTGAACTCGTAGAGGCGCCAGAAACCAGCCCGGATTTTCTCAATCGGATCGACCGTGGCGGCTTCGTGCGCGGGCGCGAACAGCATCCGGAAGCCCTCTTCGGCAAGCGCCAGGAAGATGTCGTCCTTGCTTTCGAAATACCCGTAAATCGCCGCCGGGCTGTACTCGATTTTTTCGGCGATTTTCCGGATGGACACGTTCCGGTATCCCTCCGCGACGAATAACTCGCGGGCGGCATCGAGAATCGCCCTGGCGACCGCCTCCCGCTCCCGTTCCTGACGTTCTTTGACTCCCAACCGTGCCCCTTTTTATTGATAAAAAGCAGTGCTGAACACCGTTTAGTATCTTAACATCGTTAAGACGTCACGCGACGGAAAAGGTTCCCGCGGATGACATATGCTCTGCGCCATGGCGAAAATTGGCGCAGAAGAGGCGCAAAGGCGGATCGGGGAACTGCCGGGCTGGCGTCTCAACGGAGACACGATCACCCGGCAGTTCACCTTTGGTGGCTTCCCGGAGGCAATCGCGTTCGTAGTCCGGCTCGGTTTTGCCGCTGAATCGGTCGACCATCACCCGGACCTGCTCATCAACTACAAGCGGGTGACCGTCTCGTTCAGCACCCACAGTGAAGGCGGTCTGACCCAGAAGGACTTCGATGGTGCCCGGTCCGCGACGGAGATCGCCGCGGCGGGCGGCGGGCAATAGCGTCAGGACAGCCGATCGCAGCCGTGCAACTGAAAAACACCTACAGCGCGCGCGAGGTGGCCGCTCTGACCGGCTTGTCGGCTCGTCAGCTTCAATGGTGGGATGGCCATCGCCTGTTCGCCGCGGCAGTCGCGCCGAGACGAACCGAAGCAGGCGGGTTTACCGAACGTCGCTACACCCCGGTTGATCTGCTCGAATTGATCGTGCTGGCGGACCTGCGGCGCCAGGGATTGTCGGTGGGGAGAATTCGTCTTCTGCTGCAGACGCTGCGCGAAAAGTTTGGCATCCGCCTGTTCGAAGCGATTGGCGGCGCCGGGGCGATCACGCTCTTCACCGATGGCAAAGAGATCTTCGCGCGCACCGCAGCCGGCGAATTCGTCAACGTGTTGCGCGCGCCCGATCAACCGCTGCTTGTGGTGGGAGATGTGCCGCTGCTGAAGGAATTGACCGCGAAGACCCGAACGACGAAACGGAAGAAGAAGTCGGCGCGGAAATCTGGCGCGCGCGAGACCAAAGCTGGCGCGGGCTAGCCGATAGGGAAAATCTTGTCGAGCCCGTCTGCAGGCCGGGCAATGACGTGCACGCCGATGAGTTCTCCGACGCGCCGCGCAGCGGATGCGCCAGCGTCGGTTGCCGCCTTCACCGAGGCCACGTCCCCTCTCACAATGGCGGTGACGAGGCCGGCATCCACTTTCTGCCAGCCGACGAAGACCACGTTGGCCGCTTTCACCATCGCGTCAGCGGCTTCGATCATGCCAACCAAACCACGGGTTTCGACGAGACCGAGCGCCTCGCCAGGGAGTTCTTTTGCCATCGGTGTGCCGGTATTGGAGTCTGCCAACCTGGACTCGCGCTCTCAGATGGGGACGTCGCCATCCAGAGTAACGTCAGTCTACTCCAATGCTGCGGCGCGCCGGGCGAACTTTTGCCGCGCCTCAGATAAACCCGAGTGTCGTATTCGCGGTGAACCCGGGAAAGACCGGGCGCGTATCGGCAAGTCCGAGGTGCCGCTGCACGACCTCCGCAAAGACCGATCGGAAGTCGGTGGTGACGGCGAGATCCCGACGGTCGTAGCGCTGTTCGGGCGCGAGTCCCGGCCAGCGGCCGTAGACCTTCCCTCCGCGCACCGGGCCGCCGATGATCATCATCGCGTTGCCGTGCCCGTGATCGGTTCCGCGGTTTCCATTCTCGACCACCGCGCGCCCGAACTCCGACATCGTCAAAATCACCACATCCTGCATGTGATCACCGAGGTCGCGCACGAGCGCCGTCACACCTCGCGCAAGATCGTCGAGACGAGTCGCCAGCACGCCGACCGCCGCGCCTTCGTTGACGTGGTGGTCCCAGTTCCCTGATTCTGCAAACGCCACTTCGAGACCAACGTCCGCTTTGACCAACTGGGCGATCTGCCGGAGTGCTTCGCCGAAGGCGGAGCGGGGATATTCGGCTCCGTTGGCGGGCGTGTATTGCCCGAGATTGGCGCCCTTCAACATCTTCACGGCGTCGAACGCTTCACGCCCGGTGGAATGCAGCACGCTGTCGGCGGCAGCCGCGTACTCCGATTCGAACGACGACTGCACCATGTCGTTGCCGTTGCCACGAATGCCGAACTGGCTGATCTGTCCAATGGCGAGTGCCGGTTCGAGCCCTTGCAGTGCCCGCGGCAGCTGCGGCGCCAGCGCGACGGCGCGAAACGGCGTTGCCGCCTGGTGCTCGCGTGCATGCAGGTAGCGGTTGAGCCATCCATCCTGGGTACTCTTCACGCCGGGCGTCGCCGTCTCCATGTAGTCCTGCGCATCGAAGTGGGAGCGGGTGGCGTCAGGCGAGCCGCAGGCATGCACGATGGCCATCTGTCGCGCATCGAACAGCGGCTTCAACGGCGCGAGGCGGGGGTGCAGCCCGAAGAACCCGTCGAGATCGACGGCGGCATCTTCCGACCGGCCGGGCGCCGCAATTGCCAGCGACGGGCGAGCGGCATAGTAGGCGCGCTCGCCGAACGGCACGATCATGTTCAGTCCGTCGACGGCGCCGCGCTGGAAAATCGTGATCAACACACGCCGCCGCGCGTCTGCTGCGGCGACTGTTCGCGCCAGAAACGTTGGAGCGAAGCCAAGGCTGACGAGGGCCAGCCCGCCGTTTTTGAGAAAGATGCGGCGTGAAATCATGACGGCTACCTTCTTTGAAACTCGGGCGATCCCAGAAGCAGCGCGACGGCCTGAGCAGGACGTGAGGCTTTGGCCACGGTGGCGCGAGTCGACGACGAGAGATCACCGGCAAGCACCTGCTCGACGATTTCATCGCGAACGCCATCGATGGCGCCCTCGCGCGCGATCGCCGGCGCACGCACGCCGCGCGTCCGTCCTTCAGTTAACGCCACTGCGAAATTCATGCGGTTGAGGAGGGCGCCGGTGTTGACCCAGGCCTCTGCTCGATCGGAGTACCCGGTTGGCGGCTGGCACTGATAGGGTGGCATGCCGAGCTCGCGGAGCGTCTGCACGAGCGGCATTGCGTTGACCGAATCGGCTGATGTCGCACGGAGTGCGGACGCGACGAACTCAAATGGAGTTTTGACCTTGGCCCGATAGGCTTCCGGAGCAAAGAACTCGCGTGAGGTGACAATCGTTCGAACGACCTCGCGAATGTCTCCCTTGGTCTCGCGGAATCGCTCGGCTGCGCGATCGACCAGCGCCGCGGGCGGTTCATCGGCGACGAATCGCCGAACCAGCTTGGTCGCGATGAAATGCGCCGTCGAGGGGTGCGAGGCGAGAATATCGAGTACCTCTTCACCGTCGTGCTGCCCTCCACCCGCCTTGATCTTGTGCCCGAGCACGACCTTCTCGCCGTCGTCGTGCATGCGCGGCTCGAAGACGAAGCCGCCGCCCTGACGCGGGTTGGCAATCGTCCAGCCGGTCAGCGCGCGTGCCACCTCCTGGACGTCTTTCTGCGTGTAGCCGCCGTCGACGCCGAGCGTGTGCAGCTCCATCAGCTCGCGCGCGTAGTTCTCATTGAGTCCGCGTGGACGCTTGTTCTGTGCGTTGGCCGGCAGGTCGGCAATTGTGTGCTGACGCTCGAGCATGCGTCGCCGTTGTTCCATGTCATTCTGTGGCCTGGACCCGTATTGCTCCGGGTTCTTCCGTGGCGGGAACGGCCGCTGCGGATTTCCTACGCCGTTGCGAGTATTGGGTGGCGCCGCAGTGCGCGCGCCTTCAGGCGCGGCGCTCTGCCAGTTATCGAGATAGAAAAGCATCGCTGGGCTTTTTGCCGTCGCTTCGAGCAGATCTCTAAACTTCCCGAGCACGTGCGGCCGAATCGCGTCCCGCTCGTACTCGGTCAGGTAGTTGCGCGTCAGCCCCTTGCCCGCGAACACGTTGAAGTGGTTGAACCAGAAGTCCACGAGGACTTCGTTCAACTGACGGTCGCTGTAGACCGCCCGAAGAATCTTCTGCTGTGAGAGGTCGGTGAAGACCTGTCGCTGCGCTTGCATCGCCTGCATCTGCTCCGGCGTGCGTGCGTCGCGCTTGTCAGCTGCCGCTTCCGGCGGCTGTGCGGCCGATTGCTGCTTGGCGCGACGCTTGTCCACCTGCGCCGGCATGAAGTACTCCTGCGCCAACTGACGGCTGTTCAAGCTGAGCGTATCGAGAGCGGCCAGTCGCGCGCTCATCGATTGATCGGCGATCGCTTCCGGCCGGAGCTGCTGATCGATGTACTTCTCGAGACCCATTCGTCGTACGCGCTCCACGTCGCCGGGCATTGCGCCGAATCCAAGACGGTTCAACACGTGGACGATTGTTTTGTCGTCAGGATTCGCGGGAACCGCAGACGGTGTACTCGAAGCTGCCGTGACCCGCGTGCCGTTCCACGACGGTGCGAGAACCATGGCAAGGGTGCAGGCAGCTATCAGAAATGTTGCGCGCGATCGGTTCCGGGAGTCTGAATGCATGGGATGCCTATTCGCTGCAGCCGCGAGTCTGAAGATTTAGACAGGTCACGGGTCCCGGTCGTTAAAGGCCGGGAGCGAAGACTGACGGAATGGGCCGAAAAGCCGGGAAATTTGTCTATTTCAGTTCAGAAAGCAGCTCGCGGGCGGCGTTCTGGCCAGGGCCGCCTGTGATGCCGCCCCCTGGATGGGTTCCGGATCCGCACAGGAACAGGCCGGGCACCGGCGTGCGATATCGCGCCGATCCGAGCACCGGACGCATCGTGAAGAGCTGATCGAGCGACGGTTCTCCGTGGTAGATGTGTCCGCCAGTCAATCCATAGGTCCGCTCGAGATCCACCGGCGTCAGCACCTGTGAGTGTTCGACGAGCGCTCCGACGCCGGGTGCGTACTCCTCGAGCGTCTTCGTCACCGCCGAGAGAAGCTCCGATCGTGCGGAATCCCAATCGCGCCCGTGTGCGAGGGTATAGGGCGCGCACTGTGCCGTGATCGAGATCACGTGTTTTCCCGGAGGCGCAAGCGACGGATCGATCAATGTCGGGATGGCGATGTCGAGATAGGGCTGCGCGGAGATGTCGCCGTACTTCGATGCGTCGAACGCCTGCTCGAGATAGTCCAGGGTCGGGCCGATGTGCAGACGCCCGCGCAGCTCGTCCTGCCTTGTGATTCCTGTAAACGAGGGCAACGACGACAGCGCCAGGTTGATCTTCGCCACGTTTCCGCGACAGCGATAGTTCCTGATCCTGGTCAGGAACCCGGGATCGAGATCAACCGGATCGAGCAGGCCGAGCAGCGTTCGCTTTGGATCCACATTTGAGATGACCGCTGTCGCGGCGATCTCGCGGCCATCTTCCAGAAGCACACCGGAGACTCGTCCTTGATTGACCACGATGCGCGAGACACCTGCCGAGAGCCGTATCTCCGCGCCGCACTCGCGCGCGGCTGCGGCCATCGCGGACGTCAGCGCACCCGGACCGCCTTTGACCATGACGCTGCTGCCGCCCGGAGCCGGATCGAGGGCCGCGTTGAGCAGCAGTAACGCCGCCGTCCCGGCAGAACGCGGACCTTGCCCCGAGCCAAAGACACCGCGAGACGCTATCGCAGCCTGAAGGAGGTCAGTCTCGAACCACTCGCGTGCGAGATCCGCCGCAGCCATCGGCCCCCAGCGGAGCAAACGAAAACTGTCCTTCTTGCCGAGCGCGCGAAACCGGCGTCCCGTTTTCAGTAGTTCCCAGATGTCGCCGCGGTCCGGCGCATCGATAGATGGCGGTGTCGCAGCCAGTAAGGGGGCCAGAAATCCTGCCACCCGAGACAGAACCGCGCAGAACTCCTGGTATCTCTCCGCATCGCGCGCCGAGAACGTGCGAATCGCTTCCATCGTCCGCCGCTCGTCGACGGAGAACACCAGCGGTCGTCCATCGCGCGCAAGTGCGATCAGTCGAGGATCCGGACGGACGAACTCGACCCCGCGATGTTCGAGCCGCATGTCCCGCGCGACGGATGGTCGCAGGGGTCCGATCGCGTGCGCCAGCGACGGTCCTTTGAACCCTGGCGCGATTTCTTCGGTCGCCGCCGCGCCTCCGACGATCGATCGACGCTCGAGCACAAGCGGCTTCAGTCCAGCCTTCGCCAGGTAGAACGCCGTCGTGAGGCCGTTATGTCCAGCGCCAATGATGACGACGCGGCTCACCGTCCGGCTCCGGTTTCTTTCAGGATGCGATGCGCCGCATTGCGCCCGGACGCGCCCATGATTCCGCCGCCCGGGTGGGTTGCGGCCCCGCACATATACAGGTTTCGAATCGGCGTGCGGTACTGCGCCCAGCCGGGTGCCGGGCGGAGGAAAAACAGTTGCTCGAGCGTCAGCTCGCCTTGAAAGATGTTGCCTTCCGACAGCCCGAACTCACGCTCGATGTCGAGCGGCGTGAGGACCTGGCGGTGCAGAATGATGTCGCGAATGTTCGGGGCGTACTCCGCGATCGTTTCGATCACCGTATCCCCGAACGCGTCTCGTTGGTCGTCCCACGTGGGTCCCGGTTCGAGGTGGTAGGGCGCGTACTGGACGAAGCATGACATGACGTGTTTCCCGGGCGGCGCCACCGACGGGTCCGTCAAGCTCGGGATCACCATATCGATGTACGGCCGACGCGAAAAGCGGCCGTACTTCGCGTCGTCGTATGCGCGCTCCATGTATTCCACGCTCGGCGAAATGGATATCGCGCCGCGCAGGTGCGGACCCGCGCCGGGAATCGCGCGAAAGTCCGGCAGCGCATCGAGCGCCAGGTTCACCTTTCCCGAGGACCCGCGAAACTTATACCGGGTCACGTCCTCGACGAAATCGCCCGGCAGGTGCTCGGGTCCGACCATTTTCAGAAAAGTGAGTCGCGGGTCAACGCTCGAGGAGATCACTCCTGCCGTCAGGTAGTCGCCATTCGCGAGAACTACACCGACCGCGGCGCCGTCCTTGACGATGATTTTCGAGACCGGCGCTTCGGTGCGGATCTCTACCCCGGCCTCGCGTGCGGCCGCGGCGATTGATTCGGAGATTGCTCCGGTGCCTCCGCGCGACAATCCCCAGGATCGAAACGCACCGTCAATTTCTCCCATGTAGTGGTGCAGGAGCACGTAGGCGGTCCCCGGCGAACGGACGCCAAGGAAAGTTCCGATAATCCCCGACGCCGCCATCGTCGCCTTCAACACGTCGGTCTCGAACCATTGATCCAGGAAATCTATGGCGCTCATCGTCATCAACTGGATCTGGTTGTACTTGTCGGCATCGCTGAGCGACTGAAATCGCCGCGCCAGCGACATGAGATCGAGCAGACCGCGCGGCTCCAGCGACGTCGGATCGGGAGGCGTCATGTTGAGGATGGGCTTGACGAAGCGGCCCATGTCGACCATCGCCTTGCCATATTCGTCGTACGCTTCGGCGTCGAGTTTTGAATGCCGCGCAATCTCACGGCGCGTGCGCGCATGGTCGTTGACGCGCCAGAGATAGTCCCCATTCGGCATCGGCGTGAACGTCCCGTCGAGCGGCAGGATCTCGAGACCGTGCCGCGGCAGATCCAGCTCGCGGATGATTTCTGGACGAAGCAGCGAGACGACGTACGAACACACCGAGTACTTGAAGCCGGGATGAAGCTCCTCCGTGACGGCTGCGCCGCCGACCAGGTGGCGGCGTTCGAGCACCAGCACCTTGCGGCCCGCGCGCGCGAGATACGCAGCGTTTACGAGACCGTTATGCCCGCCGCCAATGACGATGACGTCGTAATTCATGCTGCACTAACCAAACACTACGAAGGAAAACAAACACGTGGGGACTGCGCGCGCGGGGCACGCGAGCTCAGAGGCCGGCGGTTCGGGAGCAGAGCAGGGACAGCATCGACGTGCTGCATTCTACTCCGGCGGGTCGTTCCGGATCGACTAATCTAGTCTTTCCCGGGGGGCTTCGCCCCTCGGACTCCCCTACACGCGTGGCTCGCTCGCGCGCTCGCGACGCTGTTGTCCGACGCCGGAATTTGTGAGATAGGTTCTAGTCTTGTTCGCGGTTCGCGGTTCGCGGATCCCGGATCCCGGATCCCGGATCCCGGATCG
>Ga0222622_10000939_pt1 | contig 11597 bp, 11 predicted proteins | sample PLM2_5_b1metaG_FD_177335 | JGI IMG/M metagenome (GOLD analysis project Ga0222622, IMG submission 177335) | Groundwater sediment microbial communities from an aquifer in East River, Colorado, USA - PLM2_5_b1 | ecosystem: Environmental > Terrestrial > Soil > Riparian zone | place: USA: East... | reverse complement strand
ACTTCCTTGCTGAATACCTGCCAAAGATCGTGGATAAACTGACTCCGGCCGGGAAAGTGGACCCCACCGCGGACCACCAGGAAGGATTGACGGCTCTGCTGCCATCGCTCTTGCAAAGCCTCAGCGGAGACCATGCCCGTGGTGAGTCCGCGCAAGGGTAGACGGTCTGCTTGTTAGAGGGCGGACCAGGGTTGTTTAACACACGTGAGTCGCGCTTCTATGCGCGTTATTGATGTAACCTAACGAATAGAAAAGGCGCTGAACTGCTCAGGGATATTCTGATCCCTCAATCAGCCAGCTTGGTTGTCGGAGATCGGCCCGGCGAACATAATTGAATGTAATGAGCTTCATTGGGATCGTCTGCCTCATCTTGGCGATGGCAAGTGGACAAGTCGCGCGATGCGATTTTGATGCGACAAGGCTTCGAACCGGATCCTATTCGTTCCGAACGTTAGTAGACGGTAAAGACGCTGGACGGAGCCGGATTCAGATTAGCAAGTCCGCCGACTCTGGAAATTATGTTTTCTCAAACGTTGTCATCGGAAGTTTCAGCCAATCCTGGGAGGCGGTTGTCTCGCCGACGTTTGATCCAGTGTCAGCAAAGCTCACGTTCGGGCAAGGCAGCGCGGCACGCACTGTGTTCGAGCTTGCCTACCAGGGCAGTCGAGTGACTGGGTTCATAACTCCCCGGAAAGAACCGTCCAAAAGACGCGAAGTGAACGAGACGATAAATGACGACACCGTAGATCAGCGTGTTGACTGGGCCGCTGTCATGACTTTGAAGGAATATGTCGAGGGGCAAGAATTCAAATTTAAAGTCTACGATCCCAGTACGGGAAACTCGCTTGTCAGCGTACGAATCGGCAAAAGTGAGAAGACCGTGGTCCCGGCGGGTTCCTTTGAAACCGTGCGTATCTCATACCAGATTGATAAACGTAGCGGCGCGGAAACGTATGAAGTGTTCGTCACAAAACAGGCTCCACGGTTTCTAGTGAAAGAGAAATTTCCTAACGGCTCGGTAACTGAGCTGGTGGAGCTTACCGGACCAACATCCGGCGAGTCTGACTAGTCGTTCTGTCTGCAGAGCAGAGTCAGCTACTTCGATTCAAACTTATACATGTAAGAACATGTCAGGATGTCGCGCCGCGACCTGTAGCGCAGGCGGCAATGGCGAACCCGATAGAAAATTTTTCGACTGCATCTTGGGATTCAAATCGGAATACGATGTGGACTGGTTGACCCAGTGCGCGTCTGAGGCTTAACACCGCGCCTCGCACTAGCAATCGCGGTCACGCGAACCTGTCCGCTACTCGTCGCGGACCTGAAATAGGCACTTGCCCAAACCCTCGTTTCTTTGGCCTAGGGGAAAAACTTCTTTCCGCGTTATACCCGATTCACACATCACACTTAACCAAAAACTCAAAGGAGAAACTAATGACTAAAAACGTGCTAAATAAACTCGGATTTCTTGGCGCCGTCTTTATGGCGGCCGTGGGATTTCCTCTAATTTTTGCATCAAGCGCATCCGCTCAGTTGCCCGCACCGGCCGTCCCCAGTAACCCGGCGGCGCCGGCGCCCCAAGCTGAGGTGGAGCGCGTGATCGTGACCGGTTCGAACATTCCCACGGCGGAAGAGACCGGACCGAACCCGGTGGATACATACCGGCCGCAAGACATCGAGAAACTGGGTATCCGCAACGCCACGGACCTCACTACCTTTATTCCGCAAGAAGCTGGCGGCACCGTTAACCAGAACATGAGCAATGGCGGTGATGGCACGGTGCAACTCAACCTGCGCGGTCTGTTGCCAAAAGAGACTTTGGTCTTGACCGATGGCAAGCGCGTTGCGCAAGCGTCGCTGTTCGGCGGTGTTGACATCCAGCTCATTCCCTTCTCCATGATCGATCACATCGATATCCTGAAGGACGGCGCCTCGGCTGTGTACGGAGCAGATGCGGTGGCTGGTGTGGTCAACTTCTTCCTGATCCACAAATTTCGCGGGCTGGAGATCGGTGGCAATTACGGGAACACAAACATGGGAGCGTCCAACGACATGGGTGAATGGAACGCGTGGTTGAAAGCTGGTACTGGTGATGACAAAACCGATATCGTTGTCATTGCTGATTTCTTCCAGCGCACTGGTGGCTTGTTCAGCCGTGATCGCGACCTCTCCAGCAACGCGAATTTCAACCTCTTTGGAGGATTCGACATTCGCAGCAGCAATTTTCCCGGTCGGGTAACGCCCGTTCGGCTGATCCCGAGATTGTTTTTCAGCGACAAATCGCCGCCGCCTCATTCGGCTCCTAACGCCACGAATTCTCCGTTTTATGTCAGGCCTAGCAGGTTCGGTCTTAACAGCGGTAGCACGCCATTCCTCGGAGGCACGCACCCGGCTGGCGCTGATGGGGACTACGTTGCCTACAACTTCTCGGCGGTCACGCCGGCCCTTCCGCCGTCAGATCGCCAGGTGGTTTATGGTTCGTTCACCCGCGACATTTGCGACAAATACCTGACCATATTTGCCGACTTCAAGGTGGCGCGGTCGTTTTTCGATTCATCGGCGGCTGCTGTGCCGTTCCTGCCTGACGTGTTTAAGAACCCGGGGCAGGCCGTGGGGCTCAGTGGTAGTGCGGGTGGCATTAGTGTGCCAATTCAAAATCCGTTTAATCCATTCACGGTGGCTGACGCGACCTGGATCTCGCCCAGTGGCGAATTAGTGCCTGTCACCACTGGCGTTAAGTTTCGCGCTATTAACGACACCGGCACGAGAAGCGTGAAGATTACCTACTGGGATTACATCTTCGACGTGGGGTTGAAAGGCGAGATGGGCGAATTTGGGGATTATTTCAAGACATGGAACTGGGAAACGGGTTTTCGTTACTCTCGCAACGAAGGCTCGCAATTGTCCGGAGGCGACGTCAGCGCGCCCGGGCTGCGCGACGCGTTGCTGGATACGAACCCAGCCACGGCCTTTAATCCATTTTTTGGCCAGGCGGGCCTCAACTCGAATGCAGCAAGGAACCGGGTTTATGTTACCCTGCATACTACCGGCACCTTTGAGCTGCCTTTAGCTTATGCCACGATTAACGGCGACCTGTTTAATCTGCCTGCCGGGCCGGTCTCATTTGCGATCGGTGGCGAGTATCACGGTGAGAGGTGGACCCGCACACCTGATTCATTGAACACGACGTTTAGCTCGATTGGCTCTACTGACCTGGAGGGCTCAAGGGTGAACAGGGATGTGTGGAGTATTTATGAGGAAGTGCGCGTGCCTATCACCAGCCCAACATGGAACTTCCCCGGCTTCTACAGCTTCGAAGTTGACTTCGCCGAGCGCGAGGAATGGTACAGCCAGAATACTTCTAACGTTCTAAGCTCGAGCACGCCGCAGCAGCACAGCCAGTATAACGCGCAGAAACCAAAGGTCTCAGTGCGCTGGCAACCGATCGATCCGAAGTATATCGGAGCAGTGACCCTGCGGGGTAGCTACACCGAAGCGTTTCACGCGCCGACGGTGCTTGAGCTCTCGCCTGCTGGTGCGCAAAGTTTCCCGCTGGTGGTCGATCCGTTCTCGACTCAGACTGATCCGCAGGTCGAGGAACGCCTTTCTGGAAATCCTCAACTGCACCCGGAAGTGGCTTACGAATGGACCTACGGGATGGTTTACAGCCCGAAATGGATCAAGGGTTTGACCCTGAGCGCGGATTGGTGGCATATCGACATGCGCGACATCGTGTCGAACCTCGGCGCGCAGTTCGTTATCAACAACTTTACCGGCACTGACCTGGTGCAACGTGGGCCGAGTAGTATTCCCGGTGAGCTTGGCCCGATCAACCTGGTCATTGATCCAAACGAAAACCTCGCTGGCGCGATCTTCGAAGGTCTGGATTACGAAGCGATCTATATTCTGGATTCAACGATCTTCGGAAAGGGCGATTTCGGAAGGTTCACGACCACCGTCAATGGCACCTGGCTGTCACGAGCCGTGCTCCAGCCTGATTCCGAGCACGACTCGTTTGGTATTGCAGGTCAGTTCATATCGACCTCATTTAGCTTGACCAGCTCCCTGCCGCGGAATCGCGCCAACATCAGTCTGTTCTATGATGGCCCGACTGATACATGGTTAGGTGGTCTCGATGTCGGTGCGGTAGTTCACTACACCGGGCAATATGAGGACGACAACGTCGACGTAACGGGGAACAACCCGGCGAACCCAAGAGTGACGCCCGTAGACGTTGTTCGTACTAGTGATGGTAAGCTTTTTCCCGCTGGCTCGGATTCGCCGTTTGTGCGCAAAATCCGTGAGTGGATCACGCTCGATCTGATCTTGAATTACACGTTCAATCTCCCGCCGCCTGCGCCGGCGGAGGTGCCTGGCTACGCCAAGGATGGCGGCAAGAACGTGAAGATGAAGGATGGCAAGGAAAAGAATGTTATCCCAGTCTCCACTGCTGAGTATGGCTGCAGCAACTGGAAATGGTGGCTGAACAACACCACGGTCACGCTCGGTATGCAGAACGTGTTCGATGAAGATCCACCCTTCGTACTCGGGAACTTCGAGAACGGCTATGATGAGTCGCTGACTACGATCAAAGGCCGATTCTGGTACGTCGGCCTAAAGAAGAGATTCTAAAATTTCTCCGTTAGTTAGGTTACCTAAGGGGCAGCCCCGTTCGGGCTGCCTCTTTGTCATCCGGTGCCCACAGACGGCCAGGAATCTCTCAACGCCAATGAAACTGGAACATGTTGTAGCCGCCTCGCTGTGTCGAGGCGCTCCGCCGGCATTGTACCTCCAAGCAGTGCGGCGATACAGGTCGCGGCTACCGCAGGCCGCGAATTGACGATAGGATTTATGCAGCGCGCAATACAGTCGATCTTGCGCGCCCCGCAGATTTTTGAGGAGCGACGTTCGCCGAGCTGTTATTGCTTTTAGGAGCTCGTCTCAGGGCACGATAGATGCGTGGTCGGATACCCGTGAACCGCTCGAAAGCCACACTGAACACATCTGCGCTTCGGAATCCGAGAGAAGAAGCAATGCTTTCAATACTATTGCGAGGAACTAACAATCGTTGCTGCGCTTCGGCGATACGCGCTTCGGCGACGAATTGAGCAGGGGTTTTACCAAAGACTTCATGGAATAGACGAGTGAAGTTACGGCGGGACATGGCCGCTCTTTGGGCGAGAGCGTCTATGGAAAGGTCGTCGCTGAGATGCGAGAGGATCCACGCGGGAAGGTCGGCAAAACGGTCAGAGGATTGGATCTGAAACTTCAGCGCTTCAGAGTACTGTTCATGTTCCCCGGATCTCTTGACGTGAACAACCAATTCGCGAGCCAGGGCCAACGCGACGTGACGACCGTAATCTTCCTCAACTAAAGCAAGCGCGAAATCGACGGCTGAGGCCCCACCTGCGCAAGTGTAGAAAGGGCCATCTTTGATAAAGAGATTGTTGGGATTAACACGGAGTTTGGGAAATCGCGAAGCGACATCTTTCGCAAACCGCCAATGGATCGCTCCCTGGCGTTCATCCAGGAGTCCGGTTGCTGCGAGTGCGTAGATACCTCTCCCAAGCGCTGCGATACGTCGCGTTTTCGGTGCCCGCTGCTTTAACCATTTCAGGAGCCTCCTGTTGAGTTTTTCGCCGTGAAATCCGCTGCTCCCGCAAATAAAAACAGTATCAAGCGGCGGTGCCTCTTCGAGATTAATGTCTGGTCTGACGATAATACCGCATTCTGTCACGCATGGTTCTGCGCTGATACCAATCGTCATCACCCGGTAACAATGGGATTCGCGCGCTTCCGGCTGCTCGTTCTTTCCAATTGTTGCCCGTGAAAGGACTTCGGCGGGACCCATTAAATCGGCCCCGGCCATCTCTTCGGCTACAATCAAACCAACCGTCTTCGGATTCATGGCTGCAGTGAACGCTCAGCCAAATTCTCGATCGCGCCTCTCTTTACAATGTCCAGTCGGCGAGATTCAACAAGGCCACTTTGCCGAGAACGACGGTCAGCCGACCATGGTCGGTAACGTTGCTCACTCTTCAGCGAGCGCGATGCACCGCCGTTGGCGCATATCTATGCATCACCAGCGCAATGGGCAGACCTACGCAGAACAGGTGAATGACTAATTGCGACCACCCCATTGGGGCCTTGAATGAGATCGGCGTATGCAGATAGAGACTGCGAACCCACGATAGGAATGGTGCTGTCGCGAAATTATTGACTGCAAAAACCGCAGCTCCATAAAGCAGTCCCACGGCCACGACTCCCAAAAGCTTTTGGGGTAATGGAAGCCGTCGGCTTAGCGCGTAAAAAATCGCTGCCACAGTCAGCGCCATCGTAAAATGCATCAAAAGACCGAGCGCTGCGGTTGAAAATCCGCCTTCAACCGCACCCCGGCCCAGCAACCCGCCAGCGACGCTTTTCATCAGCCGCGCCGGTGCATAGCCGTACGCAATGTATACCTGGATGCAGGCTGCCGTGATGTCGAGCACGCCAACAATCGCGCCCGCGTATAGAATGGGTTTGAGATCTTTTATCACGTTTGAGGTCCTTTTCTTAATTTTATTCGTATTCTTATTCTTACCGTGTTCGCTTAGAAGTGGCCGTGATCAATTGAGTCACAAGACCCAGTTAGCAAAGTCTTACATAACCAGTTGTTCGCCCGTGTTTCGGTATGTGAAAATCAGCCAGCGATGAATATTGTGCGGGACACCGTCGTTGCGGACCGCTGCGTCTATCTTTTTTTGCATGGCCATGAGCTAAGCCGAGTGACGCGTAGCAGAGAACCACAGTGCAATTATCATTAGAACGGATGCAGCGACGGCTGATATGGTTCGTACGTGGTTCCACGCCGTCCAAATACGTACGTAATCGGTCCAAAACTGTGCCGACTTCGCGCCTACGGGGTCAAGACCTGCCAGTGCATCGTTGCGCGGAACGTTGAAGATGATCGTCACCAGAAGCGTTCCGGCCAGATAAAGGACACCGCCAACAAGCGCTAATGCAGCGCCTGGCTTATGCCAGGCGAGCGCTGAGGAGATAACCAAAATGATACAGACCACACCGGTGCCGAGAAAGAATCCAAGGAACATTGGATTTATCACTGCGATATTTATCGACTTCATCGCTGCGATGCCTTGCGGCGGCGATAGAGCAGCCAGCGCTTTCATCACGAACGTTGAAAATGCAAAGAAGACACCGCCAATGAGCCCGCAGCCGAGTGCGGACAACAGAGTCAAGACCAAGAATAACTTGTTTGCCATAATCGGCGTCGCACTTATTTCGTTGGCGGTTTTAAGGCTGGCACGGCGGAGACGTCGATGAGGTAAATGTCACCGACTCCGTTGCCAGGGTCGCGCAGCTCCTGCAATACTTGATCAGTGGTGCGTTTGGGTGGTTTGACAGCGAGCGCTGGCAAACGGCAACTCGTCCAAATTAGGTATTTGCCGTCTGGCGTCAGTTTGGGCGACAGCTCGCGTTCCGCCGAGTTGAGCTCCGGTCCGAGATTGATCGGCTCACTCCATTTGCCGTCGGCTTGCTTGTGCGAGACGTAAAGATCGTAACCACCGAGAGAGTCGGGTCGCTTTGTGGCTGCGAGCAGCAGCATCCGCTCATCTTCGGTAACGAAAGCTTCGTACTCGCCCGCTCCAGTATTAATCGGGGTTCCGAGATTCTCGACTGTATAGCTCCCGTCTTTCTGCGGCACAGCGCGATAGATGTCGCCCAGGCCGTTGGAATCCGTGCGTTGCGAGCCGAAGTATAAACTCCCGTTCTTTAAGGCGATCGGATAAAAATTATCCGTATCGCTGTTGATCGGCGCTGGGAGATGGCGCGGCGCGCTCCAGCCTGAGTCTGTCTTGTCCATGACCCAGATGTCGTGATGCGACTGCCGTTCTCCGGTAACCTCTACTGGGCGATCGGAAATGAAGTAAAAGTGTTTTCCATCAGCCGTGATGTAAGGATCGGCGTCCTGATATTGACCGGAGAATGGTGCCACCTGTGGCGGGGACCAATTGCCCTCCTTGTAGCGCGAGATGAAGATAGACCAACGCGAGAAATTTGGCGCCATCTTCAGAAAATACATCTCGTGGCCGTCGGGCGTGAAGGTAGCATGCGATTCGTAGTCGCCGGTGGAGATGATGCCGGGCGCAAACAACGTCGCCTTCGGCAGCGGTTTCCCCGAATCGTACGGTGCCGGCTGCGCAGCCAGCGATGCGCTTATGAGCATGGTGAGCAGTAGTGTGCAGTCGCGCAGGAAATTGAATTCTGTTTTTGCCCTAGCGTTGATTACATTCATTTGAGAACGCGATATTTGAGGTGCGCGACACCAGGCCCGGCGATCGTGCGGATCGACTCGAGCTTCAGTCTGTCGAGGTTTAGGTTCGCAAAGAGCGGTTCGCCGCCGCCGAGCAAAAGCGGGACGATGTGAATCTCCATCGCGTCGATGAGGCCGGCGGCGAGATATTGCTGGAAGACCTTGGCCCCGCCACCAAGCGCCACGTCCTTGCCATTGGCTACCTGGCTTGCCTGCTTGAGAGCCGAGTCGATGCCGTCGGTGACGAAAAAGAATGTCGTGCCTCCCTGCATGGACAGCGGCTCGCGAGCGTGATGTGTGAGCACGAAAACCGGGTGGTGGAATGGAGGGTCATCGCCCCACCAGCCCTTCCATGGGTCCTTGCCCCACGGCCCGCGCGCCGGGCCGAACATGTTGCGACCCATGATCGTCGCGCCGATGTTATCAAATCCCTCGCGCAGCACATCGTCGTTGATTCCCGTCTCGCCGCCGCTTATGTCGCCGTGTAACGAGCGAAAGGTTTTAGTTGGAAGTGCCCAGTCGTGAATATGGATCGCGCCTTCGCCGAGCGGATTTTCCACGCTTTGGTTCGGCCCGGCGATGTAGCCGTCGAGCGTCATCGTAATGTTGAATCTCAGTTTGCTCACCGTGTCTTGTGATTCTGTCCTGGATACCTGGGCTCATTTCTGTCCGGGCAACGCGACCATGATCATCCAACCCACCCCAAACTGGTCTTCCACCATGCCGAAGCGTGGAGAAAAGAATGTCTTTGTTAGTGGTAGCTTAACTTGACCGCCCTCGGCCAATGCGTTGAAAACGCGGTCAGCTTCAGATTCGCTGGGGACTGCGAGTGATAGTGAAAAACCTTGAAAGCTGGCCTTGTCAGAGGAGTCGCCGTCAGATGCCAGCACGGTGGTTTGGCCGATGCGGAAGCTGGCATGCATGATTTTGTTTTCGGATCCCGGTGGAACTGCTCCAGGCGGCGGTGGCTGAGGACTCTCCTTAAAGCGCATCATCATCTCGACTTCGGCGCCAAGAGCTTTGCGGTAAAACTCGATGGCCTGTTCGCAACTGCCGTTGAAGAACAGGTAGGGTTGTACGATTCGATTGTCTTTGGTACTCATGGTTTTGCTATTGTTTGTCGTGTTTCAGTTTTCGCTACAACGAGCGAAGAAGGCAATTTGGCTATTTCCCAATCAACTCCGGCGCGCAGGCTTGACGGGTAGTTTCAAGGTTGATCCGGAATTTCAGCCTCAACGAGTTTGGTCAGCAGGGTTAGCGATTCCTGCCAGCCGAGATAGCAAACCTCGGCAGGAATGACGCCGGGTACGCCTTCCTGCACAACGTTCAACTCCGTCCCGCAGAATACTTTCTTGAGCGTAACGGTCGTCTGCATTTCTCCGGGCAGGTTTGGGTCATCGAATTTGTCTGTGTAGCGAATACGCTCATTTGGCTTCAGCTCGACATAGGTTCCACCGAAGGAATGGCTCTGGCCGGTAGTGAAATTAGTGAACGACATCTTGTACGCACCGCCGACCTTTGCGTCCATCTGGTGAACTTTTCCGGTGAATCCATTCGGCGGAAGCCACTTGGCCATTGCATCCGCGTCGAGAAACGCGCGATAGATTCTCTCAGGCGTGGCGCGCAGCACGCGATGAAGCCGGATCGTGTTTGTGGTGGTGGTTGACATGATTATTGTTCTTTCAGTTGTTGACATGATTCGTTTTTTTTCTGCTGATTGCTCTTTAGTTGATGCTTCGAACGATTGAAAACGCCCTTCTGGACCCGGAGGTGTCACCTTACAAGGCGCATTGAAATTCCATGGTCCAGTTCGCTGAATACGTTAGGACCAAGGTGGTGGCAATGAACGCGACGCAGAATTTTTTCATGCTAGTGGCGCTGATTCGAGCTCGTGATGCCGCGATCGCAAGACGTACTCTGGCAGTTTGATACCGTCGGTAAGTCGAGAATCGCGTACGGGCGGTTTCGCCTCCAAGGTCAGAGGAAGGATACCTGCCCAAACTGACAGACTATAGTCCTCTTCATCGTCGAGAGGCGGGCCGTTTCGAATCTTTGCAGAGGCTTCTTCAATGGAGAACTCTAGCACCGAGGTTGCCTTCAACTCCTTTGCGGTCGGGCTGCGCACGTCATCCCAACGGCCCGCGATTAAATGTTCGGAAATTACGCGCAAAGCGCGCGTTTTTTGAGCCGGGTCATGGATTTTATGCGCAGTGCCGAACGCTACAACCGACCGGTAGTTCATGGAATGATGGAAGGCCGACCGCGCCAGAACCAGGCCATCCACAAGAGTCACGTTTATGCAGCCGAGGACACCGGTTTCGAGTGTCCCAAGCAGGCGGCTCGCAGCCGAGCCATGCAGGTAAAGTTTTTCTCCATCCCTGCCATACAAGGTCGGAATAACACACGGCTGGCCATCAACACAGAATCCGACGTGAGCGAGAAGGCCCGCATCTAAAATCGCATTAATCGTGTCCGCGTCGTGCGAGCCTCTGCGTGGCAGACGACGAAATTCAGTGCGCTTTGTCCGTTTCATCTTCCAAGCGTGTCTATCGCGATCCAATTCACTTCCCAAGTCTTACCCCCATCGTCTGAGAATGCCTGTTCAAAACGGCACGAATCCGGAGTGATGTCCGATATGACAAATCGAACAAGGATGGCCCGCTCGTTCAGAGTTTCCTGCGAGAAAAACTCGCCACGGCCATTCTTGAACTCGCCAATCGTGGGTGGACTTAGCGTGCCACCTTTGCTGTTGGCGAAATTCAGACTCCACTGGCGAGCTTGGGGATTGTAAAGACGCAGGTTCAAACCCTCGATATGACCGGTTGGCCCGTCGACCTCAAGCTCAACCAGGTTTGCGCGACCATTCCAAATTCTTCGGACGACGCTAGTGCCTTCATATTCGACCCACTTCGTAGAGTCGGTTAAGGGATCCACGAGGCGCCACAGGTGAGTTTTCCAAGTGCCTATCTCGAAATCAAAATCGTGTTGTCCATCATGTTCCGCGGAAGCATTTTTATGAGTGGGTTTGGGTAGGTCAGAATTCTGCTGTGAAGATTCATCGTTCACCCGTGTGTCTATGGCGATTCCCTTCACTTTCCAGGTTTTGCTCCCATCGTCTGAGAATGCGTCTTCGAAGCGACACGAATCCGGGATGATATCCGATATGACAGATCGAAAAAACATGGCGCGACCTTTCAGCTTTTCTTGGAACACGAATTCGCCGCGTCCATTCTTAAACTCGCCGATCATGGGCTTGAAGAAAGTGCCGTCCTTGCTCGTGGCA
>Ga0222622_10000937_pt1 | contig 11603 bp, 8 predicted proteins | sample PLM2_5_b1metaG_FD_177335 | JGI IMG/M metagenome (GOLD analysis project Ga0222622, IMG submission 177335) | Groundwater sediment microbial communities from an aquifer in East River, Colorado, USA - PLM2_5_b1 | ecosystem: Environmental > Terrestrial > Soil > Riparian zone | place: USA: East River... | reverse complement strand
TGGCCCAAACCATGCCGAGCACCGCCGCATCCCAGCCCGCCGCCACTTCTACATCGCGAGCGGCCGCATCAACCGGCGGAGTGAGCGCACCGGCGGGTTACATTTTGAGTCCTACCGACCAGGTGGCGATCGAGGTTTTTGGTGAAGACGATTTGCGCACAAACGGACGGTTGAACCCCGAGGGCAACTTGAGCGTGCCATTGCTGGGGTCGATCCATTTGGCAGGACTGACTCTGACGCAGGCAGCTTCAAAACTCACAGAGCTGTACAGCCGCGATTATCTGGTCAACCCGAAGATCAACGTCACGCTTCTCAGCTACGCAAAACGGCGCTTTTCGATTTTGGGTCAGGTAAATCGACCCGGCAGCATCGAAATGCCTGAGGGCAGCCAGGAGGGTATCGATCTACTGGAGGCGATCGCGTTGGCTGGTGGATATACGCGCATCGCCTCGCCGGAAAGAATAACCGTGCGACGACAAAACGCCAGCGGCGATCAGATTTTCAAGGTTAATGCAAAGCGGTTCACGAAGGGAAAGGGCGGAGGTTTTCTCGTCGAGCCGGGTGATACCATCAACGTCGGCGAAAGTATTTTTTAGCCGAAATTTTTTGCCTTCGCCTTTGCGGACGCACTTCTTGGTGTAAGGTTCCAGCCAATATTTTGCCGTGATTGACCCTGCCCAATCTCTGACGGGAGCGACCGTTGCGCCCCATTCCGACAAACCAGGCGTGCCTTTGACAGCGGAGTACGCCGATGGACTACACAGTTTCGATTTTCGCCGGTATTGGCATTCTTTCCTGGAACGTATTTGGATCGTAGCGATTTGCGTTTTGGCCGGCCTTTTTCTTGCGTTAGGTAACCTCGCGCGGACGCCGAAGCTTTACCAAGCCCACACGGTTTTGGACGTCGAATTTGAGGAGCCGAGTTTCGTCCCAACCTCGGATTACGCGACGCGGACGCGCTCGATATTTCTGGCCAGCCAGGAGGCGCTGCGAACGATCGAAGCGAATCTGACTAACCCAACACTTCTTGCGCGAGTTGTACGCTCCGAAGGTTTGGCGCAGGACGGTGGACGCGCTCTTCTGGGCCAAAGTGTCGTCGCCGACAAGAGTTCCAGCGCGACCGAACGCACGGAGCCGTCGCAGGCCGCCAACAAGACCCAGAACGCCAGTGGCGTCACGACATTTACGCCGCTCGAAGATGCGTTGGGTCGAACAATGGTCGGTATGGTGAAGCCGGCGATCCGCCGCGGCACGCGCTTGATCGATTTGTACGTGACGCACGGCGATCCAGCCATGGCACAGCGTCTGGCCGAAGCAATCGGTCGAGAGTACATCCGCAACTCAATGGAGCGCCGCGCGTCGTCGAGCGAGGACGCATTGCGTTATCTGTTGGAAGAAGAAGAGCGATTGAAGAGGAACCTCCAAAAAAGTGAGGCGGCCGTCGCCGAATACAAGGCAAAGAATCCAGATGCTCTCCAACTCGGCGGCGGCACAGCCGCGACTGGCTCACAGCCGGGGGCTGGCGCAGGCGCTGGCGGATCTCGGGGCGGCTTGGTAGAGGACAACCTGCAAGATATAAATGGCAAATTGGCCGCAGCGAGGTCCGATCAGATTCGTCTCGAAGGCCAGCTCCAGCAAGTGGATCAGATTGGCAATAATATCGACGCGTTGCTGGCGATTCCGGGTATCTCTGCCGCCCAAATGGTGGCTGCCGCGCGCAGTAATATTATACAGATCGAAGCGAGCATCACCACCCTCGCCTTACGATACAAGGACAAGCACCCCAAAATGATGGCGGCCAAGGCCTCGCTGGCCGAGGCGAAAGACAAGCTCCGTCAAGCGGTCTTGGCGCAACGTCCGATTCTGCGCAATACCCTCGAGCAAATCAAAGCGACAGAGGCCAGCTTGCAAGAAGCTTTGCAAGCCCAGCAGGGCGTCGCGGTCAATCTCAACCGCACAGCGATCGGCTATCATGAATTGGCGCGGCAAGCCGAAACCGATCGTGCGTTGTACGAAAGCGTCCTTCGCCAGATAAAAGACACGAACTTGGCAAAAGACGTCAAAGCGAATGCGGTCAGCGTGATTGAGCATTCCCCGCTTCCGACCTTTCCTGTCAGTCCTCGGCCCACGAGAACGATCCTGCTGGGCCTGCTTGGCGGCCTCGCCGTCGGTTTGGCTTTGGTTTTTGGAGTCGATGCGCTGGATCGTTCCATTAAAACTGTGGACCAGGCAGAAAGCACGCTCGGTCTGCCTGTTTTTGCAGCTGTTCCTGATACCACTGATGAGGGGCCCGTTAGCCGACTGAAACGGCGAAGGAAAACTTTCGGAACCTCGAACTATCGCGTCGTAGTGGAAACTCCCGAAAGTCCGGCGGCGGAAGCGTTCCGCAATTTGCGCGCCGCACTTTCTCTCCTGGGTCCGGAAGCCGAGCGAAAAGTTTCGCTTTTCACCAGTGCCGTGCCCAACGAAGGCAAAAGTTTCACAAGCGCCAATTATTCGCTTGCACTGGCCCAGCAGGGTTATCGCGTGCTCCTGATCGACGGCGACCTCCGACGGCCAAACATGCATAAGATTTTCAGGTTCCCGAATGCGCGAAATAATTCCGATGCAGACAGCGCGCCGGGAGTGACGGATTGCCTGGTGGGTGAAGCGGACGTAGCCTCGGCAGCGCGTCAGATTCCCGCCGGAGAAATCCAGCTCGTCGATGAGAGCATTGAGCTGACGGAAAACATTCTCGCCGCGACGGGAGGCCAGCTGTTTGTCCTCGCAGGTGGACGACGCGCACCCAATCCCGCTGAGATTCTTGCCGGCCCGTTCTTCGGGCAGCTGATTGCCAAGGCTGCAACCCTGTTTGATCGCGTCGTGATCGATAGCGCACCGATCCTTGCAGTCAGTGACACTCTCCTCATGATGCCACATGTCCAAACTGTGTGCATTGTTGTTCGGGCGGCAAAAACACCGCGTCCAGCAGTCCGCCGCGCGATTACCTTGCTGGCAAAATCAGGAATTCGACCGGCCGGTCTGGTCTTGAATCGATTGCGGCGGAGTCGGGGAGTCGGCTATTATTACTATTACGCTTCGCATGGTTATGGCAAAGACGAGGGAGCGTATTCTCGCGGCTACAGCTACCATCGCCGATCCAAGCCGGACCACGAAGGTAACGGAGCGTAGAGCGGCAGGCATTACGTCGTCGCTCAGTTAGCAGAGTGCCAACTGGTGCTGCGGACTGCATGTTCGTTCGTTCGCAATCCGTGGTCCTTCCAGAGCATGCTTCCCCAGCAAAGACCCAGATACGTTGCCACATACAGCTGGATCGATTCGATCTGAACTGGGAAATCGACCAGCGCGTGCACCGCCACTCCCATGAGCGCTATGATAACTAACGGCTGCAGCACGCGTCTTCGCGGCGTCCACTCGCGCCTGGCGTGCTCTTTGTAACTACGAATCCCGACTGTTATTCCTCCGAAGAAGAGCAGCGCCCAAAGGAGGCCTCCGATCCAGCCCCATTCCAGCAGGGTTTGCAGATAATCCTCGTGCAAAAATCTCCACGTCCCTGACACCTGATCGCTCCCACTGCGATTATATATTGGAAATACAACGCGAAACGTGCCTGGGCCAAACCCGAATAATCCGGCGTCCGGCAACGCACGCACGGCTACCCGCGAAGCCTGCCAGCGAGCATCGTTGGGAAGGTGCTCGCTCTGCAACCGCCAGCGGTTAAGCGGCTGTTCGAAATGACTGGCCTGCGCAAACGCAATGAGCGCTAAACCAATGGCAAGCGCTCCTGCCAGAGCGACGCTTTTACCACCCGATAGCTTGCGAATAAGCAACGGTCCAAATTGCACGCAAATCGCAACCAGCAACAGGAGCGCAACCAGTTGAGCCATGCGCGATGTATTCGCAAGCACCGCGGCTATGGTTAGGAGAAAAACGCTCGTCCACATCGCGCGCATCCACGGATGGGATCCGCGGGCAAAAGCCCGAATAACTAGTCCGGAACTCAATGGCCACACCAGGTTTAAGAATGCGCCGGCATTACCGTGATAATAATAGGTTGCAAAAAATGTGGTTACTCGAACCGGCTCCGGTGGCGGTGGTTGCCAGAAGATCATTAGCGTACCGGTGGCTTTCTGAAGTAAACCGAGAAACGCTATCGAGCCGCCGACCAGAGCAATCACATACCACAAGCGAAGCAACCATCGGTTGCTTTGAGAAAGATCTGCGACAAACAAGATTATCCCCAGGAGCAAAGCGCCTCGGATCATCCACGCAGCGCTGATCGGGTAATCAACGGAGCCGCCCACAGGTGGCGCGAAGTTGTGTAGCGGTACGAAAACAGAAAAATCCGAGTCGTAGATCGATTTCGCGTTGAAGACCATCCAACCGCCCACGCAGATCAAAGCCGCCGTTAAGAAGAACAGAAGCCGTGGAAATCCCGGCGTTCGCCTACTAATAAGCAACTCAATGGCCCAAAGAACGAGTGCAGCGAGTAGCACCCAGTTGGTTATTTGGATGCTTTCCGATGTTGTGGCGCCGTACGCCCACGGCGCATAGACGAGGGCGGCGAAGAAAATCCAGCGTGATGCGCTGCGGAAGATGTGAGAAATCACATGTTAGACGTCCAGACAACTCCGATCTCCGACCTCTGGCAACGGATTACCATCGCATCACCGTCCCTTGCCGAATAGCATCGTGTATAACGTTTTCAGCACGATCATGGCATCCAACTTCAAGGAGTAATGCCGGATGTAGTAGAGGTCATATTTTAACTTCTCGACCGCGTCCTGGTCACTCTCACCGTACGGGTAATTCACTTGCGCCCAGCCCGTGATACCCGGTTTCACCAGGTGCCGAAAATGATAAAATGGGATTGTTTGCTCATAGCGTTCGGCGCACTTGCTCCACTCCGGGCGTGGACCAATCAGGCTGATGTCTCCTTTGAGCGCGTTCCAGAGCTGCGGCAGCTCATCGAGGCGAAGTTTCCGCAGCCAACGCCCCAGAGACGTCACACGACGATCGTCTTTTCGCGTGTAAATGTCCTCGTCCGCTTCATCGCAGCGGCGCATTGTTCGGAATTTAAAAAGAATGAACCGTCTTCCGTCACGGCCGACTCGTTCCTGCCGGAAAAACACTGGACTGCCGTCCTGGATCCGGATGAGCAGAGCGACAAGGGCAAAGATCGGAGCGCAAATGATGAGAGCTATCGACGAGGCAACGACATCGAAAAGCCGCTTGAGATAATGGTAGGGAGAAATGCGAGCCAGTTGAAAACCACTCTGGAGCGGCCAAAACGGATCGATGATGCCGAGCGGCAGATAACGCCATTGAGTTTCGTAGAAGGATTCGAGCGTGTAAACGCGCGTCTCCTGAAATTGCGCATGCACCAGGCGCTCGAGCAGTTGCGTGCTGAGCGAGCTCGCTTTCGCAGCGAGAATGATCCCGCTATAACGTTTGCTGAGATTATTTAACTTTGCGGCGAGGTCTCCCTGCACAATCGGCGATCCTTGACCCGCAATCGGCTGGCCCACCCGTTCCTCATTTACATCTACGAACTCGAGCTGTTGTCCGTTTGGTGACTTGCTGTACGCCTCGTAAAAACGAGCCGCTGTCGCGCCGCCACCAATGACAAGAAACGATCGCCTGGCACTGCTGGCAACCACGTACTGCCGAATCCACCGGCGGTAAGCCAGCGAGACTGGCAGAAAAATTGCAAAGCTCAAAAGAAGAACGCTCCGGCTCGGCTTCATTGTCTGATCGAAGGTGGCCGCGGAATAAATCAGCATCGCACTGACCACGGCCGCGGCAGTGACGGCAAGAATGTGTTCGGCCGCATAACCAAGAGTTAACTTCTCGACAGTGCGATCGTAGCCGCCGACAAAATAAAGCGCCGTCACGATTACGCCGAGCTGAATCAGATAGATGATGAAGAACTGAAACGGCGTAGCATAAAACGCATCGTACCGAAACCAACCTGTCACTCGATAGATTGCAAGCCAGCTCACTACATCCAGAAAAAGATACAACAGTGCAGAAGACCATTCGTGGGTGAGAAAATGGGACCAGAGACCGGCTCGCCTCACGTGGCCAGCTGCGGTCCGAGGCTCGGCCACCCCTGCTGAAGAGGCCTCCCGGAATGGAGGCATTTCGCGAGCGATCGTCTGGGAGTCTTCGCTGTTCACCATGAGGCCGGCAATTATATGCTTAATCGCAGCCAAGTGAAAGATGACTTTGTTTCGACTGTGGCCCGGTTTGGGGGTCGCCGCGGCGACCCGGCGAGCAGTTCTCGCGAGCCCCGAACTTTCCTGCGCGCCTGAACCGGATCTGTGATTCGCAAACAAGGAAAAGCGGGACGCGGGCACTACTCTTGACGCTCCAAGCCGCATCCATAGTCTGAAACACGCGCCGCTCGACCGGCGCCGACTCGTAACGTGAATATTTTGGCAGCCTTTTATCGCTCGTCGGTTGGGAAAAAAATGATTGTCGCGATCACGGGCATCATTTTGATCCTCTTTGTGATCGGGCATTTGCTTGGCAATCTGCAGATTTTTATCGGCCCCGACTGGATCAATGGTTACTCGCAACACCTGCGCGACCTCGGCCCGCTGCTTTGGGTAATTCGTTTGTTCCTCCTCGCGTCCGTCATCATTCACATCTGGGTGACCATCCACCTGGCAATTGAGAATCGTCGTGCCCGGCCAGAGGCATACATTGACAGGCACTACGTCAAGGCAGACTTCGCATCGCGACACATGGTGATGAGCGGCCTGATCGTACTAGCGTTCATCATCTATCATCTGGCGCATTTCACCGTTCGTGTAACCGATCCACGGTTCGGTTTGCTTAAAGCGGACCCGCTCGGCCACTACGATGTGTATTCGATGATGGTTTACGGCTTTCAAAATTACTTGGTATCTGGCTTTTACGTGCTCGGCCTGTTTTTGCTGGCGCTGCATTTGAGCCACGGATCGTCGAGCTTTTTTCAATCGCTCGGATTAAACGACAAGAAACTGACTCCGCGTCTGGCGCTGGGCGGTCGAATTTTTGCATGGCTTCTCTTTGCTGGCTACACCTCGATCCCTGTCGCCATCCTGCTTGGCTTCATTAAGCCGGCGCAGCAATTATGATCGGGACGCTGGACGCAGGAACTCCGCCGGGGCCCCTCGCGCAAAAATGGCGCAGCCACCGAGACCACATGCGGTTGGTGAATCCGAACAACCGCCGAAAGTTTGATGTCATCGTTGTTGGCAGCGGCCTGGCCGGTGGTTCGGCCGCGGCGACTCTGGGAGAGCTGGGTTATCGAGTGAAATGTTTTTGTTTTCAGGATTCGCCGAGGCGCGCGCATTCGATTGCAGCGCAAGGCGGAATCAACGCAGCGAAAAATTATCAGAACGATGGCGACAGCGTTTACCGCCTGTTCCATGACACGATAAAAGGCGGCGACTTCCGCTCCCGCGAAGCGAACGTTTACCGGCTCGCGGAGATCAGCAACAACATCATCGATCAATGCGTTGCGCAGGGCGTGCCTTTCGCGCGTGAGTACAGCGGGCTACTCGCCAACCGCTCGTTTGGCGGCGCGCAGGTGTCACGGACGTTTTACGCACGCGGTCAGACCGGCCAGCAACTTTTGCTGGGTTGTTATCAGGCGCTCTGCCGCCAAATCGCCAGCGGCACTGTGCGGATGTTCCCTCAGGCGGAGATGCTCGATCTGGTGATCGTGGATGGACAGGCAAAGGGAATCATCACGCGCAGCCTGCGCTCAGGAAAAATCGACAGACACGCGGCGGACGCCGTCGTGCTCGCTACCGGCGGATACGGCAACGTGTTTTATCTCTCCACGAACGCGCGCGGCTGCAATGTCACAGCCACATATCGCGCTTACAAACGGGGTGCGCTTTTTGCCAATCCAGCATTCACGCAAATTCATCCCACGTGCATCCCGGTCAGCGGCGACTACCAATCCAAGCTCACCCTGATGTCCGAGTCGCTGCGGAACGACGGGCGCGTCTGGGTGCCGAAGCGCAAGGAAGACCGCGACAAGCCGCCGGGCGAAATTCCCGAAGCAGATCGGGATTATTATCTCGAGCGAAAATATCCGAGCTACGGAAACCTCGCGCCGAGGGACATTTCATCACGCGCAGCGAAGGAAGTTTGCGACGAGGGTCGTGGCGTTGGGCCTGGCGGACGCGGCGTGTATCTGGATTTTGCCGACGCGATCAAACGCCTGGGCGAAGATGTGATTCGCGAGCGCTACGGAAACTTGTTCGAAGTTTACGAAAAGATCACCGGTGAAAATGCCTACAAGATGCCGATGCGGATTTATCCCGCCGTCCACTACACGATGGGCGGGCTTTGGGTCGATTACGACTTGATGAGCAACGTGTCGGGTTTGTTTGTTATCGGTGAAGCAAATTTTTCCGATCACGGCGCGAACCGGCTCGGCGCTAGTGCGCTGATGCAAGGTTTGGTGGATGGTTATTTTGTTTTGCCTAACACCCTGCCGAATTATCTCGCCGGCCAAATGGGAAAACGGCCGTCGCCGGATTCTCCGGAGTTTCAAGAAGCAGAAAAAGATGTTCGCGCCAGGATCGAGAAACTCCTGAAAGTCAATGGAACCCGTTCGCTCGATTCGTTTCACCGAGAACTCGGCCTTCTTCTCTGGGATAAATGCGGGATGTCGCGTCACGAAAAAGGGTTACGCGAAGCGCTCGAAAAAATTCCCGAACTGCGAAAACAATTCTGGCGCGAGGTGCGCGTCCTGGGCAGCGAAGAAGATTTTAACCAGTCCCTGGAACGCGCCGGGCGCGTCGCCGATTTTCTCGAATTTGCTGAGCTGATGTGTACGGACGCGCTCGAGCGCGACGAATCGGCTGGCGCGCATTTTCGCGAGGAACATCAAACCCGCGACGGCGAGGCACTACGTGACGATGAACGTCATGCTGCAGTGTATGCATGGGAATTTCAAGGTGATGGGCAACGCCCGAAGCTGCATCGCGAGCCGCTGCATTTCGAGACCGTGCATCTCGCACAAAGGAGCTATAAGTGAAGTTAAGAGTCGTTAGTTGAGAGTTGAGAGACAAACCTATGTTCAATTTCGAAAAGCTCGATGTCTGGCAGAAGGCGATTGATTTCGCCAACCTGGTTTACAACGAGACCCGAGCATTCCCAGCCGAAGAGCGGTTTGGCCTAACAAACCAGCTCCGCAGAGCAGCCGTTTCAATTTCGTCGAATATCGCAGAAGGTTCGTCTCGATCTTCTAAGGGTGATTTTGCTCGATTATTGGAGATCGCGGCTGGGTCCGTCTTCGAAGTAGTCTCGCAAGCTTTCATTGCGCAGCGTCAAGGCTTTTGGAGCGACGTCCAGTTTCGACGAATCTACAACGATGCCGAAGAGTTGAGCCGAATGCTCAGCGGCTTGAGAAAATCGCTACTCTCAACTCTCAACTCTCAACCATGAACTTTCAGTTGAGAATCTGGCGGCAGCCGACCCCAAAATCCCCCGGCAAACTCGTCGATTACGACGTGGAAAACATCTCGTCGCACACGTCGTTTCTGGAAATGCTCGATATTCTGAATGAAAAGTTGCTCGCGCGCGGCGAGGAGCCAATTGCATTCGATTCCGATTGCCGCGAAGGAATTTGCGGTACGTGTTCACTCACGATTAACGGCGAAGCTCACGGTCCCGATCATCCGGCCGCGGTATGCGAGCTTTACATGAGAAAATTTCGAGACGGCGCCACGATCACAGTCGAGCCGTTCCGCGTCGGCGCTTTCCCTCTCGTCAAGGATCTGGTGATTGATCGAAGCTCGTTGGATCGCATTGTGCAAGCCGGCGGGTTCATCAGTGCCCGTGCCGGTTCTGCCCCGGAAGCAAATTCGATCCCGATTCCCAGGCACGATGCCGATCTGGCTATGGAAGCCGCGGCCTGCATTGGCTGCGGCGCGTGCGCCGCGGCGTGTCCAAACGGGTCGGCGATGCTCTTCACTTCCGCTAAAGTCTCACACCTTGCGTTCCTGCCACAGGGCCATCCGGAGCGGGAAAGTCGAGCGTTGAAAATGGTTCGCGTGATGGATGCGGAGGGTTTCGGCAATTGCACTAACACTTATGAATGCGAAGCCGTGTGCCCCGCCGAGATCAGCGCCAGTTTGATTGCGAAATTAAATCGCGAGTACGCGCGAGCACAATTACGCCAACGCCTGGGCGAGTAATCCCCCGCGCGTGTTCGCGAATTCTGGGGAGCGCACGCGTCTCGCGTGCTGGTTTCGGCGTCGCGCCGAAACGATCTTTTGTTTGATTTCCATTGTCGTCGACGATAAACGGACCTAGAGGAAAGTTCGCGATCGCGCGCTCGCCAGCGCGGACGCGCGGGCTACCCGATCGTTTCGCAAGCACATGTCCACAATTCCGGATCGAACTCTGCCTTCGCCCGCTCAGCTATACGATCGGCCTCTGTATCCTCGCGCAGCACTGCGAACGTTGCCGAGCCAGAACCAGACATTAGCGCCGCGCCAACTTCCGGTTGCTTGAGCAACCACATCTTCAACTGCGCGAGAAAAACAAACTTTTCAAAAACCGGACGCTCAAGGTCGTTGACGAAAGTCTGGTCCCCGAATTCTTGAGCTGCGTAAGAGACGCTTGGAATTTCTCGCGGGCCTAGCCAGTGGTGATATGCCCATGAAGTCGAAACGGCAAAGCCCGGTTTGACCAATAGCAGCGATAGCCTTTGCCGTAGCTTTAGGGGCGTGACCAGTTCGCCGCGTCCCTTACAAACTGCGGCGGACTGGAAAATAAAAAATGGAATGTCTGATCCGATCGTTTCCCCTATTTTCGACAGCGCTTCGCGCGGCAAGTTCGTCTCGAACAGTTGGTTGAGCGCCAGTAGCGTGGAAGCTGCGTCGCTGCTTCCGCCACCCAGACCCGCACCATGGGGAATTTTCTTGTGGAGCTCGATTGAAATCGCGGCATCGATCTTTGCCTTGGCTACGAAAGCTTTCGCCGCGCGCACGACAAGATTATCGTCGCCCTGCGGCACCGAAGGCACGTCGCAGCGAAACACAATACCCGTTTTACCGCTGCGCTTCTCAACTTTGATCTCGTCGTAAAGCGAGATCGGCGCGATGAGCGTTTCGATTTCGTGAAAACCGTCGCTGCGCCGTCCGAGGATTTTCAGCGAAAGATTGATCTTCGCAGGCGCGAGCACTTGCATATATCGTCATGTCGAGCGTAGTCGAGACGTCCCGTGTTGCCAGTCAAAGCTAGTGCCGCGGGATCCCTCGACTCCGCTCGGGATGACAGACGCTGCTGACAAAATCATCGTCGCGCTGGACGTCGCGACAAAAGAAAAAGCACTCGAACTCGTTCAAGAGTTGCGCGACCAGATTTCTTTTTTCAAAATCGGACTCCAACTTTACACTGCCGAAGGTCCGGAAATCATCCGCGCAGTCTTAGCTACCGGCTCCAAGGTCTGGCTCGATCTGAAACTCCACGATATTCCGAACACGGTCGCAGGAGCGGTCAAATCCGCGAGTCACCTCGGTGTGCACATGCTTACCATTCACTTGAGCGGTGGGAGCGAAATGATCCGCGCCGCCACTGACGCTCGCGCT